>Ga0335077_10003471_pt1 | contig 19052 bp, 20 predicted proteins | sample Lox_Sample_31_FD_207151 | JGI IMG/M metagenome (GOLD analysis project Ga0335077, IMG submission 207151) | Soil microbial communities from Loxahatchee National Wildlife Refuge, Florida, United States - Lox_Sample_3.1 | ecosystem: Environmental > Terrestrial > Soil > Wetlands | place: USA...
CTGGCGCAAACCGCCGACGCGCTCAAGGTGCTCGCCGGACGCAAGGCGATGGGCAAGGTAGTTTTGCACCCCTAGAATTGTTGCATCCGGGAATGTCAGCCTGGGCGACGTAATCGCTCAGGATGCGTGTCGTTGTCGCAACGCTTGTTGCGAGTTCAAGCGGACGCGGCCTGCAATCTTTACCTTTCGTTTACAATTTTGTCACAGCCGGCCGGTTCCATATGTTGCGTTGGGCGCGACCGTGTGGCTTTGCGCCAATTACGCCACAGCTTTCGCCGCTATTTGTTGTTCCATGCCGCAATGAATCCAAAATATTTCCCAATTCTCACCGGGCGGAGCCGTCTTTTGGGCTGATTCAGCCTGCGAATTATGGCCCTAGTAGCGGGACACTTTTGGATTGCATCCGAACCAAAAAAAGAAGCCAGGTGCCCCGGTGGTTGCGTCGTTTGAGTGGGGAAAATCACCATGGTGGACAATCGACACTTTCGGTCGGGCGAATCCGGCGTGAACGATTACGACGACGATTTTGCTCAGCCCCGCACAAGAAGATACGCATTCGGTCGCTCGGCGGACCAGGATTCTGTTCCGCTCTTCCTCTCCGATCCCGACAGCGAGCCTGATCCGGCGGAGTTTTCCAATCCGCTGCGCCCGCGTCGCACATCGATCTCGCTCCGCATTCTGATCGGCGTGGTCGCGGCCTCCGGCGTCGCGATGTTGTTTGCATGGTTCACCTCTGACGCGACGCGCGACGTGCTGGTCAGCGCCAAGGCCTCGCTGTCGACCATCCTCCCGATTCCGTCCACAGCCGCGCAGGCGGAAGCCTCGCCGGGCCCGCAAGCCGCTTCCACGCAGCTCACTGCGCATGACGCGCAGCTGAAGGATCCGGCGCGCTGGCAGGGGGCGGGCGCCCCGGCGCAGACTCCGCCGATCGTCCGCACCCAGCAGGTCGCCATGGCGCCGAGCCGCGAGGATATTTCGAGCGCCTATCAGAGCGCGCTGCAAAGCCGGACCGCACCGCCCGCCGCCCCGCCGCCGCAAGCCGCCATCGCCCCACCGCAGGCTGCCCCGCAAGCGCTTGCGGCCCTCCCGCCGGTGGCCGCGCCGCCGGTCGCCACGCCGCCCGCCAGACAACTCGATGCGGAGGAGATCGCGCTTTTGATGAAGCGCGCCAAGGACCTGCTCGCCTCCGGCGACATTCCGCCCGCGCGGCTGTTGCTGCGACGCGCGGCCGATGCTCATGAGGCCGGCGCCGCCTTGATGCTGGCACAGACCTACGATCCGGATGTGCTGGGAACGCAGGACGTCCGCAATATCAATCCTGACATCGCGATGGCGCGGACCTGGTACCAGAAGGCGGCGCAACTCGGCTCTGCCGATGCGCAGCGGCGGCTCGCTCAACTGCAGAACTAGCACCCAAGGGGGAAACATGCGACGGTTGGTTGGACTGGCACTCGTTGCCGTCATGATGGCGTTCGGCTTTTCGGCACGCGCTGCCGAAGAGGGCGAGTATGATCCCGCAAAGGTCAGCGACAGTCTGAGAGCGATTTTCCAGTTCGGCTCGGCTCAGACCAAGCAGGCGCTCAACGCCAACACTGTAACCCTCATCACCGGCACGATCGGCGGTACCTACGTCCAGATCGGCGCGGACCTGGCCTCCGTGCTCGACGACGGCAACAAGCTGCGCGTGCTGCCCATTGTCGGCCGCGGCTCGGTACAGAGCGTTGCCGACATCCTGTTCCTTCAGGGCGTCGACATCGGCATCGTGCGTTCCGATACGCTCGATTATCTCGAGAAGAAGGGCTTTGCGAGGGACATCAAGAAGCAGTTCACCTTCGTCACCAAGCTTTACAATGAAGAGATGACGATCATCGCGCCGAAATCGGTGCGAACGCTGAAGGATCTCGAGGGCAGGAGAGTCTCGGTCGACCTTCCCAATGGCGGCACCTTCGTGACTGCACTGACGGTTGCCGAGCGGATCGGTCTCAAGGCGGACTTCGCCTATATCGAGCAGCGCATCGCGATGGAGAAGCTGAAGAAGGGCGAGCTCGATGCCGTGATCGTGGTCGGCGGCAAGCCCTACAAGTCGGTCTCCGGCTTCGTCAATGACGGCCGCTTCCATCTCGTCAACGTCGATTACGACAAGCCGCTGCAAGGCGATTATCTGCCGGCGACCCTGACCGCCAAGGATTATCCGAACCTGATCGGCGAAGGGGAAAGCGTGGATACGATCGCGGTGCCTGCGGTGCTCGCCGCCTATAATTGGGCGCCCGGCAGCGACCGCTATCGCAAGCTGTCGCAGTTCGTGGAGGCGTTCTTCACCAAATTCCCGACCCTGCAGAACCCGCCGTTCCACCCGAAATGGAAGGAAGTCTCGCTCGCCGCACCGCTGCCGGGATGGACGCGCCTGCCCTATGCCCAGCAGTGGCTCGACTCGCATGGCATTGGTGCCTCCGCGAAAAGCCGGTTCGACGATTTCATGAGCCAGAATCCGAGAGGCGCGCAGCAGTCGCAAACCGATCGAGAGGCCTTGTTCAAGCAGTTCCAGGCCTGGCAGGCCGATCAGACGGCGAAAGAGAACGCCAGGGCGCAAGCCACACAACAGGCTCCGGGCCGCCCCGCCAGGCAACAATAATCCTGGACAAAGCCCGCTCGGCCCGGTTCGTCCGGTCCGAGCGGCGGCTTCAGTTGGGACAGCTCAACGCGCGTCGTCTTCGACGCCACGTTTCAGCGCGGCACGAGCCGCCGCGCGGTGATCATCGGTGATATGCGTTGCGACCAGCCGGATCGCGGTGGCAAGCACGGCGGCATCGTCGGTGAAGCCGAGCACCGGCATCATGTCCGGGATGAAGTCGAACGGCAGGATGAAATAGGCGATCGCGCCGAGCAGCGCCGCCTGGACGTGGCGCGGCGTTTCCCGGTCGAAGGCGCAGTAATAGGCCGCGAGCAGATCCTCGATGAACGGCAGCTTCGCCGCCACCTTTTTCAGCTTGATCCAGAACCGCCGGCGCACGCTGTCGCGGTCCTGCGCCAGCCGGTCGGCCGGCTCGAACCCAACACTGTAATCCGTTGCCATGGATCGAATCCTCCGTGGAAAACCGACGCGGCGGATCGCCGCAGACGGCCGTTACGACAAATTGGTGACGCGGGCTCGCCGCTGCAAGGGCAACGAGAGGCGCTGAAGCCCTCCGTTTGCGCATGATCTTTTCGGAAAACCGCTCCGAACCGGATGCGCTAGCCGACACCAAGCTGCTGGGCGATCGCGTTCATCGCCCTGGCGAGATCGATGTCCTTGGGCGTAAGCCCGCCGGCATCGTGGGTCGACAGCACCACGTCCACCGTCTTGTAGACGTTGCGCCATTCAGGGTGATGGTCGTGCTTTTCGGCGACCAGCGCCGCGCGCGACATGAAGCCGAAAGCCTCGTTGAAATCCCTGAAGACGAATGTCTTTGCAATCGCGTCGCGGCCAACGACCTCCGTCCAGCCGGGCAGCGCCTGCAGGGCCGTCTTGCGTGCCTCAGCCGATAGCTTTCCTGCCATGCATCTCTCCCTTGTTTACCGGAACCTTACCCTCCCATCGCCCCAGGCGGTAACCATGACGCAGTTGTAACCCTTACCCGGCAAGAAATTTGCTAGGATAAGAAGCATAATCATGCTGGCGACATGAATTTGAGCCTCAAACGATTGTTTGCGAGATCGATGGCCGGGGGTATCGAGCTGGTCGAGCCGCCGCCGTCCCAGCGTTCGGCGGTCCGGAAGGCGACCTTTATCACTATCGCAGGCGTGCTCGCCATCATCGGGGCGCTCGCCGGCGGCTACTATTTTGCTATGCGCCCCGTCACCTTGAGGATCGCGGTGGGCCCCGCCAACAGCGAGGACCTCAAGGTGGTGCAGGCGCTGACCCAGGCCTTCACCCAATCCCACGCCGCTATCCGCCTGCGCCCGGTGCAGACCGATGGCGCGACCGCGAGCGCTGACCTGCTCGCCGCGGGAAAGGCTGATCTTGCCATCGTCCGCGGCGATCTCGACGTGCCGAAAAACGCGCAAGCGGTCGCGACGCTGCGCAAGAACTTTGTCGTGCTCTGGGTACCTCCGCGCAAAGGCAGGAAGGCGGGGCCGAAGATCACCAAGATCGCGCAGCTCGCCGGCCACCGGGTCGGTGTGGTCGGCCGAACCCAGGCCAATGTGAACCTGCTGAAGATCATCCTGCAGCAATATGCCGTCGATCCGAACAAGGTCGAGATCGTCCAGTTCCCGGCGCCGGAGGCGGCCGAAGCGATCAGGAACCAGAAGGCGGATGCCTATCTCGCCGCGGGTCCGCTCAACAGCAAGATCACGATCGATGCGATTGCGGCCTCCGCCAAGGACGGCGGCGCGCCGACCTTCCTCGAGATCGACCGGGCCGACGCGATTGCGCAGAACCATTCCGCCTATGAGGCCGGCGACATTCCGGCCGGCACGTTCGCGCCCGACCGCCCCGACGACGACATCAAGACCATCAGCTTCAACCACCACATCGTCGCTCGCAAAGGCGTCTCGGAGGTGACGATCGCCGCCCTCACCCGGCAGATTTTTGCCGTCCGCCAGCAATTGATGTCGGAATTCCCGCAGGCTGCAAAGATCGAAACGCCCGACACCGACAAGGATGCCGCCATCCCCGTGCATCCCGGCGCCGCCGCCTTTGTCGATGGCGAGGAAAAGACCTTCCTCGACCGCTACAGCGATTACATCTGGTGGGGCCTGATGGCGCTGTCGGCGATGGGCTCGGTCGGCGCGTGGTTTGCCGGTTATCTCAAGAAGGACGAGCGCACGACCAACTCGCATCTGCGCGAGCGACTACTGGAGATGATCGCGGAAGCGCGCAAAACCGATTCGACCGAATTGCTCGAGCAGATGCAGGCCGAGGCCGATACAATTCTGCGCGACACGCTGCATTGCTTCGAGGACGGCGCGATCCAGGAAGGCGCGCTGACCGCCTTCAACATCGCGCTCGATCAGTTCCATCATGCGGTAGCCGACCGCCGGGCGCTCTTGCTGAGCCTGCCGCAGAACCTGCAGCGCGCCGCGGCAGCCGCGCAACTCCGCCCCACCGGAACGATTTAATCGCGCCGTCACATTCTCTTTCTATAGCGTCTTGCTGGAGACGACCCCTCGCTCATTCGTCATTGCGAGCGAAGCGAAGCAATCCAGAAGCAGCCGAGCACGACCTCTGGATTGCTTCGGAGCTCACGCTCCTCGTAATGACGGGAGGGGATCGCAATTGGCATCCACTCATAGGAGGCTTGCATGACGCTTCGCATTCCCCGACAGAACTTTCGTCGACTGTCCCGCCGGCGTTTCCTGTCGACCGCGGCTGCGACCGGCATCAGCACGATCGCGCTGCCTTACATCTCTCGTGCCGCCGACCGGCCGATGGTGACCCATGGCGTGCAGTCCGGCGACGTGGGCACGGATGGCGGCGTGGTCTGGGCCCGCGCCGACCGGCCGTCGCAGATGCTGGTCGAGGTTGCGACCACCGAATCCTTCAAGGACGCCCGCGCGCTGCCGCCGATCGCAGCACTGCCCGAGAGCGATTTCACCGCCAAGATGATGCTGGAAAATCTGCCCGGCGGCCAGGACATCTTCTATCGCGTCAAATTCCGCGATCTCGCCCACACCAGCGTGGAGAGCGAGGCCGTGACCGGCCGCTTCCGCACCGCGCCATCCGACAAGCGCGACGTCAGCTTTGTCTGGGGCGGCGATGTCGCGGGCCAGGGCTGGGGCATCAATGCCGACGACGGCGGCATGTTCACCTTCTCGGCGATGAAGAAGCGCCGGCCGGATTTCTTCCTGCATTCCGGCGACACGATCTATGCCGACGGCCTCATTGCCTCCGAGGTGAAGCTCGCCGACGGCAAGATCTGGAAGAACCTCACCATCCCCGAGAAGGCCAAGGTTGCCGAGACGCTCGACGAGTTTCGCGCCGCGCACAAGTACAATTTCCTCGACGACAATGTGCGCGCCTTCAATGCCGAGGTGCCGATTTTCGTGCAGTGGGACGATCACGAGGTCACCAACAACTGGTCGGCCTCGAAAGACCTCCCCGCAGCCTACAAGGAGCGCAACATCGCGCTGCTCGCGGCACGCGCAGCACGTGCCTTCCACGAGATGTATCCGATGCGCGAAAGCATCGTCGAGCCGGGCCGGGTCTACCGCAGCTTGAGCTACGGTCCGCATCTCGATGTGTTCGTGCTGGATGAGCGCAGCTATCGGGGCCCGAACGGTCCGAACCTGCAGGAGAGCTACGGCCCCGACGCCTGGTTCCTAGGGCCCGACCAGATGACGTGGCTGAAGCGTGCGCTGCTCAATTCGCGCGCCACCTGGAAGGTGATCGCCTCCGACATGCCGCTCTCGCTGATCGTGTGGGACGATGCCGCCAACAAGAAGGGGTCTGAAGCCTTTGCGCAGGGCGACGGACCAGCGCGCGGTCGCGAACTCGAGATCGCCGACCTCCTGCGCTTCATCAAGACCGCGCCGATCCACAACACGGTGTGGCTGACCGCCGACGTCCATTACGCCGCGGCTCACTACTACAATCCGAACAAGGCGCAGTTTCAGGATTTCGAGCCGTTCTGGGAGTTCGTCTCGGGCCCGCTCCATGCCGGCACCTTCGGGCCGAACGAGCTCGACAACACCTTCGGCCCCGAGGTGCGCTTCATCAAGGCGCCCGGGCTGGACAAGCAGAACCTGCCGCCGTCCGCCGGCATGCAGTTCTTCGGCCATGTCGCAATCGCCGGCGCCACCGGACAGATGACGGTGACCTTGCGCGATCGCATGGACGTCGCGCTGTGGTCGACCACGCTCGATCCGAAGGTGGCTTGATCGCAACCGCCGAGCTCTGCGTGAAATAACGCATCATGCACCGCTGCCCGAACGATTGAACCGACACAGCAGCGTCTCCAGCGCCTCGCGCGGGCAGGGTTTTGGCAATCTCATCCGGTCGGCGAAGGCCGGGGGAAGCTTGACGTCTTCCGCATAGCCGGTGACGAACGCGAACGGAATTTTCAAGTCGGCCAGACGTTCGGCGACGGCAAAGCTCTTCTCCCGGATCAGGCCGACATCGAGCAAGGCGAAATCGGGCGCGCGGCTTGCGATCATGTCGAGCGCCGTCGCAACCGTTCCGGCGCTCCGCACTGCGGGCACGCCAAAGCTCAGCAGCGTATCCTCGAAATCGAGCGCGATCAGCGGATCGTCCTCGACGATCAGCACGTCCTTCGGGCAGGCGGCGACAAGGCCATTGGAAAAAACGCAATTCATGGCGGCAGGTTCCAGCGATCAGCAATGGAGACGGCCGCTGCCGATACCTCAGCGCAAGCGCATCGGCGGGTTCCCGGAACCAACCGCACCACATCCTCGTTTGGCCGTCTGTTCACGAGTGAACACAGCTTCGCTCAAAGGAGGAATTATGGTGCCGGTCGAAACCGGGGGTCTCATGAACGGATCACGCGCCAGACCGACCGAGATCGGCGAGCGGCCGTACAACAATCTGCTGCGCCGGCTGAGCGTTGCGGATTATGCGCTGATCGCGCCCTATTTTGCGCTCACCGAGGTCGCGGCCGGTGAGCTGCTGTACAATCCCGGAGACGACGTCGATGTCGTCCACTTTCCCTGCGGGCCGGCGCTTGCATCCTATCTTGTCGCCAACGAGGACGGCCGCGACGTCGAGACCATTCTCGTCGGCCGCGAGGGCGCGGTCGGCGGCATCGTCAGCCAGGGATTTCTGCCGGCCTACACCCGAATCGTCGTCAAGTTCGGCGGACCGTTCGCGAAGCTGCCGATTAACAGACTCGAGGCGGCAAAGACAGAGTCGTTCACGCTGCGCAACGTGTTCGCACGTTATGCCGACTGCATGATGGCGCAGATGTTCCAGTCGACCGCCTGCAACGCGATCCACTCGATCGAGCAGCGCACGGCCAAGTGGATCGTCTCGGCCATGGAGCGGACCAATGGCGATCAGAACGTGCCGATGACCCACGAGCAGCTGGCAACGCTGCTCGGTGTCGGCCGCAGCTACGCGAGCCGCGTGATCCAGACCTTGAAGGCCGAAGGAATCGTCGCAACGCGGCGCGGCGCAATTCACGTGAGGAACCGCGACGCGTTGCAGGCACGCGCTTGCCTCTGCAACGAGCAAGTCAAGACACATTTTGAGGAGGTCTTGCGCGGGGTCTATCCGACCGAAGAGCCCGGCCGCCCCTCCTGACCGCAGCCGAAGGCGGAACCTATGTGCGACTTGCCGCGACTAACGTGCGGGATTTCTTTCGAGGTGTCGGGTGAGCGTGGATTACTGGTGGATCGGTCTGTTTATCGATCAGCGCATGCATGCGCGTCTTGAGCCGCATTTCGCTGCTGCCGCCGCAAAAAGCTCTCTCTCGCCCGACGCCGAGCGGGCGATTGCGGCCTGGCGTGAGCAGCCGTCCGACTATGAGGAGGCGGCCTGCAAGGCGAAGCCGGAGACACGAAACAAGGTCAATGCATTCCTCAAGACTTTCAATCTCTCCGGCTTTGTCGCACTCGCCCGGCAGCTTTTGACACAGGACGGCGCGCTTGCCGACCTCATGAGCGGACCAGGGATTTTCCGCATGTCGACGACCGCCCGCCACCCTCCGGTGAGCATCGTCTGGCACACGCTGGGGTTCGAGCGGGCAAAGCAATTGCCCGGGCAAATGGGCAATATTCTGCTGCATCCGGCCCAGGTCGAGGCGGCGCTGGAGGCGACACGACGCGCCTATGCCGGACCGTCCCCGGACGATCTCTTCGCGGCGGCCAAGCGTTATTGCGGCAATAGCGTCGATGACTGGCCGCTGCGGGGCGCGCTGTCGTTCCAGCCTGAAGGGTTGGAGGCGGCGCTTGATCGCGACGAAGGGTTTTTCGCCCTCACCTGTCCCCGGATTTGAGGCCTCTGCTGTCAAAATCGCATTCACCGAATCGGCCGAAAGAGTTAAACAACCCATTGTTTTTTGGCGTTTTCTGAATATATTGCAGCGCAACGAGTTGAGGATTCGCCCGGTCCATTGGCCGGGCTTCCTTTTTGGGCCCTTGAGCCCGACGAATTCAGGGTTTTGCGTCGACGAAAAGCTCCCGTTTACCCGGCGAGATCGCGCCAAAGCCATTGTCCGATTGAAGAAGCACACAATGAACCTCCGCAACGTCGCCATCATCGCCCACGTCGACCACGGCAAGACCACGCTCGTCGATCGCCTGCTGCAGCAGTCCGGCACCTTCCGTGAGAACCAGAAGGTCGCCGAGCGCGCGATGGATTCCAACGATCTGGAGCGCGAGCGCGGCATCACCATCCTGGCGAAGGCGGCGTCCGTGCAGTGGAAGGACACCCGCATCAACATCGTCGACACGCCCGGCCACGCCGATTTCGGCGGCGAGGTCGAGCGCATCCTGAACATGGTCGATGGCGCCCTGGTACTGGTCGATGCCGCCGAGGGCCCGCTGCCGCAGACCAAGTTCGTGGTGTCGAAAGCGCTGAAGGTCGGGCTGAGGCCGATTGTGGTCATCAACAAGGTCGACCGCCCCGATGCGCGGCCGACCGAAGTGATCAACGAAGTGTTCGACCTGTTTGCAGCGCTTGATGCCAGCGAGGAGCAGCTCGACTTCCCGATCCTCTACGGTTCGGCCAAGCAGGGCTGGATGGCGGAAAGCCCCGAAGGCCCCAAGGACAAGGGCATGCAGCCCCTGTTCGACCTGATCCTGCGCCATGTCCCGGCGCCGCAGATCGAGCCGGGCCCATTCCGCATGATCGGCACCATCCTGGAAGCCAATCCCTATCTCGGCCGCATCATCACCGGCCGCATCACCTCGGGCAGCATCAAGCCCAACCAGCAGGTGAAGGTGCTCCACGCGGACGGCAAGGTGATCGAGCAAGGACGCCTGACCAAGATTCTCGCTTTCCGGGGCATCGAGCGCACGCCGCTGGAGGAGGCCGAAGCCGGCGACATCATAGCCATTGCCGGCCTCACCAAGGGCACGGTGGCCGATACGTTCTGCGATCCCTCTGTCGAATCGCCGCTGCCGGCGCAGCCGATCGATCCGCCGACGGTCTCGATGTCGTTCATCGTCAACAACTCGCCGCTGGCCGGTACCGAGGGCGACAAGGTGACGAGCCGCATGATCCGCGACCGCCTGCTGCGCGAGGCGGAAGGAAACGTCGCGCTGCGCGTCACCGAGGCCGCCGACAAGGATTCCATGGAGGTGTCGGGCCGCGGCGAATTGCAGCTTGCGATCCTGATCGAGACCATGCGCCGCGAGGGTTTTGAGCTCTCGGTGTCGCGTCCGCGCGTCGTGCTGAAAAAGGACGAGACGTCCGGCGGCTGGCAGGAGCCGGTCGAGGAGGTCGTGATCGACGTCGATGAAGAACATTCGGGCGTCGTGGTGCAGAAGATGAGCGAGCGAAGGGCCGAGCTCGTCGAGATGAGGCCGTCCGGCGGCAACCGCCTGCGGCTGGTGTTCTACGCGCCCACACGCGGCCTGATCGGCTACCAGGGCGAACTGCTGACGGACACGCGCGGCACCGCGATCATGAACCGCCTGTTCCACGGCTATGCGCCCTACAAGGGCGAGATCCAGGGCCGGCGCAACGGCGTGTTGATCTCCAACGACCAGGGCGAAGCGGTGGCCTACGCCATGTTCAAGCTCGAAGACCGCGGGCCGATGATGATCGAGCCTGGCTGGAAGGTCTACAAGGGCATGATCGTGGGCGAGCATACCCGCGACAACGACCTCGAGATCAACGTGCTCAAGGGCAAGCAGCTCACCAATATCCGCACCACGTCCAAGGATGAAGCCGTGCGACTGACGCCGCCGATCAAGATGACGCTCGAAAAGGCGCTTGCCTATATCGAGGACGACGAGCTCGTCGAGGTGACGCCGAAATCGATCCGGCTGCGCAAGAAATTCCTGGACGCCAACGACCGCAAGCGGGCGGAAAAAGCCAAGGAAGCGGTGGCGTAAGATATGCGTCGTTATGCCCCGGCCTGACCGGGGCATCCAGTACGCCGCGGCCCATCGGCTCCAGCACTGACGCCTCTGGAATACTGGATCACCCGCACGCGCGGGTGATAACAGCCATTCCTTGGCTGGCTTCTAGCGCGGCAACGAACGTGCTAACAGCGACGCGCATGACTTCCCTCCCCTCTCACATCGATGTCGCCGTGATCGGCGCGGGCGCCGCGGGCCTTGGCGCTGCTCATGCGCTGAAGCAGGCGGGCCTCTCCTTTGTCGTGCTGGAGGCGCGTGAGCGCGTTGGCGGGCGCGGGCACACCATCATGGCCTCGCCCGAGGTCACCTTCGACCTCGGCTGCGGCTGGCTGCACTCTGCGGATCGGAACGCCTTTGTCGGCATCGCCGAAGAGCTGCGTTTCGAGATCGACAAGACCTTGCCGCCGTGGCGCGAGCGCGCTGTCGGCAAGGCCTTTCCGCCGGATGAGCGCGCCGATTTCATCCGCACGCTCGATGATTTCTTCCAGCGCATCCACGACGCCGCAAAAGGCGGCGTCGACTATCCGGCATACCTCTATCTCGAGCCGGGCAACCGCTGGAATCCGATGATCGATGCGATCTCGACCTACATCAACGGCGCCGAGACAGATCGGGTCTCGATCCTCGATTTCGACGCCTATGAGGACACCAATCTGAATTGGCGGGTGCGGCGCGGCTATGGCGCACTGATGGCCGCCTATGGCGCGCCGCTGCCGATCGAATTCAATTGCCAGGTCGCGCTGATCGATCATTCGCAGAAGCGCCTGCGCATCGAGACATCGCGCGGCACGCTCGCGGCGGACAGGGTCATCGTCACCGTGCCGACCAATCTGATCGCGGACGAAGCGATCCGCTTTTTTCCCGCGCTGCCCGACAAGGTCGATGCCGCGGCCAATCTGCCGCTTGGGCTGGCCGACAAGGTGACGCTGGCGCTCGGCGAGCCCGAGGCGTTGCCCAGGGAAGGCAACCTGCGCGGCGCCACCATGCGCACGGAGATGGGCACCTATCATCTGCGCCCGTTCGGCCAGCCCTGCATCGAAGGTTTTTTTGGCGGGCGCTATGCGCAAGCGCTGGAAGACGCCGGCGACGGCGCGATTGCCGCGGCTGCGATCGACGAGATCGTCTCGTTCCTCGGCAGCGATTTCCGCCGCAAGCTGAAGCCTTTGAAAGAGTCGCGCTGGGCGCATGATCCCTTTGCGCGCGGCTCCTATTCGCACGCCCTGCCCGGCCACGCGGGAAAGCGCGCCGTGCTCGCCGCACCGGTCGACGACCGCCTGTTCTTTGCGGGCGAAGCCACTTCGCCAAATTTTTTCTCGACCGCGCATGGCGCGCATGACAGTGGTGAGCGCGCCGCGGCGGAGGCGTTGGCAGCGCTTGCAAAGTAGTCCGTCATTGCGAGCGAAGCGACGCAGTCGAGACGATCACCGCAGACACACGTCTGGATTGCTTCGTCGCTTCGCTCCTCGCAATGACGGCAACTACTCCAGCACCCTCGCCCGCAAAGCCGCGTCCGGCACGATGCAGGCGTCGAACTTGCCGAAGATGCGGTAGCGGTTCTTTGCGATGAGATTATAGACCGCATCGCGCACCGGCCTTGGCACCGCGAAGAAAATGCGCGCAAAACCCCAGCCTGGCAGATTGGACAGCACCGTGAGCGCGCCATCGCTTTTCGTGCAGGCTTTGCCACCGTGGATCACGGCGTTGGTGTCGGGATCATCCGGGTCGATGCCGACGGCCTTCGCAAGCCGTGCTCCGTAAGCCGACTGGATCGCGGTGAAGCGAAAGCGCTTTTGCGTGTCGCGCTTCGCGACAAAACGCACCCATCGCGAGCAGAACACGCAGACGCCATCGAACAGGATCACATCGTCGTCGGGCCAGGCACCGCTCATTTCGTTCGCCTTTTCTTTTGACGCGTTTTCTTGACGAGAACCGGTTCCCACTCCGCCTGAAAATGCTATCGGTTATCCAGCGTCAACAATGCCACGAGCATCAACACGATCGCGGGAAATGTCTTTACCAGTGCGCCCAGCGGCTCGATCCACAGATCCGGCGTGAAGACTGCACATCCCAGCATGTAGCCAAGGGCCACCACGATGCCGGCGACAAGGCCGAATGTGCAGGTTCGGCGGAACGCGATCAAGACGCCGATGGCCATGTCCATCAGGCTGGTGACCGCGGCGAATGGCGTGGCCAGCCAGGATGGAAAGCCATGGGCGAGCAGGATTGCTTTGGTCGCCGGGAAGGAGATCACGAGCGCGATGACGCCGGACACGGTCCAGAAAATCGCGAGAGACGCGATGATCAGCGCCTTGACCAGAAACAGCCGGGCAAACCATTTGTCCTGAATGGTCGCGGCGCGCTGGCCCAGAATCTTGTCGATCGTCTTTGGCGCGATGCCGGTTGCCGCGATCCATGGGCGCGGATCGCCGGCGAGGCCGCGGCGAAGCTCGGCGATCGCGGTCGAGCGCATTGGCGGCATCCAGCCAAGGCGAGCCGCCACATCACCGAGTTTTGCGCCGAGATCGACGAGGAACGACGGCAACGCGATGCGCGGCAAGCCGGCCGTGCCAAAGGCGAAGCGGAACTGATCGATCACGCCGCCAAGCGAAATTTTCTGCTGCTGCATCAGGTCCCAGCTCACGGCCTTCACATCTTCGTCGGAGGCGTCGCGCCCGGCCAGAAAGGCAATCGTCGCGGCAATATCCTCTACCGCGACCGGCTGAAATTGCGTGGCGGATTCCTCTGCCGGCAGCTGCGACGACAGCGCGGCGAGCGCGCGCACCATGGCGCTGCCGCCAAATGCCGCCGGCGCGATCACAAAGCCCGGACGCAAAATCGCATAAGCGACGCCCGACGCTGCGATCAGCCGCTCCGCCTCGCGCTTGGTCACGCTGAACGCGGTGTGATCATTCTCCGCAGCGCCCGGAATGGAAATGTGAACCAGGCGGATGCTCCGGCCCGAATCCCTGATTGCCTGCACGAGGCGCTCGACAAAATCATGGTGCACCGCGCGCGTGTCGCTGCCGGGCCCGTCCTGCAGCACGCCCAGACAATTGACGACGACGTCGATCTTCCTGTCCCGTAACAGCCGTGACAGCGAAAGCACGGCCATCTCAAGCAGAGGCATTTCGAGATCGCGCGCATTGGTCCGCTGCGAGGCGGTGAATTTTCGCGCGATCCCGATCACGCCAAAGCCGCGTATGCGCAGATCGTCGGTGACAAAGCGCCCGATCAGGCCGGAGGCGCCGAGCACGAGGATATTCCGGGGTTCATTCATCAGAGGGGCTTTGCGATCATTAACCACAAAATGATCATAACCGATGAGAAGCCCGGAATTCCGAACAGAAACCAGCGGCGAAACAGCTCGAAATAGCGCGGCGGCAGCCGAACTCCCTTTTCCGCGGCTGCGCGCGCCAGATCGCGCATCTCGATCTGCATGAACACCACCGGCACCCAGAAGAGGCCGGCGACCAGATAAAGCACAAGCGAGGCCGCAAGCCAGCGCTCATGAATTGAAATCGACGCCAGCTGCATCAGCACCCCGCCGGTGATCGGCTGCAGGATCACGGCTGTCAGCGTGAACAGCATGTCGGCGATCACGACGACACCCGCCGTGCGCGCAATGAAGGCGGCGTCGCCGCTTCGGTGCGCCATCAGCATGAAGAAGGCGATGCCGCTGCCGGTGCCGAGAATTGCGATGGCGCCGAGCACATGCAGGTACTTGACCGCAAAATACAGCGTCATCGCTTCTTCGCCGTTGCGCCCGTCTGCCACGTCAATGCGCGATCGAGATCGGCGGCAGCCGATCCGATGCCGGTTTCGCTTTCCGCGAGCCAGTGCCCCTCGCTGCCGAACGCCGGCAGCACCGAGAAAACGGCTTTGCCGCCGCCGGCGCGGAAAGCCTCGACCAACTCGCGTGAAAAGTCCGGCGAAAAATACGTGTCGTTCTGCGCCACCAGCCAGGTCACCGGCACCCGCGCGCCCTTGCCGAACTGGCCGGCCGCGGCGATCAGCGTTTGCGGCGCGCAGATCCTGTTTTCGACATCGCCGGCGTGGCCACCGCGGCCCGGCGCGAAAGCAATGATGGCGGCGAGCCCTCTTTGATCCTCGCCGGCCAGCGCCAGCGCGCCCCAGCCGCCGGCCGAGTGACCGACGATGACGGCGCCGTCCGGCCGTACAAAGGGCTGTCGGCGCAGATAGTCCAGCGCCAGCCTGATCTGCGCTGCGGTGGCGCGTCCCGAACGGGCATAGTCGGCCTCGTCGCAGCCGCCCTGCTCCTCGAGATACGCGCCGCCGGTTGCGCCATGGCCCGACCGTTCCGGCACCAGCACGGCAAAGCCGTGCGCGACCAGAAATGCAGCCAGAGCGCGATAGTCCGGCTGCGGCATTTGCGCGCGACGCAGCGCATTCTGAGTCGTTGCATGGGCAATCACCGCCAGCCGAAACGGCCCATCGCCCGCCGGGCGAAACAGCAGGGCATGGGCGCCCCGATCCGCAGCCGGCGTCGGCACCAGCCATTGCTGCATGCGATTGGGCGTCCCTTCCGCACCTTGCGGGCCGTATGGCGGCGTTTGACCAGCGAACACGACGAGCGCAAGCAGTGCAAAAGAAGCCTGGAACAGCGGGCGGACCGGCAAGGGACCAAAGCCAAAGGGCATTATCGAGACTCATGCGGTGGATCGCCTGGCGGCAAGTCCGTTTACGAATGTCAGGACTGCGACATTAGCCAAAACAAAACCGCAGCCGAATCAATTCCCCGACGACCTTTTCGCACGGACGATTTGCGACCAGCCGCCGGAACGCCGATGCCGTCAGGCGCGGCAGTGCGTGCCGGCAAAGACAGCGTACTGTCCTTTTTCGGCACAGACGACCACGCAACTGATGCAGAAAGTCCACAGGTTAACCGATAATTAACGATAGACCTTGAAGCCGGGCCGCCAACTTGATTTGATTGGTGCCCATGAGCACCACGCTAATCGAGGTTCGGCCGGCCAAGGCTGCTGACGCAGTCGCGGTGGCGACTGCCCATGACGAGGCCTGGCGGGCGGCGTATCAGGGCATCATCCCCGGCGCCGAACTCGCGAAGCTGATCAACCGCCGCGGCCCGAGTTGGTGGGACTCGGCGATCCGCAAGGGCAGCCGCGTCAGCGTGCTGGTGTTCGGCGACAAGGTTGCGGGCTACGCCAATTACGGCCGCAACCGCGCGCGCAGCCTGCATTTCGAAGGCGAGATCTACGAGCTTTATCTGCGTCCGGAATTCCAGGGGCTTGGCTTCGGTCGCCGCCTGTTCAGCGCCGCCAAGCGCGATCTCGGACAGAGCGGTTTGAAGAGCATGGTGGTGTGGGCGCTCTCCGACAATGAGCCGGCTACCGAATTCTATCGCGCGCTTGGCGGGCGCATGGTCGCACGCTCCTCCGAAAGGTTCGGACCGAAGTCGCTCGACAAGGTCGCCTTCGCCTGGACCAATTGAGTTCTGCCTTCTGCCTCGGTCGTCATTACCGGGCTTGACCCGGCAATCCGTCGTTTTGAGAAAAAGCTTTGCTGAACGACGATGGATACGCGGGCCTTCACCGCGCCGAAGGGGCTTCGGCCCCGCAGGCGGGTCAAGCCCGCGTATGACGAGTGCGGACTGACGACGCGACTGCTCAAACAACGGAGCCATGCATGCGCATTGACGCCATTCCGATCGGCATCGATCCGCCGCGCGAGGTGAATGTCATCATCGAAGTGCCGGTCGGCGGCGAGCCGATCAAATACGAGATGGACAAGGACGCCGGCACGCTTGTCGTCGACCGATTTCTCTATACGGCCATGCGCTATCCCGGCAATTACGGGTTCATCCCGCACACGCTCTCCAACGACGGCGACCCCTGCGACGTGCTGATCGCCAACACCCGCGCCATCGTGCCCGGCGCGGTGATGAGCGTGCGCCCCGTGGGCGTGCTGTTGATGGAGGATGAAGCCGGCGGCGACGAGAAGATCATCGCGGTGCCCTCCTCGAAACTCACCCAGCGCTACGACAAGGTGAAGACCTTCAGTGACCTGCCCGACATCACGCTGCAGCAGATCCAGCACTTCTTCGAGCACTACAAGGACCTCGAACGCAGCAAATGGGTGAAGGTCTTGCGCTGGGGCGGCCCCGAAGAAGCGCACAGGCTGATCGAGGACGGTCTCGCGCGGGCGCGGAAGAAATAAGCTCTGTGCACCCTATCCCCTTGTGGGAGAGGGTGGCTTCGCGAAGCGAAGCCGGGTGAGGGGTTGTCTCCGCATCGGAAGCGCGGAAAGAGGACCCCCTCACCGAACCAAGCGAAATCTGGCGGCGGAGCAGCCCTCTCCCACAACGGGAGAGGGCGCCTCTACTGGCGCCACAGCGAAGGCTAGACCCCAGGCTTTGGCAGCCCGGCGATCGCGCAGGCCGCGCGCAGCGTGTTGACGAGAAGACACGCCACCGTCATCTGGCCGACGCCGCCCGGCACCGGCGTGATCGCGCCGGCGACCTCTGACGCTTCGGCGAAGGCGACATCGCCGACCAGCCTGGTCTTGCCGCCGGCCGAAGGCAGCCGGTTGATGCCGACGTCGATCACGACAGCGCCCTTCTTGATCCAGTCGCCGCGCACCATTTCGGGCTTGCCCACCGCGGCATAGACGAGATCGGCCTGCGCGCACAGCCGGGACAGGTCGCGCGAGCGCGAATGCGCGATCGTCACTGTCGCGTTCTCGTTCAGGAGCAATTGCAAGAGCGGCCGGCCGACCAGATTGGAGCGGCCGATCACGATCGCGTTCATGCCTTCGAGCGAGGGATGCACGCTCTTGGTCAGGATAATGCAGCCGAGCGGCGTGCAGGGCGCAAGCGCGGCAAAGCCGCCGGCGAGCCGCCCGGCATTTTGCGGGTGCAGGCCGTCGACATCCTTGGCGGGATCGATGGCATTGATGACGATCTCGGTCGAAATCGATTTCGGCAGCGGCAACTGCACCAGGATGCCGTGAACGGATGGGTCGCGGTTGAGCTTTGCGACGAGCGCAAGCAATTCGTCCTGCGCCACATCCGCCGGCAGCCTGTGCTCGAAGGAGGCCATGCCGGCCGCCTGTGTTTGGGTGTGCTTGCTGCGTACATACACTTCGCTTGCGGGGTCGTTGCCGACCAGCACCACCGCAAGCCCGGGAATGAGACCGTGCTCGCGTTGGACTCGCGCGACTTCCTCTGCGACGCGCGCGCGAAGGCTTGCTGCAATCGCCTTGCCATCGATGATCCTTGCCGTCATCTCACTCCTTCGATGCTTTCGCTTCCGCGAGCCCGCGCAACGCCTCACCGAGCCGCGCAGGGTCGCCCTCGACCTCGACCTGCTTGATCCGCGAGGTCGCGCCCGAGACGAGGTGGACGCTCTTCTTCGGCACGCCGAGCTCTCTTGCCAGAAGCTCCGTTACTGCGCGATTGGCCTCGCCGCCGTCGGCGATCGCACGCACCCGCACTTTCAACACGCTCTTGCCGTTACTCAGCGTCTCGACCCCGTCGATATCGTCGCGGCCGCCGCGCGGCGTCACCCGCAAGCTCACGCGGACGCCGGCCGTGGAGAAGCGCCAGGGATCCATCAAGGCTCCATGGGGCGGCTCGGGTCAGAACACCGAGGGATAGATGTAATAGGTGATCACGCGCTCGATGAACATGATGATCAGGATCAGGATGATCGGCGAGATATCGAGCCCGCCGAGATTCGGCAGGAACGAGCGGATCGGCGCCAGCACGGGTTCTGTGATCCGGTACAGGAACTCCGCAACCGCCGAGACGAATTGGTTGCGCGTGTTCACGACATTGAAGGCGATCAGCCAGGACAGGATGGCGGACGCAATCAACAGCCATATGTAAAGATCGAGGACAATAAGCACGATGTCGAGAAGCGCACGCATGGGATGAACTCAAAGGATGCTCTGCGGTTTGGCCTTCCGTAGATATCGGTTCCCCCCCGGGCAAACAAGGGAACCAGCCGGTAAAACGGCGTAAATCCATCGATTTCGCCGTTCTTGACTTGGTA
>Ga0335077_10003476_pt1 | contig 19041 bp, 17 predicted proteins | sample Lox_Sample_31_FD_207151 | JGI IMG/M metagenome (GOLD analysis project Ga0335077, IMG submission 207151) | Soil microbial communities from Loxahatchee National Wildlife Refuge, Florida, United States - Lox_Sample_3.1 | ecosystem: Environmental > Terrestrial > Soil > Wetlands | place: USA...
AAGACACGACCCGGGTTGGGTACATCGAGGCGTACTTCGATCACGCGCGGTGGGGCGAGGAGGCGCTTGGCGTGCTCGCCGCGGATGGTGGCCTGCGCGACCCGGCGCTCGTCGGCGTCAACCTCCTGCGGGTCGAGGAGCAGGCGCCGCTCGATGTGACCGGGAGCTGAGCTCTACAGAGCGACGAAGCCGCCGTCGATCGGCAGCACGGCGGCCGTGATGTAGGAGGACTCGTCCGAGGCGAGGAACACCACCGCGGCCGAGACCTCGTCGGGCCGGCCGTCGCGGCGCAGCGGGATCTGCGCCTTCAGGGCATCGACTGCCGCGGGCGATGCGCTCGCGGTCATCGTCGTGACGACCAGGCCGGGGCAGATGGCGTTCACGCGCACGTTGTCCGGTCCGTAGGAGACGGCGGCGCCTCTTGTCAGGCCGAGGACCGCGGCCTTGCTCGCCTGGTACGGGATCGATCCCGGCAACCCGACCAGCGCCGCGACCGAGGCAACGTTGACGATCGAGCCTGCCCTCCGTTGCGCCATGCCCGGGATCACCGCGCGCATGCCGAGGAACACGCCGCGCTGGTTGACCGCCGTGACCTTCTCCCACTCCTCGTCGTCGGCCTCGATGCCCGTCGAGCGGACCTGCACGCCGGCGTTGTTCACGAGCACGTCGATCGGGCCGTGCGTCTGGTTGATGCTGTCCACGAGCGCCGTCCAAGCGGCGGCGTCGGTCACATCGTGATCGTGATATGAGGCCCTGGCGCCGGCCGCTCTCAGTTCCGCCGCGAGTAACTCTCCGGGCTCGGGGGCGATGTCGGCGATCGCCACCGTCGCGCCCTCGCGCGCCAGCGCGCGGGCGTGGGCCGCGCCCATGCCGCGGGCGGCGCCGGTGACGATCGCGACCTTGCCGGCGACGCGGCCCCGAACGGCCTCGCCCCCGCCCGTGATCCGATGCTCGCCCGCACCCCCCACGGACCCCGCGCCGGCGCCCGCCCATGATGAAGCTTGTTCCACGATTCGATAGTCTATCGATTTGAGTTCAGTTCGACTATCTCTGTGTCCTTCCTGGGAGCGATTGCTGTGAGCGCGACGATGATGCAGGCCCTTCGCCTGACCGAATGGGAATCCGATCCGGTCCTGACGTCGGTCCCGGTGCCCGAGCCGGACGGCAAGGAGGTGGTCGTGGAGGTGGCGGCGGCGGGACTCTGTCGTACCGACCTGCACATCATGAGCAGCCCCCCGGGCGCCTTTCCGTACGTGCTGCCGTTCACGCTCGGGCACGAGTCCGCCGGCCGGGTCGCGGCGCTCGGTCCGGATGCCGGTGGCCTTCAGGTCGGCGATCCGGTCGTGGTGTACAGCCGCTGGGGCTGCGGCACGTGCTGGCAGTGCGCCCGCGGTCGCGACAACGCCTGCGTCCGTACCCCCCACGGCCCCCACGGCGGTGGCCTCGGACGGGACGGCGGCCTCGCCGAGTACCTCCTCGTTCCGTCGGCACGGTACCTCGTGCCGGCGCCCGGACTCGATCCGGTCCGGGCCGCTCCCCTCGCCGACGCGGCGCTGACCTCGTATCACGCCGTCAAGCTGTCGCTGGCGCAGCTGCACTCCGAAAGCACCGTCCTGGTCATCGGCGCCGGCGGACTCGGGCACATGGCGGTCCAGATCCTCAAGGCGATCACGCCCGCCCGGATTGTCGTCGTCGATTTGCGGCGTTCCGCCCTGGACATGGCGCGCGCCGCGGGGGCCGACGTGACCCTGTCGGCCGATGGCCTGACCGCCGAGGACGTCCGCACCGAGACAGACCCCGACGGAGTGGGGGTCGTGCTCGACTTCGTGGGCAACGACACGACGCTCGCGCTGGCGGCCGCCTCCGTGGCCCAGGGTGGGGATTTGACGTTCGTCGGCCGCGGCGGCGGTGAGCTGCGGATCGCTCCCGGGCTGATTCCTTACGAGACCACTGTGCGGATGCCGACGTGGGGAACCGTCGAGGAGCTGGCCGAGGTCGTGGCGCTCGCCGCCGCGGGCTCGATTCAGACCGAGGCCGAGGTGTGCGGCCTCGCCGACGCCGTGAGCGCCTACGCCAGGCTGCGCCAGGGTGAGGTGCTGGGACGCGCGGTGGTAGTGCCGACTGGATTGAACTGACCTCACTTCATATGGTAGGGTCGGGGCGCTAGGCGACCCGCGGAAGGAGAACTGACACAGATGGGACTCGTTGACGGAAAGGTTGCGCTGGTCACCGGCGCCGGCCGCGGGCAGGGCCGCTCGCACGCGCTGAGACTCGCTTCGGAGGGCGCCGACGTGATCGCCGTCGACATCGGCCCCGGGAGCGTCGAGACGATCTCGTACGAGCTGGCCAGCGAGGCCGATCTCGATGCCACCGTGGCGGAGATCGAGGGCACGGGCCGGCGGGCGGTCAAGGCGATCGCCGATGTCCGGTCGCTCTCGGACCTTCAACGCGCGGTCGACCTCGGGCTGTCCGAGCTCGGGAAGATCGACATCGTGTGCGCCAACGCCGGCATCGGTTCCTGGGCGGTGAGCTGGGAGATGACCGAGCAGCAGTGGCAGGACATGATCGACATCAACCTAACCGGTGTGTTCAACGCCGCGCGCGCGACGCTTCCCTCGATGGTGGAGCGCGGCGAGGGCGGCAGCCTGGTGCTGACAAGCTCGACCGCGGGGCTGCGCGCCTACGCCAACACCGCGCACTACACCGCCGCCAAGCACGGCGTGATCGGGCTGATGAAGGTGCTCGCGCAGGAGGCCGGCCCGCATCGCATCCGCGTCAACGCGGTGTGCCCGACCACGGTACGGACCCCGCTGGTGATCAACCGATCGACCTTCGAGCTGTTCACCCCGCACCTCGAGAACCCGACCGAGGACGACGTCCGCGAGCCGTTCGAGTCGCTGAACATCCTCCCCGGGGTGGCGTGGATCGAGCCCGAGGACGTCTCGGATGCCGTGCTGTTCCTGTGCTCGGACGCCGCCAAGTACATCACCGGCGTCGCGCTGCCGATCGACGCCGGCAACGTCGTGAAGTGAGGCGCCGGCCACTCGGGCGGCCGGCTCGGCACGGCGTGCGCTCGCCCGTCCCCCCGGTTCAAACCCGTAACTCGCCACCGCGCCCGAGGTGAATTCCGATTCATGCGCACATATGGGTGCTAAGTCGGAACTCGCGATGTGGGGGCCGTCGAGTTCCGGGTTATCACCCACGTGCCGCCGGCCGCGGTCGACCCAGCGGCACGGACCTCACACCGTGAGCACGGTGCAGGCGCTCACGCCCGGCGCGCCGTACACCTGCGTGAACCCGACTCGGCACGGCTTGGGAACCTGTCGCTCGCCGGCCTCGCCGCGGAGCTGAAGCACGATCTCGTGCACCTGGCGCAGCCCCGAGGCGCCGATCGGCTCGCCACAGGCCAGGCAGCCACCGTCGGTATTCACCGGGATTCGGCCGCCCAGCTCGGTGGCGCCGCTCTGGATCAGCGCCTCCTGCTCCCCGTGCTCGCACAACCCCGTCTCGGCGAGGTGCATGACCTCGGCGCCCGACTCGGTGTCCTGAAGCTGCGCGATGTCGACGTCGCTCGGGCCGATGCCCGCCTCCTCGAACGCGGCGGCCGCCGCCTCGGTGGTGGCGGAGGGCGCGGACTCGATCGGAATCGAGGGACTGAACACCTCGAACGACCCGAAGCGGCGGGTCCGGAAGACGACCGAGCGCAGATATACGGGCGCCTTCGTCAGCTCGCGAATACGCGGCCCGCGAGCCAGGACGAGCGCGACCGCGCCCTCGCCGGGGGAGCAGAACATGTACTGGGTCAGCGGGTGATTGACCATCCGCGAGGAAAGGATCTCGTCCTCGCTGAGCGGCTTTCGCCGCCAGGCGTTGGGATTGCGCGCGCCGTTCTCGAACGCCTTGGCCGCCACCTTGGCGAGGGTCGAATCGGAAATGCCGTAGTCGGCCATGTAGCGCTGAATCTTCAGGGCGAAGAACTGCGTGGTCAGCATCAGGCCGGTCTCGCCGTACCAGGACCCGATCCCCCAGTCCTCCGGCAGCGGGTTGAACGCCCCCCGCGGGTGCTTGTCGAAACCGACGACGAGCGCCACCTCGGCCGCGCCGGAGACGAGCATCGCGTGCGCCGTCGTCAGTGCCGAGCCGCCGGTGGCGCACCCGTTCTTGACGTTGATGAACGGGACGCCGGTCAGCCCGAGGATCGAGACCGACGTGTCGGCGTTGCCGGCAGCGTCCGAGCCGCCGGCGGCAAAGTCGATGTCCTGCCACGCGATCCCGGCGCCGGCCAGCGCGCGACGCGCGGCGATCGCGCCCATCTCGAGTCCGGTCACGCCGTCGTGGCGACCGAAGTGATGGATGCCGGCGCCGACGATCGCGACGTCGTCGCCGCCGCTCACTCGTCGCCCTCCACCGGCCGGAAGGCGTACGTGAGCGTGTCGGCGGCGCCGGGCACGGGGATCAGCGTGAGCTCCATGGTCATGCCGATGCGCAGCCGCTCCGGGTCGCTCTCGGTCAACCGCGTCTCCACCCGGACCTCTCCGGGCAGCTCGACGTACCCGACTCCGTAGGGCTCGAACTGCTCGACCCCTCCGGGCAGGTACGGCGGCGCCTTCGGCGCGAAGCACTGGATCGTCCAGCTCCACAACTCACCTCGCGTGGCAAGCTCGCGCGCGTGGACATCCTCCGAGGTGCACCGCGGGCACGAACGCTGACGCGGGAAGGTCACCGTGCTGCACCGTCCGCACTCCGAGCCGATCAGCCTGGGCTCCTCTTCGGTGCCTCCGATCACCTCCGGGTCGATCAGTTGAACTGTCATTGCCCGGAGGGAAAGGCCAGAACCGGCGAACGCGCCACCATGTACCGGCGCATCCGGCCGGACTCGTCGAGCTCCGCGACGGCCAGGAACGTGCCGATCCGCTCGCCCGAGTCCCAGCGCGTCTCGCCCAGGGCGAACTCCACACCGCCGCTGACACCGCTGTGCAACACGTAATGAGCCCAGCCACCGGTGTCACCCGCATCGATGAAGCCGCGCAACTCATCGCGACCGCCCACGAACTGACTGCTCTTGCGCGAGCCGTCCGCGGCCCACTGGATCGAGAACTCGAGGTCCTCGGCCACCAGGTCCAGCGAGCTGTGCGGGTCGGAGCCGTCGAGCAACTCGAAGTAGCGCTCGAAGAACGTCTTCCCGAGCGGGTGATCTCGCACGGCCGGATCCACTTGACCTGAAGTCATTTCAAGACGGGATGATAGCCGATGGCGGACGCTAGGCGGTTACCGTCGGGCGCTCGAGGATCTGCGTCACGACGTCGCGTTTGACCACCTTCAGCGACGGCGTGCGCGGGAACTCGTCGAACACTTCGATCGACTCTGGCCAGGTGTACTTCGCCACGCCCTCGCGCTCGAGGAAGTGCTGGATCTCTTCGAGCGTGGGCGCGGGCCGGCCGTCCACAGGAATGATCGCCGCGCAGGCGCGCTCGCCCAGACGGTCGTCGGGAAGCGGGACGATCGCGACCTCGCGGACGTCGGGGTGGCGCATGATCACGGGCTCGACCTCGGACGGGACGATCGTCACCCCCCCGCGCCGGATGATGTCCTTGCTGCGCCCGACGTACACAAACTGGCCGTCCTCGTCCAGATACCCGAGGTCGCCGGTCTTGTAGCCGCCCCAATCGGTCAGCGACTCGCGGGTCAACTCGTCGTTACCGAGGAACCCAAGGAATCGGCTCGGGCCGTTGACGATGACCGAGCCGACGGTGTTCGCCGGCACGGCTTGCCCCTTGTCGTCGACGATCCGGATCTCGGTGCCGTCGTAGGGGCGACCCTCGGTCAGGTCGATCTTCGACTCGGGCTCGTGCAGGCCGTGCGCGGCGTGGCCGGGAACCTCGGACAGGCCGTAGTCGCCGAGCGGCGGGACGCCGAAGGCCTCCCGCATGGCCACGCGACGCTCCCGCGTGAGGCCCGGGGCCGCCAGCACACGCATCGAGGGCAGGTCGAGGTGGCTCTCGGATTTCGCCCTGATCAGGTCCGCCGAGTGCGTCGGCATCGACAGTACATATGTGCAGCCATGTTCCTTGATGAGCTCGAGGGCGTCCTCCGCATTCCAGCGGTTGACGAGAACCCCCGTCGCGCCATTCATCAACGGCGGAAAGTAACCGAACACCAGACCGCCGACGAAGCCGAACTCGCACACGACGAGGTAGATGTCCTCGCCGGTCAGCTCCCAGCGCTTGCAGATGCCCTCGGTGGCGTAGCGCAGCGTGTTGTTGGAGTGCGCGATGCCCTTGGGAGTGGAGGTCGTCCCCGAGGAGTGCAGCACCATGGCCAGGTCGTCCGCGCCGCGAGCCACGTGCGCGTCCGGCGGGTTCTCCTGGGCGAGGCGGTCCACCAGGTCGGGCTCGACAGCGAGAAACAGCGGGACTTGCTCGGAGACGAGCTGACACTTGGCGAGCTCCTTCTCGCCTCCGAACCCGAGCAACCCCTTGGCCTGCGTCTGCGCGATCAACGCCGACAGCTGCGTCTCGTTGAACATCGGTGGCAGCGGCGCGATCACGACCCCGCGGTGCATGCAACCGAGCATCGCCACCGCCGCCTCGATCGAGTGCCGGCCGAGCAGGATGACGATGTCCCCGGGCTCGATGCCGCCCTCTGCGAGCCGGACCGAAACGCCGACGGCGGCGCGCCGGAGTTGATCGAAGGTGAACGTGCGGTCGTCGAGGACCAGCGCCGGCTTGTCCGGGTTCTCCTCGGCGCGGCGGGCGAAGTCGCTCCACAGGTCCCCGTCGCGCCAGTACCCCTCGGCGTAGTAGCGATCGGCTTCGGGCTGAAATGTCAGGGTCGGCATCGCCTTCCTCCGGTTTGCATGTTGTCGAGTCGTTCAGGCAATTGCCATTCCCCCGTCCACGCTGAGCACGGTGCCGGTGACGAAGCTCGAGCCTGGGCCGAGCAGGAACAACACGGCATCGTCGAGCTCGCCGGCGCGGCCTCCGCGGCCGAGCGGTGTCCGCGAGAGCAGGAACTCGGGGAACTGCTCGGGGTCCTCCCCCAGCTGCGCGTTCATCTCGGTGGCAAAGAACCCCGGCGCAACCGCGTTCACGCGGATGCCGTATCGCCCCCACTGCGACGCGAGCTCGCGCGTCAAGCCGATGATGCCCGACTTCGAAGCGACGTACGCTGCGTCAGGGATCGGGCCGATCGAGCGCAGGCCCATGACTGAGGCGATGTTGACGATCGAGCGGCCACCGCCGTCGCGCATGCGCTGCGCGGCCAGCACCGAGAGGGCATAGGGCGCGACGAGGTTAAGCTCGAGGACGCGGGCAAACGTCTGCGCCGACGTGCGCATCGCGGGGCCGCTGGCGCCGGCGCCGGCATTGTTGATCAGGCCGTCGAGCCTTCCGTACCGTTTCAAGACGTCGTCGATGAGACGCTCACGGTCGGCCTCGTCGGTGACGTCACAGGTGACCGCGTCGGCGCTCGGAATCTCCTGGGTGAGCACGGCCAGACGGTCGGCGCGGCGCGCCGCAAGGACGGGGATCCCGCCGGCCTCGCCGATCGCCCGCGCAAGCTGGGCGCCGAGCCCGGAGCTGGCGCCGGTGACGATCACGACCCGGTCCTCGAGTTGCGGCATAGGCTCTCTCACTTGAACTCAGTTCAACTGTATCGAGACAACCTCCCGAGCGCAACCGAACCTGCCCCACGCCCCGCCTTCTGGGGGGTTATGGCCATATTGCGGACCACGACGGCGCGCCTTGATAGAGTTGGTATCACTTCAATCGAAAGAGGCAGAGTGGCCAAGAACGACCAGACTCAGGGCACGAAACGGGCAAGAAGCCCGGCGAGCTCGCGCAGTAAGCGCCATGAGATCCTGACGTCCGCGATCGATCATTTCGGCCGCGATGGGTATGAGTACACAAAATGGGCCGACATCGCCGCCGACGTCGGGCTCGGCTCGACCGCGCTGTACCACTATTTCGAGTCGAAACTTCACTGCCTGTTCGAGATCCACGCCGACGCGCTGGAGGCTGAGCGGGAGAGATTCGACCGCCTCACCGCCGATCGGAGCGAGTTCGGCCCGGCGCTGGTGCGGCTGCTCAATGGTCTGTTCGATCTGAGCGAGCACGATGTCCTGCGCAACCGCGTGCTCGTCGCCGAGGAAGGTGTCATCGCGGTCCAGCGCAAGTCGCCTCGCGAGGAAGAGGCACGGCGGGTCGCCCGCGCGCGTATGCGGGACATCGAGTTCGCCTGGGCGGCATTCCTCACCCGCGGGATGGAGCAGGGCGCCATCCCCGAGGCCGATCCGCGCCTGCTGACGCACGCGATTCTCGGGCTGTACAAGAGCGTCTGGCACTGGTACCGGCCCGGGGGCGGGCTGTCCCTGGACGAGATCCGCGACTTCTTCGTGGAGCGGTGCCTCGCGGTGGCGGGCTACGCGCTCCCGGCCGCGATGCCTGCCAAAGGCAAGCCGCGCGCGCCGCGCAAGGCAGCCTGAGCAAGAACGCCCCGGAGCCGTCTGGGGGAAGACACACGCTGGGCCTAGGACACACGCACGAGCGCCTTGCCCGTGGTGTCCCCGGACAGCACCCTCATGAGCGCCTCGGGTGCGCGATCGAGGCCGTCGATGATCGTCTCCCGGTAGCGCAGGCGGCCCTCGGCCAGCCAACCGCCGAGCTCGCGCACGACGTCGGGCAGACGATGCTGGTAGGCGCTACCGCGGAATCCGCGCAGGGTGAGGTTGTTCGCCGTGGCCTGGAACAGGTTGCTCGGGCCGGGCGTGGGTCCGACCGACTCGTACTCGGAGATCGCGCCGCAGAGCGCGGCCCGTCCCCAGGGCCTCAGCGTGGCGAGCGCCGCCTCGAGGTGATCGCCGCCGACGTTGTCGAAGTACACGTCGATCCCGTCGGGCGCGGCTTCCCGCAAGCGATCGAGGACCGGACCGTCGCGGTAGCTGAACGCCGCGTCGAGCCCGAGATCGTCGAGCAGGTGGCGGACCTTGGCCTCCGAACCCGCGCTGCCGATCACGCGGTGGCCGCGGAGCTTGGCGATCTGCGCCGCGAGGCTGCCGACCGCGCCGGCGGCCGCGGAGACCCAGACGACGTCCCCCTCCCGCAACTCGGCCGCGTCGATCAGGCCGGCATAGGCGGTGACGCCCATCGCGCCGAGCGGCCCGAGGTACTTCTCGGCCGGCGCAAGCGCGGTGTCGACCCGCGCCAATGTTGCGATCCCGGCCAGCGCCGGCTCGCCCGCGGTGACGATCGCGTAGTCGCGCCACCCCTTGGCGTGCCAGACGCAGTCACCCGCTTCGAAGCCCTCGGCGCGTGACTCGACCACCTCGCCCACCGCCCATATGTCGTCCATCGGTGCGTTGAGCGGGAAGGAGTTGAAATACCCGGCGGGGCCGCTACGACGCAGTCGCAGCCGCATCCCGGGATCGACCGAGGTGAACAGGTTGCGCACGAGCACCTGACCTTCGGCCAGATCGGCGACGTCGACCTCGACGGTCACGAAGTGATCGGGCGTCACCTCGGCGACGGGGTACTCGACGAGGTGAACCTGGCGAGCGCGAACGGACATCGTGCTAGCGCCTCACCTTGTAGCCGACGCTCTCGCGATCCCACACGCCGACTGCCTCGGTTCCCTCCGCCTTCAGCTCCTGCTTGAGGATCCGCTGCGCGTGCGACTTGGGCAGCGAGTCCACGAAGCGCAGGTATCTCGGGACCGCGAAGTGAGCCATCCGCTCGGTGCAGAAGTCGAGCAGCGCCTCGGGCGCGAGCGTCGAGCCCGGCTGCAGCACGATCGCCGCCATCACCTCCTGTCCCCCGAGCGGCGATGGAACCCCGTACACCGCCGACTCGAGCACTTCCTCGTGCAACGCCAGGACGCGCTCGACCTCCCACGCGGATACGTTCTCGCCCCGGCGGCGGATCGAGTCGGTCTCTCGCGCCTTGAAGAAGAAGAAGCCGTCGCCGTCCCGGTAGCCGTGGTCACCGGTGTGAAACCACAGGTTGCGGATCGACTTCATCGTCGCCGAGTCGTTGCCCCAGTAGCCGGCCATCATCACGTTCGGGCGCGCCGGGCGGATACAGATCTCACCCGCCTCGCCGACCGGAACCTCGACGTCGTTCTCGTCGAGGACGCGGACCTCGTACCAGGCAACCGGAACGCCCATCGAGCCGGCGCGGCGCTTCTCGTAGGTGTTGAAGGTGATCGGCCCGGTCTCGGTCAAGCCGTAGACGTCGAGGATCGCCAGGCCGTACCGGTTCTCGAACTCGAGCACCTGGTCACGCGGCGCGGCGGCGCCGATCACCACCCGCACGGTGTTGTCGGCGTCATCCGCGGCCTCCGGCTGCTTCATCAGGATTCGCAGCATCTCGCCCATCCCGTTGAACGCGGTCACGCGCTCACGGCGGCACTGCTCCCAGAACCGGCTGGCCGAGAAGCGGCGGTTGACGATCGACTTCGCGCCGGCGACCATCGCGGCCGCCACGGTCATGTACTTGGCGTTGGCGTGGAAAAGGGGGAAGACCGACAGCAGGACGTCGTCCTCGGTGTAGCCGGCGACCTCGGCAGTGCTCACCGCCAGGTTGATGTTGTGGTTGTGGGGCAGCACCACCCCCTTGGGCGGTCCGGTCGTGCCGCCCGTGAACAGGATCGACGCGGGCTGGTGCGGCTCGACCTCGACCGTCTCGACCGAGTCCGGGGTGGACAGGAGATCGGCGAAGTCGTGCAGCGGGCGCCCGCCGTTGGCGTCAGGCGAGGACTCCCCGACGACCACCACGTGCTCGACGCTCGGCGAGTCGCCCAGCCAGGGCAGCACGTGCTCGAGGAAGACGTCTTCGACGATCAGCACGCGCGCCTCGGTCGTGCCGAGGATGTGGGAGATGCCGGGGCCTCTGGCGGCGTCGTGGATCGGCACTTCGATCGCGCCAAGCTTCAGGATCCCGAACCACGCGTAGAGGAACTCGGACCGGTTGCCCATCATGATCGCGACGCGCTCGCCCTCGGTCACGCCCAGGTCCTTCAATCCAGCGGCTACGTGGCCGGCGCGCTCCGCCGCCTGGGAATACGTCACGGTGTCATCGTCGAAGACGACGAGCACGCGGTCGCCGAACTGTGCCGCCTTCTCGTCGACCAGGGTCGCTAGGTTCATGTCTCCCTCACGTTCGCTGTGGTCCTACGTTCTGAGCAGCAGGCATGAAGCCAACGGCCCCGCGCCGGCGGATACGGCCACCACCTTGGCCTCCGGCACCTGACGCTCCCCGGCCTCTCCGCGCAACTGGAGGCACGCCTCATAGAGGTGCCCGAAGCTGTGCAGACGACCCGCTGACAGCTGGCCCCCACTGGTCGCGAGCGGCAGCTCTCCGGTCAGGCTGATGCGCTCGCCGCCGTCGACGAACGCGCCGCTCTCACCCCTGCCGCAGAACTGCAAGCCCTCGAGCCAGTACAGGGTGAGCACGGTGAAGCCGTCGTATAGCTGGGCGCAGTCGACGTCCGCCGGCGTCAGATCGGTGCGCGACCACAGGTGCGCACCCGCGCCCATCGCCGCGGTGGTCGTCATGTCCTCCCACTGATCCCACGAGGCGCGGCCGTGCAGCGCGCTCCCGACGGCCTCGAAGTGGATCGCCCGGTTCGGCGTGTCCGGCGCGTACGCGGCATCGGAGATAACCACCGCGGTCGCACCGTCGATCGCGATATCGCAGTCGTACAGGCACAGCGGGTCGCTGATCATCGGCGACGCGAGGTACTCGTCGAGCGTGAGCTCCTTGGTCAGGACCGCCTTGGGGTTAAGCGCCGCGTTGCGCCGCGCGTTCAGGCTGATCTGCGCCATCTGCTCACGGGTCGTGCCGTATTCGTGCATGTGGCGCCGCGCGTACAGGCCCATCCAGTTTGGACCCGAGTAGGCGCCGAACGGCAGGATCCACTGCAGGATCCCGGTGACCCCGTCGGCGTCGGTGGCGACGCGGTCGCTGCTTTGACGCCACGCGGTCGCCTCGTTGAGCGCCCGGTAGACGAGGACGTGGCGGCACATGCCCGAGGCGACCGCCATGCACCCGTGGATGACCGAGGCGAGCATCCCCGGGGTTTCCGGACCTGCGGCGTGCCAGGCGGGTTGGAGACGCAGCGCGTCGATCACGGCGTGCGGCCCCGGTCCCGACGAGCCCGGGCCAGGAGGCGCGAGACCCTCGGCCCGGGACACCGCGCCCGGCCATGAGACAACACCGTCGATGTCGGCCGGCGTCAGCCCGGCGTCGGCGATCGCGTCCAGGCACGCGTCCAGTGTGAGGGCAAGCACCCCCTTGGTCACCCGACGCCCGACCTCGGACTGGCCGATCCCCGAGATGATGCAGCGCTGCTCGAAACTCTCGGCCATGATCAAGCCGGCCTGAACACCGGGACGTACGCGTCACCCTGCTCGCGGAACTCCACCTGCACCGGCATGCCGATCGCGACCTCTTCGGGCGCGCACCCGACGACGTTCGTCATCAGGCGGAGGTCGCCCTGCTCGTCCAGCTGGACGATCGCGATCACGTACGGGACCTCGAGGCCGGGCGACCACTCGCGTTCGTTCACGGTGTACGTGTAGACGACGCCCCTTCCGCTGACCGGGCTCGGCTCGACGTCGTCGCTCAGGCAGCGCGGGCACCTGGGGGACGGCGGGTGGACGTAGTACCCGCAGTCCTGGCAGCGGACGATCCGCAGCTCGCCGTCGCGGCCACCCGTCCAGAACGCTCGGTTGTCGTCGTTGATCTGCGGTGTCGGGAACATGAGGCCTAAGTCTCGCTCTCCTGAGCTGAATTCGGGTCGAACCCTAGCACATCGAGACGGCCGCCCGGTCGACCTTCGATCGGAGCCCACGGCGGTAGACGGCGAGGCGAGTAGCACGCTTGACCTGGGTGCGGCCTGGTAGGATAATCGAACCAAGTTCAACTCAACGAATCAGGCCGCCCGGACGAGGAGAGTTCTTTGATGCTGTCGCGTGAATATCCCAACCTCTACATCGACGGTCGCTGGCAACAGCCCGACTCGAACGAGCGCTTCGACGTCATCTCGCCGGCCACCGGCGAGAAGATCGGCTACGTCCCCGCGGCCAATTCGACCGACATCGACCGAGCCGTCGAGGCTGCACGCGCGGCGTTCTTCGAGACGGATTGGCCGACACGCCCGGTCGAGGAACGCGCGGAGATGATGGAGCGGCTGGCCGCGCTGATCGCTGAGCACCAGCCTGAGTTCCGGGATCTGATCGTGGACGAGCTCGGTCACACCAAATTGACCGCCGAGGTCTATCACTCAGTCGCGCCGACGCTGCACTGGAACTACTACGCCAAGGTGGGCCGCGAGCACAGGTTCGCCGAGGTGCGCGAGTCCGACCTGTCGCCGCTGGCCGGCAACGCGGGCGGGTTGATCATGAAGTACGAGACCAAGAGCCTCCTGGTGCGCGAGCCGGTCGGCGTGGTGGCGGCGCTGTGCGCCTTCAACTTCCCCCTGGCCGGCATCGCGCAGAAGACGGCGCCGGCGATCGTGGCCGGCTGCACGGTCGTGGTCAAGGCCCCTGACCCGGATCCGCTCGCGCTGTTCGCGATGGCCGATCTGGTCACCGAGGCCGGTTTCCCGCCGGGCGTCATCAACATCGTCGCGGCGACTCGGGAGGCGTCCGAGCATCTCGTCGCCCATCCCGACGTCGACATGGTCACGTTCACCGGCTCAACTGACGTGGGCAAGCGGATCGGCGAGGTGTGCGGTGAGCAGATCAAGCGGTGCGTGCTCGAGTTGGGAGGCAAGTCCGCGGCGATCATCCTGGAGGACGCCGATCTCGAGAGCACCCTGCCGATGGTCGTCGGCTCGAGCGCGGGGACGAGCCAGGGCGAGAACTGCACGTGCATGAGCCGGATCCTGGCGCCCAGGTCGCAGTACGACGAGATCGCGGCCAAGCTCACCGAGGCGTTCCAGAGCCTGAAGGTCGGCGACCCCAACGACGACGACACAGTAATCGGGCCGCTGATCACCGAAGCCCACCGCGAGCGCGTCCTCGGGTACATCAAGAGCGCGGTCGGCGAAGGGGCCACGATCGCCACCGGCGGCGGCGTGCCGGAGCACCTCGACCAGGGGTGGTATGTCGAGCCGACGCTGCTGACCAACGTCACCAACGACATGAAGGTCGCCCAAGAGGAGATCTTCGGGCCGGTCATCGCCCTCATCCCCTACGAGGACGAGGAGGAAGCCATCCGCATCGCCAACGACAGCCGCTTCGGGCTCTCCGGAGCGGTGTTCACGGGCAACCCCGTGCGCGGATTCGAGATCGCGCGCCGGGTGCGCACCGGTACGTTCCGCGTCAACACCATGTCCGCTGACTTCAATTCCTCGTTCGGCGGCTACAAGGAGTCGGGGCTCGGCCGCGAGCACGGCCCGTACGCGATCGACGAGTACCTGCTGGACAAGACGATCTCGATCGAGCCGTCCGACGAGTTCCCCGAGGAAGTCGTCCGAGCCGCCCAGGCGACGGCGGCTCACGCGTAGGTGAAGCTGATGCGCGGCCCCGCCGGACCGGCGGGGCCGCCTGTCGCGGTAAGCGATCGCGGCCGGCTGCACGAGCTGATCGAGCGCGAGCAAACGCGCCTCGACGCCTCGACTCCGAAATCCTCGTTGATGTACCGGCGCGCCCACGCGGTGCTCGTGGGCGGCGTCGCGTCGTCCTTCCAGCGGCGCGTGCCGTGGCCCCTCTACCTGGCCCGCGGGGAAGGGCCCTGCGTCTGGGACCTCGACGGCAGGCGGATGGTGGATTTCCACAACGGATTCGGCTCGATGGTGCAGGGGCATGCGAACCCGTCGATCACGTCCGCGGTCCGAGACCAGATCACGAGCGGTAGTCACTTCGCGGCGCCGACCGAGGACGCGGTGATCGTCGCCGAAGAGCTGGCTCGCCGGTTCGGGCTGCCCAAGTGGCGCTACACGAATTCCGGTTCGGAGTCGACAATGGACGCGATTCGCATCGCGCGGGGTTTCACCGGCCGCGAGGTCGTGATGAAGATGGTGGGCGCGTATCACGGCCACCACGACGGGGTAATGGTCGCCACCGGCGGCGACCGCGACGTCCCCGACGATGATGGCAACTGGCCGTCGGTCTCCTACGGTGCGGGAATCCCGGCCTCGGTGTCGGAGCTGACGGTTGCCGTGCCGTTCAATGACGCGGCGGCACTCGACAGGCGGGTGCAGGAACTCGACCGCGAGTCACGCAAGCCGGCTTGTCTGATCATGGAGCCCGCCATGGTGCTGGGCATGATCCTGCCTGAGCCGGGCTACCTCGAGGCCGTGCGCGAGATCACCCGCCATCACGGCATCGTCCTGATCTTCGATGAGGTCAAGACCGGGCTAGCGGTTGCCGCCGGAGGTGTCACCGAGCGCTCCGGCGTGAGACCGGACCTCATTACCCTGGCAAAGGCGCTCGGTGGGGGGATGCCGTCGGGGGCGATCGGCGGCACGGAGGAGGTGATGTCGGTCGTCGAGGACGGATCGGTGTACCAGGTGGGCACGTACAACGGCAATGCGCTAACGATGGCGGCTGCCCGCGCGAGCCTGTTCGATGTCCTGACGCCGGACGCCTACGCTCGGCTCGAACGACTGAACCGCCGCATGGTTGACGGCTGCCACCGCGTCCTCGATGCGCACGGCACGGCTGGCTACGCGCTGGGCATCGGCGCCCGCGGCTGCGTGACGCTGTCGCCAATGCGGATCACCGACTACGCGACGCTGCGGGCGACTCAGGACACGGACCTGCTCCGGCTCACTTGGCTCTACGCGGTGAACTCCGGCGTGTTCATCACGCCGGCGCGGCCGGAGCAGTGGACGCTGTCGGTGGCGCACGGCGACGAGGACGTGGACGCCTACGTCGGGTTTCTCGACCACCTCCTCACCGATCTAAAGGTAGCCAGTTGACCCTTCGAACCGATCCGACGTAAAGGAGAGCCCGTGTCGTCAACCTCCACAACCGCAGCGACGACCGCCGGCATACGCCTGCATCCGGGGGCCGAGCGACGCTACCGCGAGCGCACGCGACGGTCACTCGAGTTGCTCGAGCAAACCAAGCCGCTGATCCCCACCGGTCACGCCGGCGGGATGTGGTACCAGCTGCCCTATCCGGTAATGCTGGAACGTGGGCAGGGTGCGCGCGTGTGGGACGTCGACGGCAACCGTTACCTCGACATGCGCATCGGTGACTGGGTTATGGCGCTAGGACACCGTAACGAGACAGTCCGCGACGCGATCGTCGCGCAGCTCGACCGCGCGTCACAGCTGGGATGCCCGGAATGGGGACTCGCGTACCGCATGGCCTCGCTCCTGATCGAGCGGATGCCGTCCGTCGAGCGGGTGCGCTTCCTCGCCTCCGGGACCGAGTCAAACCTCCTCGCGCTCCGTCTCGCGCGGGCGTACACGGGCCGAACCAAGCTGGCCAAGGCCCAGGGCAGCTACCACGGCATCGCCGATGTGCTCGTGGTCGGGGACTCCTCGATCAGCTTTGACGCGGCGGGCATACCCGCCGGGGTAACGCCAGGCGTGGCACAGGACGTGGTCGAGTTCCCGTTCAACGACCCGGACGAAGCGCAGGCGGTGCTCGAGCGCGAGGGAACAAACATCGCCGCGGTCCTGGTCGAACCGATCATGGGTGCCGCCGGCATGGTCCCCGCCACCACCGAGTTCCTGAAGCGGCTGCGCGAAGTCACGGCGCGCCTCGGCATCGTGCTGATCTTCGACGAGGTTGTCACGTTCCCGGTTGCCTACGGCGGTGCGCAGGCGCACCACGGCGTGACCCCGGACCTGACCGTGATGAGCAAGGCCATCGGTGGGGGACTGCCACAGGCCGCCGTCGGAGGTCGCGCCGAAATCATGGGGCTGCTCGATCCCTATCTGCACGACGGGCGCGCCCCGGTGCTCGCGGCGTCGACCTTCGGTGGGAACGTGACCGCGCTGGCCGCCGGGATCGCCGCGATCGAGCAGCTGACGCCCGAGGTGCACGCGCGCGTGCAGGCGGTCGGGGAGCGGATGCGCCGGGGGATCGATGACATCGGCGAGAAGTACGGCATCCCGCTGCACGCCACGGGCTTCGGTCACCTGTACGGCATGCAGTGGGCGCCCGAGCGCGTTGTCGACTACCGCACGCGAATGCTCGGTGACAACGAGAAGCTCGCCAACATCATGCTTGGGTTGCTCAACGAAGGCGTTTACCAGTATTCGTTCGGCACCCTGCTGCTCAGTGCCGTGCACGGTGACGGCGAGATCGACGAATTCCTCGGCGCGCTCGAGAGCGCGCTGCACGCCGTCGATCTGGTGTCCTGACGTGGATCTGGGACTGGCGGGTAAGCGGGCGATCGTCACCGGCGGCTCGCGGGGAATCGGGCGCGCGATCGCGCTCGGCCTCGCGGCCGAAGGCTGCGCCGTCGCGATCGGCGCGCGTGACGCCCACGGCGTCGAGATGACCGTCGCCGAGTTACGCGGCCGTGGCGCGGCGGCGCACGGCGAGACGCTCGACGTGACCGACGCGGACGCGCTCGAGGCGTTCGTGGCGTCATCGGCCGGCGCCCTCGGTGGACTCGACCTGCTCGTGGCCAACGCCGGGGCATTGAGCGGCGGGCCACGGATCTCGGCGATCGAGGCGAGCGACTGGCGCTACACGTTCGACATCAACGTCACGCACCCGGCGATCGCGGCGCGCGCGGCGGTCCCGCTGATGGCCACGACCGGAGGCGGCGCGATGGTCTTCATCTCCTCGATTGCTGGGATGCACCCGTGGACCCGGCCGCACTACGGCGCGGCGAAGGCGGCGGAGAGTCACCTCGCGGGCTCGCTGGCGCGCGAACTCGCACCGCTCGGGATACGCGTCAACGCGATCAGCCCGGGCTCGATCATGCACCCGGGGTCCGGGTGGGAGCGGGCGGCCGAGGACCGCGCGGCGTTCGACCGGTGGCTCGAGCACGAGCTCCCGTTCAAGCGGCTGGGCACCGACGCCGAGGTCGCCGACGTCGTCTGCTTCCTGTTGTCGGACCGCGCCTCGTGGGTGACCGGAGTCAACTTGGCGGTCGACGGCGGTCAGAACCCACCCAACATGATGACGACTCAGCCGATGCCGGGCCGCTGGCGCGACAGCTGACCGGCTCAGTCGAGCTCGTCGGTGAGGATCAGTGCGCCGGAGTCGTGCACCGTGCCACTGAGGCCGGCGTCGATGTACGAGGTGGTCGTCGCCTCCATCACGATCGCCGGCCCGGCGAACCGCGCTCCGGGCGCCAGCGACTCTCGCTCGATGAGCTCGAACTCGCACCACTCCTCGTTCGTGAACGAGTAGGCCCGGGCGGTACGCGGCGCGCGCGGCGCACCATTAACGGTCGAGTGACGGGGACGCACCGCGCGTGGGAGGACCGTACGCTCGATCGCCCGCACAGAGAGGATGTCCACGCCGACGTCGAAGCTATGGCCGTACGTCCGCTCGTAAAGCTCGGCAAACCGACGGGCGATCTCCTGGGGCGACTCGGCGACGGCGCCGTCGGCGAGAGCCACCGGGACGGTCAACGTGTACTCCTGGCCGGGATAGCGCAGATCGAACTCCGCCTCATGGGTCACAGTGCCCTGCAGGTCAGCCTGCGCCCGAGAATCCAGCTGCTCGATGAGGTGCTCGATCGTCCGCTGCGCCCGGGCGATTCCGCCGTCGTCAAGCGGGGAGACAATCGTCAGCGCGGCCGAGCGCACCACGTCCTGCTCGAGCAACCCCCAGGCTGAGAAGTTGCCCGCGTAGTTGGGGATCACGATCGTCCGGATGCCGAGCTCGCGGGCCAGCAACGAAGCAAACAAGGGACCCGCGCCGCCATAGGCGATCAGCGCCGCCGAGCGCGGATCCTCGCCCACCTCGATGCTCACGGCTCGGATCGCGCCGGCCATGGTCGCGCCCGCCACACGCAGCACACCGCGCGCCGCCTGCTCGGGCTCGAGGCCAAGCTGGTCTCCCAGGCGAGCCAGCGCCGCCGCGGCGGCGTCGATGTCGAGCCTCAGGCCGCTCGCGAGAGTCTC
>Ga0335077_10003478_pt1 | contig 19039 bp, 16 predicted proteins | sample Lox_Sample_31_FD_207151 | JGI IMG/M metagenome (GOLD analysis project Ga0335077, IMG submission 207151) | Soil microbial communities from Loxahatchee National Wildlife Refuge, Florida, United States - Lox_Sample_3.1 | ecosystem: Environmental > Terrestrial > Soil > Wetlands | place: USA...
ATACGGGCTGCGATGTAGTTTGGAAACTGTAGCCTGTCCACTGTTGTGAGTAGCTGCCGGCCATGCCGTAACCGTAACTGCTGTTCACGACGGATACCGCTTTCCGGCTGGCAGCTTCCAAAGCCTGGAACAATTGAGCGACATCCACATGATTCATTTTAAGCGGCGGCAATTGCGCATTGGCATCCTCATCGGAAATGATTGCGTTCAGCGGCTTGCCCATCGCCTTCTCGATGGCTTTGACCAACTGGGTGGGCGGGCCGCCGGGAAAGACGAGATCGAATTTGGTCAGGGCTGGTGCTTCGGGCGAGTTTGCCCGGTTGACAATTGCCTGCAGGCGTTGCTGAAAATGTGGCGCATCCGGCGGCGGCAGTTGCGGGGCCGGTGCCGGGGCCGGCGGTGCCGACGTTGACTGGCCAAAGGCTGGCAAAAGGTTGAACGCGAGTAAGCCGGCGAGAAGACAGATGGTTTTTTTCATAATTCGGCTGGATTCAATTGCGCTCTTTATACCGAAACACGACAGCCAAGGGAAAATCCTTCGCTTACTTTACACATTGATTCAACACTGCCCCCAGCCGTTTGATGCCTTCATGGATGTCTTTTTCGCTCGCGCTGCCGAAGCTGATACGCATTTCGTGATTGGGCTTTTTTCGCGTCGGGTCGTCCGCATAGCACAATTCGCCCGGCACATAGAGCACGTCATGTTTCAGCGCGGTCTGGAAAACTTGTGATTTTATGCCCGTCGGGATGTTTTTCGGCAGTCGCGCCCAGAAATAAAGCCCACCTGCCGGCTCCCGCCATTCGACCCGGGCCGGGAAATATTTTTCAATCGCCCGCCGCATCACCCGTGCTTTGTGCGCGTAACGCTTTTGCAGCCGCGCGACCTGCCGCTCACAGGCCCCCGACGCCAGCGCCCGGGCGAAGAATTTTTGCAGCAAATTCGCCGTGCCGAAATCGTGATTGCCCTTGATGCGTTTGACCGCGGTGAACAACGGTTCCGGCAGAAGCCCATAGCCGACGCGCGCGCCGGTCGCGAACGGTTTGCTGAACGTGCCCGCGTAAATCACGCGCTCCGGCGCGCCGGGAACGGCCAGCGCGGATAGTGGAACGGCAGAGTCGTCCCGCCGGGACGACCGCGGACGCCTCGGCGAGGCGTCTCTACCGCTTGTTTGAGGATGAAAACATAATTCCCGATACGCTGCGTCTTCGAGCAGATAAATTGGATGTCCCGCCGCGCGCTCGAAGCGTTTCAGCAATTTGAGAATGCCACGCTTCTTCTCGAAACCGGTCGTGACGCCGGTCGGATTTTGGAAATAGCTGACAAGGTAAAACAGTTTGACCCGGTGCAAGTCGCCGCTGCGTTTGAGCGATTGCAGGACTTTTTCCAGATGTGCCAAATCCAGCCCGTCGCGTTCCAGCCGCACGCCCCGGGCGCGCAGACCGCGGCTTTGAACGATGCCGAGATAAACGAAATACGTCGGGTCTTCGACCAACACGATGTCGCCTTCGTCGCACAAGGCCTCGGCGGTCATGTACAGCAGTTGCTGCGAACCGCTGGTGATGAGCAGGCGCTCCGGCGAATATTGCTTTTCGTCTTCGTCCTTCGTCCGCGTCCTCAATTTTAGTCCGGGGGCCGAGAACGACGACGATTGCGCATCCAATTTTCGCAAATGTTCTGCCGTCAGCGGACGCAACACCGGATCGCCGGCGGTTGATCCGTATTGCAAGGCGAGCTGGCCGGTTTCGGCCGACCGCAGGATGTGATTTAACGCCGCGCGGGTTGCAGCAACCGGCAACGACGGATTATCGGTGAAACCGGCGGCAAGTGAAATGAGCCGGGACCGCGCCAGTGCCGCCTGCATGAGCCAGGAGATGGCCGGCTCAGTGGTGCGCCGGCCCATTGCTGACAAGGCGGTATTCATTTATGATTTACGATTGATGATTGATGACTGCTCGACTGATTTGAAACGGCGGGAACAAATCATCAATCAAAAATTTTGACTCACTTCGTGCCGAAGATGCTGTCGAGGATGACCTCCTTGGTTTTCCAGATGAGCGCCATGGTCATGGCCAGGGGCAGCAACGCGAAAAATGTCAGCGCCCAGAACCCGAGCCGGTTTATCCAGTCGGACAGGGCACCCAGCGCCAGTTGCCACTGCGCGGAGTGCAGGAAAACGATGAATGCCACGCCGAGAAACAAAAGTCCGACCAATAACCAGCGATTGAGCGCGGTGAAGAGGAGTGTTTCGTGCCGGAGCGTTTCGTCCGGCAGCATGGCGCCGAGTTGTTTGAGGACGACATTCAGGTTGAACAAAAAAAGCAGCGCCGACAAAACGAGCACAAACACCGCCGCGTTGAAGAACGGTTCCCCCGGCATTTTATCCTGCCAGTAAAGAAACGGACAGAGGCCGAAGTTGACAAGGCCAAGCAGCTTCGCGCGGTCGAGGGCGTTGCGCCAGGGCCGTTCCTGTTTCTGGAAGGCGCTCATCTGCCAAAGGCCGTAGAGCAACAGACCGGTGCCGGCCAGCGCCGGAACCAGGCCCAGCGGTTTGAGCCAGTCGGCCTTGGCGGTTTCCGCGCAAATGACCAGCGTCGCGGGCAGTCCCCAAAACAGCGCGGACAGGCCGCGGACGAGGCGTCCGAGAGAACGGAGCAATTCGGCGTTGGGCGCAGGGTTGTCCATTGAGACGAGAAATGAGGATAGACGATGAAGAACGGTATTTGCAAGCGGAGGAGTTTCCATTCTCAACCCGCCAACTTCCACCCTCGTGTTTAAAAACTCAGGTACGTGTAGGCTTTCAACCCGCGCTCGTAATCATCCAGCAGGCGCATGGCTTCGGATGGTTTCATGCGGTCGGATTTGATGGCCTCGTCCATTTGCGCTTTCATCTGCCGCTTCAATTCGTTCTCGTCGTATTGGACGGCGGCGAGCGACTGGACGATGGTATTGCCTTCGATGATTTCCTCGATGTAATACCCGGTCGGTTCGTCCGGTTCGAGAAAGACGTGCACTTCGTTGACGCGGCCGAACAAATTGTGCAAGTCACCCATGATGTCCTGGTAGGCACCCATCAGGAAAAAGCCGAGGTAGTACGGTTCCGGCAAACCATTGCCGTTAGTATTGAGTTTGTGCAACGGCAGCGTATCGCGCACGTCGCGCAGGTCAATGAACTTGCTCACCTGGCCATCGGAATCGCAGGTGATGTCCACGAGCGTGCCTTCGCGGGTGGGCCGCTCGTTCAGGCGGGCGATCGGCATGATGGGAAACAACTGGTCGAGCGCCCAGTGGTCGAGCAGCGATTGGAAGACGGAGAAATTGCAGAGGTATTGGTCGCTCAAGCTGTCTTCGAGCTTGCGGATTTCCTCCGGTACGTAGGCGTGGCCCTTGTAATGTTCGACCACCTCGCGGCTGATCTGCCAATAAAGGTCTTCAATCTTCGCCTTGTCGGGCAAATCCAGCACACCCAGCGTAAACATGTGCTGTGCGTCCTCGCGGCGTTCGAGCGCGTCGTGGTAGGCCTCGAGCCGGTTGAGCTTGCCGAGGTTCTTCCGGATGTCGAGCAACTCGTTGACCAGTGGATGCTCCTTTTCGGTGAATTTCAAGAATTCGCCGGGCCGGATTTTTTCAATCGCGCCGAACACCTCGACAATCAGCACGCTGTGATGCGCGACGATGGCGCGGCCGCTTTCACTGATGATGTCCGGGTGCGGGACGTTCTCGGCGTTGCACACGTCGGCGATGTAATAGACCACGTCGTTGGTGTATTCCTGCAGCGTGTAGTTCGTCGAGCTGTCAAACGCCGAGCGGCTCCCGTCGTAATCCACGCCCAGCCCGCCGCCGACGTCGAGGTAGGAGATGGGGAAACCCATCTTGTGCAGCTTCGCGTAAAGGCGCCCGGCCTCCTGCACCGCCTTTTTGACCGTGAGAATGTCCGGTACCTGCGAGCCGACGTGAAAGTGCAGCAATTTGAAACAATGGACGAGGTTTTCCGCTTTCAACAGCTCCGTCGCTTCCAGCAGTTCAGCCGTGCTCAGGCCGAATTTCGCGTTTTCGCCGCCGCTGCTCGCCCAGCGGCCCGCGCCCCGGCTCAGCAGCCGCGTGCGGACGCCGACCAGCGGTTCCACGCTGAGCTGTTTGGAAATCGCGATGATTTGCCGCAACTCCTCCAGTTTCTCAACGACCAGGATGACTGTCTTGCCCAGCTTGATGCCGAGCATGGCCATCTTGATGAATTCCGCGTCCTTGTAACCGTTGCAGACAATCAGGCTGCCGATTTGATTTTGCAGCGCCAGGCCGGCGAGCAATTCGGGTTTGCTGCCGACTTCGAGACCGAAATCAAACGGCTTGCCCGCGTCGAGAATTTCCTCCACGACCTCGCGGAGCTGGTTCACCTTGATCGGGAATACACCACGGTAACGGCCCCGGTAACCGTATTCCGTGATGGAATTGCGAAAGGACTGGTTCAGCGACTCAACCCGGTGGCGCAAAATGTCCTGGAACCGGATCAGCAGCGGAAATTTCAGGCCGCGCGCCTTGGCTTCCTCGATCACATCGGTCAAATCCACCGCCACGCCGGCGTCCTGCAGCGGTCGCGCCACGACGTGGCCTTCGTCGTTGATGTCGTAGTACTTCGCGCCCCAGCGATGAATATTATAAAGGTTGCGCGCCGCTTCAATGTCCCATGACCGCGCCGCCCCGGTTGAATTGCTCATCTCATGTGTTCAATCGAGCGAACTATAAAACGCCGCCCGCGGAAATCAACAGGCAGAATGAAAAATTTTTGTTCCGCCGCACCCGGCCAAAAGTTCAACACGCGGCTTTACACGCTCGCGCGCGGGGACTAAAGTCGTCTCATGGCTGCCGAATACGATACAACCGAATTTGTGGACACCGATTTTCAAACCCAGAAATCACCTTTTGCCGCGACCGCGTCCGCCGGCGATCCGCTCCGCGCACCCACGCGCGAGGAAGTGGACCGCAAGGTCGTCGAGGCGCAGCAAAAGCTCGCCGAACTCAAACGCGCGCAGGAGGGTCTGGAACGCGAACGCGCCGCGCTCGAGGAATTGCGCCGCCGCCAGAATGAATTTCAGACCGGCCGGCAGGAAATGGTGCACAGTCTCACGCGCGGGCTCGGTTTGCTCGAAGAAGCCGAGTTCAACGCCCGCCGCGATGCCGAGCAAATGGTCAAAACCGTCGCCGACTTCCGCGATACCCTTGACAAGCTACAGGCCATCCACGACGAGACCTGGAACAAGGAGACTTTCAGCGTCGAACTCACGCGGGCGCTGACGACCATCGAAAATGCGCGCATGGAATGGAACGCCGCGCGGCTCAAATTCCCCATCCTGTCCGGCGAAACGCCGGCCAACTTGGAAACCGAAACAGCGCCGACCCCCGTTGCGTCGCCGCTGGCCAATGCCAGTTTTGGTGAATTATGCAAGTTTGGCCTGGCGTTGACCTGGCCGTTGGTGCTGGCGGTTCTGGCCGCCATCGGCGTGCTCGTGGCCATCTGGATGTCAACACCGGTGCGCCACTGAAAGTCGAAGACGTATGGTGTTTGCGAAAAAAAAGGCGAAGACGGCCGACCCGATTTCCGACCGCGCGCGCGCCTTGAACGACCAGATCGCCGCGCTCGAATCCGAAATCAAGCGCCTCGACACGCAGCTTCAGAACACGCCGGTGCCGAAGTTGCGTTCCACTGCCATCCCGCACGGCGCGACTATTGACCGTACGCACGAACCACCACCGTCCGCGCCCGAACCGGTCTTCGAGGAAGTCAAGCCGGTCCCGGCCAGTGACGAGACTGCCGCGCCTGACCAGTTTAACGAACTCGGTGTGCGCAAATACGATCTGCCTGCGCTCATCCAACGCCTGCGCCAGCGTTTCAGCCGGCCAGTGGCGTCCAATCCGCGGCTCGTCACCTATCTGGCTGCCGGCGGCGTCCGCGGCCTGCGCCCGTTGCGGTACGAAAAACGCGTGGCGCGCAACCGGTTCATTTTGTTTGCCGTTATCCTGTTTGCGGTGCTGCTGGGTACCGCCCTCGTTTATCTGCATCATTAAAGCAGGCGCTCGTGAAACCCCGCTTATTTCAACTGTCCATTTCCACGCCCGATGGCCGGTTCATCGCGCGCTATTCCGCCAAAGGTTTGGCCGGGCTTGACTTCCCGGTGAACGGTAGGGCCGAGCTGCCGCTCGGCCCGGACGCGCAGTTCACTCCGAAAGCTTTCGGGGCAGGGCGCGCCCCTACCCAACAAAATGCCATTCCCGCCCACATCCGTGCGTGGCATCGTGCCGCAGAGTCCACACTCAAGAACGCGCTGACCGGGCGGGCGGCGAAAAATCTGCCACCGCTGGATTTGAGGGCTGGAACAGAATTCCAACGGAAGGTCTGGAAGGCGTTGCGGAAAATTTCCGTCGGTCGAACGAAGAGCTACGGTGAAATCGCCAAAGCGATTGGCAAACCCAAAGCCGTCCGCGCTGTCGGCGGTGCGTGTGGGGCGAATCCGATTCCGGTTCTGGTTCCCTGCCATCGCGTGCTGGCAGCGCACGGAAACATCGGCGGGTTTGGCGGCGGATTGGAGTGGAAACGCAAATTGCTCGCACGAGAGGGAATTGTCCTGTAGCAGCCGACGTGAGTCGGCTCAATTTAATTGAAGCGGGCCGGCGTCCGCTGCTACAAAGATATAGCATTCGCCGTCAACCGGACTATTTCCCGCAACGGTGTCCGTGGTTTGAACTTCACAAAGCGTTCCAGTTTTTTCACCTGCGGCTTGCGCCGGCGCATGTCGTCAAAAGTCGGCACGCCGACGACGCCGTAGCCAGTGGATGAAACCGGATACGCCTTGTCATACGGCACAATTTGAATCTTCGATTTCGAGCCGAGCGTTTTGATTACCAGGCGTGCCAGGTCGAGAATGCTGATTTCTTCGGTGCCGCCGACATTGAAAATTTCGCCGCGCGCTCTTTTGCAGTTCTGCAGACGCACCAGCGCCTCCACCGCGTCGCCGACGTGGCAGAAACACCGTGTCTGTCTGCCGTTGCCAAAGACCGTCAGCGGTTCGTCCCTTTTCGCCGCCGTGATGAAGCGCGGCAGGACCATGCCGTAACGCCCGGTCTGGCGCGGGCCGACGGTATTGAACAGCCGCGCGATGACGACCGGCACATGCTTCTCCCGCGCGTACGCCAGCGCGAGGAATTCATCCGTAAGCTTCGAGCAGGCGTAGCTCCAACGCGATTGGCCGGGCGGGCCGATGAGCAAATCGTCGTCCTCGCTGAACTCTGGCTTCACGCTCTTGCCATAAACCTCCGAAGTCGAAGTCAGCAGGAGCGGAGTGCGATTCGCGGCGGCGGCGCGCAGCAAAATCTGTGTTTCGTCGAAGCCCGCCTCTAAAACCTGCAACGCCGATTTGACGACCAGTTCCACACCGACCGTCGCGGCCAAATGAAAAATAAAATCAGCGTTCGCCGCTAATTTTGGCAATTCACGGCACTCGGAGATTTTGGATTCAATCACGCGCAAGCGTGGATGGTTTTTGACCGCGCACAGATTTTCCAGTCGCCCGGTCGAAAGATCGTCAATGACGACGACACGTTTGCCGTCGTTGAGCAGGCGCTCCACCAGATGCGAACCGATAAAACCGGCACCACCAGTGACCAGAATGTGTTTCATGCGTTTAATTGTTAAATTGCTAAATCGTTGAAGCGGCGTCGCGATTTAACGTTTCAATGGTTCAACGATTCAACGGCAAAGCTTCATTTCAGCGGAGCGCGCTGGCGACCGCTTCCGCCAGTTTCTGCCGGAAATCGGCGGATTCAATCAATTTGGCCTCATCCGGATTGGATAAATAACCGCCTTCAATCAGAATCGCCGGACAATTTTGCCCGCGCAGCACTTCAATGAATCGCGCCCGGTCCACGCCGCGGTCTTCCAGGCCCGTCGCGCGCAACAGCGCCGTGTGCAGACGGACGGCGAGTTGCAGGTTTTCCGCATCGTAACTGTTGTTGGGATAATTGTCCGACCAGAAGTCGTTGTAGCCGCGGACCAGGGTCGAGGACATGCCCGTCGGCGTGAGGCAATACGTTTCGAGGCCGCGGGCCTTTTCATCCGGGCCGCCGGAATTGAAATGCAGGCTGATGAACAAAGCAGCGTGATGCGTTGCGGCAAACACGACCCGGTCGGAATTGGCCACATACACGTCGTCGGTGCGGGTAAGCAAGACCTGCCAGCCGTTGGTTTCCAGCAACGGCGCCAGCCGTTTGGCCCAGTCGAGCGTGAATTCCTTTTCAAACCGGCCGTCGAGCACGCTGTGCGTGCCGGTGTTCGAGCCGCCGTGGCCAGGGTCAATCACGATGACGCGGTTGGCGCCGAACGTCAGCGGCGGGTCGCATAACAGCGGCTCAAGGTTTCTCCGCAGATCGAGTTCGTGCAGGAAAATCTGGTTGTCAATGAGCTGCGGCTCGAAGCCGAGATGGATTTCGACGCCGTTCCAGCTTGCTTCGCGGCTACCGATTTCCAGGACCATTACGCCGCTGGTCGAGCCAATCGCGTACATGGCCACGGGCTGACCAGTCAGCAAATGCGGCATGCCGATTTTATGTTCGGCCGCCCAGTGGTTGAGCGGGACCCAGAGGGTGACCGGGGCCGGACGGGCGACCGGCGGTGGGTTGGTCTTGACGACTGGCGCGACGGGGTGCGACGGTTGCTGAATCTTGGGGTTTTGGACGCCGTTGGTCGCCGGCCAGTTTGGCGGCAACGGCTCGTTGGGCGCGCGGTACGGCACAGTCGCACAGCCCGCTAGGAGAAACAGCACAACGAAAATGATGCCGGCCGGTTTTAACACGCGGCCATTGTGCGGAACAGCAAACCGGACTCAAGCTTTTCAAAGCACCATTTTTAAGCACCAAATTCCAAGCCCCAAGCTTCAGAGAAATTCCAAACATCAATATCCAAATAAATGAGAACGGCTTTAGGTTGAGGTTTGAAGCTTGGAGCTTCTCTGGAAGTTGGATGTTGGCGCTTGGAGCTTTTGTTCCCTTGCCGCAAATGCCTCGGAACGCCATTATTTGCTCGCTTGAAGATTCTCGTTGCCATCACCGGGGCCAGCGGCGCGCTTTACGCGCAACGCTTGCTCGACAACCTCGACCCGCGCGCCCACGAAATTCACGTGGTGCAAAGCCACTACGCACAGCAGGTCATTGCCGGGGAATTGCCTGCGGGCCTGCGCCTGCCCGCCGGGGTCAAGACGCACAATCTCAAGAGCATGAACGCGCCGTTTGCCAGCGGCTCAAATCCGCCCGAGGCGATGGTCGTCATTCCCTGCACGATGGGGACGATGGGCCGCATCGCTCACGGTTACAGCGAAGACGCGTTGCTCCGCGCCGCCGACGTGGTGCTGAAGGAACGGAAGAAATTGATTCTGGTCCCGCGCGAAACGCCCTTGAGCCTCGTCCACGTCAAAAACATGGAACTGCTCCTGCAGGCCGGGGCGACGATTCTGCCGGCGAACCCCGGTTTTTATTCGAACCCGAAAACCGTCCAGGAAGTCGTGGACACCGTGGTCGCGCGTGTGCTGGACCATCTTGGCCTGCCACAAAAACTGGTGCCGCGCTGGGCCGAGGAAAGCGAGTAAGTTGCCATTCCCGGTTTGACGGTTGCTTCAGGGGGCGGGCCTGGCTTCTTGGTGGAAAGCGTGGCCTGATTTATACAACTCCAGCAAAGGCTCGTTTTCTTTTGCCATCTGTGTTTGTCCGTGCGCCAAAGCCACTGCGCGCGCTTGCTGGGCGGCGGCGACGGCGTCGTTAAATCGTCCGGCTTCGGCGCAGGCTGCGGCCAGGGTGTAGATGGGGATGGCCTCCTGATAGTGGGTTGATTGGCAGGCTTGTTCGGCCAGGCGCACAGCACGTTGGCCGTCGCGCAGACGGGGGTCGGAATCAGTAGCAAGCAACAAGGCGAGGTTATTCAGGGCGAAGATTGAATTTGTATCCACATCGAGGACGCGTTGGTATTCATCCATGGCGTCGGCATCGCGGAGTTCGGATTGAGAGAGGGTGGCCAGTTTCAATTCGGCATCGAGATAGCCGTTTTGGAACCATTGGCACACCGCCTTCAGGCTGACCGGCTTTCCGCTTTTATAGATGTATTTGCCAAGTTCAGACTGCGCCTGTTGATCGGGTTGAAGGTCTTCAAAGATGACATAATACTGCCAGGCGGCGAAGATGGTGGATCCCCCGACCAGTGCAATGGTCATCGGCCGCAAAACCGGAAAGGTCTCGCGCACTGCCCAGGCCGGAGCCTGTCCCGCCGGCGACGCGCGGGGTGGAGCTGTCCCGGCATATTCCGTCCACCATTCACTCAACAAGACGAGGCTCAAGGGAAGAATTTCCATGAACGCGCGAACTTCGCTGATGCCGGGAGGAGGCGGGGCAATCAGAAACAACCCGGCAAGGAAGGCGAGGATGACCGTCATGTAGGGCAGGAAGCGCCTCCGCCAGCCCAGGACCAGCACCGCCACAACGGTTCCCGCGTTGGCGAAAATGACGCTGTTAAACGTCGGTAAAAACAGTGTCTTCAGATTTTCCACGAAGTTGTCGAGGAGCGTCACCGGGCTGAACGCGCCGTGCAGGTTCAGCGCGTCCTTCACGGACAACAGCGGTGCTGCGATGTGCAACTGGCTCAGTAAAAATTTTTCCCCGAGCGCATACACCACGAGAATGCCAACGAAGACCGGAATCCTTTTTTTCCACTTCCAATGATCGGCAAACAACACCAACAAGGCGCACACCAGGACTGTCTCCTTGAAGAAACTGCCCGCACAAGTCGCCGCCGCCAACAGCCACATCTGCCGGCGTTCGAAAAACAAGACGGCCAGCGTAAAGAACAGCGTGGCGGGCAGGTCCCATGGATAAAAATACGGGCCGGAGGCGGGCGAAAAATCATACATCAACCCCGCGAATATGCCCAGATTGATGAGCAGCGAATGGCGCAGGGCGAAGATGATGATGACGAACAACAGCAACAGCCAGAAGGCGTGATACAGCCCAAAAACATTGGAAAGCCGTTCGATCTGGGCTTCGTCAGCGCCATTCTCTTTAAGCGAAAAATCCATCAGCGCGCCCGACAACAACAGTCCCGACAAGCGTCCGTTCCAGTGCCCGCCCATGATGGGTTCGTTTAACCGGTAAAGTTTTTCCGAACCGGCCATAAACAGGTTGCCATTCATGGGGCTGCCATAGGCGAAGTAGTTTCTGACCAAAAAGAAGAAGGCCACGAACAGTGAGAAAGCCACGAACAACTCGAAAAGCAATGATTGCCATTTTATGCCCCCTCGGACGCCGGAATTGCCGCCCATCGCCAGCCGGTCTTCATTGCCGTGTGAGTTCATGGTCGCCGGAATTCAATTTTATGACACCTTTGGGGTGGAGCAGAAGATAAAAAACAGCCGCGGCCGGCGTCTTTCCGCGAAAGTCGCCGGATGGCTTTGGGTCTTTCAACGGCGCCGAAGCCGTGGCAAATTACCGGGCAGGATGGCGCGCGGCTTTGTTTTTTTGCCGCGCCCGCTTTGGAACCGGGCCGGGCAAAAAATGATTTCAATCATCCAAAAATGGGGAAGTTTTGTCCGCTTTTCGCACACGGTCTTCGCCCTGCCTTTTGCGCTGGCGGCGATGATGGTGGCGGCGCGCGACCACCACGGCTGGCCGGGGTGGCGGACGTTCGGATTGATTCTCGCCGCGATGATTTGCGCCCGGACCTGCGCGATGGCGTTCAACCGCATCGCGGACCGCAAATTCGACGCGTTGAATCCGCGCACGGCCGGACGCCATCTGCCGACCGGGCAAATTTCGCTGGCCAGCGCCGTCACGCTCTGCCTTTTGTCGGCGGCAGGGTTGATGGCCGTCAGTTATTTCCTGAATCCGTTGTGCTTTTACTTGTCGCCAGTGGCACTGGTTGTCATTTGTTTTTATTCGCTGACGAAGCGGGTCACGGATTACTCGCACGTTTTTCTCGGCCTGGCGCTGGCGCTCGCCCCGGTCGGAGCGTGGCTGGCCGTGAAGGGCAACACCATTTCAACGCTGGAAATCCTGCAAATGGTTTCGCTCGCGCTGGCCGTGGTTTTGTGGCTCGTCGGCTTCGATATCATTTATGCGCTGCAGGATTACGAGTTCGACAAATCGCACGGGCTGCATTCGCTGGTGGTGGCGTGGGGGCCGAAGAATGCGCTCCAGGCCGCTTTTCTCGCGCACATGATCATGTGCGGGCTGCTGCTGGCGTTCGGTCTGCTCTGCCGTTTTCGCATTGCTTATCTTGCCGGCTGGTTCCTGATCGTGGGCTGCCTCGGGTTGGAACACTGGATTGCGCGCCGCCGCAGCTTGAACTGGATCAACCTGGCCTTCTTCCGGCTCAACGCGCTCGTCAGCGCGATTTTTCTGATCGTCACCGCCGCCGAAGTGATCTTTGAGGGCGGTTTCAAATTTAACTGAAGCCTGCCAAAAGGAGGTCGGGGTCGGAATGCAACTGACGAGCAAATCGGAAGCCGAGCCCGCGGTGGAAACTATCCGGCAATATTAACAATTGGTTGTCGTATCTTCGGTCAACCGACCTGCTCAGATAAGCAAATCATTCTGCGCCTCTAATTTAACGGCAACGCCCCGTTTCCGAATTAACACGGCAAGGGAAACTTCGCAGTCAATTCGCCGACGGAATGGCGCATCGGGGCCGCCTCTGTAAACTCAATTTTTTCTTGTGCGATTTTCATTTCGGCGGGTGCTATAAATCAAACATGACACCGGATTCGGAACTGCTGCGGCAATTTGCCAGAACGAATTCCGAGGACGCGTTTGCCGAATTGGTGCGCCGGCACGTCAACCTCGTCTATTCCGCAGCGTTGCGGCAGGTCAACGGCGACGCGCACCTGGCGGAGGACGTGGCGCAGATCGTTTTTATCGATCTCGCCTGCAAAGCCGGTTCGCTCGCGCGCCGCGACAGCTTGACCGGCTGGCTTTACACCAGCGCCCATTATGCCGCTGCAAAAGTCGTCCGGACGGAAACCCGCCGTCGCGAACGGGAAGAAAAATTTATGCGCGAACCGACAAACGCATCCCCACTGGACGCCAGTCGCGCCGAAGCGCTAGCGGAGGCTGGTTGGGACGAAATCCGTCCTGCTCTCGACGACGCCATGCACGAACTCAAGCAAAGCGATCGCGAGGCGATTCTGCTGCGCTATTTTGAAAACCAGCCCTTCGCCGAAGTTGGCGAGAAACTTGGCCTCAACGAAAACGCAGCGCGGATGCGCGTGGAGCGCGCGCTGGGAAAACTCCGCGCCATTTTCGCCAACCGCGGCATCACGGCGGCGGCGGCGCTGACTTCGGCGATTTCGGCCAATGCCGTGCAATTGGCTCCCGCGAATTTGGCGGCGACCCTCACATCCGTTTCGATTACCTCTGCCGGAGCTGGAACCTTCACGCTTATGAAAATATTGACCGCAACCAAATTGAAGCTCGGCGTCAGTGCGCTGGCCGTGGCTGGTGCAGCCACAGCGCTGGTGGTGCAACACCAAACTCAGACCCATTTGCGCGACGAGAGTGAATTATTACACCGACAAATCGCGCAACTGCAAACGGACAACCAAAACCTTTCCAATCAGCTCGCGGTATCGGGCCAGACCAAATCGCTGACGGACGAGCAACTCAACGAGTTGCTTCGGCTCCGGAGCGAGGTTGGAATGCTTCGCCAGCAAACTAACCAGTTGACGTATTTGCAGGCAAAAAACCGGCAGCTTCAGCTTCAAGCGAATGAAATGCAACAGCAGGCGCTCGAAAATTTTCCAGTTCTGACCAATGTGCTCGCCTTCAACGCCCACAGGGTTGCCCTGGTCAATGCGGGCAAAATCATCGGAATCGCCATGCGAATTTTTGCGGGCAATCATGGAGGAGCCTATCCCACCAACCTTGAACAGATCCCGTTTAATATCGAGGATCTTCCGGTCACGAATTTCAATGGTGGCATTGAATTGAGCGATTTTGAGATGGTTAACACAGGTCTAGCCAGCGAGCAAATTCCGCAAATACCGGCGGTTAAGGAGCGTCAACCGCGTTGGTGGGATGGGAAATGGGAACGTATTTACGTAATGGATGATGGCGCCGTCCAATTAATAACGTCCGACAATGGAGATTTTTCCGCTTGGGAAAAAAAGCAATTGACGTTGGCTTTGGGGGCGACAAACCAAAATCAATAAGGCAGCGGGTACTTCGCCTTCCGTTCGCGCATTTTGCCTGGCCCAAGCCGCCTTGACAGTGCCCGTCACGGGTGGGATAATCCCACCATGACAGTCATCGCCGACAACAAGAAGCGTGTGACCCTCCCGGCCAAGCCGGGCGAGCGGTTCGATATCCGGATCCTGGCCGGGGGACGGTTCCTGCTGACACGGCTCGAACCCGCCCGGCCGCGACCAGCCAGGGTGACGGTGAAAAAGAATGGCCGGTATTCCATTGGCCGGCTGGACCGGCCCATCAACGAATCCGCCCTGCGGGAGGCGCTGGCGGAATTTCCATGACGCATTTGCTGGACGTGAACGTTTTGTTGGCGGCGATTTGGGAAAACCATTCGCAGCACGCTAAAACCTTTCGCTGGCTGGAAGGCAAGGACGTGGCGGTTTGTCCGTTGTCGGAATTGGGCTTCCTGCGGGTCAGCACTAATCCCAAGGCGATTCATGCGCCGATGGAAAAAACACGTAACTTGCTGAAGCGGTTTCTGACCGAGCGCAACGCAAAGCGCATCGCTGATGATTTGCCAGCGCTGGATTCACGCCCGCAAAAATCCGAGCAGGTCACGGATACTTATTTGGCGGCTTTGGCGGAGAAGCACGGCATGAAATTCGCCACGCTGGACGAAAGCATCGGCCACTCGGCGGCGGTGCTGGTGAATTAATAAGGCAGCGGAAACTTCGCCGTCAATTCGCGCACCCGGCCACGGACCTTGCGCGCCGCCTCGACATTTTTGATGTCCAGCAGCACCTCGGAAATCATGTCGGCGATGGCCGCCATTTCCACTTCTTTCATACCCCGGGTGGTTACCGCCGGCGTGCCCAAACGAATGCCGCTGGCCTGGAACGGCGAGCGGGTCTCGAACGGAATCGTGTTTTTGTTTACCGTGATGCCGGCTTCGTCGAGCGCAGTTTGGCAGTCCTTGCCGGTCAGGTTTTTCACGCCCACGTCCACCAGCATCAAATGGTTGTCCGTGCCGCCGCTGACGATGCGGTAGCCGTTGCGCCTCACGCCTTCGGCCAGCGCCCTGGCATTTTTCACGATTTGTTCCTGGTACGCCTTGAACGACGGCTGCAACGCTTCCTGAAAACAAACCGCCTTGCCGGCGATGACGTGTTCCAGCGGCCCGCCCTGAATGCCGGGGAAAACGGTGGAATCTATTTCCTTCGCGTTCTTTTCGCGGCACAAAACCAGACCGCCGCGCGGCCCGCGCAACGTCTTGTGCGTCGTGGTCGTCACAAAATCCGCGTGTGGAATCGGGCTGGGATGGAGGCCCGCGACAATCAGGCCGGCGATGTGCGCGATGTCGGCCAGCAGATACGCGCCGACGTCGCGGGCAATTTCGCCCATGCGCTTGAAATCAATAATGCGCGAATACGCGCTGGCGCCGACGGTGATCATCTTCGGTTTGTGTTCGCGCGCCAGCGCGGCCAGCTGGTCGTAATCAATCCGCTCGTCGTCCTTGCGCACGCCGTAGTGGACGATTTCAAAAAATTTGCCGGAAAAATTCACTTTGTTCCCGTGCGTCAGATGGCCGCCGTGGCTCAAGTCCATCGTGAGCATCTTGTCGCCGGGTTTCAGCACCGCAAAATAGACGGCCATGTTCGCCTGGCTGCCGGAATGCGGCTGGACATTGGCGTGTTCCGCGCCAAACAATTTTTTCGCGCGGTCAATCGCGAGCTGTTCAACGGTGTCAATGTTTTCGCAACCGCCATACCAGCGTTTCTTCGGCAGGCCCTCCGCGTATTTGTTCGTGAGCACGGAGCCCTGGGCCTCCAACACCGCCGGGCTGGTGAAATTTTCGGACGCAATCAGCTCGATGTTTTCCTGCTGGCGGAGGCGTTCGTGCTCGATGGCTTCGGCCACGACCGGATCCACGTTGCGCAGGCGGAGTTGCGGCGCGGCGAGCCGGACGTCCATTTTGTCAACGCGTCGTTCGTGGCGGCCACCCTCGAATTTTGCGGCGATGAAGGCATCCAGAATTTTCCGGCCCGGTTCGGGCGCGATGCTTTTGCCGCTGAGGCAAAGGACATTGGCGTTGTTATGCCGTCGCGCCTGCGCCGCAGCCTGTTCATCGGCCACGAGCGCGGCCCGCACACCCGGCACTTTGTTGGCGGCAATGCTCATCCCGACCCCGGTGGTGCAGACCAATAGGCCCAGCTCCGCCCGGCCGGTGGCAACGGCCTGGGCCACGGGCCGCGCAAAGTCAGGATAATCGTCCGCCGGTTCTTTCGACTTCGCACCGAAATCCACGATACTCAGGCCCCGTTGCTGCAAATGTTGTTTCAACGCCTCTTTTAATTCGTAGCCACCGTGGTCGGCGCCGAGCGCAAAATTCGTTGTGAGCGCGGTTTTGGCCGCTGGCGGGGCAGACAAGGTTTCGTGTTGTTCCATAAATTTCAAAAGTGACGCGATGCCCAGTTTGATCTGGTCGCGGCAATTGACATACACCTCGTATGAACTGCCAATCGGATCGCTGATGTCTTTTTCAAATGGTTCGAGCGTTTCGTTAAATTCGCGCAGCAAAAAAGTCTTTTCCGCTGCCGGCGGGTACAACAGCGCAATCGTGTCCACGTGGCTTCGCGTCATGCCGAAAATGTAATCTGCTTCCTCCGCCAGGTCCGCCGTCAGTATCCGGCTGCGGTGACCGGAAATATCAATGCCCAGTTCGCGCATGGCCGCCACTGCGTGCGGCGTCGGCGGCTGGTCATTCACCGCGCCGAGGCCCGCCGACCGCACGCGGAATTCGCCGCGTCCGTCGGCCGCCCGACGAAACAGCCCCTCGGCCATCGGGCTGCGACAGATATTGCCGGTGCAAATGAACAGAATGGTTTTCACGCTGCCTGAAGATCAAAGGTGGGTGGCGAACCGCCAATCGTCAACCCGAAATCAAAGATGGGATTCGCGCAGAATGGCGAGCCCCTTGATCAAATCCACTGCGCGCACCAGAACCGGGTCGTGTATCACCGGCTTTGGCGGCCTGGCCGCGCGTGGCGGCGGCAGGCTTTCAAGTTCTTCGCCGTCCTTGATTTTCGCCCGGACCAGATCCGCTTCAGTAGTGTGGTCCACCCAGGGCAGAAAATCGTTAGTGCCCGGCAACGCGGCGGTTTCGTTGGTGGTCGGCACCGCGTAGGGATTTTCAAAAAATCTGCTTTCGTCAGCGGGGCTTTCCTCGACGGCAATATCGGGTTTCACTGCCGCCGGGACGGTACCAAAAACCAACCCGGCCCGCCCCGCACGCAGCGTGGTCGCCAGTGTCACGGCCGCGCCGCGCGTTTTGCCGTTCACGAGAACTGCCAGCGGCAATGTTTTTGTGGCCAACAAATTTGCCGTTGCCGCAGCGGCGGCCGCATCGTCGCCGTCGGCGTAACGCAGGTCCAGGACGGTGCCGGCAATTTTGTTCGTGGCCGTCAACGCGCGGTTGGCGGCGGCCATTTCATCGGAGAGCCGGGCGGCAACGTGACTGACGCGGAGATAGGCCACGTTGTTCTCCAAAAGTTCCGATTTCGCCAGCGCCAGGTTCGTCGTGTCTGCGCGCGACAAAATCGGCGCCACCAGCAACCCGGCCAGCACCGGTCCCAAATGACTGAAGAAACGTCGTGTCATTGTGCGATAAAATGCGCGACCGGGACATGAAAGTAAAGACGCGACCATTCCCGTAGCAGCCGGGGTAACGAGGCGCTGACTTGTTTTTCATTGATAAATGAGCCTCCTATGTCGGCTGCTACAAAATATTTTGTCGGATTCCTCCGGTTGTCGCCGATATACTCTTAAAAGCATGACAAGCGATTTGGATTTGCTGGGGCAATACACGAGGGAAAATTCGCAGGACGCCTTCGCCGAAATTGTCCGGCGCCATCTGGATTTGGTCTATTCCGCCGCGTTGCGTCAGGTCCGCTCGCCGCAACTGGCCGAGGAAGTCGCGCAATCCGTTTTCAGCGATCTCGCGCGTAACGCCGGCAAAATTAGTGGTGCAGGCGTCCCGCCTGTCAGCTCCCTGACTCCCTGGCTTTACGCCGTCACGCGCCGGACTGCCATTGACACGATCCGCAAAGAATCGCGCCGCCGGTTACGCGAACAGATCGCCGTGGAGATGAACAACATGAATGCGACCGCCGATGAATGGATGCAAATTGAGCCGCTGCTCGACGACGCGATGGCCGCGCTCGACGAAAGCGACCGCAGTGCCGTCTTGCTTCGTTATTTTGAGAATAAAAGTTTGCGCGAAGTTGGCGAAGCATTGGGCGCGAGCGAGGATGCCGCGCAAAAGCGCGTCAGCCGCGCCGTGGAACGCCTCCGCGAATTTTTCTCGAAACGCAATATCACCATCGGCGCGAGCGGACTCGTCGTTTTGATTTCCACCAACGCTGTTCAATCCTCACCGATTGGATTGAGCACGGCCATTTTGACCGCAACTTCTGGAATCACCGCAACTCTTGGAATGACTATGATTCACAAAATTCTCATCGCTGGATTTGCCGTTGCCGCGATTGGCAGCGGCATTTATTCATTTCAGCTGCAAAAACAAATCGGTGCGTTGCGACAACAGCAAACGTCATTGAACGAGCAAATCACACAATTGAGTCAGGAACGCGACGACGCGAAAAATCAATTGGTGGCAGCGCAGCAGGAAAACGAGCAACGGCAAAATAATCAAGATGAACTTTTGCGATTGCGCGGAGAAACCGGCGTTTTGCGCCGGCAGCTTGACGAAGCGACTGAAAAAAATCGCGCGCTGCCGGCCGCAGTTGTGGCAATGAACACCAATTCGTCCAAGCC
>Ga0335077_10003481_pt1 | contig 19036 bp, 13 predicted proteins | sample Lox_Sample_31_FD_207151 | JGI IMG/M metagenome (GOLD analysis project Ga0335077, IMG submission 207151) | Soil microbial communities from Loxahatchee National Wildlife Refuge, Florida, United States - Lox_Sample_3.1 | ecosystem: Environmental > Terrestrial > Soil > Wetlands | place: USA...
CAGATCCTGCCCCGTCATCTCTTTCGGCTCAGGCAAGCCAAGCATCGCCAGGATTGTGGGGGAGATATCGCGCAATGAACCGCCGGGCTTCAGCGTGAATTTCTTGTTGTCTGCGGAAACTATAATGAACGGCACCGGATTCGTGGTATGCGCCGTGTGCGGTCCGCCGGTGGCGGGATCGATCATCATCTCGGCGTTGCCGTGGTCCGCAGTGATGAGCATCGCCCCGCCCTTCGCCCGAACGGCGAGTTCGATACGGCCCAGGCAGGCATCCACCGTTTCTACGGCTTTGACCGTGGGCTCAATCTTTCCCGAGTGCCCCACCATATCGGCATTGGCGAAGTTCACGATGATCACGTCGAAGGTGCCGTCATCCACCGCTTTCACCACGGTGTCGGCAATTCCCCCGGCGCTCATTTCGGGTTTCAGATCGTAAGTCGCGACCTTTGGTGAGGGCACGAGACTGCGCTCTTCGCCGGGAAATGGCTGTTCCACGCCGCCGTTGAAGAAGTAGGTGACGTGGGCGTATTTCTCTGTCTCCGCCACGCGCAGGTTGCGTAGCTTCATCTGCCCCATCACATTGGCCAGGATGTTGTCGAGCGACTCGGGAGGAACAACCACCGGCAGGGAGAACTTCTTGTCGTACTGCGTCATGCAGACATAGTGCAGGTTCTTGGGCACGCGGTCGCGAGGGAGGGTTGCATCCAGATCCTCGGCCCCCGGCAGATCGCGCCCGCCCTGCTCGTTCAGACCGCTGTTGCGGGTCAGGGCGCGGGTGATCTGGCGCACGCGGTCGGCACGGAAGTTGAAGCAGATGCAGGAATCATCGTCGCGAATGGTTTGTGCGCGCACGTCCTCACCCGGAGCGGCCACCACAAACGGGACGATGAATTCATCGGTTACGCCCTTGTTGTACGATTCTTTGGCGCCCTGCACGGCATCGGGGTAGGTACCCCCCTCCCCACTGCCGTTCACCATAGCGTTAAAGGCCTTGGCGATGCGCTCCCAGCGCCGGTCGCGGTCCATGGCGTAGTAACGGCCGTTGACGCTGGCAATTTTGCCGGTGGCGTACTCGCGTATCTTTTGCTGCAGTTGCTCCAGGTACCCGGCGCCGCTTGTGGGCAGGGTGTCGCGGCCGTCCATGAACGGATGCACTAAGACACGCTCCACGCTGTTCTGCTTTGCCATTTTCAAGAGCGCATGCAGATGGGTTTGATAGGAATGCACACCGCCATCCGATACCAGCCCAAATAGGTGCAGCCGGCGCTCCGACATGCGCGCATTCTTCATGGCCGCCAGCAAAACCGGGTGGGAGAAAAACTCCCCGTTCTGGATCATCAGCTCTATACGAGTGCTGTCCATGCGCACGATGCGGCCGGCGCCGATATTGAGATGGCCGACTTCGCTGTTGCCCATCTGCCCGTCGGGCAAGCCGACATACTTCCCGCTGGTCTGAATCAGCGTGTTGGGATATTCCCGCAGAAGGCGGTCGTAGGTCGGCTTGCGTGCGAGGGCGATGGCATTGGCGTTCGACTCGGGGCGATATCCCCAGCCGTCAAGAATGGTAAGAACGAGTGGTTTGGGTCTGGACATAGGCTTATGGCCTGTAGCTTCTGCTTTTGGCTCCTGGCAAGCTTGGTGGTCGCGGCTCATCTCCAAAACTGCGAGAGACTACCTCTGCGTCCCTTTCGGTTTCGTCGCCTTCCGCTTGTTCTCCTCGGCCATTTGCTGAATACGCTGGTCGAGCTGAACCAGGATGTCCTCCGTATCGCTCTGCATTCGTGCCATGGCAATCTGCATGGCTTCCTGGCTCATAGCGGGCATTTCGCGCACCAGTTTCTGGCCCGGCGGTGAAGAGTAAAACGCAGCAATCCCCGCCACATCCGCCTTGCTCAGGTGTTTCTGATATACCGGCACCATATCGCCCAGGATCAGGTCCACGGGATAATGCTGGTAGAGTTGGCCGATCATCTGGTCCAGCTCGGCGAGTTGTTTCTCCGTGACGTCGGGCACCTTCTTCTGCACCAGGTCACGGACGCTCGCCTTGGTCTGCTTCTCCGACCCTTTCATGATGATGGCGGTCTGCTCGCGGATATTCATCAGCTTGAAGAGGGCGAGAACATCTTCCGGCGAGGGAGCTGCAGAGTCACGGCCGGCGGGCGTTTGTGCCCAGCTGAGGGAGGCCAGCAAGAAGAACGCGGTGGCACGCACGCGGGAACAGCTCATTGTCTCCTCATCTTTCGCAGTCGCAGCAAGACCACGGTAAACTGCCTGGCGGCGCAATCCTCGTTCAACCTTTGTAATTCAGCGCCTTCAATCCCAAAAAGCGGGCGGAATCGCCCAACTGTTCTTCGATACGCAGCAGCTGGTTGTACTTAGCGACGCGGTCGGTGCGTGAAGCTGAGCCTGTCTTGATCTGGCCGGCGCCGGTGGCCACCGCCAGGTCGGCGATAAACGTGTCCTCCGTCTCGCCGGAGCGGTGGGAGATCACCGACGTGTACCCGTTGCGGCTGGCCAGGTCGATCGCATCCAGAGTCTCGCTGACCGTGCCGATCTGATTTACTTTGATGAGAATGGAATTGGCAACACCCCGGTCAATTCCCTGCTGCAGGCGCTCAGTGTTGGTGACGAAGAGATCGTCTCCTACAAGCTGGATTTTGCCACCGACCTGCTCCGTCAGGCTGCGCCAGCCCTCCCAATCGTCTTCAGCAAGACCGTCTTCGATCGAGACAATGGGATAGTCACGTGCCCACTTTGCCCAGTACAGCACCATTTCCTCCGAAGTCTTGGCGGATTTGTCAGACTTCTTGAACACATACTTGCCGTCCTGATAGAACTCGCTGGATGCTGGATCGAGCGCGATGGCAATTTCGTATCCCGGCTTGTAACCCGCCTGCTGGATGGCTTCGAGCACCACTTCAATGGCTTCAACGTTCGACTTCACCGAGGGCGCGAAACCGCCTTCATCTCCCACCGAGGTGTTGTAACCGCGCTTCTTGAGCACGCCCTTCAAGGTGTGGAATACCTCCACTCCCCAGCGCAGCGCCTCGGAAAAAGATTCTGCGCCGACGGGCATGACCATGAATTCCTGAAAGTCGACATTGTTATCCGCATGTGCGCCACCATTGAGAATATTCATCATCGGCACCGGCAGTGTGCTGGCGGCGGCGCCGCCCAGGTAGTGATACAGCGGCAGCCCAAAACTGGCGGACGCTGCCCGCGCCGCCGCCATTGAAACAGCAAGCAGCGCATTGGCCCCCAGCCGGCCTTTGTTGTTGGTGCCATCGAGTTCGATCATCTTGCGGTCGAGTCCGCGCTGGTCGGCGGCCTCCCAATTGACGAGCGCTTCGGCAATCTCGCCGTTTACATTGTCCACTGCCTTCAGCACACCGTTGCCCAGGTAGCGGTCTTTCTCTCCATCGCGCAGCTCCACAGCTTCGTGCTCGCCCGTCGAGGCTCCACTGGGTACAATCGCCCGGCCTTTCGAACCGTCCGCCAATTCCACTTCCGCCTCCACTGTGGGGTTGCCTCGCGAATCCAGCACCTCGCGAGCGCGAATATCGGCAATAGTGCTCATGAAGTTTCCTTTCTATTTTCTCGAAAAGCCTCTCGATTTGCGTGGGGAATCAAAGCGCGGCCGTCTTACTTGCAAGGGGACAACCGCAAGGACATGTCGGCTGTGGATTCCAGGGAACTGGCGATTATAAATCAAGCTCTTGTCAGGACTGGTTCCCTTGCACTTTCTATCGCTATTTTCATGTTCCGATTTGATCTACATTCTCATTCAGTGCTGTCTCTCCTGCGGTTCGCAAAAATGTTCGGACATGGACGGGCACATAGAGAAACCAATCTGCGGCATTTTCCCAGTGGAGGAAGCTTGAAATGAAAAAGATCTCCGCCCTCTTGTTTGTGGCCCTGCTTTCAGCATCGGCCCTGGCTCAGACTTTGCCTGCCGGCACCGCACTGAAGGTCAAACTGGACAAGACACTCACCAGCTTTGCCAGCAAGAGCGGCGACGCTTTCTCTGGACGGATCACCGAGGCCGTGATGCTCGACGGCAAGACGGTCGTTCCCATCGGCGCAACCGTGCAAGGCCGTGTCACCAAGGTAAATGAGCCGCGGCGGATTGCGGGCAAGCCTACCATTGGGATCCTGCCTCAGGCGCTGATCATGCCGAATGGCGACCGCTTTACTCTGGACGCTACGCTCGTCGACACCAATCGCCGCCAGGGCACCGACGTGAACGAGGAAGGCCAGTTCAAAGGCCCCGGACATGACGGCAGGGATCTGGCGGAAGTCGGTCTCGGAACTGGCACGGGCATGATGATTGGAGGCCTCGCTGGGGGTGGCAAGGGCCTGCTCATCGGCGGGACAATCGGCGCTACCGCCACCATCGCCCACTGGCTCGGCCAGCGCCGCTCAGCCATGCTGCCTGCAGGCACTGAATTGGTAATGGAACTCGATCGGCCGCTATCCATGACCGCTTCGGCTGCCAGCGCCGGTCAGTGAAACAAGTGAGATTGGATATCTGAGGACTGCGGTTTAAATCAGGCTGCAAAATCAGTTCGCCGTTCACGGTTCTCAGTTTGCACGTAGGGCGCGCCATCAGTCGTCGGCATTCGCCGTTACTTCCGGCCTGACTGGCCCCCCGATTTCCTGGTCCTTGTACTGCAACTGGTACAGCTTGTAGTAGATCCCCCGTTGCGCCAGCAGTTGCTGGTGGTTGCCCATTTCCCGCAGTTGGGCCTTGTGCATCACGATAATCTTGTCGGCCCGCTGCACGGTGGAGAGGCGGTGGGCCACAATCACCGAAGTGCGCCCTTCCACCATACGGCTCAATGCCTCGCGAACGCGAAATTCCGTGTCGGTATCCACGCTCGACGTAGCTTCGTCGAGAATCAGGATCTTGGGGTCGTGTGCCAGGGCGCGGGCGAACGAAATCAGCTGCTTCTGTCCCGTCGAGAGCGTGGAACCGCGCTCGCGGACTTCCTCTTTAAAGCCTCCCGGCAGGGAGCGAATGAAGTCGGCGACGTTCACGTCTTCTGCGGCCTTCTCCACATCCTCATCTTCGATCCATTGCGTGCCCAGGCGGATGTTGCCGCCCACCGTGCCGGTAAACAGGAACGGATCCTGCAATACCACGCCGAAGCGCTTCCGCAGCTCGTCGAGGTCCATCTCCTTAATGTCCACGCCGTCAATCCGAATGGCTCCGCGCTGCACGTCATAGAAACGCATGAGGAGAGAAATAATCGTTGTCTTTCCTGCCCCGGTATGGCCCACGATGGCCACGGTTTCCCCGGGTTCGATGGCAAAGCTGACGTCGCGCAGGACCCAGTCGGGCTCCCCTGTTTTCGAAGCAACCGGCGACTCGCCCATCCCGGTCGAGCGAAGGCCTGTCGCGCTCCCCAATCCCGAGAAGCCTTCGGGGGGCGGGCCGCCCGCCGCCGCATGGCCTCTGCCGTTCTCCGCCGTGGCAGTTCTGTAGGCAAACCACACATGGTCAAACTCAATTCGGCCTGGCCCTTGCGGTTCCCTGGTTACGGCAGGCGATGTGATCTCGACCGGCGTATCGATCAGCTTGAAAATCCGCTCGCAAGCCGCCATGGCGGATTGCAGGATGTTGTACTTTTCGCTGAAGTCCTGGATCGGGCGGAAGAAGCGCTGGGCGTACTGAATGAATGCGGTCAGAATGCCGATCGTCGTGAGGTTGCGGATCACGTCGTGGCCGCCCACCCAGATCACGCAGGCGATGGCTGCTGAGGAAAGAATTTCCACCACCGGGTAGTACACCGCGTGGGCCATGATCGCGTCCTTGAACGCATCCATGTGGGCTTCGTTCACTTTCGAAAACTGATCAAAGGCCCGCCTTTCGCGGTTGAAGAGCTGCAGCACCACCATGCCGCTGACGTGCTCCTGCAGGTAGGCATTGATGCGGGCGATGGCGGTCCGAATCCGGCGGTAGGCGTCCCGCACCCGGTCGCGGAACATCTTGGTTGCGATCGCGATCAGCGGCAGGGCGGCAAATGTGAGCAGCGCAAGCCGCCAATTCAGATGCAGCATGATGGCGATGATGCCCGCCAGCACGAAAACATCCTCGAAGATCGAAACCACCCCCGAGGTGAACATCTCGTTGAGCGCGTCCACGTCGCTGGTGATGCGCGTAACCAGGCGGCCCACCGGATTCTTGTCGAAAAAACCGATATGCATACGCTGCAGGTGGCGGAAAAGCTGGCTGCGCAGGTCATACATCGCCTTCTGTCCGGTCCACTGCATGAAGTAGGTCTGCAGGTAATCCAGCAGGAAGCCTAGGATCAGCAGGCCCACAAAGATCGCCCCGATTTCAGCGATCCCGACATAGGGGTTGGAACTCAGCCAGGGGTCCAGAAATGTCCGTCGCCGCGCCGGGGCAAGGTAGCGGTCCACCTCGACCGAAACCAGGTATGGGCCGAACACGTCCGTTCCAGCCTTCAGCAGAATCGAGACCAGGGACACCCCGACCTGCCAGCGGTAGGGACGCAGATAGCTCAGCAACCGCTTCATTAAGCGGCTGTCGTATGCCTTACCCAAAACGTCGTCTTCGTGCTGGGCCATGAGCAGGACTGCTTAGAGGTTACCTCAAGTAGACGCACAATCGCTGCCGGGGGATGAAAAACCTTCTCCCACTCTTCTCCCACAGGCTGTGGTAACGCTGGTTCCCCCGGTTGGCAACACCCCAACGTAACGTTTCCCGTTTCAGGACACGGGCGCATACTCTGCTGAAAACACACGGGCGTCGTTTCTGATCCCAGGGCCCCAATCCCAGGGTAAAAGTGCAACGCTGCCACTGAATGCTGCGAATGATCGTCAAGCCAGCGGTTCGAACACGAACTGTCGTCAGCTTTCTCGTTGCCTTGGTCGTCCTTGGGCAGACGACCTCCCTGCTGTATCACAACGCCCGGCACATTGACGAATTGCGCCGTTCGATTCGTCACAAAAGGGACGTCCTGGCGGAATTACAGAACCTGCTTACAAGCATCCAAGACGCCGAAAACGGCCAGCGCGGATACCTGATCACAAGCGATGAAACTTACCTGGCCCCCTATTACCATGCTACGTCAGCAATTGACGCCAGCCTGCAGAAATTAAGCATGCTAACCGCCTCCGACGGCGACGAGGCAGGCCGGGTTACGGTGCTGCGCATGCACCTGCAGGCAAAGCTCTCGGAACTGCAGCAGACGATCGAACTGCACCGCAGCCGGAATCCCGATAAGACGCGGCGCGTGACTCTCAACGCCATTGGGAGACGAGAGATGAGTGCCGTCCGTAATCTAATAGCGGCTATCCAAGCCGATCAAAACCGCTTTGTCGAGGATGGCCGGCGCGACTATGAAGCCAGTCTCTCTAAGACCAACCAGTTGCTCGCCTTGGGAATTGCCGTGCAATTCCTTCTGCTGGTCCTGGTATTCGTTTTCTTTTACCGCGATATCCTGAACCGCGCCCAGGCTGCCCACGAGGTCCAGCAGGCTAACGGGAGGCTTACTGCGATTCTTTCCACTATGGGAGATGGGGTCTGTCAGGTGGACCGCAACGGGGCGGTAGTGTACCTGAACCCCGCCGCCGAGAAGACGCTTGGCTACAAACTGCATGACGTCGCCGGCAAGAATATGCACAGCCTCATTCACTCGCACACGCCGGGCGGCGAACTTTGCCCTCCGGAATCGTGCCCCCTGGGAGGGGTCATACGCGGCGGCGATTCCTATACCACTCCGGAAGACTGGTTCCAGCGTCAGGACGGCTCGTTTATCACGGTGGAGTACACCGGGGTGGCGCTGAAATCCGAACATGACGTCACCGGGCTGGTGGTCTCCTTCCGCGATATCACCGAGCGGCGCCAGCGAGAAGAGCAATTGCGGACCACTACTGAGCTGCAGCAAGCCATTCTGCACGGCGCCAACGTCGGCATCATGTCCACGCGTGCGGATGGCATCATTACAACCTTCAATGCTGCTGCGGAGCGGATGCTCCAGTACCGGGCGGAAGAGGTGGTGGACAAGATCACTGCCGCGCAGTTCCACGATCCCGAGGAGCTTAGCCGGCATGCCCGCGAACTCAGCAGGGAGCTCGACATCCCCGTAGCCGGAGGAGTGGAAACCCTCACCGCGAAAGCGGGCAGATTAGGACTGGTGGATCAGGCGGAGTGGACCTACGTTCGCAAGGATGGCAGCCGCTTTCCGGTTTCAGCCTCGATCTCGCCTTTGCGTGACGCGAAAGGAAATGTAAACGGCTTTCTCGGCATCATCGAAGACATCACCGAACGCAAGAAGGCCGAAGCCGCCCTGCGCCAAAGCGAGGCCCGGCTGAAGCTGGCTTTGAAGCGGGAGAAGGACGATGCCCGGGCTGACTTCCTTACCCACGTCGCCAACCGTCGCGCCTTCTACGAAGCTGCATCAACCGAGAGCACTCGCGCCCGCCGTTATCACAGGCCTCTAACGCTGTTGTACATTGACCTCGACAACTTCAAGCAGGTCAACGACTCCCTAGGACACGATGTTGGCGATGAACTGCTGGTCCATGTGGCCACGACCCTCCGCAGCAACGTTCGTACCACCGACGTAGTGGCCCGACTCGGAGGCGACGAATTCACCCTGCTGCTGCCGGAAACTGACCACAACGCCGCCTCCGTCGTGGCAGAAAAATTGCGCACGCGGCTGCTGGACTCCATGCAGGCTAAAAAGTGGCCGGTTACCTTTAGCATCGGGCTGGCCAGCTTCGCCCCTCCTCCGGCATCGGTGGACGAAATGATCAAACGCGCCGATGAAGCAATGTACTCGGCCAAGTTGCGGGGGAAAAACTCCGTGGTGAGCGCTCTGGTAGCAACTGCACGCTGAGAAATTGGAAGGCGTTTTGGGGACTTCACGCCACCCGGCGCAGCACCAAGGCGGAATTCTTCGACCCGAAACCAACGCAGTTGCAAATCGCATGTTCGATCTGCACCGGGCGTTCCGGGTCTGGTACGTAATCCAGATCGCAATCAGGGTCGGGCTCTTCAAGGTTGATCGTGGGCGGAATGCGTCCATGCTCCATGGCCACCAGGGTCGCTGCCACGCTGGCCGATCCGCAGGCGCCCTGGGCGTGGCCGATTTGCGATTTAAGACCCGACATGGGAATTCTGCCGGCGTGCGTGCCCAGCGCCAGTTTCAACGCGCGGGTTTCGACTCGGTCGTTCATCTCGGTGGAAGTGCCATGCAGATTCACATATTGAATGTCCTCAGAATTCACTCCGGCTTCTTGCAAAGCAAGCTGGATGGCCCTCGCCGGCTCCTCCGGCGAATCACTCATGCGCACCCGGTGAAACGCTTCACAGGTCGAGCCGTATCCTGCGATCTCGGCGTAGATCCGCGCACCGCGCGCGCGGGCATGTCCGTGGTCTTCCAGCACGAACATCCAGGAGCCTTCGGCCAGCACAAAACCGTCGCGGTCCCTGGAAAAAGGCCGTGAGGCGCGCTGCGGCGCGTCGTTCCAGGACTGCGTAAGCGCCCGCAGCATACTGTAGCCCTTGATAATTCCCGGGGTGATTGGCGAGTCGACCCCGCCCACGAGAAACATTGGCTGCACCCCGGCTTGAATATGCTGGGAGGCGTAGCCGATCGCGTCGGTAGAGGAGGTGCAGCCCGTGGTCACAACGTGGCTGTAGCCACGGAAGCCAAACCGCATACTGATTTCGCTGGGAACCGTCCCCATGGTTCCGCTGGGAATGCAGAAGATGCTCACTTGTTTGACGTGCCCGCTGTGCCACAACCGGTACTGCTCCTCGGAGAACTCCTGGGCCCCGCCGCCAGTGCCGAGAATGACACCGATCTGGCGCTTCTGCTCCATGGACAACCCGGCCGGATCAATGCCGGCATCGCACAGAGCTTCGGTAGAAGCCGCGATCGCCAGGGGAACGACTCGCGAAACATGCTTCCGCTCCTTGACATCCACCCAGGCGAACTCGTCGAACTCGGGGATTTCGCCGGCAATCTGCACCGGCAGACACGAGGGATCGAAGCGGGCTATGCGCTTGACGCCCGACTTTCCCGCCAGGATGGCGCGGCAGAACGCTTCCTTGCCGATGCCATTGGGGCTGACCACGCCCATCCCGGTAATGACGACTCGAGTAGTCATCCCTTTGTGACTCTCAGCACACCGGCGGCGCACCAGGCCTCGTGTCCGCCGTTCCCATTCCAACGTGTGATAATCAGCCTCAAATGCCGTTAGGACTCTACATCTCGGTGCCCTTCTGCCGCACCAAATGCAGCTATTGCAATTTCGCCTCCGGCGTATTCTCCCAGGCTGTCTTCAAGCGTTATGTCGAGCGCGTTTGTACGGACATCGAACATGCTCAGCAAAACGTCAGCCTCCTGGGCGCCTGCTTTGACCCGGAGGTGGATTCCATCTACCTGGGCGGAGGCACTCCCACAATACTAGACGCAACCCAGCTTGAGCACCTATTCCTCACTGTTTCGCAAAATTTCCGCCTGCGTGCCGGGGCGGAGATCACGGTGGAGTGCGCGCCAGGAACCCTGACCGAACCGCTGATCGAAGCGCTGCTGGGCTGCGGAGTCAATCGGGTCAGTCTCGGCGTGCAGTCGTTTGTGGACCGGGAAACCCGGGCAGTCGGGCGCCTGCATACGCGAACCACTACGTTGGATGACATTTCCCGCCTCCGCAGCGCTGGGATCGAAAACCTCAACCTTGATCTGATCGCCGGCCTGCCCCATCAGACCCTCGAAAGCTGGCAAGTCTCGCTGGCTGAGGTGGTCTCGTCGGGAGTTCCCCATGCCAGTGTCTATATGCTCGAGGTGGATGAGGATTCCCGCCTGGGACGTGAGTTAATGGCAGGAGGGACCCGCTATCACGCGCATTTTGTGCCGGATGACGATCTCATCGCGGATCTCTACAGCCTTGCTTGCGAAACGCTGGAGGGGGCTCATCTAGCTCAATACGAAATCTCCAACTTCGCAAGAGCCGGATTCGAATCCCGGCACAACCTGAAGTACTGGACCCGCCAGCCTTACCTGGGATTCGGCGTGGACGCGCATTCGATGCTTCCGGCCCTCTCCCGCCGTTCTGTTGACTCCGTTCTTACTCTTGATCCGACCCCTCAGTCCGAGTGTGGCGAGGACCTCCCGGGCATCATGGCTGTCCGCTTCGCCACGCCGGATTCCCTCGAAGCCTACCTGGCTGAAACCGCCGGCTCGAAAAGCCTCGTCTCGCCCCAGGCGGCTCTGGAGGAGTCTTTCTTTCTCGGCCTGCGCCTCAATCGTGGAATCAACCTGGGAGCGATTCGCGCAGAGTTCGGAGAACAGGTCGTGAGCGAGTTTTCTGCCATCCTCGCGGAACAGATTCAGGCCGGGTTGCTTCATGTGGAAGATGGCGTCCTGCGACTCACGCCGCGCGGCCGCTTGCTCTCGAACGAGGTCTTTGGACATTTTGTGAACACTCTCGAGGGAACCGCCGGACGTAGTTAGGTAGGTCGGCGACACTGGTAGCGGCTGAATTGACTTGGCCGCCACTAGCGCGAGACTCGCCGGATGGGATTCTGCCCTCATCCGCGCTATAATCCCGCGCTGGACGTCATCCGAGGTGCCAGATGGGCCTCTATTCGCACTATGACGGCGCGCACACCCACCCTGTCAACCGCGCCCTGCATATGATCGCCATCCCGGTTGGCTTCTCATCGCTGATTGTTGTCTGGTATCACTGGATCATCGCCCTCCTGCTGATTCCCGCCGCGTTCGCTCTGGCCTGGCTCGGCCACCTGATTGAAGGCAACAAACCCGCATTCCTGACCAACCCGGTGCATGTTCTCGTGGCGCCGGTATGGCTGGCGCGGAGAATATTGGGAAAAGCAACCGCCAAGGAGATGAGAACTGGGAACTGAAAACTGAGAGCCGGTTTTCCCTCAAACCCTCGAGCTAACACAGCAGCGCGCACCGAGGCCAGGTTCGTCGCCGCTGGTGTGTCAGTGCTCCAACCCGGAGTAACTTTCTCTCTTAATTTGCGCTATGTTGTAATTTGGGGTGGGCACCGTTCCCGCGCGCTGGCGGGGTGCCCGCTAGTGCGGAGGCGTGCGTGGACTTTCAACTCAACGAAGAGCAACTTCAACTCAAGAAATCGGTTCGCGAATTTGCCGAGCGCGAGATCGCGCCCAACGTCATGAAATGGGACGAAGCCGGCGAGTTCCCCCTGGAAACCATCAAACACCTCGGCAAGCTCGGCCTGATGGGAACGATCTTTCCGCCAGAATATAGCGGCGCGGGCATGGGATACGTGGAATATGTTACCGCCATCGACGAACTCTCGCGGGTGGATGGGTCGGTGGGCATCATCGTCGCGGCTCACACTTCCCTGTGCTCCAACCACATTTTCCTTGCCGGCACCGAAGAGCAGAAAAAGAAATACATCAGCAAGCTGGCCACGGGCGAGTACATCGGCGCCTGGGGACTCACCGAACCGTCTTCCGGTTCCGACGCCGGCAGCGCCCGCATGACGGCTCTCCGCAAGAACAATTCCTGGGTGCTGAACGGCACCAAGACCTTCTGCACCAATGGCCACTATGCTGACGTCTTGGTGATCATCGCCGTCACCGACCGCGCTGCTCATACTCACGGCCTGTCGGCGTTTCTAGTGGAAAAGGGCACCAAGGGCTTTCGCCCGGGGAAAAAAGAAAACAAGCTCGGCCTTCGCGCCAGCGATACCGCTGAACTCATCTTCGAAGACTGCGCCATCCCCCTGGAAAACCTCCTCGGCAAGGAGGGCGACGGCTTCATCGATGCCATGCGCGTGCTCGATGGCGGCCGGATATCAATCGCCGCCCTTTCCCTCGGCATGGCCCAGGGCGCGTATGAGGCGGCTCTAAAGTATTCCAAGCAGCGCAAGCAGTTCGGCAAGGCCATCAGCGAATTTCAGGCCATCCAGTGGAAGCTGGCGGATATGGCTACCGAGGTCGAAGCCGCCCGCCTGTTGACGCTGCGCGCGGCTGCTATGAAGGATGCCGGCCTCAAGACCACGCTCGAGTCCTCCATGGCTAAGCTGTACGCCAGCGAAGTCGCCGTCCGCTGTGCCAACGAAGGCGTGCAGATCCACGGCGGCTATGGCTTCATCAAGGACTATCCGGCAGAGAAGTTCTATCGTGACGTAAAACTGTGCACCATCGGCGAAGGCACCAGCGAGGTGCAGAGGCTGGTGATTGCGCGACAACTGCTGAAGGACTAAGGCCTCAGGTAGCGGGCGCACAACCCATAGCTATTCTCACTGCGTCCGCGATCTGGCAGATGCGAGCATTGCTCAGCGCTCGTGGCGGCTCCTTCGGTTCCAACAGAGATTCCTTCGGCACGACCGTCAGGTCTTCCGCCCTCACGCAGGAAGGATGCAAACCAGTCTCTCCTGGCGAAAGCAGGATTTTCGGTTGTATTACAGACTCCGCTCGCTAGACAATGACGGTTCCATCCATGCTCGCAGAATCCACAGCACTGTCGCCTGCAAAACCCAAGCCTGCTGAACGCCCGATTTCCGTAGGCATTCTCCTCTCAGGGCGTGAGAAGTTTGGCCCTTACTACGGAGGCGCGCTCGCCCGCTGGACATACGAAGTCTACAGTCGCCTCCCAGGGGAGGTCCGCGCTACCGTCTTTGGCTTTCCCACCGATCCATCGGACTTGTACTCCCTGCCCCACCAGACAAGCCGTGTCTCCCAGGTGTGCAAGCTGGTTGGGCGTGTGCCAGGTTTGCGCCGGCACGAAGATTGGCTGTGGCTCGGCGCCCTCATGCCCAAGCTTCGCGACTATGACGTGCTGCATGTCCACAATCGCCCCCAGTGGGTTCGCCTGCTGCGGCGCTTAGGCTACCGCGGCCGGATCCTCTTGCATCTGCAGAACAATCATCTCGGTCACTGGAATGGGGCTTCTCTCGATCAACTGGCACCCCACGTGGACACCGTTGTGGTTTGCAGCAATTACCTGCGCGACACTTTTGCCCCAAACTCGATCGCCCTGGCGTCAAAGACTCGAGTGACATTTAACGGAGTCAACACCAGGATGTTCTTTCCTCGTGAGGAGCTTCGGCAGCCCAAGATGATCCTGTTCACCGGGCGCTTTTCCGAGGACAAGGGTGTGCGGGAGTTGGTGAAGGCCTTTAGCCTCGTTCTGAAAACTCACCCGGATGCGAAGCTGATTATTGCCGGCACTCCACTATTTGGGATTGACAGCGAGACTCCTTACGTGCGGGAAGTGCTTGGACTGGCGCACTCCACCGGTCGCGGAACCCAGGGACGCATCGAATTTGCAGGTTATGTTCACCACGACAAGGAGCTGCCTTCCTGCTTTCAGAGGGCCTCGATATTCACTTCACCTTCGATTTTTCAGGAGCCCTTCGGGCTGGTCAATGCCGAGGCCATGGCCTGCGCCACGCCGGTTGTCGGCTCGAATCGGGGAGGCATCCCCGAGGTGCTCGGCGATACCGGCCTTCTGGTCAACCCCGAGGACATCGAAGCGTACGCCGCCGCCCTTTGCAGGATGCTGGCTAAGCCTGATTACCGGGCCCAGCTTGGCAAGGCGGCTTACGAACGCTGCCTCCGAATGTTCGACTGGCGAGTGATCGCCGCTGAATGGACTGGCGTTCTGCAGGGACTCGTGGCAGGCGCGCGGACTTGATTGTGTCACTTTGGCCAGTGAGACCCCGGGCCCACGACATTCAGGACGCGAGATATTAAGGGAGCTATTGCGGCGAGGCCGAGGCGCGTACGGCGAGGTCGTGAACCACTTCCAGAAACCCTGCGCTGGCCTGCTCGTCAGAAAGAGATTCCAGTGCCACGGTAACGCTGAGATGCGGCGACTGCGGCCGGAAGCGGACGCGCAGGAGATTGTGCCCAGGAGATGACATCAGCGTGTTGACGATCGGCGCAATCTCCTGGCCCCATTGCATGCGGGTGGTCAACACTACTGGTCCCGGCTGAACCACCGTCCAGTCGCGTGAGCTGTCTTCCATTGTGGCCTTGTTCGGTGTAAGCCAGCGATGGCGAAAAACCTGCAACTGCAGACCGGGGGAATAGTCCAGGTTGGCTTCGAAGGTCAGTGTTTCCTGCTGCTTGCGCCAAACCGAAAACAGCCATTGCACTGGAATCGCGCGTGGTCGCAGGTTAACAATCACCCGTGCATCTTCCACCCAGTGCCCTGCCAGGGACAGCTGCGCCTGTAGACGATTGGCGCCCAGCCAGCGCACATCGGTGATCTTGCCCTGCCCCGAACAGGCCGCTTCGACTAACCGCAGCGCTCCCGTACCCTTCTTGCGGTTATACCGTGCCAGGCAGAGATACCAAACGGCCAACACGCCAACCGCGCAAAGTGCATCGATCAGGAGAAGGTCCCCCACTAGTGATCCTCTAAGCCGAATGGTACGACTTGGCGTGGCCGACTGGCAACAGCCGGTTTTGATTTTTTTCACAAGCTAGGCAGCCCTTGCCCATTGAGATTTTCCGATTTTCTTTATGGACCCTTCCTCTGCGTGCGGGGCGGCCTTATGTCGCTGACCCTGCTGTTACATCCGCTTGATGGGCCCGTCGATGGCAGGCCCGGATGCGGCCATTCGTTTCGTGGCAGGTTCAAGGAGGATCTCAGCAGCCCGGGCCCATGCGCAACCCCAAGTACAATACACTCCGTGCTGCTCACCCTGCGGGAGTACCGCCAGACGGATTTCGAAACTCTATGGAGAATCGACCAGCAGTGCTTCGAACCGGGAATCGCCTATTCACAGCGGGAACTGATGGCATACGTGCGCCTCAGAGGATCGTTCACGCTCGTAAGCATGCTTGCCACGGAGGGCATTCAGTCTGCCCAGCACCCCGAAACGCCTCCGCAGGCTGCCGACGAGGGGAAGATTGTGGGATTCCTTGTGGCTCATACGAACCGGAGCGGCCTCGGGCACATTATCACCGTTGACGTGCTGCCCCAGGCGCGCCGCCTTGGGGTCGGTTCGAAGCTGCTGCAAGTGGCAGAAGACCGTCTGCAGGCTATGAACTGCCGGAGCGTCGTGCTGGAAACTGCTGTGAACAACGCTCCCGCCTTGGCATTCTACAAACGCCACCAGTATCTGGTGGTCCGGACCGCCCCTGGTTACTACGCGAACGGGCTGGACGCCCTGGTTCTGGAAAAGGATTTGCTTTCCACGTCGCGGGCCGGATAACGTGCTGCCATGAAAGTCGCCATCCAGGGAGAAGCCGGCGCCTTCAGTCACGAGGCGGCGCGCCGCTTGTTGCCGGGATGTACCATCGTTCCCTGCGCCCGATCCATTGAAGTCTTTGACCGCCTGGAACGGGGTTCGGTCGCCGCCGCGGTGATTCCCATTGAAAACTCCCTCGCCGGACCGGTCAGCGAGCACTTCGATCTGCTCCTGGCGCGGAACGTCTTCATCCAGCGGGAAGCCCTCCTGCGCATTGTCCATAACCTGATCGCTGCGCCGGGCGTTAAGCTCAAGGACATCCGGCGGGCCTATTCCCATCCTGTGGCCCTCGATCAGTGCCGCGACTTTTTCCGCCGACACCGCCACATCGAGCCGCTTCCGTTCTACGATACGGCGGGAAGCGTAAAGCACGTGGTGCAAAACCGTCTGGCGGACACTGCGGGCATCGCCGGGCGCCAGGCGGCGGCGGTGTACGGCGGCCGCATCCTCGCTGCGGGGATTGAAGACGACAAGCGCAATTTTACCCGCTTCTTTCTGCTACGGCGTGCGCGCCGCATCCTTCCCGGCGCGAACAAAACTTCGATAGCCTTCAGCGTGAAGAATATTCCCGGCGCGCTGTTCAGGGCCTTGAGCGTCTTTGCCTTGCGCGACATCAGCCTCAGCAAGATCGAATCGCGTCCCTTGCGGGGACGGCCCTGGGAGTACGTCTTTTACGCCGACCTGCTACGCGGCGATGACGAAGCCGCCCGCAACGCACTACGGCATTTGAAGGAAATTGCCGATCTGGTGAAGGTGCTCGGCGTTTACCCCGCGGCCTGAGGCCCCGTAGCCCCGCGGCCAGCGTGGAAACAGGATGCTCATGATGGCCATTGCCCCTTCGGCAGGCATCTCATCAGTAGACGCCTCTGGATGATTAACAGTAACCTCCGTCATAGGCAGAACACAGCACTTTTGGTTGAGTGCAATTACCAGCCAAGAGGATTAGAATCCAAACCCGGCTCCTGGCTTTCTAAGAAATCATATTTTCTTTTCCTAGGCCATTGAATCTTCAGGGTGCCAGGCAGCATCAAAAGTTGAGCGAGTTACGCTCAAGGTGAGCCGATGACCCAATCCACGCGATCCGCCGAGCCGCCGCAGGATGAGCGCGCGCTGCCGATTCTGCCCGTCCGCGACACAGTGCTGTTTCCCCACGCGGTTCTTCCGCTCACAGTGGGGCGGGAAAGCTCTGTGCAACTGATCAATTCTCTCGGAGAAGACAAAACCATCGTCGTGGTGGCGCAGCGCGAAGCCCGCGTCGACAACCCGCAGCCGAGCGACCTTTACACCGTAGGCACACTCGCGGTTGTGCATAAAGTCGTAAAGATGCCCAACCAGAGCCTGTTTGTTTTTGCGGAAGGTCTGGAACGCGTACGCATGGGCGAGTTCTCACAGTTGACACCCTTCATGCGGGCGCGCGTCGATACCGTGCCCGAGGCCTTGCCGCCGAAGAACTCCGAACTCGAGGCGCTGCAGCGAAACGTGCTCACGCTTTTTCAGCAGATCGTGGCCGGCTCGCCAACCCTCTCCGACGAACTGTCCACAGTGGCCATGAACATCGAAGAACCCGGCCGCCTGGTGGATTTCATTGCCTCTTCTCTGCCCTCGCTCTCGACATCCGACAAGCAGGACACGCTCGAGACCACCGACGTCCGCGTTCGCCTGGAAAAGATCAATCATCACCTGGCGCGCGAACTGGAAGTTCAGCAATTGCGCAACAAGATTCAGTCGGAAGTGCAGGACCGAGTCCAACAGACCCAGCGCGAGTACTACCTGCGCGAGCAGATGAAGGCCATCCAGAAGGAACTGGGTGAGCAGGACGAAGGCCAGCGCGACACCGAAGAACTGCGCCAGAAGATCGAAGCCGCGGGAATGCCCGACGAGGTGAAGAAGGAAGCGTTGAAGGAACTCGGCCGCCTTTCGCGCATGTCGCCCATGGCGGCAGACTACTCCGTCACCCGCAACTACATCGAATGGCTAGCCGTGCTGCCCTGGGCGAAGAGTTCCGGCGGTGAAGTCGATATTCCGAAGGCCAAGGACATTCTCGACACCGATCACTACGATCTGAAGAAAGTGAAGGACCGCATTCTCGACTATCTCTCCGTGCGCCGTTTGAAGCCCAGCATGAAGGGACCGATCCTCTGCTTCGTGGGGCCTCCAGGTGTCGGGAAAACCTCGCTGGGCAAATCCATCGCCCGCGCCCTGGGACGGAAGTTCGTCCGGCTGTCGCTGGGCGGGGTGCACGATGAGGCCGAAATTCGCGGCCATCGCCGCACCTACATCGGGGCGCTTCCCGGCCAGATCATCCAGGGCATTCGCCGCGCCGAGACGAATAATCCGGTCTTCATGCTCGATGAAATCGACAAGGTAGGCCGCGATTTTCGCGGCGACCCCGGCTCGGCGCTGCTCGAAGCTCTCGATCCGGAGCAGAATTCCTCGTTTCGCGACAACTATCTCGACGTCACCTTCGATCTCTCCAAGGTGCTGTTCATCACCACCGCCAACATGCTCGATCCCATCGCCGAACCGCTGCGCGACCGCATGGAGATCATCGAACTGCAGGGCTACACCGAGGAGGAAAAGATTCACATCGCCTTCCAGTACCTGATTCCGCGTCAGATCGAGGAAAACGGAATCAAGGCGGAACAGATCGAATTTCCGCAGGACTCCGTCAGCCACATCATCCGCCATTACACCCGCGAGGCCGGGGTGCGCAACCTGGAGCGCAACATCGGCACCATTTGTCGCAAACAAGCGCGCCGCATCGCTGAGGGCAAAACGGAAAAACTGGTGGTGACGCAGGAGA
>Ga0335077_10003484_pt1 | contig 19025 bp, 15 predicted proteins | sample Lox_Sample_31_FD_207151 | JGI IMG/M metagenome (GOLD analysis project Ga0335077, IMG submission 207151) | Soil microbial communities from Loxahatchee National Wildlife Refuge, Florida, United States - Lox_Sample_3.1 | ecosystem: Environmental > Terrestrial > Soil > Wetlands | place: USA...
GGCCGCCTTCGAGGCCGTCGCCCATGCCGATGTGGTGAAGGTGAGCGACGAGGATCTGCATCACCTCGGCCTGCAGAGCGCCCCGCAGGCAGGTGCGCAGGCGCTGCTCGAGCGCGGTTGTCGGCTCGTCGTCGTCACGGTCGGGGCGCGAGGAGCGTGGGCCGTCGATGCGCGCCACCGGTTGCATCAGCCGGCATTCCCCGTGCGTGCGGTGGACACGGTAGGAGCAGGCGACTGCTTCTTTGCCGGCTTCGTCGCGTCGCTCGAGAGGCAGGGGGCGCTCGCCGGCCTACGCCGCGAGGGGCCGACAGCCGAGGTCCTATCGTCCGCCTTGCGACACGCTGCGGTGTGCGCGGCGATCAACATCTCGCGCAAAGGCTGCCAGCCGCCGACATGGGAAGAAGCGGTACGCTGGCAGCCCAGCGCCGCGTAGAGCTCTCGACCGGGAGTGGCCCGCGTCCCGAGCACCTGGGAAGCGGCCGGGCTGTCCCTTCCCGCTCCCCATCCGCGTCCACGATGCTTTACAGCACGCGGGTGCGGAACGTGCCGGTCACATCCTGATCCGACTCTTCGGTCGGTCGCCGCCGGAGGGCGTCGCAGCCTGCGCAGTGTCGGTGATAGCAGGCCAGGCCCTGGAGAGCTCGCGCTCGACGCGCGTCAGGTGCCGTCGCATGAGACTCGCAGCCGCCTGCGCATCGCGTGCACGCACCGCATTCAGGATGTCCGCATGATCCTGATTGCTGCGATCTCGCAGCTCGCGGGTGCTGAAGTGCTCCTCGATGCGGCGGTGCAAGCTGCCGTCGCGCAGATCCCACAGCACGTTGGTCATCAGAACCAGCGCCGTGTTGCCACTCGCCTCCGCGACACGCACGTGAAACAGGCGGTCGGCCGGATGACGCAGGTCGTAGCGCTGCGCGTCGTCGCGGATCGCATCGACGGTGTCCTGGATCGCTTCGAGCTGCTCGGGCGTCGCGTTCCTTGCGGCTTCCGCTGCGATGGTGGACTCCACCATGCGACGCGCGGCGAGCAGCTCGAAGGGTCCGATCTCCCCGGCCTTGCGCGCTCCCCACGTGGACGCGCGCGAGGCGGCCTCCTGACGCACGTATACGCCCGAACCCATGCGGACGTCCACCAGCCCCTCTACTTCCAGAGCGATGAGCGCTTCCCGTACCGGCGGGCGCGACACCCCGAGGCGCAGGGCGAGGTCGCGCTCCGAAGGCAAGCGTGAGTTGGGCGCCAGCTCGCCGCTGGCGATCATGGCCACGATCTGCTCCGCGATCTGGCGATACATCCGGCGTGGCTCGAGCACAGTAAGCGGCATAGATTTTCGGCGGTGCTGAATCGACCCGCCTAGCGCGGCTCGACGACGGTAAAGTGGTCACTTGCTATAGTGGTAAGACCAATATACCATCCTCGACGCCTTCCTGTACGGCGGTCGCCCGGCGAACGGGCGGCCGGCCCGGTGAGGGGAGAGGGCGGTGAACGGAATAACAACCAGGAGGAAACGGAATGAAGAAGACATTGCTTGGGCTTATCGGCGTCGCGGTGGCTGCGTTCGCCTTCAGCGGTCCGGCCATGGCGCAGAAGAAGACACTGGCCGTCGTCGTAAAGGGTTTGGACAATCCGTTCTTCACGGTGCTCGGTAATGGGTGCGCTCGGTGGAACAAGGAGAATCCGAACTCCGAGTACACCTGCCTGTACACCGGCCCGGCGTCGAGCGCCGACGAAGCCGGCGAAGTCCAGATCGTCGAGGACCTGATCAACAAGGGTGTGGCCGGGATCGCCATCTCGCCGTCGAACGCGCCGGCGATGGCCAACATGCTCAAAGCCAAGAAGCCGAAGATGCCGATCATGACGATCGACGCCGACCTGGGCGCCGCCGACCGAGCGCTGCGCAAGACCTACCTCGGGACGAACAACTACGACATGGGCGTGCTGATGGCCAAGCAGGCGAAGGCGCTGAAACCCAAGGGCGGGACCGTGTGCCTGCAGCTCGGCAACGTCGCGGCGGACAACATCAACGCACGCGCGGCGGGCTTCCGCGACACCATCGCGGGCAAGAAGGGGATCGATCGCCTGAAAGGGGAAAACGGCTGGACCGAGATCAAGGGCTGCCCGCTGTTCACCAACGACCAGATCGACCTCGCCAACCAGCAGATGTCGGACACCTTCACCGCAAACCCCGACCTCGATGCATTCATCCTAGTCGGCGGCTGGGCCCAGTTCGGCCCGCAAGCCTACGCCCAGGTCACCGACCAGGTGATGCCGAAGCTCAAGTCGAAGAAGCTGATCATCGTCGCCGGCGACACCCTGCCGCCGCAGATGGAGGCCCTCAAGGCGGGCCGAAGCGACGCGCAGATCGGGCAGCGCCCGTTCGAGATGGGCCATCGGGCCCCTGCGGTGTTGATCGATCTGATCAACGGCAAGAAGGTCCGGGACCCGCTCTACACGGGCCTGGACGAGTGCACCCCCAAGAACCTGGGCAAGTGCCCGGCGCAATAACCGGGATCCAGATGTCTCGTTGCAAAAGGGCGCCTGCCGGCGCCCTTTTTTGCGCGAGCTTCCTCGGCTGAAGCAGAATCGGCCGGCCTTCGCGGCAATGCCGAAACAGAGGAGGACGGGAACCGATGTCGGTGCTGGAGCTCACTGGAATATCCAAGCATTTCGGCGCCATCCGCGCTCTCACCGATGTATCGCTGGTCTTGAACGCGGGCGAGGTGGTCGGCCTGATGGGCGACAACGCGGCCGGCAAGTCCACGTTGGTCAAGATCATCGCCGGGAACTATCCGCCGAGCAGCGGGACGATCACCATGGAAGGACGCAAGGTCGTCTTCCACAAGCCGGCCGATGCGCGAGCCGAAGGCATCGAGATCGTCTACCAGGATCTGGCGCTCTGCAACAACCTCACGTCTGCGGCGAACGTCTACCTGGGCCGGGAACTCGAGATGGGCCCGCGGCCATTCCGCGTCCTCAATTACAAGGGCATGTATCAGCGCGCGGCGGAGCTGTTTGCCGAGCTGAAATCGGAGACGCGGTCGCGCGACCTGGTCCGCAGGATGTCGGGCGGCCAGCGCCAGGCCGTCGCGATCGCCAGAACGCGTCTCTCGGAGCCCAAGATCGTCCTGATGGACGAGCCTACGGCGGCGATCAGCGTACGCCAGGTGGCCGAAGTGCTCAATCTCATCCGCCGGCTGCGCGATCACGGCATCGCCGTGGTTCTGATCAGTCATCGCATGCCCGACGTGTTCGCCGTTTCCGACCGGATCGTCGTGCTGCGGCGGGGCGAGAAGGTTGCCGACAAGCCGATCTCGAGCAGCTCACCCGAGGAAGTGACGGGGCTCATCACCGGTGCAATCGAGTCCGCCTGACCGCGGGCGGACACTCCACATCAGAGGCAAAGAAAAATGGCTATGACCCTCGAGGAATCGATCGGCAAGCAGGTGCACGCGGACGTGCTGAGCTGGCTTGTGAGCCGGCAGACGTTCTGGGTGACGGTGGCCGCCATCGTCGCGTTCACCGTCTTGACGCTGACGAGCGATGCCTTCGCGACCCAGCAGAACCTGTTCAACGTGACGCGCAACTTCGCGTTCGTCGCGATCATTGCGATCGGCATGACTGCCGTCATCGCCACCGGCGGCATCGACCTTTCGGTGGGCGCGGTGCTCGCGCTCTCCGGCATGGTGATCGGTATGTCGATGAACAACGGTACGCCCTTCTGGATTGCGGCACCGCTTGGGCTCGGCGCGGCGTTGCTGGTCGGCGCCGTCAACGGCGTCATGATCGCGTACGTGGGCATGCCGCCGTTCGTGGTCACGCTGGGAATGCTCTCGATCGCACGCAGCCTCGCGATGGTCCTGTCCAACAATCGGATGGTGTACGAGTTCGGCCCCGACCAGGCGCAACTGCTGACGCTCGGCGGCGGATTCGTCAGCCTCGGGCTTCCGTTCGTGAATCCCATCCGGATACCGAACCCGGTCCTGTTCCTGGTCGTCATGGGCCTGCTGGTGGGGGGCGCTTTCCGGTGGACCAAATGGGGGCGGCACCTGTTCGCCATCGGCGGCAACGAGGAGGCGGCGAACCTGACCGGCGTGCCCGTCCGGCGAGTGAAGCTGAGCGTGTACATGTTCTGCAGCTTGTGTGCCGGCATTGCCGGCATGCTCGAGGTGGGCTGGCTCGGTACGATCACCACAGGGCTCGGCCAGGGCATGGAGCTCACGGTCATCGCCGCGGCGGTGATCGGCGGTGCGAATCTGAGCGGCGGCGTCGGCACCGCGTTCGGCGGGGTGGTGGGCGCCGCGCTGATCGAGGTGATCCGCAACAGCCTCACGCTCCTCGGCGTGAGCACCTTCTGGCAGGGCACCTTCGTCGGCACCTTCATCATCGTCGCGGTGCTGTTCGATCGAGTGCGCGCGCGAACTTCGAGCGACTGACGCCGCGCGGCCCGTGCTGGCGTCGCGGGATGACCTCGGCACCCTGTCGCGAGGCCGTCCCAAGAGCCGTGATGCGGCGCTTCGCGATCACTTGGGCGCCCCCTGAGACGCATCGTCGAGTCGGGCGTTGCCGGCGCGAAGATTTGGTACACTGCGATCGCCAGTCAAAGCCCCGTCTTGTCGCCACGCGACAATCTCGGGTGGTAGCGTCGCCGATGTGTCCGGTCCGGATCCCAGGTGAGCCAGGACAGCGCCAGCCATTCGGTCCGCGCGCTGTGATCGCAAACGTCGAGCGATGCCGCGCATCTTGCCTTTCAACCCTGCCCGGGGGTGATGCATGTCTTACGCCGAAGCACTCGAGCCCGTAATGCAGCAGGTCATCGATCCCTCAGCCGCCGAGATCGACAAGACAGGGAAGTTCCCGCGTCCCGCGATCGAGCGGTTGGGCAAGGCCGGGCTGCTCGGCCTGGTGAGCGATCGCTCGGTCGGCGGCCAGGGAGGCACTCTCGCGGACGCGAGCGCGGTGGTGGCGCGGATCGCGCAGAGCTGCCCGTCGACAGCGATGGTCGTGACAATGCACTACTGCGCCACGGCGGTGATCGAGAAGCATGGGCGCGAGGACGTGCGCCGTGAGATCGCGGCCGGCAACCATCTCAGCACCCTCGCGTTCTCCGAGGCCGGATCGCGCAGCCATTTCTGGGCGCCTGTGAGCAGCGCCAAAGCCGAGAGCGCCAAGGTGCGACTCGACGCCGCCAAGAGCTGGGTGACGTCGGCCGGAGAAGCCAACTCCTACGTCTGGTCGAGCAAGCCCCTGACTGGCGAGGGGGCGAGCACGATCTGGCTCGTCCCGGCGCAGGCGAAAGGGCTCGCCACGGTGGCTGCGTTCGACGGACTGGGCCTGCGCGGCAACGCCTCCTCTCCGGTGCGGGCCGAGGGTGTGATCATCGACGCGGCCAACCGACTGGGAGCGGACGGCGCGGGATTCGACGTCATGATGGGGATCGTTCTGCCCTGGTTCGTCACCCTGAATGCGGCCTGTTCGGTCGGCATCATGGAAGGCGCGCTCGCCCGCGCCGGTGCGCACGTCAAGGACACGCGCTATGCGCACTTGGGTTCGAGCATCGCGGAGTTTCCCACGGTGCGTGCCTACCTCGCTCGCGCGCGCATCCGCACCGACATGAGCCGAGCGCTACTCGACGACACCCTCACCGCGATAGCATCCCAGCGCGCCGACACGATGCTGCGGGTGCTGGAGGTGAAGGCGGCGGCCGCCGAGGCCGCGTTGGAGGTGACCGACCTCGCCATGCGCGTGTGTGGCGGCGCGGCGTTCCGCAAGGAAGTGGGTGTGGAGCGGCTGTTCCGCGATGCCCGCGCCGCCTCGATCATGGCGCCGACCTCCGACGTGCTCTACGACTTTGTCGGCAAGGCAATCGTCGGCATGCCGTTGTTCTGAGGAGGCATCCGCCATGCCGCTCCTGCTCGGCGCCGTCGCCTACGCGCCCAAGGTGGTCACGATCTGGGAGGGATTCAAGGCGTTTTTCGGCCGCCGAGGGTTGGACTTCGATTTCGTCCTGTACTCGAACTACGAGCGCCAGGTCGAGGCCCAGTTCGCCGGCGACATCGACGTCGCCTGGAACTCGCCGCTGGCGTGGCAGCGCGCCACGCGCTTGGCACGGGCGCGCGGCGTCACCGAGCGCGTGCGCGCCATCGGCATGCGCGACACCGACTGCGACCTCACCTCCATCGTCGTCGTGCGCGCGGACAGCCCCATTCGGTCGCTGCCGGACTTGTGCGGCAAGAAGATCGGCGTCGGCGCGATCGACTCGCCGCAGGCCACGCTGATCCCGTTGCAATGGCTGCGCGAGCAAGGCATCGACGCGGAGCGTGAGGCAACCGTCGTGCGCCATGACGTGCTGGCCGGCAAGCACGGCGATCACATCGGCGGCGAGCGCGATGCCGCGGCGGCCCTGGCAGCTGGCGAGATCGATGCTGCTTGCATCATCGACGGCAACCACCTGCTGTTCACCCAGGAAGGCGTTCTCGCCCCGGGCAGCACACGCGTCCTCGGGCGCACTCCCGCCTACGATCACTGCAACTTCACGACCAGCCCGCACGCGGCGGCAGCACCGATGGAAAGGTTCCTGGAGCTGCTGCTGGCGATGCGCTACGACGATCCCGAGGTCCGCCCGCTGCTCGACCTCGAGGGGCTCAAGCAGTGGCGGGTAGGACGCACGTCCGGCTATGCCCTGCTGGACCGGGCGGTGAACGCGACGAGCTTCTTCACGCCGGAGGGAGCCATTGGGATCACCGGCTACCGTTATTGAGGCCGCGGCCACGGTAGAGCTTGGCCGCCTCGGGCTGGACAGCGGAGCTCATCTGCTGATCCTGCGCGCGCTGCGGCAGGTGCCCGAGGGAGCCGCGGTCGCCGTGCGCGGCACGCGACCGGATCTTGCGGTCGACCTCGCCGGTTGGTGCCGGGCGAAGGGCATCTCGCTGATCGAGCAGACCGGTGCATCGTTCCTCGTGTCGCGCGGCTTCCAACGCCAGCGCTGGGCACACGCGCAGCGTTGCGGATTGTCCGACCCGCGTGCGCCGGGCGCCGTGAGCGAGCATGCCTCGCCCACCTGGGGCGTCGCGGCGCGTGGTGCGCTGGTCGAGGCGAGCGGCCCCGAGTTTCAGTTCCCGCTGTCGGAGAAGTCGACGCTATGGGCCGAGGACGCCGCGCGTCTGTATGCGCAGGCTGTGGCCAGTCAGTGGGATCCCAACGCCGCAATCGATTGGGACCAGCCGTTCGATCTGCCCGGCGAGGTGGAGGACGCCGTCGCACAGCTCATGACCTATCTCGTCGAGAACGAGAACGCGGCGCTTCTCGTTCCGGCTCGCTTTCTCGCGCAGATGCATCCGCACTTCCGCGAGGTGCAGCAGATGCTGGCGGTGACCATCGCGGACGAGGCGAGACACGTCGAGGTGTTCACCCGTCGCCTGGGGCTGCGTGGCCGAAGCCCCGCGCTCTCCACCGCCGGAGGGCAAGCGTCGCTGAAGACGCTGTTCGACGCGGCAGAGTTCTCGGTCGCGTCATTTCTGCTCTCGGTACTGGGCGAGGGAAGCTTCGTGAACCTGCTCAACTTCCTGCACGTCCACGCTCCGGATCCAGTCACGGCGCAGATCTGCCGCCTGGCGGCAAAAGACGAGGCGCGGCACGTCGCCTTCGGCATGTCGCACCTCCAATGGCACCTGCATCATGACCGCGATCTTGCGCTCCGGCTCCGCCGCGCGATCGAGCGCCGTCACGACGAGCTCGCCGCGACCGACGGGCTCAACGAGGAAGTGTTCGATGCCTTGGTGCTGATCGCTGCCGGCGCATTCACGGTGGACGCGATCGAGCAAGGCTACCGCCGAGTGCGGCAGCTCGAGCAGGAGATGGCGGACGGACGCCGGGCTCGGTTGATGAAGTTAGGCTTCTCGGCAGCCGACGCGTCCGACCTGGCGCAGAAGCACACGCGCAACTTCATGTGACGGCGCGCGCTGCCGCGGCGTGTCGAGCTCACGCAAGAGAGGCGATCCGAGCGCGCGGCCGAGCGAGCTAGCGGCTGGCGGAGTCACCGGCTTCCTCTCCGCGTCCGGCGCATCTGTCATATTGCGAAATCCCGGCAGGGATACCAATATAGCGTTCTGCCCGATCTGGCGATGCGCTGCCGGCAGGCGCAGGAGGACGGAAACGTCCCGAGGCCGCGATCAAGGGTGCGGGAACGCGGGGACGAGACGGTTGGGGGGTCCCGCTCGCGCAATCTGCGCAGAGGCACGGGTCGAGCGCTACCCGGGCGAGACCGTGATTGCCGTTCTCGGCGGCAACACAACGAGGGGAGACAACGTCATGTGGGATTCGGTCCTCCGGCACGTCCCGAGCACGGCGGTTTTCCTGGCCGCCTTGCTCGGAGCGGGATGCACGACGGTCCCGCAGCAAGAGTTCAAGTCGTACACGGAAGCGTTCGCGGAGGTCAAGAGCACCACGGAGCAGCTTCTGGTCGAGTACGACGCTGCGAGACAGGCCGAGGACGCATACAAACAAGCGAAGACGGCGGCCGAGAAGGCTGCGGAAGAAGCAAAGAAGGGGACGAAGCAAGCGCCTGCGCTTCTCCCCCCGTTCCCGCCGTCGGTCACGCTCACCCTTGCCACGGAGAGCCGGCGACCGCCCGATCCCGTCGGCGCACGCCGGCAGGCCCTCGAGGTCGTAGCGGACTTCAACACCGCGCTGGTCAGTCTCGCTGAAGGAAAGAAGCCCGAGCAAGTGAAGTCCAGCATCGACTCGCTCACCGGCGGACTCAGCAATGTCGCGAAGCTGGCCGGCACCAGCCTGCCAATTCCCTTTGCCGGGGAGATCTCGACGCTGCTCTCGACCGTGATTACGAAACTGGACGAGGCCAGGAACCGCCAACAGTTCGTTGCCGCGCTCAAGGAAGCGGAACCGATCATCCGCGGCATCCTCCGGCTCTTCGCCGAGGACGCGCAGGACATCTACCAGATCAGGGCCGGGCAGGCGACTCGAGCCTGGACGAGCCACCAGGATGCCGTCATCAAGCTGGTGAAGCAGATGAGGGACATCGCGAAAGAGTGCGATCGGCCCACAGTGGACCAAGCCAAGAAGCTGGATGCCCTGGAGAAGGAAGTGCGCGCGTTGTTGGACCGTGCCGGCTTGAAGGACAACAGCGAGAAGCTCCCGACGACCGACGGTGCTCACCAGCAATTCGACGAGCTCGCGCTGAGTCAGTTGCAACAAACGCTGGTGCAGGCGCAAGGGGAGGCGGACAAGTACGAGGCGGTCATCAAGGCGCAGACCGCGCTGCTGGCGTTGGTCGTCTCCTATGGGCGAATGCTCGCCCAGACCGACGCGACCTTGATTGCGGTTCGGAAGGCGTTGGATAACCCGGCAGACATCCGCGAGCAGGCAACCGAGCTGATCGGGTTCGTGTTTACGGTGAAACGGGATTGGGAGGCGTTGAACGCGGCCCGCCGTGCCGCGGCCTAGCAGCAAATCCTAAAGAGGGGGGTTCCCGATGAGCTACGAAGACGAGCTGATGAGGCTACAGCGGATCATCACCGCAGATGACTCGACGGATGAACAAATCAGCGCAGCGACGGCAGCGCGGACGCAGCTGATCGACAACTCGATCGACGAGGCGTTCAAGAGGTTCGAAGCTCGGACCGAAGAGTTCGACGCCCTGACCAGTCGACTCAAGGCCGTAGTCGACAAGATCGCCGCGAATCAGCTGGCCGGCGTCATTGACACGCTCAACGGCGTCGTGAGCGACGTACAGAAAGCTGCGAGCGACAAACCCGCGGGAGACAAGGGCTCCGGGCACGCTTGAGTGCCGACGTCCGGCGCAGGCTTACGATCGGTGCATCAGGCCGAGCACGAACCGAGCGATGGGGGGTGAGACTCGGCGCGCTTTGTCGGGGGCACGTGCTGATGAGCAGTTGATGCCTGAGCACGAGCGACTCTAGGCGAACGGCGCGTACGCCGCCTTGGCCCGGCAGCCTACCTATAGTGACCCGCAGGTGGGCGGCAAGGACGCGGAGTTCGCGCACGAAGCGTCCAGCATCATGCCCGCCGTCCCGTACACGCCTGCCCCGCGCGGGTCAACGGCGTCATACTGCCGGTTCCTGACCCTTAGGAGCTATGGACAGAAAGACGCGACCATCGGTCGAACCTTCGCTCAAAAGAATCTCGCGGGTCTTGGGCAGCATCGCCGTCGTGGTCGGGGTCCTGGTCCTGATAGGGTGGGCGATGGACGTGAGCGCGTTGAAGAGCGTCCTGCCCGGCCTGGCCACGATGAAAGCGAACACGGCGCTCGCGTTCGTCTTGTCGGGCACGACCGTTTGGCTGATGGCGAGCGCCTCGCTCACGGCTGCGGGGCCCGCCCCGCTCTCGCACCGTAGCCGCGCTCGGGAGTGGATCGCGCGGGCCTGTGCAGCATCGGTTGCGCTCATCGGGCTACTCACAGTTACGCAGTACCTCTTCGGATGGGAGCTCGGAATCGACGAGCTCTTGGCGCACGACCGTGGGCCGCAAGGACAGATGCCCCATCCCGGGCGGCCGTCTCTTGGCACCGCGGTGAATTTCGCCCTGCTCGGCGCGGCGTTTCTGACGATGGACGTCGAGCTCCAAGGCCGGCGATGGCCGGCACAGTGGCTGGTGCTGGCGGTGCTACTCGATGCCTTCGTAGCTGTTCTGGGTTACGCATACGACGTCCCGTCGCTCTACCACGTGTTTGCCTACACTTCGATGGCGCTGCACACTGCGGCGCTGTTTGTCCTGCTCCCGATCGGGTTCCTGTTTGCTCGGCCCAGCCGCGGGCTGGTCGGGCTGGCAACGGGCGATGACCCGGGCGGCGCGCTCACCCGCCGACTGCTGCCGGCAGCTCTTCTAGTGGCCCCGGCGTTAGGCGCATTGTGCCTGGCTGCAGAAAGAGCGGGGCTGTACGCGTTCGAGTTCGGGCTGGCATTGCTCGCGACTGCCACCGTGCTGGTTTTCTCCGCGCTGGTCTGGTCGACGGCTCGATCCGTGCGCGATGTGGATGCCGAGCGGCGTGAGGCCGAGCGCTCGCTGCACGCTACCGAAGAGAGATTTCACCTGCTGGCGGACACGGTCACGGACTACGCGATTTTCTTGCTCGATCGCGAAGGCAACGTCGAGACCTGGACCTCGGGAGCGCAGCGGATGAAGGGATACGCGTCCGATGAAATTGTCGGCCGCAACTTCGCCTGCTTTTACACACCGGAGGATCGGGAACTGGGCAAACCGGAACAAGCCCTGCGCGTTGCGGAGGCAAACGGACGGCACCAGGAGGAAGCATGGAGTGTGCGGAAGGACGGCAGCCGATTTCTCGCGGATGCTGTCCTCACTGCACTGAGAGATTCCGAGGGAAGGTTGACCGGCTTCGCGAAGATCACCCGCGAGATCACGCAGCGCAAGCAAGCGGAAGAGGCGCTGCGCAAGAGCCAAGAGCAACTGCTTTCTCTCGTCGAGCAAGCCCCCATCAGCATCGCCATGTTTGACCGCAACATGCGCTACATCGTCGCCAGCCGTGGCTGGGTAGCCGAATACGGCAGAGGATACGACGATCTGGTCGGACGGCATCACTACGAGGTCCACCCGGACCTGCCGGAGCGGTGGAAAGAGGTGCATCGCAGGTCTCTGGCGGGGGAATTCTTGCGCAACAACGAAGACTCATGGGTCCAAGCCGACGGGAGCGTGCACTGGCTGCGTTGGGCGGTGCACCCGTGGCGCGACGCTCGCGGCGAGATCGGGGGCATCATCATGTCGGCAGAGGACATCACCGAACGCAAACGCACGGAGGCGAGGTTTCGCGCCACGGTCGAATCCGCCCCCATTGCGATGATCATGACCGACGCGAGCGGCGCGATTGTGCTGGTCAACGCGCAAACGGAAAAGCTGTTCGGCTACGGGGGTCACGAGTTGCTCGGCCAGGCGGTGGAGGTGCTCGTGCCGGAGCGCTTTCGCAGCCAGCACCGGGAGATGCGAGCGCGGTTCCTTGCCGCTCCCGCAGCCCGTCTCATGGGAGCGGGTCGCGACCTGTACGGGCTGCGCAAAGATGGCCGCGAGGTCCCGGTGGAGATCGGTTTGAGCCCGGTCAGGACCGAGGAGGGACTGTTCGTCCTGAGCGCCATCACGGACATCACCGAGCGCAAACAGATGGAAGCCCAGGCCCGGGAACACACCTTGCAATTGGCGCGGCAGGCGGAAGCTCTCAAGCGCGCGAACGAAGCTCTGGAACGCAGCAACGTGGAACTGCAGCAGTTCGCCTACGTCGCATCGCACGATCTCCAAACCCCGCTGCGCAACATCAGCGGGTTCGTCCAGCTGCTCAAGTTGAAGTACGAGAACGAGCTCGATGAGCAAGCCGACGAGTGGATTCGCCGGACCGTCCAAGCGACCCAGCGCATGCACACGCTGATCCGGGACGTGTTGGAGTATTCGCGCGTTGACGCGCAATCCCGGCCGTTCGAGCCCGTGGCGTGCGGTGAGGTATTCGACGAAGCCGTTGCGCTGCTCGGAGCGTCGATTCACGATCTGGGCGGCCAGGTCACGTGCGACGAACTGCCGACGGTGATGGGCGACCGCGCGCAGTTGGTGCAGCTCATGCAAAACCTGATCGGCAATGGCCTCAAGTACCACGGCAAGGAGCCTCCACATGTCCATGTCTGTGCAGCGCGCAACGGAACCGGCTGGGTCTTTTCGATTCGCGACAATGGCATTGGCATCCCGCCCAAGCAGCACGAGCGGATTTTCGAGATCTTCCGGCGGCTGCACGGTGCGCACGCGTATCCCGGCACGGGCATCGGGCTGGCCGTCTGCCGCCGTATCGTCAATCGCCACGGAGGCAGGATCTGGGTCGAATCCGAGCCCGGTCACGGCAGCGTATTTCACTTCACCATCCCGGTCCGGACAGTGGACGGAAAATGAGCGCGGCTCTCGGTGAGGGCGCCCTGCAGGGCGTCGGACCGCTTCCCGCGTCGGAGGTCGGCGACGCTGGCGCGGGCCAGCGAGCGGCGGCTGCCGCGGAATCAAGGCAGAATGTACTGAGGAGGCTGGCCACCTCTGGGACCTTCAAGCGGGTTGCACCGCTTGCCTGAGGAGAGCGGATCTGGTCTGGGTCACTGACGCGCGTTACGTCGACGGGTGCCGGCTATGGGTGCGGTTTTCCGATGGGATCGAGGGTACCGCCGATTTGGCGGACTTCATTGCGCATGACCCTAGGCCGATCGTGCAGGCCTTGCGAGACCTTCACGCGTTCTCCGCCCTGCGCGTGGAGATGGATACAGTGGTCTGGAGCAACGGGTTCGATCTCGCTCCGGAGTACTTCTACGAATGCGTTCGGGCCCAGACTCCTGCCTGACGGCGCTAACAAACGCCGTCGCCAGCGCAAGCAGCCAAACCTGGAGGAAGCTGGAATCTCGTGCAGCGCGCAGCAGCTTCGGCTCCGATCTCGACTTGGCCAGCTCCTCGAACTTCTTTCGCGAAGCGGCGCTGCTCAAGCCCGGGACAAGAACAGCGGCGCTGCAATGATCCCCTGCACCACGGCGGCGAGACCGTAGAGCAACGCCGTCGCGGTAGCTTGATCGGCGGGCGCGCCCAGCGCCCCGAGCACCACCACTGCCGCTACTTCCCGAGTACCGAAGCCGGCCACGCCCAGCGGCAGCGCCGCCGATATAAAAATTGGCGCTGCAGCTGCCAGCATCAACGGATACGAAAGCCACAGCCCCACCGCCTGCCCGCAGATCCACAGCACGCAGGCGGAGAGGAACTGCACGCCCAACGACTGCCAGACCGATGCCATCAGCGCCGGCCGCGCCTGGCGCAGCCGCTCGCGCAGGCGCTCCCAACGCTGCGCCAGGCCCGCGACGCGGGCGATGCGCGAGCGCTCCAGCCGTCCGAACGGCAGTGGAATAAAAGGAGCGATGACGACCGCGGTGAGCACTCCCACATAGACGGCCATCGAGTGAGGTGCCACAGGCGCAACTCTTGCGCCCAGCGAGGCGAGCGCCGCAGCCGCCAGCAACGACAGCACGCAAAGCACCCACAACCCGCTGAAGCGAGCCAACAACACGGACAGAGCGGAGGCCGTGAACGGATTGCCCAATCGTGAGAGCTGCACGCTGCGCAGCAGGTCCCCGGTCACGGTCGCGCCCGGCAACAGTATGGTGGTGGTGACGCCCCGGGCGTAGATCAGGATCGAGCGACCGGTGGGTGCCGTAAGGCCCAACCCGCGGGCGATCGCCGCCCAGCGCGCAGCCGCTAGAACGTTCGCGGCGATCGCCACGGCAACCGCGAGCGCGAATCGCCACGGGTCGGCGCGCCGCAGCTCGGACCAGAGCGCCGCGGGATCGGCGTACCAAACGGCCAGCACCAGCAGTGCAACACCGGCCGTGACGCGCAACGCCAGGCGGCCCAAGCGACGGCTGCGCGCTTCGAGGCGCGGCCGCTCGGCTGCCGCCTCAGCCGGACGCAGTCTGGTCGGCGTGCTCAGGCTCCTGCCTCCGGCGCGCGCGTGGCGCGGTACGCAGCACGTACTGCGGGCGCCCCTGGGGCTCGTGATAGATGCGCGTCAGCAGCTCGCCGAGCAGCCCGGTGGCGAGCAGCTGCACTCCGATCAACGCGAGCAGAACGCCCAGCAGCAGCAGCGGACGCCCGCCGATGTCATGGCCGAGCACGAGCTTGTCGAAAGTGAGATAGGCGAGCAGCGCGAAGCCCACCAGCAGCAGCGTGAGCCCCACGCCGCCGAAGGCATGCATGGGCCGGTGCAGGAAGCGCAAGAGGAACTTGACCCACAGCAAGTCGAGCAGCACGCGGAAAGTTCGGTCGATGCCGTACTTGGAGCTGCCTCGCGTCCGCGGATGGTGGCTGACCGGCACCTCGACGATGCGCGCGCCGACCTCGGCCGCCAGCGCCGGAATGAACCGGTGCATCTCGCCATACAGCTTGATGTCGCGGATCACCTGCGCGCGGTACAACTTCAGTGCGCAGCCGTAGTCGTGCAGCCGCACGCCGGTCACGTACGAGATGATGCCGTTGGCGATCGCGGACGGGATCTTGCGCGAGATCGTCTTGTCCTGGCGAGCCTTGCGCCATCCGGAGATCACGTCCACGTCCGGGCGTTCGTCCAGCAGGTCAAGCAGCCGCGGGATGTCGTCCGGGTCGTTCTGCAGATCGCCGTCCAGCGTCACGATGATGTCCCCGCGCGCCTGGTCGAACCCCGCCTGCAACGCCGCGGATTGTCCGTAATTGCGGATCAGATACAGCGGCCGCAGCCAACTGCGCGTGCCGGCCAGCTCAGCGAGAAGCGCCGCCGAATCGTCTCGCGAGCCGTCGTCGACGCAGATGAGCTCGAAGCCGCGGCCCGTGCGACCCAGCGCGGCGCCCACGCGCGCCACGAGATCGGGGAGATTGTCCTCCTCGTTGTAGATCGGGATGACGATGGAAACCTGGGGGTGGTCGAGACTCATCCGTGCCGGCAGCGGAATTGCCAGAAGGGCCATCTAGCGGCCGATTCTATCATCCCGGGAAGCATCTCCCGCAGCATCGGAGCCGGAGCGAGACACGAACGAGAGCGCGAAGCAAAGCAGGGACGCTGCGCCCAGTGTGCGCTGGAACCACAGCGCCTGCGGATAATCCGTGCGATAGCCGGTAAGCAGCGCGACGGCGCAACCGGCCAGCGCCAAGGTTATCGCCCACTGCGCCGGCGGCTGCAGCCCGAATGGAAGCCGCGCGGCCAGCCTGATCCCCAGCAATGCGGCGAGCCATCCGCCGAACGCACCGGCCAGGAGGTCCAGAGGCCAGTGCACGCCGAGCACGCATCTCGACATTGCGATCAGCACCGCCGCCGCGACCGGCAAAAAGCTCCAGCCGCGCAGGTCGAACCCCAACACAAACAGTGCGGCGAAAGCAAACGCGGTGGTGGCGTGCCCCGAGGGCATCGAGTGAAAGCGGTAAGCGGGCCCGATCACGTGGATCACGTCGGGGCTCAGCACCGCAGGCGGGCGCGCCACGTCCACCAGCGGTTTGAGCAGTTGCGCCCAACCCGTGGCGAGAAGCCCCGCCGGAACCAGGGCCCACAACAGGTCCGGACGGCGCCGCGCGAGTGGGAGACATAGCGCCAGCGCGACGGTCGTGTCGCCCAGGATGGTGAGATTCGCCCAGAGCACATCGCTGGTCGCCGGGCCGAGGCGGTTGAGCCAAAGGAACGCAGGCTCGTTGCCGCCGGTTGCCAGCAGCACGAGCACGCCGGCGAGCGTCAACGCCGGGACCAGCCACGCCCGAGGGCTGCGCAAGGACCAGCGCTTCATCCGTTCACCCGCACGAGCACGATCCCGTTCTTGGCGTAGATCAGCTCATGTCCATAGCCCGGCAGCTCGGCGAGCCGCTTGGCCTTAGTGATCACGATGTCACCGGGCCGCGGCTCGCGGCTCGGTGTGGGCCTGCCGTAATAGACACTGAAGCTCGGTGCGTTCAGTCGCCACATGATGACATCGAGATGGCGGCTGCGCGCGATCCGAGCGGCCTCCCGGATCGGCTCCTGCTGGACCTCGGCCGCGACCGGCACCACGAAAGCGGACAGGCCGAGCGCCGCGAGGATCCCGCTCGCGACCAGCTTTTGCGTCAGCTCGATGCGGCTGTCCCACATGAACCAGAGCGTGACGGCGGCACCCGCCCCGACGCACGCGAAGTAGCCCCAGGTGAAGTAGCCGCCGGCGTTGGACAGCGCCTCTCGGTAGTAGGCGTCCGGTATGCGCGGGAGCGACAGATTCACGAGCTGGGGCAATACAAGAAGGAACAGGAAGAACAGCAGCACCGGCAGCAGCGCCAACGCGCGCGAGCGCAGTCCGGGCGCGTAGACCGCCATGAGGATGAACATCCCGGTCATCCCGTACAGCACATAGTGCGGCAGCTTGGTTCCCGACAGCGAGAAGAATACGAAGACGAAAGCGAACCAGAGCAACAGGAAGCACTGGAGGTCGTCGCGCCAGACCTGCCTTAGCCGGGTCAGGACCCGGATCAGCAGCGCGGTGAACGGCAGCGAGCCGATCAAGACCACCGGCACGTAATACACCAGACTCCCCGCATGGCCCTGCAACGTCCCGCCAAAGCGGCCGACGTTGTGCTTGAGAAAGAACCCCTGGACGAAGGCCCAGCCTTCGCGGTGCAGGATCAGCGCATACCAGGGCAGAGCGACGACCGCGAACAAAAGCAGGCCGAGCGGGTCGAAGACTGCCCGGGCCCAGGTCTTGAGGTCGCGCCGCAGAAGGCAGAACGCGAACGTGACCGCCAGCGGGATGAGGACGGCCACCGGCCCCTTGGCGAGAAAGCCGAGGCCGATTGCGGCAAAAGCCGCCATCAGCCATCCACGCCTGCCGGTTTCGAGATGGAGCCAGACCGCGAACATCGAGGCGGCGATGAGCATGTTGAGCAGCGCATCCGCCGTGGCCACACGGCCGATGACGTACACGCCGAGGGAGGTCGCCGTCACCGCCGCGGCCAGCAACGCCCGCTCGACCGGGAAGTAGCGGCGGGCGAAGAGGAAGGTCAGCACCACCCACAGCGTCGCACACAGCGCCGAGGGGAGCCGGAAAGCGAATTCGTTCGTCCCGAAGGCGGCTACGCTGGCCGCCTGCAGCCAGTAGATCAGGATGGGCTTGTCGTAGCGCGGCTCGCCGTTGAGATAGGTAGACAGGAAGTCGCCGCGCTGGAACATCTCCAGCGTCGCCTCGCTGAACGCACCCTCGTCCACGTCGAACAGCGGTGCACGGCCGAGCGCGAAGAAGAAACTGCCGGCGACGGCAAAGATCGCCAGCGCGATCCATACGCGCGCCGGGGAAGCCGCCTCGGTCATCGGCTCGGGTGGGGGCTGGCGGAGATTTTGCAAGGGCGGACGGTCAGCCGCCGCATTGTACCCGCAGTCTCTGCCGCATCCGGGACGAGCGCTGAGAACGGTGCTCGGGCCGGGGCCTACTTGCGGCGGCCACGATGCGCCTAACGGCATCCGGTTGGAGGGCAACCGGGCAGGCGGGCGAACCAGTGAGATGCCCGGCACCGCGCGTGGACCACCGAGCCAGACCACCGCTCGGTCCGCGCCGGGCAATGACCATAGGGCTGGTGCTGCCTTGCAGCAGCAGACCGCTGAAGATGAGGGAACCGATGATCATTCGCGAGTTAGTCGAAGCGGAGCGGGGCAAAGTCGCGGCATTCTTGCTCGCCCTGGACGAACGCAACCGCTGCCTGCGCTTTTGTCGTCCGATGACCGACGAGGCCATCCGCAGCCATGTCGAACGCATAAACTGGGACGAAGCCATCGTGCTTGGCGCCTTCGACCAGGAAGCCAATCTGGTGGGCCTGATCGAGCTGCGCGAGCAAGGCGCGAGCGCCGACCTCGCGGTGACCGTGGCGCCCGATCACAGGCGCAACGGAATCGGGCATGGTCTGATGGACCGCGCGTTGTTCAAGGCACGAGTGCTCGGCAAGGAGCGGGTAACGCTCACCTGCCAGGCGGATAACAAGCCGATGCGCCGGCTGGCGCAGCGCGTGGGTCTCGTGTCGCAGAGCGAATCCGGCGTGGAAGACAGCCCACGCGCGCCGGCCGCACGGGAAGGCGCTGCGGCGGACGCGGCCCGACCGGTTGCCAGCGTCACCTACACCGCGGCGCTCTACGCGCGGACGTGGGAGAACGTCCTGCAGAAGCTGCTGAGCACGCCTTGGTCGATGGCCGCGGACGCCGATTTGTTGGTCGAGGAAGCTCCCGCCAACCCGGAAGCCTGATCGGGCCGGCTCCGCGTTCAGGCGGAGCGGTAAGCAGTCTGCACCTACGCTAAAGCACGGCCTGATCCAGTTCGCCCTTACCGCAGCGATCACTTCCCGGCGGGCGACGAGGCCGTCGTCTCCAATCGGTACGAGCAGATCCGCTCGGCACGAGCCGTGCGCTACGAGAATGCCGTGCCGGCCGAACGAACCTATACCGCGGCCCGACTGGCTCGTCGAGGTAGAGCTGTTCGGCGACATGCCGGCGCGGATGACGCCGAGCG
>Ga0335077_10003485_pt1 | contig 19025 bp, 17 predicted proteins | sample Lox_Sample_31_FD_207151 | JGI IMG/M metagenome (GOLD analysis project Ga0335077, IMG submission 207151) | Soil microbial communities from Loxahatchee National Wildlife Refuge, Florida, United States - Lox_Sample_3.1 | ecosystem: Environmental > Terrestrial > Soil > Wetlands | place: USA...
AGCGCAAAGGAACGCTGCTGAAACGGACGCTCGGCGCGGAATTCGGCCCGGCGCGTTTGTAAGCGGATCGACTACCTCCAGTAAAGCCCTTATCATTTTCCTCCGATAGTAGGGTCAGCGGCGGGTACCCGGCGGTCCTGTCGCCTCTCATGATTGTGCCAGCCGTCCAGCCCGCGACTCGTAGCTTTGGTTCCGTGCCAAGGGCGCTGATTCCCTCGCTCTCCGACTGCCTGTTCCTGGCCATCCTGCTGTGGGTGTTTGCGCTGGGATCCGGTTGGAGCGTGTTGCTGGCGGATGGCGATACCGGGTGGCACATTCGCACCGGCGAATACATTCTCGACACCCGGTCGGTGCCGGCGAACGATCTTTTCTCGTTCAGCAAGCCCGGTCAGCCGTGGTTCGCGTGGGAATGGGGATCGGACGTGATATTCGCGGCGCTGCACCGCGCCTGGGGCTTGAAGGGCGTGGTGGTGTTCAGCGGACTGGTGCTTTCGTTATCCGCTACTTTGCTGTTCCGGCACATGGTCTGGCGCGAAGCCAACCTGCTGGCAGCGCTCGTGGCAACGCTGCTGGCAGCGGGCGCTTCGACGGTCCACTACCTGGCGCGGCCACACATCTTCACTTTCTTGGGATTGACCGTCGCGCTGTGGATTCTGGAGCGCGACCGGCGGAGGCCTGGCCCCGCCGTCTGGTGGCTCGTGCCTATGACGGCGCTGTGGACGAATCTGCACGCAGGTTTTCTTGCGTGGATCGCTTGTCTGGGGCTGGTGGTGGCCGGATGCAGTTTGGAAGCTGTGCTTGCGCCGCGCGATACGCCGGACCGGTTCCACCCTGCGCGGCGGTACGGCCTGCTCGCCGCTGCGTGCTCGCTCGCCACACTCGCCAATCCTTATGGATGGCGTTTGCATGAACACCTTGCGAATTACGTGAGTTCGGACTGGATCCGGCAAGTGGTGGACGAGTTTCAGTCCCCGCGCTTCCGTTCCGAAAGCATGTTGCAGTTCGAGATTCTTCTGTTCGCTGGATTGACGCTGGTGCCCGTGCTCTTCATCCAGCGCCGCGCGGTGGATGGGCTACTCATTCTCTTTTGGGCGCATTCGGCCTTGGTTTCGGCGCGCCACGTGCCTCTCTATGCCATCGTTTCGGCACCGCTGTGTGCCGATCAGGCCAGTCGTCTTTGGTCGGCGTGGAGCGCCGGTTTCGGCCGCAGGTCGCCGGGCGCCTTGTTGCGCGATTGCCTCCGGGACTTCTCCAGGGGCATGTCGCGATCGAGCATCTGGGTACCGGTGATCCTCGTGTGCCTCGCTCTATACCCCTGGGAAGGGCCCCGAGACTTCCCCGGCAACAAATTCCCGGTGACGGCGGTTCAACGGATGGTCGCGCGGATCGCCCCGGCGGACGGCGCGCGGCGGCGCATCCTCACCTCCGATCAGTGGGGCGACTACCTGATCTATCGCCTGTATCCGAACCAGCGGGTATTTGTGGACGGGCGGAGCGACTTCTACGGCCCGGCAATTGGCCGGGACTACCTGGATCTGCTCATGGCCGCGCCCAATTGGGAGCGAATCATGGAGCGGTACCGGTTTGATGTGGCCCTGCTGCCATCGGAATGGCCGCTTGGACAGCTTCTGATGCGCGATCCCCGCTGGCAGGTGCGTTATATCGACCGCCAGGCTGTTTTTCTGGAACGGCATGAGAACAGAGGGCTAAACCAAAACCCCGATTCGACCGAAAGAATACACGGGGGGCCAACCGAGTGATTCCGAAAGCGACGCCGAGACAACGGGACCGCATGCAGCGCAAACCCGGGGTTCCGGCGCAGCCTAAGGACCACTGGAGGCTGCCGTCGGGAAAGAGGCTCGCGGAATTTGCGCTGGCTTCCGGATTTCTCGCGCCTCCGCTGCTGGAGAGCGGACGCCACGATGGCGAGAAGAAGGGGTCATGACGCCGCTTGGAGCCATTTCGTTCGCCGTGGGGACCGCGGCCGTGGTTGAAGATCTCAGTCGGCGCCGCATTTCGAATTGGACGTGGGGAGTTGCGCTGATTTCGGGCTTGGTCTTGCACGTGAGCCAGGCGGGATGGCGTGGCGCTATGAGCGCCGGGGCTGGAGCTCTGGTGGGATTCACCGTTTTCCTGATCTTTTATCTGCTAAAAGGCATGGGTGCTGGGGACCTGAAATTGATGGCAGGATTCGGCAGTTTGCTGGGGCCGTCTGTCATCCTCTGCGCGGCATGGATCGCCGCCGTGGCGGGCGCGTTGATCGGAGTTGGCTATGCCGTTGGGATCTCGCTTCGGCGTCGTCATCTGGCTAAAACAGGCGTGCAAATCGCCCGAGCCGAAACCATCCCGTACGCGCCCGCCATCGTGGCGGGTGCCTGGTTGGCGGAGGTTGCGCTGGGTTAACACAGAACAAAAAGAGTGAATTATGGATCGACGATTCTTAACCGTATTAGCCATGAGCTTGGTGCTGGCGCTGGTCGTGTCCGCGGTCTTCTATCAGGTGTCGATGCGCGGCGCGCGGCCCAAGACCAAGCAGACGCAGTTCCGTGACCTGGTGATGGCGGCGCAACCGCTGCCGGTGGGCACAACCGTCCGACGGGAAGAGCTGAAGGTCACCAAAATTCCGGTGGACTTGTTCCCGCGGGGCGGCTTTTCCAAAGTGGAAGAGGTCATTGATCGTCCCGTGGTCAGCAACGTCCTGCTGGATGAACCGGTGCTTGAGGGACGCTTGGCGGCGAGGGGCAGCGGTCTGGGACTGGCGCCAATTATTCCCGCAGGCATGCGCGCCGTCTCCGTGCGGGTTAACGACGTGGTAGGAGTAGCGGGCTTTGTGCTGCCGGGCATGCGCGTCGATGTGCTGGTGACGGGCCGGCCACCGAACTTCAATGGAACCATCACCACGACGGCGTTACAGAACATCGTGGTGCTGTCGGCAGGCCAGGTTTTGCAACCGGAATCGCGAGGCCAGGCTATCAATACGCCGGTCGTCACGCTACTGGTCACCCCGGAACAGGCCGAAATCCTGACGCTCGCCGGCAGCGACGGTCGCATTCAGCTGGTTCTCCGGAACGGCTCTGACCAGGCCAGCCAGAAAACACCGGGCCGCGACACCAGGGAGTTGTATGGACTCCGGACCGGCGCCGTGGACGCGCCCGAGAAGGTGGCTGCACCCAGGCCCAGACTCAGGCCTGCTGTGGTTCCTCCCGTCAAAGCGCCCGAGCAGCCAGTGAGCCAAGAGGTCGTCATGATTCGCGGCAACCTGCGCACGGTGGAGGTGGTTGGTGTGCAGAAATCTCCGGAAGGGGAGAACTAGTATTTTATGACTCGAAAGCTTCGAACAGGATCGGTCGCCACGGCGGTGGGCCGCTCCGTGCTTGTTTTGGCACTGGCTGCTGGCGCAGCCGTAGCTGCTGAATTCCCGGATGCGCCCGAGCTGATGAAACTCAGCGTCGGCCGTAGCGCGATCTTGGACCGCTCCGCCGACGTAGCGCGCATATCCATCAGCAATCCGGACGTCGTGGACGCAGTGGCGGTCACGACGCGGGAAATTCTAATAAACGCCAAGTCCGCCGGCCTTTCCACGCTGGTGATCTGGTCGAAAACCGGCACGCGCAGTATGTACGCCGTTACGGTGGAACGAGATCTCGACCCTGTCCGCCGCCTGCTGAAGGATACCTTTCCAGATGAAGGCATCGACGTGCGAGTGGATCGGGATGCGCTGGCGCTGATCGGGCACGCCAGCAACCAGGCCGTAGCCGACCGCGCCACCGCCCTAGTGGCGCCGCTGGCCAAGACCGTCGTAAACAATTTGCGGATCGTACCGCCCGGCGCCGACAAGCAAATCATACTCCGCGTAAAATTCGCTGAGCTCGACCGCAATGTGGAGACCTCATTCGGTGTCAACCTGCTCTCCACGGGGGCCGGCAATACGCCCGGCCGCATCACCACCGGTCAGTTTGCCGGTGGCACTCCCTCCCAAGTGACGGGCACGATTCCCGGCCACCCCACGGGCACGAGCACCACCTTCTCGCTTTCAGACGCTCTTAATATCTTTGCCTTTCGCCCGGACCTGAATCTTGGCGCGGTGATCCGCGACCTGGAGACGCGCGGACTTTTGCAAATCCTGGCGGAACCCAATCTGGTGACCACCAATGGCAAAGAGGCCAGCTTTCTGGTAGGCGGCGAGTTCCCGATTCCGGTCCTGCAACCCGGCTCCAGCGGCTCGGTGACCATTCAATTCCGTGAGTTCGGCATCCGGCTCAATTTTCTGCCACAAGTGACCGCCCACAAGACCATCAAGCTGCACGTAAAGCCCGAGGTCTCGACCATCGATGTGGCCAACGGTGTGGTGTTCAACGGATTCACCATCCCGGCGCTGGCTACGCGCAAGATAGAGACTGACGTCGAGTTGGGCGAAGGGCAAAGCTTTGTCATCGCGGGCCTGCTGGATGATCGTGTGACGGAGAACCTATCGAGCGTACCGGGTTTATCACACTTGCCAATCCTCGGGGCACTGTTCAAGAGCCGCGACATCACCAGATCCAAAACCGAGTTGCTGGTTATGGTGACGCCGGAGGTCACCTATCCTCTCTCGCCAGCCGATCCAAAACCACTGCCGCACATGCCCAAGGAGTTTCTGCCGACTGCGCCGCAGCCCGATGCGGTATCCGGCCAGAAACCGATCGGCGGTGCGAATGCCAAGACCGACACGGAGGCTCAGGGCCGCTCAGGGAAATGATCATGGGTGCGCGCTACTCTCCCACGAACGGACTGACGAACCAGGCACCGCTGACCGCGGTCGCAATTCTCCCCAACCGGTCCCTGGCCCAGGAGTTCCTCGGCACGCTTCCCGAAGCTCAGGCGTTTCGCATTGGCGCCGAATGGACCGGCTATCCGCCGATTTTCAAACTGGAGGCCCAGTTGCGCCAGGCGCGCCCGGACGTGGTCCTGCTTGATGTTTCCACCGACCTGGAGCAATCGGGTCGTCTCATTGAAGCCATCAGCGGTCTCGGCATGCCGGTCCCGGTGATCGCGTTGCACACCGCCAATGAAGCCGCGGCCCTGCTCGAATGCCTGCGCGCCGGTGCGGCCGAGTTTCTGTGTGCGCCATTCACGCCGGAGTTCCAGCGCCAGGCCGTCGCGCGCGTGCGGAGCCTGCTTCCCGCCGAACCGCGCGAGCAGATCAAACGCGGGCGGCTGGTGGCTTTTGCCAGTGCCAAACCAGGATCGGGGGCGTCGACTCTGGCGGCCCACACGGCCTATGCCCTTCATGAGGTCACCGGTCAGCGTATCCTGCTGGTGGATTTTGCGCTGTGGAGCGGCACCATACGCCTGCTTTTCAAACTCCCGGGTGCGCCGTCTCTGGCCGAAGCTTTAGAGGCAGCGGACGCTAACCGGCTATACGCCAACGCCCAAACTTGGGCGACGCTGGTGCAACGCAAGGGGGGCGTCGACCTTCTGCCGTCGCCCGGCGTTCCTTCCGCCGGCCATGCCGACCCCTCCAAGCTCCGCAAGATCCTGGATTGCGCCAGACCGGTTTACGACTGGGTGATCGTCGATCTGCCCACGGTCTTCGAACGTCTGAGCCTGCTAATGCTGCCGGAGTCCGAGCACGGATTCTTGGTGACCACGCCGGAACTACCCAGCCTGCACCTCACGCGCAAAGCGGTTTCACTCCTTGCTCAGGTCGGGCTGAGCCCCGACCATTTCAAAGTCATTGTGAATCGTGCAGGACGGGCGGATGAAGTGAATCTGGATGCCATGGCTAAGATCTTCAAAGCGCCGGTCCATGCCGCCTTCCCCAACGATTACCTCTCGCTGCACAAAGCTCTGAGCGCGGGCCAGCCAGTCGGCCCTTGCTTGCTCGAGCGCGCCCTGTGTGAATTTGCGAGGGCGCTCTGCTCCGAGCCGCGAAGAGCGGAACCGCAGGCGGCCCGACCGGCGTTTGAGAGACCCGTGTGCTCCGGCCCCGGAACGTAAAGGAAATGAAGCATGTTGCTCACTAACCCCGATGTCAAGCCGTCGCCAGAACTTACCTGGGACCAGCGCCTGCTGCGAAACTCGGCGCGCCACAAGAACGCCCTGCGCCCCGAATACCAGGAGTTGAAGTTCACCCTGCACCGCAAGCTGCTGGAGAAGATCAATCTGGAGGCTCTCGCCACGATTGACAACCAGCGGGTTCGTGGCGAGGTGCGGCAGGCGGTGATCTCGCTGATCGACGGCGAACAGACACTGCTCAGCTCGCTCGAGCGCCAGCAGATCTCGGAAGAAGTTCTCGACGAGGTATTTGGTCTGGGGCCCCTTGAGCCGTTGCTGCAGGACCCAACCATCTCCGACATCTTGGTGAACGGCTATAAGCAGGTCTATGTGGAGCGCAAGGGACTGCTTGAGTTGACCAACGTGGGTTTTCGGGACGATTCCCATCTTTTGCGCATTATTGACAAGATTGTTTCGCAGGTGGGTCGCCGCGTGGACGAGTCCACTCCCATGGTGGATGCCCGCCTGAGTGATGGCTCGCGCGTCAATGCCATAGTCCCCCCTCTGGCCGTGGATGGGCCTTTGCTCTCCATACGCCGGTTCGGCACCGACAAACTCATGCCCCAGGATCTGGTCGAAAAAAAGGCGATGACGGCGGGGATGATGGAAATCCTCGAGGCGGCGGTGAAGGCGAAGCTCAACATCATTATCGCGGGAGGAACGGGTGCCGGCAAAACGACCCTGCTCAACGCCCTTTCCGCGTTCATCTCTCCCAAGGAACGCATCGTGACGATTGAGGACGCTGCCGAACTACAGCTGAAACAGCCACATTTGGCGCGTCTGGAGACCCGCCCACCCAATATTGAGGGCCAGGGCGCGGTACGCCAGCGCCAGTTGCTTATCAACAGCCTGCGCATGCGGCCCGACCGCATTGTGGTCGGCGAGGTACGCGGCGAAGAGGCGCTGGACATGTTGCAGGCCATGAACACGGGCCACGACGGTTCGCTGACCACCGTGCACGCCAACAGCCCGCGGGATGCCATCTCACGCCTTGAGGTCATGGTTTCTCTGGCCAATGCGAATATGCAACTCGTATCCATCCGCCAGCAGATCGCCTCCGCCGTAAACGTTCTGGTGCAGGCCGCCCGGCTCAGCGACGGCTCGCGCCGCGTGATGAACATCACGGAGGTGACGGGCATGGAGGGCGATATGGTGACCCTGCAGGACATTTTTGTTTTTGAGAAGCGGGGTGTCTCAGCCGAAGGCAAAGTCCTGGGCCGCTTCTGCGCCACCGGAATCCGGCCGAAATTCTCCGACAAGCTGCTGGCCGCGGGATTCCAGCTTTCACCGGAGCTGTTCGACCAGTCAATTGAGATCTGAGACGGATGCCTTTCACCATTCTCATTTTCGGGGCCGTGATGCTGGCCACCCTGGGCGGTTACTTTCTGCTGGACAGCCGCTTGCGGCGCTCGGACCTGGAAACCATCAAGAGCCGCTTGCTCGGCACCACCACCAAGACCTCCAAATCCAAGGGCCCCGCGCCAGCCCTGATGCAGGGCGAAGATGCCAAGAAGGACCGCATGGTCCTCGAACTCTTGCGCCGCTTCCGGCTGCGAGACCGTCTGCAAGAACTGCTGGAGCACGCCGGCCTGCGCTGGCCTGTGGCTCGACTGGCACGTTTGGCATTGACTGGCGTGCTGCTGGGTTTTTCTGCCGCCTGGTACTCGTTGCCGCCTCCCTTGGATCACGTCGCGTTTCTCACCGGGCCGCTTGGCGGGGCGGTGCCGTTGCTTTACGTCTGGCGCAAAAGCAGAAAGAGGCTACGGAGGTTTGAAGAGCAGTTTCCCGATGGCCTGGAGTTTGTGGCCCGGGCCATGCGCGCCGGTCACGCCTTTTCGGTTTCGCTCGAAATGCTGCACCGCGAATTCGATGAGCCGCTTTGCGGGGAGTTCCGCCGGACCTTCGACGAACAAAACCTCGGGTTGCCTCTCGAAGTCGCGCTGGAGAAGCTTGCGGCGCGTGTGCGCCTGCTGGATGTACAGTTCTTTGTTTCGGCCGTCACGCTGCAAAAACGTACCGGCGGCAATTTGGCGGAGGTACTGGAGAAACTGGCGTACCTGATCCGCGAGCGCTTCAAACTGAGGGGACGGATTCGCGCCATCAGTGCGCATGGCCGGATGACGGGCACGGCGCTTTCGCTCATCCCAGCAGCGGTCTGCGTCATGATGTTCTATGTCAACCCGCAATACGTCATGTTCTTCATCCATGACCCAACCGGTCAGTGGATGATGGGTGGCGCCATCGGACTGCAGCTAGTGGGCTATGCCGTGATCAAGAAGATTGTTTCCATCGAGGTCTGACCATGCTTTTTGCCACTGTAGGGGTATTCATTTTGATTGCCGGGATTCTGGTCACTCTCGGACTGCAATTGTGGGTGCGGCCGAAGGCGGCCATCGACCGCGTAACCGCTACGGTTGGGGAATCCGTCAGTCCCGTGGGTCACCCGAGTCTCGCGTGGCGCGACCTCGTGAACAAGCTCGGTTCGCTAGTGCCTTCAGCGCCCAAGGACTCTACGGTGATGTTGCGCCGGTTGATGCGCGCCGGCTTTCGGAGCCCGAGCGCTCTGAAAATGCTGTATGGCTCCAAAGCCATCCTTGCGGTAGTGCTGACTGTGGTGGCGCTGGTTCTCACCGCGAATTCTGACATCGACCCCGGGCACAAGGTACTGTTCGTTGCAGCATCGTTAGCGACCGGCTTCTTCGGACCCAACGAGTACGTGAGGATGCGCGCCAAACGGCGACAAAAGCTCATTCGCAAGGGTCTGCCGAATGCGCTCGATCTCATGGTGGTGTGCGTCGAGAGCGGACTGGGCCTCGATCAGGCCATCGTGCAGGTAGCCAAAGAGCTCCAATTCGCACATCCGGAGATCAGCCAGGAGTTCGGCCTCATGAACCTAGAAATGAAGGCGGGAAACCGCCGCTCCGACGCCCTGAGAAATCTGGCCGACCGCACCGGCGTCGAAGAGGTTAAGAAGCTGGTGGCCGTGCTGATCCAGGCGGATCGCTTCGGCACCAGCATCGCACAGAGTTTGCGCGGCCATTCCGAATTCATGCGCGTTCAGACCCGCCAGCAGGCCGAGGAGAAGGCCGCCAAGCTGGGCGTAAAGCTTGTCTTCCCAATTTTTTTCTGTATTTTGCCGTCGCTTTTCGTGGTGACGGTAGGACCGGTGCTGGTGCGCATCGTGAGGGATCTTATCCCCATGATGGTCAACATGTAGAGCGCCTTCCGAATTGCTGCGAAAGGAGGAACCCGTTATGGACACACCGCTGATTCGCCTGCTATGCGCCGTCTTTGCGCTGGTTTTTTTAGGCGTCATCGTGTTGCGGCGCCGCAAAAGCGCCGAATAGATGAAAGATCGCGGGTTCATGGGTGCGGCCGATACAACTCGCCGCGCCCGCTTCCCGCGGAGTAACCAAAATGACGAGACACATTCTAGACTTTCGGAGCGTGAGGCTGACTGCGGTTGCGGCGATTGCGGTCATAGGGGCGATTGCGCCTCAAGCCAGGGCCGCCACGTTTGGCTCGGTCGTGCCCATTGGGGGTCACGCCGCCGACATCGCACTGGACGAAGCCCGAGGCGTCCTCTATGTGGCGAACTTCGGGGCTGCCCGTATTGACGTGGTGTCACTGGCGAAGCCAGCCGTGGCGAGTTCTCTTCATGTAGCGCCCTACCCAGGCTCTATTTCGATGTCCCCGGATGGCCGGTTTCTTGTGGTCGCGCACTTCGGGAATTTTAAGGCACCCAATTCATCCGCCAACGCCCTCACCGTAATCGACCTGAATTCTCATGGAGAGCAGACGCTGGCCATGGGCGATCCTCCGCTCGGGGTGGCTTTCGGAGCCGACGGGCGCGCCCTGGTAGTCACCACCACCCAGTTCCTGCTCTTCGATCCGGCTTCGGGAGCCTTTCAGGTGCTCGACACCATTGCCGGCGTAACCGCGAAAACTCTGCCTGTACCTCCGGCCAATTTTCCACCTCAGATCGTGGCGGCATCGGTCGGGGCTTCCGGGGATGGGAACAGAATCTACGGTCTGACCGATACCATCCGTTTCCGATACGACGTGCTGAGCCAAACCGTATACTCGGCCGGTTATACCGCCGATCCGCCACAAGGGCCGCGCGTGGTGAGCGTGAGCCGCGATGGTTCGTATTTCACCGCAGGATGGGGTTTGTTTGACGCGGCGGGCCACTTGCTCTCCCAATTCCCCAACCCTTCCGGAAAACTCAATATCGGCAGCCACGCCATCGACTCGGCAGCCGGCCTCATCTACGCGCAGATCCCGCAGCCGCAGAGTAGCGGCACGTCTACGCCGGCTGCGACGCCACCCATCCTGATGATCACCGCCGCCGACAACCTCACCGTCCTCGAACGACTGCAGTTGCCGGAGAATCTCGCGGGCAAGTCCCTGCTGAATGTGGCCCGCAACACGATGTACGCGGTTTCTGACAGCGGCGTAATGATCCTGCCGGTGGGCTCGCTGGCCAACGTTCACCGCATTGCAGTCTCCCTGGAGGACATCGTCTTTCGAGGGAACTTCTGCGATCGCCAGGCGTCCAGCCAGAATCTGGTGGTTTCAGATCCCGGCGGCGGATCGACGGATTTCACCGTTTCAACGGCAACACCAGGCATCCAAATTTCCCCGGCCAGCGGCACCACCCCGGCGACCGTGCAGATCACGGTCGACCCGCAGTCGTTTGCCAGCCAGCGGGGCACCATGACGGCTTGGCTCCACATCGCCTCACGGACAGCCGTGAATCTCGTCGCCGATGTCAGGGTTCTCATCAATAACCGCGCACCTGAGCAGCGCGGCACCATCGTCGACGTGCCCGGAAACCTGGTGGACATTCTGGCGGATCCCATACGGAACCAGTTCTACGTCCTGCGCCAGGACAAGAACCAGGTGTTGGTATTCGATGGCACGAGCAATCGGCAAATCGCCACCTTGCGCACGGCCAACACACCCACTCAGATGGCCTTCACCTTCAACCGAAGCGAGCTGCTGGTGGGCCACGACAACTCGCAGCTGGCCTACGTCTACGACTTGAACACGCTCACCCGGCTTGCGCCTATCTATTTTCCGCCGGGCCACTACCCGCGATCTATCGCCTCTTCTGGCAGCGCCACCCTGGCAGCCGCGCGCGTGGCTGGACCCGTGCATACCATCGATCGGATCGATCTGCTCTCGCGAAGCGCGTACACGCCTCTGACCCTGGGTATGTATGAAAACAACATCAACGCGAACACCGTTCTCACCGCATCCGCCAACGGCGCCTCCGTGCTGGCCGCGATGCCCGACGGAACCGTAATGCTGTACGACTCCAGTGCCGACGCATTTGTCGCATCGCGACAGGATTTCACGTCCCTCGCCGGGGCTTATTCCGCCTCGAATTACGACTCGTACATCGTGGACAACCACTTACTCAATTCCTCGCTGGTTCCTCTCGCCGACCTGGACAATGCCGGCGGCTCCTCCTCCGGATTCGTGTTCGTCGACCAGACGGGTTACCGCACCACAGCCTCCGACGCACAGTCGCCCGGGGTCATGCAGCGTGTCAACGTCAGCGCGGCCGAAGCTGTGAATCCCACCGCCATCGCGGAAGCGCCGCTGGTGGGCCAGCCGGGCGCCGTGTTCACACGAACGCTGGATATGCTGTATAGCCAGAACACATTCGTTTCACTGAGCGTTTCCGGCTTCACGGTCTTGTCCGGGAACTATGATGCATCGGTTGTTCCGCCCAACATCCATAGCGTTGTGAGTGCCGCCGACGGGTCGGACCCAGTCGCACCGGGTGGGCTGATCACCGTTTGGGGAAGCCAGTTGAGTCCCGTAAACATCGCGACGAGCGAGCTGCCCGTGCCGACGGCGCTCGGCGAATCGTGCTTGACAGTGAACGGCGTACCCGTGCCGATGCTATTCGTGTCCCCCAGCCAAATCAACGGGCAACTGCCGTTCGAAGTGGAGGGTGATGCCACCATGTTGCTCCACACTCCGGGAGGCACCAGCAACAATTTCAATTTTACGGTTGTCCCGGCCGCCCCCAGCGTCTTCCGCAGCGGCGTAGCTGGGCCGCAAACTGGTATCCCAACCGTTGTGCGGGCGAAGAACAATCAATTGGTGACCCTGGCAAACCCGATCCACCGTGGGGAAGCCATCGTGATCTATGCTACCGGCCTGGGCCGCACGCTGCCGGCGGTAGCGACTGGTTTCGCGGCGTCAACTAAGCCACTTCCGGCGGCCATTGATCAACCGGACGTCTCGCTGGGCGGTCTTTCCTTGCCGCTCTACTATGCGGGTCTCGCGCCCGGTGAAGTGGGTGTCTACCAGATCAATGCGCTCGTACCCGGATGGGCGCCCACCGGCATGCAAGTGCCGCTAACCATCACCCAAGGGTCTGTCTCCACCACCTTGACCGTCCGGGTTATCAAGTGAATTCACAAGAGGAATCATGAAAGCCATCCGCACATATGTTCTCACCGCGCTGGTTGTGATTGCGCCCGCCTGCTTTGCTCAAAAGTGGGAAGTGGGGGGCGTCACTGGCGGCGGTTTCTCCAGCGGCCTGACGGTCTCAAACGGCCTTGACACAGCCAATACGGGTTTGGCCAATGGGTTGGCCTTCGGCGCCGTGCTGGGGCAGAATCTCTATCCGCGGATCAGCGGGGAGTTGCGTTACAGCTACGCCTTCAGCGATCTCCACCTTTCCGGCTCCGGCCAGTCGGCGTCGTTTAAAGGCGTCACCCAGTCCATGCACTACGACATTCTAGTGCACAGCCGCGCCACCCACTCACGCGTGCAGCCATTCGCCGCCGCGGGCGGGGGCATGCGGATTTTCAGCGGGGTGGGAACCGAAACGCCCTACCAGCCGCTCAGCAGCTTTGCCTTGCTCACCAAGACACAACAATGGATGCCCATGGTGACTTTCGGGGGCGGCATCAAGTGCGCCATTGCACCGCGCGTGCTCCTGCGCCTCGAAGTGCAGGATTATTTGACTCGGTTTCCGACGAGGGTCATTGCGCCAGCACCCGGAGCGCACCTCTCCGGCTGGTTGCATGATTTCGTTCCCATGGCTGGGATCTCTTTTGTCTTTTGATGGCCTCGCATCCTCATGCCCGATGGCAGAAACTGATCCCGCAACGGCTTTGACCGATGTACTTTCAGATCACACTGTTCAATGTCGTCACCTTGATCTTGATGGCGGCGACCGTATGGGTTACCGTCAAACGCTTCAGCGCGCGGGTTGACAGCAACTGGCCCCTCACCTATTACGGTGTTCTGCTGGCCTATTGGCGGGGCTACGCCTATACCCTAGACACCTATTGGGTGATGGGCGGCCTCCTCTGCGGGCTGTTGCTCCGGTTTGAATTTTTGGGCGGGGCGGCCGAGAAGCTGATCCGCGTGCTCGAGGTCCTGGTTTTCGGATATGTGATCTTGTGCTGTGTGAAATTGATTCTGCGCTGGTGAGCCCTACCGCTCGATAGGCATTCCCGACTGTTGCCAGGCGCGCCATCCTCCGTCCAGAGAAATCACGTTGGCATATCCCATCCTTTGCAACGCGTCCGCCGCAAGCGCCGAACGAAAACCCCCGCCGCAATAGAGCACTATCCGGGTCTCTTTGTCTGGCACCTTGGCCTCGATATCCCGCTCGATAATGCCTTTCGAAAGATGCATCGCTCCGGCCGCATGCCCGGCGGCCCATTCGCTATCTTCCCTGGTATCCACCAGCAGCGGCCGCTCACCATTCGCCAGCATCGTTTTGTACCCGTTGATATCCGTTTCCCTGATGCGCGATTTCGCATCGTTGACGAGTTTTGAAAATTCCGGGCTGTGTGCCATAGAGTTACTCCTGAGTCACTCGATGCGGCGGATCTGAGCTCCGACGGCCGCCAGTTTCCCCTCGATTTTGTCATAGCCCCGGTCGATATGGTAAACCCGGTCGATCACCGTTTCACCACGCGCTACCAGCGCCGCCAGCACCAGTGACGCACTGGCCCGAAGATCCGAGGCTATGACCCCGGCTCCCGTCAGCTCCTTGCGCCCTGCCACAATCGCCTGATGTCCCTCTAGCCGTATATTCGCCCCCATGCGCGCCATCTCCTGCGCATGCATGAAACGGTTTTCGAATATGGTCTCATTGATGATGGCGATCCCCTCGGCTTGCGTCATCAGAGCCATGTATTGCGCCTGCAGATCGGTGGGGAAGCCAGGATACTCTTCCGTTGTTACGTCGGCAGATCGCAGTCCCGTTAGCGCGCGCACCCGAAGTGTCGAGGTATTTACTTCCGTCACCTCGGCCCCCGCTGCCTGAAGCTTATTGATCAATGCGGCGTTGTGTTCCGGGATGCAGCCGGTTACCGTCAGGTCGCCTGCGGTAATCGCGCCGGCCACCAGAAACGTGCCCGCCTCGATGCGGTCCGGGATGATGGAGTGTTCGGCACCATGCAGTTGCTCGACGCCTTCAATCCGGATAGTGGATGTTCCCGCGCCCGCGATCTTGGCGCCCATCTTCCCCAGAAGCGTCGCCAGGTCCGTGACTTCCGGTTCGCGCGCCGCGTTTTGGAGAACGGTTTCACCGCGCGCCAGCACGGCAGCCATCATCAGGTCCTCTGTCCCCGTCACCGTAATGCGCTCAAAACGGATGGTGGCGCCGCGGAGTCCCTGGGGGGCTACCGCTTCTACGTAGCCGTGGGCCTGTTGGATCTGCGCGCCGAGTTGTTCGAGTCCGGCCAGGTGCAGGTTGATGGGCCGCGCCCCGATGGCGCACCCGCCAGGAAGCGAGACCCGCGCCCGGCCGGCGCGCGCCACTAGCGGGCCCAGCACCAGGCTCGATGCGCGCATGGTCTTCACCAGTTCATACGGCGCTTCGGGCGACCGCACCACGCGCACCTGAATCCGCACAGACTCCCCGTCCACGTCAGCACTAGCGCCAATGTCGACCAAGAGCCGCTGCATCGTTCGGACATCGCGCACCCGCGGAATACGCTGGAGGTTGACTGGCTGATCGGTCAGCAGCGTGGCAGCTAGCGCTGGCAGCGCCGAATTCTTCGCTCCGCCGGTTGCAATTTCTCCCCGCAGGGGCACGCCGCCTTTCACTACGAACTTATCCATACGATCCTATTTCTGAAGAGATTCGGAAACTCGTCCCCCAACTCCGGACAGCCGCCGCTCAGCTTCCGTGCGATCCACGCCAGCGCAAGCCATAACGATGGCGGTTCGCACGCTGTTGCCCGCCGCGGCCAGCAATTCTCCCGCCCGGTCAAGCGGCACACCCGCGGCCATTGCGATGATGCGCCGGGCACGATCGGCAAGCTTGGAGTTTTTGGGTTGTACGTTGACCATGAGGTTGCCATAAACGTAACCCAGGCGAATGAAGCTGGCGGTGGTCAACATGTTGAGCACCATTTTCGTGGCCGTACCCGCCTTCATGCGTGTCGATCCCGCCACGATTTCGGGTCCAACCAGCAACGTGATCGGCAGATTCACCACGCGTGATAGCTCCGAATCCGGAGTGCAGCTGATCCCAATCGTAAGTGCTCCCATGCGATTGGCCTCGGCAACAGCGCCTAGCACATACGGCGTGCGCCCGCTGGCTGCTATACCAGCAAGCACGTCGCGTTCCACAAATCCACGGCCGACAAGATCGCGCACGCCAATCGAAGAATCATCTTCGCTGGTTTCGGTGGCTCTGGAAAGCGCCGTGTCTCCCCCCGCCATGATTCCTTGCACCATCTCGGGCGGAACGTTAAACGTAGGCGGGCATTCCGCCGCGTCCAGCACGCCTAGCCGCCCGCTTGTCCCAGCGCCGATATAGAAGAGTTTTCCGCCTCTCTCGAACGCATGCACGATCGCGTCGACCGCGCGCGTGATCGCAGGCAATTCACGCGATACGGCTTCGGCCACCTTCCGGTCTTCATTGTTGATGATGCTCAGTACCTGCTCGGTAGGCAGCGCATCGATGCCTTCCGACGCCGGATTCGCTTGCTCGGTGAGCAGGTGTTCGAGCATGAGAGCGCGTGCTTAGGCCACTCCGGCCTTGCGCATGACGGCGCGCGTGGTTGCAAGTCCCAGGCGTGCGCCTACCTCAGGTGGCATGTCCTTTAGCCCGCGCCCAAAGACCTCGGGACTGACGCCTTCGTCGTAGCCGATCTCTTTCAGGGCACGAAAGAAACCGATCAGGTCAATGACACCCTCACCGGGCATGAGCCGCTCATCATCGCGGATTTTTTCCGGCGGCAGGCTGGGCGAGTCGTTCACCTGGACATTGATAATGCTTTCTTTGCCGGCGTGGACAATATCTTTCGTGGTTGCGCCGGCGTGGTGCCAGTGCCATGAGTCGAGTTCCAGGCCCACGTTCGGCCCGCACTCTTTCGCGAAATCCAGCATCTCGTCCATGCGCCAGATGAACTCGTACGGAAACATCTTCCGCAGGTGAACTGGACCCAGAAATTCCAGCCCGAGCCGTACGTGTGAGCGCGCGAGGATATCGGCCGCCATACGAAATCGTTCCTTGTAGATTTTGCGTTGCTCGGTTTTGGGACGGTCCGACGACGACATGATGTACGTATTCATGCGCGGGCAGCCGATCGCCGCCACGAACTGTGCGGCGTCCTCCAGCTTCGCCAGATCACGGCGGAACGTGGCGTCGTCTTTGCGGAATTCCACCGGAAACCCCGCCACTGCGGGCGCGAGTTTGAGTTGCTCCAGAAGGGCACGGCTGGATTTGAATCCCTCCTTCATGGCGCCCGCGGTGGAAACGTCCACGCCGCCAAAACCCACCTTCGCCGCGAGCCGGGCAAATTCCGGCCAGGGCACGCGGTCCGCGACGAGTGTAGGATTGAGCGAGAGGTACATCCTTAGTAATTCCGCGCCTTCTCAATGCGCGGCCGCTCCGCACGGCTCAGCGATTTCACACCCGCCAGTTGTGGATCGCCGGCTCCCAGCTCCTTTATGTTTGCCACCACCTTCGCCACCGCGCGCGCAATTTCTTCCACATCGGTCTCCTCGCCCAGCAGCAGAAACTGCGGCAGCCACACCGACTCTTCGTAGGCCGCATGTTCCGCCACTGGGCAGTGGCAGCTCGCATAATCCACTGGCTTGTCACGTCCCGTTTTGAGCTGCGGGAAATCTTCCGGAGTCACGTGGAACAGATCGCTCCGGTACACCGGCTCATAGAATCGGCCGTCGCAGGGAATGCCTTCTCGGTCCAACGCAGCAACGAACAAATCGCGCGTGACTTCATTGCGACGGTATCGAAACACGTAATTGTAGATGGCTTCTCGGGTTAAGCTAGCCTGCGCAGGCAGGGGGCTGATGCCCTCGATCTCCGAAAGGCGCTTGGTTAACAGCGCGGCGTGCCGCACTCGCCGGGCCGCGAGCGCCGGCAACTGTTCAAGCTGCCCCAGCAGAATGGCCGCTTGAAACTCCGTGATGCGATAGTTCGACCCCAGCACGCGCTTCTTGAATTGATCGGTGACACTGGCACGGCCGCAATTCACGATCGATTGCACCAGCTCGAAGCAATCCAGCCGCGAGGTGATGACCATCCCGCCCTCGCCCGCTGTCATGATCTTGCTCGATTGAAAGCTGAAACACCCGATATCGCCCATGGAGCCTGCTCCACGGCCCTTGTATTCTCCGCCATGCACATGGGCGCAGTCTTCTATGACCGCCAGTTTGTGCTCCGCCGCCAGCTTGAGGAGTGCATCCATGTCCGCGAAACGCATCGCTAGATGCACCGGAATCACCGCCCGCGTGCGTGGCGTGATGACGCGCCGGGTGGATTCAATGTCGAGGCAATACGTATCCGGGTCGATATCCGCAAAAACTGGGATGCCTCCGGCGAAAAGCACGGCCGCGGCTGTTCCGTCCCATGTGTAGGCCGGGACGATCACCTCGTCGCCGAACTTGATGCCCGCGGCCTGGAGCGCTATCACCAGTGCGATGGTGCCGTTGGCTACACAACAGCCATATTTAGCGCCGTGGTAGGCCGCAAACTCGCGGGCGAATTCGCTCGCCAGCTGATTGGGGAACGGATATCCACCCCAGTTCCGGCTTTCGAGAACGGTTTGCAGTCTCGGCAGATCGCTGGCGCAATGCTGCGGCCAGAGGGGGAAGGGACGGGTGCGCTCCGGGGCGCCACCCAGAATTGCAAGTTTGCTCATATGAGCTTCTATGATAGAACGTATGCGCCACACCTGGATTGCGCTCGTAGCCTGCCTGCCTCTGGCCGCCTCAGCGACGTGGAATGTGCAGCTCGAGGAACCCACCGGCATTTACCGGCGTTACGACGAAGTGGTTTCGGCGCCGCTGGCAAAATTTTCCGGGAAGACCCAGGGATTTCGCGTCGTAGATCCAGAGGGGCGCGAAGTACCGTGGCAGGCAAGTAACGGAAATCTGCTCTTTCCGGCTTCGGTCATCCCGGGCGAGCTTCCGGTTTACCACGTCACCTGTTGTGAGAAAACCGGGGAATTCTCAAACCCAATCGTTCTGCGCCGGGTTGGCATGCGGCGCATCGAGCTAGGGAACAGCCGCTTCCGGCTCATGATCGATTCCGGCGCTGGCGCCGTGGTGGAAGCCTATTCCCTGACCGCCGGACCCCAACGTGTTTTGAACCTGGTGGAGACAACACCGGACACGCCTTGGAAGAACCTCGGCTGGTCCAGCCTGCCGGAGCCGGGCGCATTCACAAAAGTGGAGTTCCTGGAAACCGGCCCTCTGCGCGGCAGACTCAGACTGTCGAATGGAAAGTCCACTTGGGAATTTCGCTGGACTGCCGCCAGCGGCGCTCTGTGCTGGCGTGTCCAACAATCCGGAACGGCTGCGCCCATTGGTTTCCAATTCGCGAGCGTGTCGGCCTCGCCGTACCTGCCGTTCGACCGCTTCGTGGATGGCGGGGAATACGAATGGCCGCAGGGCGACGAGGGCGGAGAGCCGCCGCATCACGAAATCGGCCCGCGAGACTGGAAGAAGCTGCCGGGGGGCAGCGCGGTTTA
>Ga0335077_10003486_pt1 | contig 19023 bp, 22 predicted proteins | sample Lox_Sample_31_FD_207151 | JGI IMG/M metagenome (GOLD analysis project Ga0335077, IMG submission 207151) | Soil microbial communities from Loxahatchee National Wildlife Refuge, Florida, United States - Lox_Sample_3.1 | ecosystem: Environmental > Terrestrial > Soil > Wetlands | place: USA...
TCAATGACTGACAGGTTGTCAGGCTTGTCCTGACAACCTGTCAGCTCGCCTGGGGTTAAGTCTGTGCCTCATTTGAAATGAAAGAACTTAGAGTTGCACCAGCCTGGCAAAGGACGTGCCTCAGAACTGCAGAGGGAGGTACATGACCATGGAAATGCTTTTGATGGCAGTGTGCTTGAGTATGTTTGGGCTGGCCGTGACGGCCATGGCGTTTGGCGCCGCGACGCGGCCGGACAAGTCCTCCGCACCGGCTCAACCTGAGCTGCGGCCGGCAAGAGCGCTGGCTCCTGCTCGATTCTTTGCTGATCATGCGGCGCCCTCCCAGAGTCCAGGAATGAGTGTGCCAACCGAGGTTCTCCTTGCGCAGATAGAAAATCACGTCCGATTGGAACAGGCTGCGGCGCAGTCGTTCCTCGAGTCTCCTTCGCATGCCCAGTTGCACACGAAGACGACTTCGGCGTTCGTAAACTGAGACTCCTCTCATGGCTCCCGAGCAACCGGAACTGCTAAAGGATCTCGGCGCGAAGGACGTTCAACAGATTCTGGCCATCGGAACCAGAATTGCCTTGCGCAGTGGGGCTTCCTTATTCCAACTCGGAGACCCAGCCGAACGTCTTTTTCTGATTGAGCGCGGACGAATCAGACTCACGCTACCGATGCAGGTCCGAGGGCGACAAGAGGACGTGGTCGTCGAAGAACGAACAGCAGGCCAGACCGTGGGCTGGTCGGCCTTGATTCCACCCCATAGGTTTACTCTTGCCGCGACAGCTCCACTTGATACAGAGTTGATTGCGCTGCCCCGAGAGGAATTGCGCCGGTATTTCGCGGCGCACCCGACGGTGGGGTACCAAATCACGTTGAATCTAGCTGTTGTCATTGGCCACCGTTTGCAATTGTTTCAGGCGATGTGGCTGCGCGAAATGCAACGAACGGTGGAAAAGCATTCTGCATAAATCAAAGAGAGTCCGCCATGAGCATGGTAAAGGCGGTAGTTCAAAGGTGCGCAGTCAATATTGTAGCGAGTTCATTCCATGGCCGCTGACCTCAGCTCCCACCCCCAACCGGCACGCCGACGCGTGATCGAAATCATCCTTGGCGGCGGCCTGTTTGCCTCTTTGGCATCTTTCCTTTATCCCGTGCTTCGCTACCTCGTCCCCCCGCCCGTGGCGGAACTCGGAGGCGATCAGGTCACCGCCGGAAAGATCGGCGAATTGAAACCGAACTCCGCCAAGATTTTCCGCTTCGGCAGCCGGCCGGGACTTCTGATCAGAAGCAGCGACGGGAATTATCGGGCATTTTCTGCCACGTGTACGCATCTCGGTTGCATCGTGCAATACCGCGGAGACCTGCAAGAGATTTGGTGTGCCTGCCACAACGGAGTCTACGATCTGAATGGCCGCAACGTCTCCGGTCCGCCACCCCGCCCACTCGAGGTATACGAGGTCCACTTGCGGGGAGACGATGTGGTGGTCTCACTAAAGCGGGAGGCATAGCCTTGTTTGCCGCATTGCGCGACTGGATCGATGAACGATTTGACTGGGCTGCCCTCCTTGCCCCCTTGCGGGAGAAAGCCGTTCCTACACACCGCTTGTCTTATTGGTATTTCCTCGGCGGCATCACGCTCTTTCTCTTTGGCATCCAGGTTTGCACTGGAATTCTCCTACTCCTTTATTATCGGCCCAGTGCCAGCGAGGCTTTCGAGAGCGTCCAGTACATCATGACCCGGGTGCAGTTTGGCTGGTTGGTGCGTTCCATCCATTCCTGGGCCGCCAACCTACTCATCTTTACTGCATTTTGTCACATGTTCAGCGTGTTGTTTTTGGGTGCTTATCGGAAGCCCCGGGAGCTGACGTGGATGACCGGGATGTTGCTGCTCTTCCTAGCAATGGGATTTGGTTTCAGCGGTTATCTTCTGCCTTGGAATACCCTGGCATTTTTCGCCACCAAGGTTGGCACGGAAATCACCGGCCAGGTACCTGTCATAGGCCACAGCCTGAAGGTATTCCTTCGCGGAGGGGAAGACGTAACCGGGGCCACACTGACTCGCTTCTTCGGGTTTCACGTGGCACTTTTGCCCGGGTTGACAGTCGTCCTGATACTCGCCCACATTGCGCTGGTTCAATATTTCGGCATGAGCGTCCCGCCGGCCGTGGAGGCACGATGGAAAGCCTCACCCAGTGAAGTGCGGCAAATGAAGTTCTTCCCAAACTTCTTTTTGCGCGAATTGATGGCCTGGTACATCGCTTTGGGAGTCCTCGGCGCGCTGGCGGCAATTCTTCCCTGGGAACTGGGCGCCAAGGCAGATCCGTTTGCACCCGCGCCAGCCGGCATCCGGCCTGAATGGTATTTCATGTTTATGTTTCAGTCGCTCAAGTTGATTCCGGCAAGGGTTTGGTTCGTGGATGGAGAAGTAGTGGGCATCTTGTTTTTCGGCGCGACGGGAGTGGCATGGCTGCTTTTGCCCTTCTTCAATCAAAGCGGCGGGAGGCGCAGACGGAGACTTATTCTCGGCGTCGGGGTATTCGCTCTGAGCTATATCCTTGCGATGACAATCTATGCATACATGGCAAAATGACAATTCTTCCAGATCGCTAATCCTGCCAATCGTGATTCTGTGCCTCTGTGCCACCGGGGTGCGCGCACAGGCGCCGAGTACATGCTTGGATTGTCACGGTTCCTTAGATCCGCCACTGCAAATAACGGCAGCCCAGTTCTCCCAAGACATCCATGCTCAAAAGGGGCTGACCTGCGCCAGTTGTCATGGTGGTGACCCTGCCAAGGCAGATATGGACGCCATGAGCAAAGCTGCCGGTTTTCGTGGCAAGATTCAGCGCAACCAGATTCCGGAACTTTGCGGCCATTGCCACTCCGATGGGACGTTCATGCGCAAATACAACCCCTCGTTGCGCACCGACCAGTTGGCGCAATTCAAAACCAGCGTGCACGGCAAACGATTCGTGCAAGGGGACACCAAGGTCGCAGTCTGCATCGACTGCCATGGTGTGCACGACCTGCGCCCGGCGAGCGACCCGCGCTCGAAAATTAGCCCTTTGAACGTGGCGCAAACCTGTTCCCGATGCCACTCCGACGCCAATTACATGCGGGGATATGGCATCCCAACCGACCAATACGCTAACTACAACCGGAGCGTGCACCACGAAGCGATGACGGCTCGCGGAGATTTGAGTGCACCGACCTGTCCGACTTGTCACGGAAATCATGGGGCCGCCCCGCCCGGAGTAAACTCGGTAAAGAATGTATGCGCAAACTGCCATGTCTTTCAGGCGCAGATGTACGACAAAAGCACCCACAAGGCCGCGTTCCAGTTCGCTGGGCTTCCTGGATGTGTCGTGTGCCACCGCAATCACGACGTAAGCGTTCCCACAGACGCGAAACTCGGCGCGGGTCCCGAAGCTGTCTGCATGCGATGCCATAGACCCGGTGACAGATGCGATCAGGCCAGGGCAAAAATGCTGCAGGACTTGACGCAACTGGACAGTGCCATTAAAACCGCAGACCGAATGTTGGGTATCGCCGAAGCTTCCGGCATGGAGGTTAGTGAGGCTCGGACAGAGCAGGATCAGGCCCGCGATTCTCTCACAAAGGCTCGCGTAACCATTCATAGCTTTAAAACGGAGCTCGTTGAAGAAAACATTCAAGCAGGTCTGACGATTGCCGCGAAGACGCAAGCCGAAGGTCAAGCGGCACTGGCCGAGCGTGACCGCCGACGGAGAGGTCTGGGTTTGTCCTTGGGAATTATCCTGGTCGTCCTGATTGGGCTGCGCCTGTACATACGACAAATTGAAAACCATTCCAGCAAACCGGGGACGGCGGAGTCGCATGATTAGAACGGTTTGAAGTGCGATACATGTCCTGGAGTACGGGAGAAGTGGGAACGTTGTTCGCCGAGAATCAGTCAAGGAGAGAAAAATGCAGACAACAATGAAGAACCTTGGAGTGATAAGACTCGCCGCGATGGTGCTGACAGGCACCTGTCTGTTTAGCTTGCCGGCGAAGGCCGATGTCGCCGAGGCAGCAGCAACGTTTAAGGCTAAGTGTGCGGCGTGTCATGGCGCGGATGGCAAGGGTAAAGAGTCAATGAAGACTCCTGATTTCACTTCGGCCGGCGTGCAAAACAAGAGCGATGCCGATCTAAGCACCATCATCACGAATGGAAAGGGTAAGATGCCCGCTTACAAGAGCCTGACACCGGATCAGGTAAAGGACATGATTGCGTTCATCCGGTCGCTAAAGAAGTAGCGGGCAAATCCGCGTCCGATTCATTACCCGTACCGCGCTTATGAAGCGAAGCGCTCTGTAATGTCCCTTCTGGCTGGCAAAAGAGGAGTCTTCAGATCGTGGATGCGAAGAGCAACTGTGACGGCCCTGAAAGACAGATCGAAGGTTGCCCCAAAATGGCGAAGAATGTCCCGCAGTCCAACCTGCGTGGAGCGGTGCAACGACTTTCTCTTGGGTGCCAAAACGTACTGCCTCATAGGTACCCGAGTTCTATAGCGCACTACAACGGGATGAGTCATGCTTGCTTCAGTCGCTTCGGTCGGACGCCTCAGAGCACGTTCGAGTGAGCGACAACTGAGTTTGGGCATCTTTAAAACGGATGCCCTTGTTCAATCGCGAGTTCATCGTAGTTATTCTGGGTCAGCCCTATTGTCCGATAAGGCGTTTATCAGATGAAGGACTTGACCCACAAAACTCCGTATAAGTGCCGAGATAGGGGCACTCTGAGGAGCATTCGGCTTACACTGTGGTCTGATTTCTTATGCAGGAGACAGCCCGACAGTATCATCGTCGAAGCCGCCGAATTAAAATCGGCCAGCCCGTAAGGCTCATCCCCTCCATACCTCGTGGTGAGTTCTTTGAAGAAATCGGAACCACAAGCAATGTCTCAAGCGAAGGGTTGTACTTCGTTTCCAGGCGTGAGCACTACCAAGAAGGCATGCGCCTGCTGGTGACGCTCCCCTATCACTCCCCCCGGGAACGCGGCGACCACGACTACCTCGCGCAAGTTGTTCGGGTCGAATGGTTCGACAACGGCCAGTGTGGCGTCGCTGTCCAACTCCTGTCGTCGGTTGGCGGCCCTCAGTGAGATTACTGACTGTCACTCCATGTTCCTCAGGAGCCAGGAGTCTTTTATGACGGACGCAAAGAGCCACTGGTGCCTTATCGTGTTTCGATGTGTCAATTGTGGAAGGAATGAAGCATTCGCTGAAGATTCCTGTGAAGGTCAACCACGCGAGGACCAAATCAGGGCCAAGATATACAAGGCCATCTGCAGGTATTGCGGCTGGGAGGGTGAGGTTCGTGGTCTCTCCGCCGTAGAAATGCGCAGTGGAGTCGAACGTAGAACGGGAATTCGCAATAAGCAACGAAATCGGCCCACGCGTGACGGCTAGGGATGCGGGACAACTGTTCAGTGAGTCCTTTCGTCGCCTTGGTATCAACTCCAGACAAGCCTTGACTGCGTCTTCGACGCGTCGCTAGTGCCAGAAACTTGTCTTAAGAGAGCTACGATCAGTTGCAGCAGACGGAAAGCTGCGACGAGTGATGTGGGAAGGCATGGCAGTCGAAGTGCCCCCACGGAACTATCGGCGAGCGGTAGAAAGTGTTCTGGAAGGCCATGGGATCAAGAGGAGCATCGTGAGCCGGCAGTTCGTGGCCGCCAGTAGCATTCAATTGCGAGTGCTGTGCGATCGGCGCTTGGAGGATCTGCATCTGGTGCTGCTGATGATTGATGGCATTCACTTTGGCGGACAGGTGCTGGTGGTGGCGCTGGGGATCACAGAGAGCGGTCAAAAGCACGTTTTGGGGAGTGATCGACGCATCAAAAGTACCGCGAGCCGGGGTGGAACGTGTTTTCGGTGCACAAGTGGAGGTGCAGCCTTGCCAGATACTCAAGTTGGGGGGATGTGCAGAAGTACCTGCCCGAGAGCTGCCAGAAAGACTACGACCGCCGGATGCGCAATGCCTAAGCGATGAACAACTACGCGGAGGCCACGCCTTTGCATAATGGACTCCGGCTGACCTGCACCGCGAAATTTCATCCAGACAGGGCTAGCTTCTCCGGGTATAACGCTGTGAGAGGGGAAGGAGTATGAAGAGCCCACCGCCTATATAGACAGAACATTTGACCTTCTAATCTCGCAAGGGCCTGCGATCAACTTCAAAGTGTTTCCCTAACGCAACAGCGCTGAGGCCGCCCAAAGAACCGGCGCCTGTCCGTGAAAATCGCCGGTACGCCGCCTTCTCTCCAGGTAATACACAAGATCGTTCTTCTTCCCAGTCCCCTCGCAGACGCTGGTCACGTCATCGTTCTGATCGATGTATCCGGCAACCGCGATCCATCCCTTCCGTGCTGCGGGACCGTAAGTTTTTGCATCGAGCCACCCGTATTTCACGCCGGTAATCATGGCAAAGCTGAACATCGCCGAACTCGAGCTCTCCGGCCAACTCTCCTCACGATCGATCAACTGTCGCCACATCCCATCCTTTCCTTGGTACTTCAGCAACGCCCCCATCATCGCCTTGTAGCCCTTCAGAATGCGGGCCCGCTGCGGATGATCCACCGGCAGATCGCGCAGCATCTCCGCCATCCCTGCGGCTACCCATCCATCTCCGCGCCCCCAGAAAAACGGCACATCGGGAGCATGAAAGAAGAGGCCATTCGCCTGCTGAAGTTTATCCAGGTACGCGACCATCTCCAGCGCATCACGGTCCAGATACTTCCTATCACCGGTTGCCCGGTAGGCCTCCAACTGCAGGATTGTCAGCATATACATGTCGTCGATCCAATACCGCGTCTCTGCCGAGAGCCCATCAGTCTGGGGGCCCTCCCATTGCCGGTCTGCCCATGATTGCCCATAGGCCAGATATTTTGGGTCCTTCGTCTCGATCCCAATCTCCAGGGGAATGATGCCAAAGATTGAGTCGTCCACATGATGGCGCATCGGTATCCTGGCGGCCTCGGCTCCGCCCGGCATCAGGGGCTCGAACCTATGGATCAACTTTGCTCGTAGCGCGTCGTCGTGTGTCAGCTGAGAAAAGGTGAAGGCCCCGTACCAGGCTGCAACCTCGCCGTAGAATATGGTTCCGTCGCCCTGATGTGGGGTGGTGACAAAGTGCTCGGCAACCCGCTTGCCGACCTCTTGTGGAGAACGGCCTGCGGGCCAGTTGTTGAAGAGATCGGTCTGGGCAGCGAGAGGGATAGCCCCGGCCAACAACAACCCAGGAACAAAAAACTCAGAAAGAAAGCGCACGATCTTGATTCTCCTTTTCCTGTCTTGATCGGCGACCCGATTTCTTACACGCGGGTAAGTGTATCCCGGAAATATACTTGGCATCATTCATAGGGCGCTCCTTGTTGTAGGTGGTAATGCGAACGATCAAAACCTGGTCGACCGGGCGCCCTCTTATAGTGCGTTTATCATGCATGTTCCCATTCGATCCTGCGAATCCGAGATCTGAATCTTCGGTACACCAAGCCCGGAGCGAATGGATCGAGGTTATGAAGCAACTGATCCTGGTTCTCTTTATCTTGACGCTGGGGATGGAAGCCCACCAAGTGGGGAGGAGAAAACGCCAACCAAACAGCGATCGTTGCGTTGGCACGCGAATTCGTTGCGCTAGCCAAAGGCATTGCGGATGAACTGAGAGCGGGCCCAACCCAGACAAAGCAATCGCCGTACCTTATGCAGACAACCGGCGCAACGGCCTCTTCCCCAGCCATTGTTGGAACGACTCCAAGTACACATAAAATACTGGCGTCAGATATAGCGTAACCAATTGAGAAAACAGTAGTCCGCCCACAACGGCCATGCCCAGCGGGCGGCGTACAGAGGCGCCGGCACCGATACCTATGGCAATGGGCAGGGTGCCCATCAGTGCTGCCATCGTCGTCATCATGATTGGCCGAAAGCGAATCAGGCAGCCGTGGTAAATGGCCTCTTGAGCAGTCATGCCTTCCTTGCGCTGCGCTTCGATCGCGAAATCTATCATCATGATGGCGTTTTTCTTCACGATGCCGATGAGCATAATTACTCCGACGAATCCGTAAAGATTGAATTCCAGGTGGAAGAGTTGCAGCGTCAACAGCGCCCCAAAAGCCGCGGAAGGCAAGCCTGACAGAATCGTAATCGGGTGGATAAAGCTTTCGTAGAGGATTCCCAGCACGATGTAAATCACAAGGATAGCCAGAATCAGCAAGAGGCCCAGCCCGGTCAGCGACGACTGAAAAGCCCGGGCAGTGCCCTGGAACGTGGTGCTGATTCTGTCTGGGAGCATATCGCGAGCCAGTCGATCCACGTCGCTCACTGCGTCGCCCAGTGAGACTCCCGGCTTCAAGTTGAATGAAACGGTTACTGCGGGCAGTTGGCCCAGGTGGTTGATGGTCAGCGGACCGACTGTAGGGCTAAAACTCGCCAAAGTGTTCAAAGGAACCAGTTGGCCCTTGCTGGATCGGATATACAGCATGGCGAGCGCGCTCGGATCCAACTGATATTGAGGTTCCAGCTCGGTGATTACCCAGTATTCATTGTTGGGCGTGTAGATCGTGGAGATCTGCCGCTGGCCATAGGCAGTGTAAAGCGCGTCTTCGACCTGGTTCGCTGTTATCCCCACCGCGGAGGCTTTGTCCCGGTCAATCTGAATCATCGCCTGAAGGTTCCTGATCTGCAGGTCGCTGGTGACGTCCTGCAGGCCCGGCAACTGGCGCATCTTCACCTCAATATCAGGGACATTCGTATAAAGGGCATCCGTATCGGGGCTTTGCAGTGTGAACTGATATTGGCTCTTGGTAAGCATGCCTCCGATTCGTATGGGAGGCGGGATTTGCATGAACGCCCGGATACCCGGAGTCACGGCCAGCTTAGGCCGCAATTCCTGGATGATCTCCTCCGCAGTCATGTAGTGACCAATGTAGGAGCCCAGATTGCGGATTCCGTCTGCGAGAAATGCCACGCCGGATAGCTTGTCCGACAGCCAGATAATGTTGTAGCTGGGCACCCATTGCCGTTCATTCATGGGCTTCAGGCGCATGAACATTCGGCCGGTGTTCAACGTGGCACTGGATCCGCTAGCGCCGATGGAAGACATGAAGTTGGCAATGTTGCGGTCTCTCAGGACAATTGCATTCAAGGCCAGCTGGTGTTCTTTCATCGCCTCGAAGGAGATATCCTGACCTGCCTCGGTGAAAACAAATATCTGGCCCGTATCCTCATTGGGCAAGAATCCTTTGGGAATCACCCAGAACTGCCAAACCGTGATGAGAAGGAACACGCCGGAAATGCCCATAACCAGCATCCGATGATGCAGCGCAGCTTGCAGCGTAACTTCGTAGCCGTGCAGCATCCTGCCGAAGAAGCCTTCCAGCGCCATAAACACGCGACCGTGTTTTTCTTGCTGCCGCGGGCGCAAGAAGCGGCTGCAAAGCATCGGCGTGAGCGTAAGCGATACGAAGCCCGAGACCAGAATTGCCATTGCAATCACCACGGCAAATTCATGCAGCAAGCGTCCTAGGATGCCGCTCATCAGCAGCACTGGCAGGAAGACCACGGCGAGCGAAAGAGTCATTGAAAGGATGGTGAAGCTGATCTCCCGGGAGCCTCTGTAGGTTGCCTCTAACGCGCTTTCGCCCATCTCCATGTGTCGAACGATGTTCTCCAGCACGACGATGGCGTCGTCCACAACGAAGCCTACGGAAAGTGTCAGTGCCATCAGCGAAAGATTGTCGACCGTGTAACCCAGCTCGTACATCACAGCGAAGGTGCCAATGATGGACATGGGCAAGGCGATACTGGGAATGACCGTCGCTGACAGGTTTCGCAGGAAAAGAAAAATCACCAGCACAACCAGGGTAATCGCCAGAAGCAGGCTGAACTTCACATCGTTGACCGAACTGCGGATCGAATCAGAGCGGTCGTACAAGATTTGCAGAGCCACCGAGGGAGGCATCTGCGTCCGGAAGAACGGCAGAAGTTTCTTAATGGAGTCCACGACTTCGACTGTATTCGTACCCGGCTGGCGCTGTATCGCCAGCACGATGGCTCGCGTATTGTTGAACCAGCTGGCCACTTTGTCGTTCTGCACGCTATCGATAGCACGCCCAACCTCGCGCAAACGAACAGGCGAACCGTTCCGGTAGGCCACGATCAAGGGGTCATAGTGAGAAGCGTCAAAGAGCTGGCCGCTGGCCTGCACGGTGAAAGCCTGCTGTGTGCCGTAAAGAGTGCCGGTGGGAAGATTCACGTTGGCATTAGCTACCGCAGCAGCAGCTTCATCGATCCCGATCTGCCGGTAGGCTAGCTCCTTCGGATCGAAGCGGATGTGTACGGCGTACTTCTGCGAGCCGTAAACCCCGACTTGGGCGACCCCGCTGACCATAGAGATACGCTGCGCCATTAACGTCTCGGCGTACTCATCCACCTGATAGAGCGGCAGTGTCGGCGAACTGAGCGACAGGTAGAGAATCGGCTGGTCTGCCGGGTTGACCTTATTGAACGTGGGGGGCGTGGGCAAGTTGGGGGGAAGCTGACCGGCTGCACGCGCGATGGCAGCCTGCACATCCTGGCCCGCGCTGTCAATATCGCGGCTTAGCGAGAACTGCAAAGTGATGTTAGAGACACCCAGAGCGCTTGTGGAGGTCATGGAATCCAGGCCCGCGATCGTGGAGAATTGCTTCTCGAGTGGCATGGCCACGGAGGACGCCATCGTATCCGGGCTGGCGCCTGGCAAACTCCCGTTTACGTTGATGGTCGGAAAATCCACGTTGGGCAGGTCACTCACCGGAAGTAGGCGGTAGCCCGCCAATCCAAACAGGAGAATGGCGGCCATGACCAGAGTGGTCATAACCGGCCGACGGATAAACGGTTCGGCGAGGTTCATGTTGCTCCCTCAAGTACCGTCCCAACGTCTTCGGCTGAACCATTTGGGCACATCGCTTTTTCAGCCGCTCGTGCTTCCCCTGCATCTCCCGTTGGCCCCAAACGGTTGGAACACAACTACTTTCCAGCAGGGCCTGTTTTGATCTCTATGCGAGTCCCGGGAACAAGGCCCAGTTGTCCGTCTGTTACCACGACCTCTCCGGGCACAATGCCGCTTCCCACGATGGCATTGCCTTCGAAGACGCGGGAAACCGTCACAGAGCGAGACTCCACGGAATGGTCATCCTTAACCACGAAAACAATTTGTCCGTTTTGTCCCGTTTGCACGGCTTGTTGCGGCACGAGCACTGCATTCGGCTGTTCGGTCAGTGTCAGCACGATATTGACAAATTGGCCAGGCCAAAGCCGGCGATTAGCATTTTCGAATGTGCCCTTCAGGCGGATTGTTCCCGTGGTGGTGTCCACGGTATTGTCCACGAACGAGAGGAAGCCGGTCTCGGAGCGCTGGGGGTCATCTGGTGGGAACGCTTGCACTTTTAGCCGCCCAAGTGCCATGTACTTTTTCACTTGCGGAAGAACGTCTTCTGGCGGCGAGAAAACCACATAGATCGGCGTGACTTGGTTGATGATCACAAGAACTGGCACGTCGTTGGCCTTCACCAGGTTACCGACGTGCACCATGAGCGTCCCGGTACGTCCTTCAATGGGCGAATAGATGAAGCAGTACTGAAGCTGCAGCTTGGCATATTCTGCGGCGGCTTTGTCCGCCAGAACAGCGGCCTTCAGAGCGTCAGCGTTGGCCTGCATCTGGTCGGCTTGCTCCTTCGCCGCCACACCATCCTCATAGAGCTTGGCGTAGCGTCGAGCCTGAATTTCGGCCAGTGTTTCCTGCGCTTGGTCGCGAGCCAGATTGGCCTCGGCTTGGTGTAAGGCTGCGTCGAAGGGCCGGCGATCCAGTGTGAACAGCAGGTCGCCCCTCTTCACGAATTGTCCCTCCTGAAAGTGAACCTCCATCAGCTCAGCGTTGACCTGGGACTTGATCGAAACACTCGAAAAAGCCTCGCCGTTACCAATGCAGCGCACCTGCACCGGGACCGTTCTTGTCCTCGCGGTTGCGACACGAACCGGCACAATGAGTCGATCCTCTGACCGCACCTTTTCGCGGGAACACCCCGCTGCGGCCATCGCCAACAGCCCTAAGGCAAGCATCGTGTCACGAAGTCTCGGATTGAGGTCCATGATTGCTCTTCCGTAAACTCTCTTCATCTCCGCATAGTTAAGACGGGACAGCCTGCAGCGCACGCCACCTCATAAGCGGTGGTCCATGGAATATGGGAGGCCGTATGGATATGGGTGGAACGATTCAAATCCATAATGATGACGTCGGCTTTGGGGGCGCGTGCGGCCTGCACCATTTGTTCACTCGGTTCCCCGAACTTCACCATGAATTCAGGCTTGACTGTCAGGGGCGGATTCCGCAAAGCCAGCTCCTCGAGCCGCATGAGGATGTCCAAGCGGGCTTTGTCTCGCATTTGCATGACGCCTCCCGTAGTAGAAGACCAATGGAAACTCTCCGGTATGGGGGTTATAGGGAGAACATGCACCAAATGGAATTCCGCTCCATAGTGGCGGGCGATAGCGAGGGCAAGACGAAGGGGCTCGCGAGATGCTTCGGGGAAATCTAACGCAACCAGGACCGATTTCACTCCAACGCCTTCCCCCGGTTCGACGGATGTCATGCGTACCCCCCCTTCCCGGCATCGAGCCTAGCGAGGAGTAGCTCCCTTCTTACCTATTAACACCAACTTGAACAAAGCGCGGTGAGCACGGTCACTGACCGGATCACGAATAGAGAGGACCAACTTCCCTGGCGAGGCTGGCCACAACGCCGGTCGGCTTTTTGGGTTGACCCGCAAACTACGTCGTGAGCGACTTTGAACGGACATTTTTCCTCAAGGACAGGTCTGATGATAGAAGTGAAACAGCTGCACTAATCACCGCGTGAAAAGATGACTGTAAGCAAATCGGCGGCGCGAAGCTTGGGTACTGGGACCAGCATCTCCGGTAACTGCACCATGGAACCGGGAAAAGGATCGGTTGGGCTTGACGTGGCCCATGGTGCACCAATCGTCTGACAGCGTGGCGCGCACGATTTTTGCTGAAGATAGTTCACTCCGCGTGTCTAAGGCCGCGTAGAGCACTCAGCTCCGCCTTAGAAGGTCCTGGCGGTCACCAATATCACAGGGTGGAATGACACCGGTCACTGCGTGATGGGGTGGGAGCGGATTGAATGTCAGCGGGTGTCTGTGCGCAGGAAACGTCGTTACCTCGGGATTTGGACAGCAGCGTGGCCTCCAGGGGGAAGCAGCCTATGCGCTCCCCGCCAACCTACCAGGAACTCCTTGCGAATGTTGACTGGCACGTGGCCGAGCGGGAATTGGGCTATCGGCCAGGTGATCCGATCAATGTTGCTTGGATGTGCAGTGATCGCATTTGCCGACTAGGCCTAGCCGACAAGTTGGCATTGCTCTGGGAAGACTATCAAGGTAACGAGAAGCGATTCACCTACGACGACGTCCGGATTCTCTCCAACACCATTGCTCAATTCCTTTGCGCGCAAGGCATTCGACCGGGAGAACGGGTTTGCCTGTTCCTAGACCGTGTGCCGGAACTGTATTTCGGGTTTCTCGGGATCCTCAAGATGGGAGCGGTGGCACAGCCGCTGTTCTCCGCGTTTGGGGACGAATCACTGCTCGTGCGGCTTGCTGACGCCGGAACCTCCGCCATTCTTACCCAAAAGAAGCATCTGCACAAGGTTCGCAAGATCCGCGACCAGCTGCCGAATCTGCGACACATCATCCTTATAGATAAGGACGTGAGGTCGTTGCGGGAACGAGAGATTGCCTTTGCCATGGAAGAGGCCCCGCGGGTCAAACACTTCTCTGCCTATCCGACAACGGCTGAGTCTCCCTCGGTTCTGCACTATACCTCCGGCACGACTGGCCAGCCGAAAGGTGCCCAGCACGTCCACTACTCGATCATCGCTCAATACCTCACGGCTAAATGGGTGCTTGATCTCCAAGCCGATGACATTTACTGGTGCAACGCCGATCCCGGCTGGGTCACCGGCACGTCCTATGGCATTATTGGCCCCTGGTCGAACGGGAACACACAGGTCGTTCTCGATTCCGGTTTCAACGCAGGACGATGGTACGACTTCATCGAGAAATATAGGGTGAGCGTTTGGTACTCGGCGCCGACCGCCATCCGTCTCTTGATGAAGGAGGGAGCAGAAATCGCCCGGAAGCGTGATTTGTCGAGTTTGCGGCATCTGGCTAGCGTGGGCGAACCCCTGAACCCTGAGGCAGTACTTTGGTCGCAAGAGCTATTTGGGAAGCCATTTCACGACACCTTCTGGCAGACCGAAACGGGCTGCATCGTCATCACCAATTTTCCCGGCATGCCGATCAAGCCCGGCTCCATGGGAAAACCGTTTCCGGGAATCACCGCAACAGTGCTGGATCTCAAAGGCTACGAGCCAGTCAATCGGGCGGGCGTGACTGGCGTGATCGCGCTACGGCCTGGGTGGCCGTCGCAGATTCGGGGTTACAGGAACAACCAGCCTGGATTCGAGGCGAAATTCAAGAACGGCTGGTATCTGTGTGGCGACCGCGCCTCGATTGATCCGGACGGTTATTTCTGGTTCGTGGGAAGGGACGATGATGTCATCAACACCGGTGGACACCTAGTTGGTCCGTTCGAAGTTGAATCGGCTCTCTTGGGATGCCCGGCCGTGGCTGAGTCCGCCGCTGTCGCCAAGCCGGACCCCATCAACATGGAAGTCGTGAAAGCGTACGTCACCCTGAAGGGAGGCTTTCAGCCATCCGGTGATCTCGAACTGGAAATCATGAACAACATTCGCAAGCGGCTGTCGCCGCTGGCCATGCCCCAGGAAATTGAGTTCGTGGACTCTCTACCAAAGACGCGCAGCGGCAAGATCGTGCGCCGCATCTTGCGTTGCAAGGAGTTTCATGAGCCCGTGGGGGACCTTTCCACCATCATGGAGGACTGAGGAGAACCATGGACGAAATTAACAAAGCAGTTCAGGATTACATCATCCGGGAATATGTGCCTGAGGGAGACGACCGGGAAATCACCGAGACAACGCCGCTGATTTCCAGTGGCCTCGTGGATTCCTTCTCCATGGTGTCTCTCCTGCGATTCCTGGAAAAGAAATACGCGATCCGCATTCCAGACGCCGCCGCCACACCCGAAGCCTTCGATACGGTCGAGCGCATTGTGGCCCTGGTGCGACGGTTCCAGAAAGCGGAGGTCGGCAGCGTTTAAGCGTGCCCGGCGCTGCCGCAGCCCGGTTGTGAGCTGGGCACGGCTCAGAATCTTATTACGCGAGGCCTTTTATGTCCTTTTCCACTACAGTTCGCAATTGCTATCAGGCAGACATTGAGGGAATCAGGGCCATGGGACTGTTCAAAGAAGAGCGATATCTCCATTCGCCACAGTCGTCAGACATTGAGGTGGAGTTCCCGATTGGCTCTACCGCGCGGAAGTGCGTCAACATTTGCTCCAACAACTACCTCGGGCTGTCCAGCCACCCAGAGGTGATTGCTGCCGCGCACGCTGGGCTCGACGCACGTGGCTATGGGATGTCCTCCGTGCGCTTCATTTGCGGTACCCAGGACATCCACCGGGAACTGGAGAAGCGGCTGACCGAGTTCCTTGGAACCGAGGACACCCTTCTCTTCCCCTCCTGCATGGACGCCAACGCCGGCTTCTTCGAGGCCTGCCTGAATGAACAAGACGTGATGATCGCCGATCGACTCGTCCACGCGTCCATCGTGGACGGAATGCGTTTGTCGAAAGCCGTGCAAGATACTTTCAAGCATTCCGACATGGGGCACCTGGAGGAGAAACTGCAAGAACACCAGGACAAGCGGTTCCGCTTGATCATCACCGATGGCGTGTTCTCCATGGACGGTGACACCGCCAAACTGGCCGATATTGTCGCGCTGTCAGAGAAGTACAACGCCATGGTGTTCGTGGATGACTCCCACGCTACCGGCTTTATCGGGAAGACCGGGCGTGGGACGCACGAGCACTGCGGCGTATTCGGCAAGATCGACGTGATCACCACAACCCTGGGGAAAGCACTGGGCGGGGCTTCCGGAGGGTGTGTCAGCGGACGCCGCGAGTTAGTGGAGATGTGCCGCCAGCGGGCGCGCCCTTATCTGTTTTCAAATGCTGTGGCACCGGTGATCGTGGCGGGAGCACTCAAGGTGCTGGATCTGATCCGCGCTACAACGGAGCGCCGTGACAAGCTGGAGTGGAACGCCAGGTACTGGCGTGATCTGCTCAAAGAGGCCGGTTTCGATTTGAAGGAAGGCGATACTCCGATCGTGCCCGTCATGCTCTACGACGCGAAACTAGCGCAAGACTTTGCCCGCGACCTCTTTGACGAGGGCGTCTACGCCGTTGGGTTCTTTTTTCCCGTTGTGCCGAAGGGACAGGCCCGCATTCGCACGCAACTCTCCGCCGCCCACGAAAAACACCACCTGGATGCAGCGATTGACGCCTTCAAGAAGGTTGGCAAGAAGTACCAAATTCTGGGATTGGGCAAAAAGGAACTGCTCGCGAGGTTCGCGGCGTAACGGAGAGGGCCGGAGAAGAAGCGGTTGATTGCAGGCTCCGGAGAAGACCCTTCACACCTGGGGACAGGGGAACGGAGGTCCATATGCTCTGTGCAGAACTTGAAGAGCTTGAGGCGCAATTCGACAAGATCATAACTGAGCTGGAAAATCCGGATTTGACTGCAGAGGAAGAGCAGGCCCTGTTGAAGGCTCGCGATCAGATGAGTCGTACCATTAAGGACCATCAGATGTTTGGGCACAAGGGTGGTCCTTGTTTTGAGGAATAGCAGGACTAGTCTTCCCTAAGACCTGCCAAAAATACAGGGACGGCGCAAAGCCAAGTATGACAAGCAGCAGGCTGAAAACAGGGTCATTAAGCTGAGTTTCGTCTATTGCAGGGTCAACGTGGCGCTCCGCGTCGTGGAGCGATACGTCCCGCGGATTGTCGCAGAAGTGCCGTGCACTGCGCTGGTAGTCACAGTGAAAGTAACGACATTTGCCCCGGCGGGTATTGTGGCTGTTGATGGAACCTGAGCAACGGATGTGTTCGTGGTGGCCAGAGAGACGACCGCACCGCTAGTTGGTGCGGCGCCGTTGAGAGTAAGTGTGCCAGTCGATGTCCCGCCGCCGGTCACTGTACTTGGATTCAACGTCAGCGACGTCAAAGAAGCAACCGACACAGTAAGCGTCGTAGTCCGGGTCGTGCCAAACACCGCAGTAATGGTGACTGACGTCGAGGATGCGACCCCACTTGTAGTGATCGTGAATGTGGCGCTGGTCGAGCCGGCAGCTATCAATACACTGGCTGGCACCTGTGCTGCGGACGTGTTAGAGCTTGAGAGCGACACCGTGGCTCCGCCGGCCGCCGCGGCTCCGTTCAGAGTGATCGTACCAGCGGAGTTGTTTCCGCCCACGACCGAGGTGGGATTTCTGGTCACGGATGACAATGTCGGGGCATTGACCGTCAGGGTGGTGGTGGCGACCCCACCAGGTCTAATAAGGTTTGCTGCCAAGCCGGGTCAATCGCCATAGGTCGGTCTGCGACACGACTTGAGCCTTATACCGACGGAGCCAAATTCAATCCCAACGCTGCTCGGTTGAGAAGGCCGCCAAGACACTAGCTTCTCGAACGCTGGATGTAGTGCTTTTCAGGTGAGGACCGAACTTGGGGATAAACATTGCGGTTTCAAGGGATTGTAGGGCCCCTTGTTCCATCCGGCACAGACAGGAAGTGTGCGCTTAATCACATTACCCGGGTTCGACTGCCGACGATAATTAAACCAGCGCAGATCACATCAGGAGGAGACCATGCCGGAGAGTGTCCTCACCAAGCCAGTTGCGGAAACAAGGGAGAAAGAGGCGGTTTCGGTACCCGCTCCCAGGCGCTCATCGAAGGCATTCAATTCCTTTCAAATTGCCCAGGCACAATTCGATAAAGCAGCGGAATATTTGGGACTCGATGCAGCCACCCGGGAACTTCTACGGTTTCCCCTCCGTGAATTCCAGTTTGCGATTCCTGTGCACATGGACGATGGTTCGGTGAAGGTTTTCCGTGGATTTCGTGTGCAGCACAACGATGCACGGGGACCGGGTAAGGGGGGCATTCGTTTTCACCCGCAGGAGACGATCGATACGGTTCGTGCTTTGGCAATGTGGATGACTTGGAAATGCGCAGTGGTCGATATTCCTTTGGGTGGGGCAAAGGGCGGAGTGATCTGTGATCCACACAATCTCAGCGCCCGTGAACAGGAGCAGATCTGTCGTGGCTGGGTGCGACAGGTGGCGAAAGACGTGGGACCGATGACCGACGTACCGGCTCCCGACGTCATGACGGACGCGCAACATATGATCTGGATGCTAGATGAATATGAAAAGATCCATGGTGGCCGATTCCCTGGATTCATCACCGGTAAGCCAGTTGGGCTGGGAGGTTCACTCGGGCGCACGGAAGCTACCGGTTACGGAGTTGTGATCACGCTGCGCGAGGCACTTAAGGAACTGGGGATCCGGCCGGAAAACACACGGGCCAGTGTACAAGGCTTCGGCAATGTGGCCCATTACGCCATCGAACTCTACCAGCGGCTGGGTGGACGGGTAATCGCAGTCTCTTGCTGGGATCAGGCTGACCAGTGCCCTTATACCTTCCGTCTACGCGACGGAATCGATCTCGCCAAGCTCTCCGGCATCACGGATCACTTCGGTGGAATTGACAAAGCGAAAGCTAGAAGCTTGGGCTACGAGGTTCTGCCGGGAGAAGCATGGCTGGAACAGGACGTTGATATTCTGATTCCCGCGGCCATGGAGAATCAGCTCATCGGTGAAAATGTTGGGCGGATTCCTCCAAGTGTTCGGATCATTGCGGAGGGTGCAAACGGTCCAACCACGCCTGAAGCTGATGCTCAGATTCAGGAGCGAGGGATTCTTCTCATTCCTGACTTTCTGGCGAACGCGGGCGGCGTGACCTGCAGCTATTTCGAGCAAGT
>Ga0335077_10003487_pt1 | contig 19022 bp, 13 predicted proteins | sample Lox_Sample_31_FD_207151 | JGI IMG/M metagenome (GOLD analysis project Ga0335077, IMG submission 207151) | Soil microbial communities from Loxahatchee National Wildlife Refuge, Florida, United States - Lox_Sample_3.1 | ecosystem: Environmental > Terrestrial > Soil > Wetlands | place: USA...
TCGACACGTTCGTGGTGGCGCTGGTCCAGCTCGAGCCGCTCATGTCGGTGCAGCCCGGCCCCGGGGTGCTCTTCTTCATGTCCGTGGTCGTGTTGACCATGCTCGCGGCGCAGTCCTTCGACCCGCGCCTGATCTGGGATGCCGGCCGGCGGCGGCAGGTGGGGCATGGCTGAGGACAGCGGTCTCGCGAAGCTGCCGCAAGCCACGGTGGTGCCCGGGAAGCGCTTCCGGGTCTCGATCGTCTGGGCCATTCCCGTCCTCGCGGCGGTGGTGGCGATCGGCATCGCGGTCCAGCGGATCTTGAGCGAGGGCCCGACCATCACCGTCGTCTTCAGGTCGGCCGAAGGCCTGGAGGCCGGCAAGAGCTTTATCAAGTACAAGGACGTGAACATCGGCCAGGTGACGGCCGTGCAGCTCGCCTCGGACTACTCCCAGGTGGAGATCAAGGCGAAGATCGCCAAGAGCGCGGCGGGTTTGATGGTCGAGGACGCGCGCTTTTGGGTGGTCAGGCCGCGCATCGCGTTGACCGGAGTATCCGGGCTGGGCACGCTGCTGTCGGGCAACTACATCGGCTTCGCGTCCGGCAAGTCCGACCAGCCGCGGCGCAGCTTCACCGGGCTCGAAGTGCCTCCGATCGTTACCGGTGGGCTTCCGGGGCGACAGTTCCTCTTGCGCGCCGAGACGCTGGGCTCACTGGGGATCGGCTCACCGATCTATTACCGCCGCCTGCCGGTGGGCGAGGTGGTCGCGTATGATCTCGCCGCCGACGGCAAGAACGTCGACATCAAGGTCTTCGTGCAGTCGCCCTATGACAAATACGTGAACCCCGGGACGCGCTTCTGGAACGCGAGCGGAATCGACGTCTCGCTCAACGCAAACGGGTTCGACGTACGCACCGAGTCGTTGGCGGCGCTGGTCGCGGGCGGCCTAGCGTTCGATACGCCGGTGTTCGCGCCGACGGCAGCGCCCGCTGCCGCGGATACGGCATTCACCCTGTACAGCACCCGGGCCGTCGCGATGAAACAACCGGAGACCGTGGCGAGACACTATGTGCTCTACTTCAACGAGACGGTGCGAGGATTGTCGATCGGAGCGCCGGTGACGTTGTTCGGCATGCCCGTGGGCGAGGTCACGGACGTCGGCCTGAGCTTCGATCCAGGAACGCTGGACGTACATCCGCGCGTGGAGTTCACGTTCTACCCCGAGCGCATGGTCATGCGCCTGTCCGGGAGACAAGAGCTCGCAGCGCAGGCGTTGGCCGAGAGCTCCGAACAGAAGCGCCACGCGGTGCTGCGGCGCCTAGTGGAGGAGCGGGGACTGCGCGCGCAGCTCAAGAGCGGCAGCCTCATCACCGGGCAGCTCTACGTCGCCTTCAACTTCTACCCGAACGCGCCGAGGGCGAAGATCGACTGGAACCGGGACGCGCCGGTGCTGCCCTCCGTCGAAAGCCTGATCCCCGATCTCGAAGCGAAGCTTCCCGAGATCGTCGACAAGATCAACAAGCTGCCGCTCCAGGCGATCGCCGAGGACCTGAAGAAGAACCTGGAGACGCTCGACCAGACGCTGAAGAGCGCAAACAAGCTGGTGAGCCATGTCGACGCCGACGTGGTCCCCGAGCTCAAGGGAACGCTCGAAGAGGCGCGCCGTGCGATGGCCGCGGCCGAGCGCGTGATGAAAGGCGCGGAGAGCACACTGGTCGGCCCGAACGCGCCCACCCAGCAAGAGCTGCGCGATACCCTTCAGGAGGTGTCTCGGACCGCGCGTTCTCTGCGCGTGCTCACCGACTACCTGGAGCGCCATCCCGATTCCCTGATCCGCGGCAAGTCAGAGCAGAAGTTCGGAAGACAATGATGAGACGCCTTGCGTTCGTCATAGCGGTTTGCGCGCTCGTGTCGCTGAGCGCCGGATGCGCTTCCACGCCCCCGTCGCACTTCTACACGCTGAGTGCGACAGCGACGCCGGTCACGACGAAGTCGAGCCTGTCCGTGGCGGTGGGCCCGGTATCGGTGCCCGCCGTGGTCGATCGTCCGGAGATCGTCGTGACTGCGGCCCCGAACCAAGTGTGGCTGGACGAGTTCAACCGCTGGGCCTCGCCGCTGCAGGACAACCTCTCGCGCGTCATCGCGGAAAATCTCGCCGCGCTGATGGGCACCCCGCACGTCACCCAGTTCCCGCAGCAGTTGAGCGCCGGCTCGGACTACCGCGTCGCGGTCGAGGTGCTGCGCTTCGAATCCGCCCCCGGCGAGGCGGCGACACTGGACGCGATATGGACCGTGCGCCGAACGCAGGACGGGAAGACGGAGACGGGACGCACCACCGCGCGCGAGCCCGCGCGCGAGAAGGGCTACGAGGCACTCGCCGCCGCGCACAGCCGCGCGGTCACGCGGCTGAGCCAGGACATCGCCGAACAGGTGCGAGTCCTCGACCGTCCCCAGCAGTGACCGCGTCCCCTGTGGGCCGCAGATATCCGGGCTAGCTCAACCTGGAGCTCCGCTTTTTTCGGTTCAGCTCGGCGGCCCTCCCTCAACGCTCAGGTTTGAATGGCGCCGCGCGCAGGAGGCGGTTGCGCAGCGAGTCGTAGATCGGCTCGACGCCGAGCAGCGCCGGAACGATCATCGCGACGAAGCATGCTCCAAGCATGGGCAGCAGGAGCGTGAAGCTAGCGGTCAGCTCGGTGACCAGGACGATGCCGGTGAGGGGGGCGCGCACCACGGCACAGAAGAACGCGGCCATCGACACGATCGCCAGCTCGGTTGCGGATGGCATGAACGTGCCGAACAGCGGCGTGCACAGCAGGGCGAAGAGCACGCCCACCTGCGCACCGAGCACGAGCATCGGTGCAAACAGGCCGCCGGGCGTGCCCGCCGCGTAGGAAACGGCACCCAGCGCGAAGCGCAGGACGAACACGCCGGCAACCGCGATACCAGCCGCATTTGCGTCCAGCATCCGTTGCGTGACGCCTTCCCCGCCGCCGACGAGGCCCGGGGCGAACCAGCCGACGACACCCACACCAACCCCGATCACCGCAGCCCGCACATAGTGCGGCCAGCGCTCGAAGGCCGCAGCTGCGCGCAAGGCGGCGAGGATCGCGCCGCAGTAGAGCGCTCCGGACAGGCCCGCGACCAGGCCAAGCGCGATGTGCACCACCAGCGTGCCGGATCCCGGATAGCCTTGGGCCGGCACGTGGAAATCCGGAGCCTGCCCGAGCAGGACTCGGGCCACGGCGATCGCCGTGGCGGATGCACCGAGTGCCGCCACCGCGATGCGCGGCTCGAAGCGCCGCACCAGCTCCTCGAGCACGAACACTGCGCCCGCGATCGGTGCGTTGAATGCCGTTGCCAGTCCGGCCCCCGCCCCGGCGGCGATCAGCACGCGACAGTCGGTGGCGCTGCGGCGGAAGGCCTTGCCGAGGAGCTGGGCGATCGCCCCGCCCATCTGCACGCTCGGCCCTTCGCGCCCCAGCGCCAGCCCGCCCCCAATGGCGAGCGCACCGCCGATGAACTTCACCAGGATCAGCCGCAACGGCGACTCCGGAAGCTTCCCCGTGCCGATGATCACCTCGATCTGCGGGATCCCGCTCCCGGCCGAGTCTGGGGCAAACCGGCGGACCATCCAGGCGGCGAGCCCGGCCATCGATGCGGCCGCGCCGACGACGAGTACGAATCCCAGAACAGCGTCGCCGTGCGCCCAATGGATGACGACGCCGCGCGCAGCTTCCATCGACTGCAACGTCAGACGGAACACGGCCCCCACCAGGCCAGCGCAGGCTCCGACGGCGAACGAAGTGAGCGCGAGGCCGATCAGGCCTGCACGCCCCTCATCGTCCGGGGCAGGTGGAGACGCCAGCAAAGACAATCCCTTCGTTCAAGAAGCGGCCATGCGCTAAAACATCCCCGACGTCGCCATACTGCCGATTCCGTACGGTAGCAGCAATCGGCTGAGCTCGACGCCGAAGTTGAACTAAGACAGTCCGAGCGGGATGCCGCTGCGCGGAAGGCCAATGTCCTTCAGGGCGCTGGCGAATCCGAACCCGTGCAGCAGACCAAAGCAGAACACCACCACCCATGGGCAACGCGCGGCCAAGCTTGGCTCGCCGCGCTGTACCTGACCTTAAGAAGCCCGTACGGACCAGATCGCCGGCGGCCGGTGATTCACCGATCGCCTCCCTGCCCCGCCTAGTGGCTCAGCGAGCTCACCGCCGCCTGCGCGTCCGCGCGCGGGCTTTGCTTGAGGTAGACAAGGATCGCATAGCGGGAGCCAGGGTCCCGAACCGCATTCGAGTGGAGCAGCTTCACGTACTCCGGCACGGCATCCCAATAGCCCCATTGCGCGAGGTCTGAGGCCACGAGGGCCGCCATGGGCTTGTGCTGTCGGATGAAGAACCGATAGGCCTGGATCACGCGCTGGCGCGGCACCGCGGCGTCGGCAGCGCCCTGAACGGAAAGCGCGAGCAGAACATTCTCCAGCTCGGGCAACGTACGGCTGGAATCGGCGAAATATCTCTTCTCGATCCACGACACGCGCGAGGGCCCGCGCAGCTCGAGATCGGCGGCGAGCATCGCCGCGAGATTCGCGTCGTTGTGCTGGAGCCAGGCGGCGTCGAGGCGCTGCTCGAGGTCCTCCGCGTCGCGCGCGCCGCCCGCAATCCCGAGCAGCAGGGTGTACACCTGCTGCCGGGAGGGGTCGTCGGTATGCCGGGCCAGCCTGTCGGCATCGAGCTTTGGCCTGAGGCTGCGCAGAGCAGGGTATGGCGCACGCGCAAGCTCGCCATAAGCCATGCCGGCAACGAGCGGCTCGGAGCTGTCTAGATAGGGCAGCGCGAGCGCCGCATGCTGCTGCCATTGCGCATCGGTCGCGTTGGAATCGGGAGTGGCGGCCGCCACCTTGCTCAGCCAATCGCCGTACTCGCTGCCGACGCTGCCCATGCTGAGCCACATCGGCGAGAGGGTGCTCTGGAGCATGAGAACCGGGCGAGCGCTGTGCATGGTCGCTGCGTCCACCCGATGCGTCTCCGCGGGGATGATTTCGCCGGCGGCGCCCCCGCCTTTGATCACGGCGATGACCCGCAGTCGGCCGCCGTCCATCTCCGGCACGGCCAGCACTGCGCGGTCCGCCGCCATCATCTGTTGGGCGGGTGCGAGCTTCATCGCACGCAAGCAGATCGGGCAGGCCGTGGCATCTATGCCGGCGACGAGCACCAGGACGGCCGACCGGCGGCACCCTGCCCGTGTAGCGGTTCGGCTTGCGGTTGCCCGACCACACCACGTCATATACCTTCTCGAACGACTGGCCGTCTTGCGCCCAGCCCTTGACGATCTGGATGCGGTCGAGGTTGCCCGAGGTCGGGTCCTTTAACGCCCAGACCACGAACGAGGGCGCCTTCGCCTTCGGCTCGGGCAGATCGCCACCCATGGGCACGCCCTTCGCGTATCCGGTCTTGACCCAGTCCTTCTGCTTGGCGACCTCTGGAGCATATTCCCAGCCGCCGAAGAACCGGATGCGGATCTGCGGGCCGCTCGTGGCGAAGGTCTCCTTGCGCTGCATCGCTTCGAACAGCGAAGCGCGCGTGTTCTCCTCCGCCCACACGCCCGTGAGGCCGGCAGGGTTCTCGTAACGCGTGTCCAGGCCGGCGAAGAGCTGGCCGGACATGCGCGTCTGAACCAGGCCGTCCACGTGAGCGTGCCCGCCGAAGAAGTTCTGCTGGCGGTAGGGAACCGCCGTGTTGTGCGAGTCCGATCCGCCCACGACATCCATCTTGTATGGGTTGTAACCGCGCGCGTGCTGCATGGCGATGCCGTCTTTGAGGGCCTGTCGCACGTAGCTCCCGGGGATGCTCGGGAACACTCCCGCGGGATCGGAGAGCAGGTAGGTCAGGACTTCATAGTTGGCGAATTCGTCGTTGGGCGACAGCAGCGGATGCGTCTCCGACGCCCCCTTGATCTGCTTGATCTCGGTGAGGCGCTCGTTGCGATCGCGCGCATCGGCCCAAACCTTGTCGATCGGCCGGCCTTTGAAGTCGACCTCCGTCGGATACATGATGCCGTTCGAGAGATTGGCGTTGTGCGAGATCGCGAGCAGCTCGTTGCCCGCCTTGCGCTGGCCGTCCATCCAGTCCCACAGGTCCTCGGGTGCCTGCGAATCGAGCGAGCTGAACGGCATCTGAGGCACCTTCGCACAATCCTTGAAGAACACGTTGCGGTGCATGTTCTGGGCGCGTGGAGTGGACGTCCACTCGTAGGAACAGAACGCCGTGAACTTGCCGGGCTGGTTCGCCGCATTGGCCGCATCGTTATTGCCTTCCACACCGTGCCCGCAACCTGCGGGTCGACCAGGGCTTTGATCGGCTGCATCTTGACCATCGACTCGCCCAGCCAGAGGTAGATTCTCTGGATATCCGCCGGCGCCCTGACGATCAGCTCCTTGGCAATCGGCAGTTTGCTGATCGAGGAACTCGGATCGTTGGACAATCGCACCACACCTGCATATTCGGAGTGATCGGTGACGCCCATCCGATCGAGCGGGGTGGTGATCTTGACGTCGTAGCCTAGAGGATGCTTGATCGTCTCGCCCTTCGCGTACTTGTAGGCATCGTCGGGCCCGGTCATGTGGTTGCCAAAGATGAATGCGTCGAACGACCAGCTCGTGTGCACGTGCGTTTCGCCGAAGTAGGCGTCGCGCAGCGGGTTCTTCTCTGCGAATGCGGGTGATGCAGATCCCACGGCGAGGCCCATGCTTAGTAATCCGCCTGTTACGACGATGAGTTTAGAACGCATAGGTCACCTCTCCGGTTTTTGAACTAGTCGACTGGCGGCTCGGCGCGGGTGCAGGGATCATGGACATGAAGGTTCTGGCCCAATCCGCGCTCCAGGCAAGGCCCCTTACCTCCTCGGATAGCCCTTGAAGTCCTCCTCACCCGGCATGATGTTTGGGTACTCTCGCACGCTCTTCTCGTATGCGCCCATGATCTCCAGCATCGGGAAATACGCCCACCCCATGGTGAGCGTCGCGTTCCAGAGGTTGTAGTCCTCGTGCGGGTCGCTGGAGAGATCGAAGAACTGCGGGAGGATCGGCTCCTCGAAGCCATGGTTAATGGCCTCGGGTCCCGGGCCGCGGTTGTAACGAAGAACCATCTTGTAATACATCCATTTGACCGACATGAGCCGGCCGTCGCTGCCAAAGAACATGTAGTAGTCCCGGCCCGTCGTGGGGCTCCTGCCCAGCATGAAGGCCGAAGCGTCCTTGCCGTCGATGGGTCGGTCCTTCGGCACTAGATTCGACGCACCGGCAAAGCCGGCAAGCGTCGGCAGCCAGTCCACCGCCGCCAGCATCTGCTCGGTTACTATGCCCGCGGGCACCTTGCCCGGCCAGCGCACCATGGCAGGCACACGCATGCTGCCCTCGAAGGGCGCCCAGTAAATGTTGCCGCGATACGGCCCGGTGGAGCCGCCTGAGCTACCAGCGGCGCCGGTGACCGGCCCGTTGTCGCTGCTGAGCACCACGATGGTGTTGTCATCGATGCCGGCCTCCTTGATGGCATCGAGGATCTGCCCGACCCGGTAGTCCATTTCGGCAATGCAGTCGGCGTACATTCCCCCGCGCAACGGAGACTTGCCGACGAAGTCGGGGTTGCACACTTCGGGCGGATGCATCTCGGAATAGCCGAGGTAGACGAAGAAGGGTTTCTTGGCCGCCGCCTGCCGCTTGATGAAGTCGATGGTCTTCGGAATGAGATACTGTCCGTCGACGATTGGCCGCACCTTCATATCCAGAGGCATCGCGATCTTGGACGGCTCGCCCTTGCGGCCCTCCAGGATGTGGGGAGGGAGGTCGAGCAGCTCGGGCACCTTCTTCTCGGCCAGGACCTTCTTCACCATGGCGTTGAAGAGCGGATAGGTCGTGTACGCGGCCTCATCCCAGCTGTCGGGAATCCCCCACCACTCGTCGAAGCCCTGGTCGTTCGGCAGGCGACCCTGCGTGTTGCCCAGATGCCATTTGCCGTACAACGCGGTCGCGTAGCCGGCGTCGGAGAGCAGCTTGGCGATCGTGTACTCCCACGGTGTCAACCCGAACTTCCCGCCCGCCGGGGGAACGACCGACCAGGTGCCGGACCGGATCGGGTGGCGCCCGGTCATGATCGCCGAGCGCGACTGCGTGCACTGGATCTCGACGTTGTAATTGTTGAACCGGATCCCCTCGTTCGCCAGCTTGTCTATGCGGGGGGTGGCGGTTGTGCCGCCGTAAACGCCGAAATCCCCCCACCCGACGTTGTCCACCAGGATGAAGACGATGTTGGGCTTCGAAGAGGTGTTCTGTGCACTCGCTGTCTGTGCGGCGAATGCAGCGACCAGTGCTGCGCTCAAGGCGAAAGCCGTCACCACTGTTCTAGCGCTCATCTGCGGATTTCTTTTCATGTGCGGTCTCCTTTCCAGGCTCTTGCAGAACGAGTCTCATGTTCCACGTTGCTCTAAGAGATCTAGGGCGAGCTCCAGTACTCCTGTCTCGCAAGGAAAGCGAATGCCACTTTCGTTCTAGTCGATACAGTCATCAATAGATGGCTTGGGCTGCCCGCCTGGGCCGCGGCCAAGTGAGGTGCGGCCCCAACGCACGGGCCGCGAGCGGGGTCGAGGATATGATCAGCTCTTGCATGGAACGGTCTCCTCGAATACATGCAGGCTTCAAGGGTCTCGAACTGACCGTCTGGACTCAACTGCTCGCCATTGAACTACATCGCATCACGGGCACGCAAGTTGATCTCGATCAGGGCTGACGAGATTAGCACTCGGCCGAGTTGTGATTGTTTCAGTACCCTTACAAGACCCTTGCCTTGCGCTCGATCTGCGAAAAGGCATATGCCGATCGAGTGGACGTGCGAACCCCGCAATGCGCAGATCCGCTATCCAGCTCGGTCGTGGCCTGACAAGCGCTCGCGTCAATCCATTCCAATGGGCGCATCAGCGTGGCGCTCGTGCGTCGAGCTTGCTACTGCCCTTTCGGGAAGGTGGCACGACGTTCCTCGAGCACGGCAGCCTCCTGCACGAGGCGCGTGAGCTCGGCAACCGAACGCACGCGAAGCTTGGCGGTGATGGCCGTGCGGTGCAGCTCCACGGTCCGCTCGCCGATGCCAGGTCGCCGGCGGCGATGACTACTCCGGGCAGCAGGCGCTGCGTCTATTGCGTCGGCGTGTCGCGCGCGGCTGCGACGGCGCGCTGCATCGTCTCGCGATCGGACGAGGTCAGCTGCTCGCGCCCTAACTTGTAGGTGACCTGGTTGATCGTTCCGGTGAACTTGAACGGCAGCTCGTAGCTTTCGTCGACCGGCGTGCGGGTGTCCAGGCCGATGTCGAGAGTCTCGTCGAGCGCCATGATGAACGGGATCGTGTGCTCCATCTTCTGCTGCGCGAGCACCCTGCCGTCGACCATGAGCACCCCCGTGCCGCTCTTGCCGAGGCCCGGCCCGTCGTACTTGAAGTCGAAGACGAGCGTGTGCTTGCCGGGAGAAAGCGACTTGCCGAGCCAGTCTTCGGCGCCGACCCCGCCCTCGAAGCGGTAGCGCTTGAGGTTGAGCAGGTTGTAGACGAATACCGGCTTGCCCCTTTGCAAGTAGAGACCATAGCCGCCGAAGCGCCCGCCCATCGTCGCGATCATGCCCTGCGCGCCTTCTTCTGGCACCGTGATCTCGGCGGTGATCGTGTAGTCCCGATCCAGGAGGTTCGGCGCGTTGCCGACCGGAATGCCAACGTTCTCGCCTGTATAGGTGAACACCGTCCTGCCTGCCGTTGCGCTTGGCCGCGGCGTGAGCAGGCGCGGCAGGACCGAGTTATCGATCGGGAGGACCTGGTACCTCACGGCCTCGGTGAGGAACAGCGCCTGCATCTCCTTCAGCTTGTCGGGCATCTTCGCCGCGAGGTCGTTGGCCTGCGAGTAGTCCTCGGCGATGTTGTAGAGCTCCCACTTGTACTCGTTGACCGGGGGCAGCGGCTTCGTGCCGAGCACCCAGGGTGGCACAGGGGGGGTCGTGCAGGCGTACCAGCCGTCGTGGTAGATGCCGCGGTTGGCCATCATTTCGAAGTACTGCGTAGCGCGCTTCGACGGCGCGTTGGCGTTGGACTTGTCGAACGTGTAGACCATGCTCACGCCTTCGATCGGCTTCTGCTTGATCCCGTCGACCCTGTCCGGCGCTTCGATCCCCGCCGCTTCGAGGATCGTCGGCACGATGTCGATGACGTGGTGGAACTGTGACCGGATGCCGCCCGGGCCGTCGATGTGGCCGGGCCACGAGATCGCCATCCCCTGCCGCGTGCCGCCGAAGTGCGAGGCGATCTGCTTCACCCACTTGAACGGCGTGTCGAACGCCCACGCCCACGGCACGGCCATGTGCGGGTACGTCTTGTCGGAGCCCCACGACTCGTAGTAGCGCAGATATTCGATCTCGGGCAGCTGGAGGACACCGTTGGCGGCAGTCATCCAGTTCGGCGTGCCCATCATCGTGCCCTCGGCGCTCGTGCCGTTGTCGCCGTCGATGTAGATGATGAGCGTGTTGTCGAGCTTGCCCATGTCCTCGACCGCTTGAATCACGCGGCCGATTTCGTGGTCGTTGTAGGCGGTGTAGGCCGCGAACACGTCGACCTCGCGAATGACGATCTTCTTCTGCACCAGGGAGAGCGAGTCCCAGCGCGGCAGCGAATCTGGCCACGGCGTGAGCTGCGTCCCCGGCGGGATCACGCCGAGACGCTTCTGGTTGGCGAAGATCTGCTCGCGCAGCTTCTCCCAGCCCTCGTCGAACAGATGCATCTTGCTGATCTTTTCGATCCACTCCTCGGTCGGCTGGTGCGGGTCGTGCGTCGCGCCGGGCACGTAGTAGACGAAGAACGGCTTCTCGGGGGCCGAGGCGTTGAGCTCCTTCATGTAACGGATTGCTTCGTCCGCCATGTCGGTGACGAAGTTGTAGTCCTTCCTGCCGATCCACGGATACACCGGGGTGTGATCGCGGAACAGGTACGGCGTCCACTGGTCGGTTTCGCCGCCCATGAAGCCGTAGAAGTACTGGAAGCCCATTCCACTCGGCCACTGGTCGAACGGACCCGCGGCGCTGTACTGGAACGATGGCGTGTTGTGGTTCTTGCCGAACCACGACGTGGCGTAGCCGTTGTCGGAGAGGATCCGGCCGATCGTCGCGTTCTCCGGACCGATCACCGAGTCGTAGCCCGGATAGCCGGTCGCCATCTCGCTGATGATGCCGAAGCCCACTGCGTGATGGTTGCGGCCGGTGATGATCGCCGCCCGCGTGGGTGAGCACAGCGCGGTCGAGTGGAACTGCGTATAGCGCAGGCCGCCCTTGGCGACGCGATCGAGCGCCGGCGTGGGAATGACGCCGCCGAACGTGCTCGGCACGCCGTAGCCCGAGTCGTCGGTCATGATCAGCAGCACGTTGGGCGCACCCTTCGGTGGCACTACCCTGGGTGGCCACCACGGCTTCGAATCCTTGGCGTTCTCCTTGATCACGCCGCCGAACGCCGGCGGAGGCGGCGGCAATTGATTACCGGGGATCGTCGTCGTGGCGCTGGGCGAACCAGGCGTTCCAGTGATCTGCTGCGCGGTCGCCAACGGCGCCAGTACTGCTCCGGCGATCAGTGATAGAAGGAACTTCGCAGCGCAGCGCTTCATCGTGGGCTCTCCTTCTCGGGGCGGATGCAACGAATAAGGATGGGTATTCGGTCAGACGCGGAGTTGATCGTCATCAAATGCGTTGGCTGACTTGGATGGCCGCCTTAAGCGGCCATCCAGGTAGCATTGCCTTCAATGCGATGCGGCGGGGCTCTCTCGCTCTCAGCGAACTGGCGCGGCGTGAGCCCCACGTGAGGGCGGCGTCCGCTCCTCACTTCGTCGGATAGCCCTTGAAGTCTTCGCCGGGCTTGATGTTCGGATATTTCCTCGCGCTCATCTCGTACTTGAAGACTTCGCGCAGCATTGGCTCTAAGATCCAACTGTTGTCCAGCTTGGTAGCAAAGAGGTTGACGTGTTCGCCCGGATCGCCGCTCAGGTCGTACATCATGGGGAACTGCGGCTGGATGATGGGCTCCTCGAGTCCCGTGGAATAGCGGAAGACCGCCTTGTAGATCTTCCATTTGATCGACATCAGTCCGCCGTCAAGACCGAAGAGCATGTAAGAATCACGCCCGGTGGTCTGGCTCTTACCCAGCATGAACGCTGAGGCGTCGATGCCGTCGATCGGGCGATCCTTGGGGACGAGATTTGGCGCACCTGCGATGCCGGCAAGCGTCGGCAGCCAGTCCACGGCGGCGAGCATCTCGTTGGTGACGATTCCGGCCGGCACGTGGCCAGGCCAGCGAACCATGCCAGCCGTTCGGTAGCTGCCTTCGAACGGTGGAGTGAAGAAGTCGCCGCGCCAGGGCCCGCTCGAGCCGCCCGGGGCAACAGGAATGCTGGGGGCCGACCCATTGTCGCTGGTGAGGACCACAAGGGTGTTGTCGTCGATGCCCGCCTCTTTGATCGCATCGAGGATTTGTCCGACACGGAAGTCCATCTCGCCAAGCAGGTCGGAGTAGACCCCACCGCGCTGCGGCGAGTTGCCCGCAAAGTCCGGGTTCACCACAACAGGCGGATGCATTTCCGAATAGGCCAGGTAAACGAAGAACGGCTTCTTCGCGGCCGCATTCCGCTTGATAGAGTCGATGGTCTTCGGAATGAGGTATTTCTGATCCACGATCCCGCGAACCTTCAAATCGAGCCGCATCACCGGAGTGGAAGGCCGACCCTTCTTGCCCTCCAAGATCATGGGGGGCTTCATCCCCGATTCCTTGGAGAGCGGGTAAGAGGTGTACCCGGCCTCGTCCCATGAGTTCGGAATCCCCCACCAGTCGTCGAAGCCTTTATCGTTCGGCAGGCGCCCTTGAACATCGCCGAGGTACCATTTCCCGTACAGCGCGGTGGCATAGCCCGCGTCCGACAGCAGTTGGGCAATCGTGTACTCGAACGGCGCCAGACCGTAGGGGAGTCCAAACGTCACCTTGTAGGTTCCGGAGCGGACCGACATGCGCCCGGTCATGATGGCCGAGCGCGACGGCGCGCACTGGACCTCGACGCTGTAGTTGTTGAAGCGGATCCCCTCGCGCGCCAACTGATCGATGCGCGGCGTGGTCGTGGTGCCGCCGTAAACGCCAAAATCCCCCCCAACCCACGTTGTCCACGAGGATGAAGACGATGTTGGGCTTCGAACTCGGGGCGTTCTGTGCGTGCGCGGTCGGCGCAGCGAATCCAAGCAGCAATGCTCCCATGGTCAGGACGAAAGCCGCGAGCGCGGCCAGGGGCTTCATGGGCTTTTGCATCGAATGGCCTCTGTCCTCTCTATTGAAGCAGCTGTAGGGAAGCTGAAAAAGCGTCGAAATGACCGTTGGGAGTGAAGCGGCTGCCATTGGATAGCAGGAACCACCAGAGCCCTTTGATCTAGATCAAGCGCGACGAGATCGATACTCGGGCCCATTGTGATTCTTGCAGCAACATTACAAATCGGCTTGCAGCGCATTCGATCTGTAGCATACAGACATATTTCTCAGCGAGCAGAGATAAGGTCCCCCCGCACTACCCGGCATCGGTATCCGCATCGGTCCTTGCCCTGACGCCTGTTAGCGCTCGTCCCAGCCAAGTCCACTGGGGGAATCAGCGTAGCGTTCGAGCGTCGAGCTTGCTACTGCCCTTTCGGGAAGGTGGGAGGACGTTGCTCGAGCACGGCAGCCTCCTGCACGAGACGCGTGAGCTCGGCAACCGAACGCACGCGAAGCTTGGCGGTGATGGCAGTGCGGTGCAGCTTCACGGTCCGCTCGCCGATGCCCAGGTCGCCGGCGATCTGCTTGTTGAGCCTTCCTTGCACGACATGCTGAAGCACGTCGCGCTCGCGCGGCGTGAGCGCATCGAAGCGGGCGCGCAACTCGTGCATGCGGGCGCGCTGCGCACGCTGGCGAGCGTCGCGGGTGAGCGCGCGCTCGACCGCTTCGAGCAGCGCGGCCTTCGATGCGTCCTTCGTGAGAAAGTCCTCGGCGCCCTGCCGCATCGCGCGCACGCTCGTCTCGATGTCGCCTTGTCCGGTGAGAAAGATCACCGGCGGCGCGAGCGCGTTGCCGGCCAGCGAACGCTGCAGGTCGAGACCGCTCATGCCGGGCATGCGCAAGTCTGCGATCAGGCATCCGGGCGCGTCGGCGAGCTGGGCGAGAAACTGCTCTGCCGAGGAGAAGGTCTGCACCGCGTAGCCCGCCGCGCGCAGCAGACGCGAGACGGCCGCGAGGAACGAAGCGTCGTCGTCGACGACGCACATCACGGGCGCAGGTTCGCTCACGACGCGGACGTTGCGTCCACCGTGGGCAGAGTGAATCGGAACGTCGCCCCCTCAGCCCCAGGGCTTTCCGCCCAGATGCGCCCGCCGTGCGCCTGGATGATCGTGCGCGAGATGGCGAGCCCGATGCCCATGCCGTTTGCCTTGGTCGTGAAGAAGGGCTCGAAGACCAAGCCGAGCCGTTCGGGCGGAATGCCGTGCCCCGAGTCGCTCACCTCCACTTCGACTGCGCGCCTGTCATGCTGCGCCCGCACCACGACGCGGCGCGAGCTGCCCGCCGTCCCGTCGACGGCATCCATCGCATTGAGCACCAGGTTGAGCAGCACCTGCTGGAGGTGCACCACGTCACCCATCACCGTCGGCAGGCCGGACGCGGACTCGATGTCGAGCGTGATGCGGCGCGCCGCTGCATCCGCGCGTGCGAGCGTGGCGAGGCCGCCAAACAAATCGGAAATCGCCAGCGCGCGCGGCTCGATGCTGCGTCGCTTGAGGAGCGCGCGCAGCCGCTCGATCACGTCGCGTGCGCGCTGGTCGTCGGCGCGAATATCGGCCAGTATCGGGCGCAATTCCGCAAGATCCGGCGGATCATGCTCCAGGAAAAGCTCCGCCGCCTCGGCGTTGCGCAGGATCGCGCCGAGCGGTTGGTTGAGCTCGTGCGCGAGCGCCGAAGCGAGTTGCCCCATCATCGATACCCGGCTGGCGTGGGCGATCTGTCCTTGCAGCTGTTGCAGCTGTAGCTTGGAGCCGCGCCGGGCCGAGACGTCGAGCACGACACCGCGCAGGAGGGCCGGCTTGCCCGTCGAATCGCGTTCGGCCCGTCCGCGGGCCGCGATCCAGCGCGTCTGGCCGTCTGGAAGCTGCACGCGATACTCGACCTCGTGATCGCGGTCGTCCGTGAGCGAGCTGTCGATCGCGCGCCGCAAGAGCTCGCGGTCGTCGGGATGCGCTGCGTCGATGATTCGCTCCAGGGACAAGCGCTCGGTCTCCGAGACGCCGAGCAGCGCGCGCGCCCTGCCCGTGGCCCAGGCATCGCTGCGGACCAAGTCCCAGGTCCACATTCCGAGCCCGGCGGCGGCGCTGGCAAGCTCCATGCGCCGCTCGCTTTCCTGCAGTTCGCGGGCAAGCCGCGCCGCGGCGGAGACGTCAGCGGTCAGCTCGTATGCCATCGCCAGCAGGATCACCAGGAAGGTCACGCTGACCAGATGGGGCATGCGCAAGATGCCCGTTTCGATCAACGCCGAGTGCGCGCCGGCGGCCAAGACCCAGAACGCGACGCTGCCCCCGATGATGGCAGCACGCCGGCGCCCGCCGCGGCGCCACAGTCTCACCGACGCGTCCACCACGAACGCCAGCAGCATCAGGATTCCCACGTAGGGGAGGACGATCAAGGGGTTGGTCACGCCCTCCAGCACTCGATAGGACGCGCCGCCGAACGTCTCCACGGTTCTGAGCCCTGTCAGCTTGAGATAGCCGAGACTCGACCCGGGAATGAAGTCGAAGATCAATGACGCGGCATACAAGCCGGGCCCCGCCAGCGCGAGCCACCACGTTCCGGAACGGAAGTAGACCCAGATGAAGGCGGCGACCGATGCGATCATCACTCCCGCCGCGACATCCAGCACGCGCAGCAGCGTCTGGAACTGTGCTGCGCTGTCCGCGCACATCATCGCCAGCTCCAGCCCGCAGACCGCTGCTACCGCGAAGGCCGTCAGGGCAAACAGCACACGTGCCGTGTCCCGGGGCCGAGCCAGGCCGATGCGCAATTCCATCAAGCCCAGCGTAAGGCAGACGGCGGCCACCATGGGCCAACCGATGGTGATCCAGTTCATTGCAGCTGCGCGAATCGAAGTCCCGCGATCGCGATGCGCGGCGTCAGCCTCTCGAGGGTTTGCGCCAGCGATGACGCCCGGCCGTCCTCGGGAAGCCCTAGCCCGGATCTTTCATGAAGACGCCCCCAAATATGGCGAGATTCCCGATGCATGGGGCCTGCGGTAGATCCGCGGCGGGTACGATTTGTTCGCGCCGGGCTACTCGGGTGCTGGCGGTCGATTTCCGGCCATTTGCGGCATGCCCCTCTTGCCAATAGTCATGGCTATTGGCTGCGAGGGTCGAGCCACAACTGCCTCGGAACTCGCCTCGCCATCATCCCGAGTCCCTCATGAAATATCCGGGCTGGCGGGAATTATAGTCGGGGCGTCACGGGACAGCCGGAGGGCGAGCCACTGCGCGGCGGATCGCTTCGAGGACCTCGCTCCCCGAGTCGGACTTGCGGAAGTAGCTCGCGCAGCCCGCCGCGCGCGCCTGCTTGCGCACCTTTGGGTCGTCATGGGCGGTGATGAAGAGGATCGGCGTCACAACCCGCTCGACCTGCAGTCGCTTCTGTAGCTCGAGGCCGGACATCCCGGGCAACTGGACGTCTAGCACCAGGCAGTCGAACCCCGAATACTTCGGATCCGCGACGAAGGCTTCCGCAGACGGATAGGTGGTCGGGAGCATCCTTGCAGCGCGCAGCAGACGCGCGAACGCGCGGCGGAGATGCTCGTCGTCATCTATTACGGCCACGCGTGCTGAGCTGCTCATGCCCATAACTGAGCAGGGTAGCGGCTGCGCCCCAGCGCGGCTACTGCCCTCTAGGGAAGTTGTCGTCGGCCAGGGGCGGGGTATCCTTCTGTATGTCAGGGAGCGTTTGCCAACTGGAGAAGCACGCGCCGGCCGGGGCGCGCAGGAGAAACCGTACCAAACACCCGCTCGGAACCGCATCGCGAAAGCGGGCTGGAGTGTCGATGCCGGTCAAGGGTAAGCAGCCGCAGGGGGTGAAATGACAATGTATTGCGGACGACTCCGGGTTGGAGAGTGGGCGGGTTCCACCGTGTCGAAGCGGACTACCATCGGTGCGCTCTTCGCGGTGTGGCTGGCCCTCTCGGGCTGCGCCGCTCAGCGGCCAGTGCTCACGCAGGCGCAGCTCGAGGAGCGCTCCGCGGCCGACACCGCCCATTACGAGGAAGCGATCCGGGCCTCCGTCGACAAAGCGTTCCGGCGGCGTTCCCAGAGGGCGCACTCGCCAGGCCAATCCGGTCCGGTAACCATGAACATCCTCGCTATCTCCGGCGGAGGTGACTATGGCGCTTTCGGCGGCGGAATCCTCGTGGGCTGGGGCCGGACTCCGGATGCCGCTTTGCGCCGGCCGGACTTCGATATGGTGACGGGCGTGAGCGCGGGAGGGCTCACGGCCCCCTTCGCGTACATCGGCAGCGACGAGGCCTGCCTTCGCATCGAGAGTTTCTGGCGTAACCCGAAGAAGGACTGGACGGAAGAGCGGAGCCTGTTCTCCGCGCCGTGGCACGCGTCCTTGCTGGAGATTCCAGGTATAGAGCACGACGTGCGGACGATCGTCGACCGAGATTTCGCCGAGCAACTGGCCGCGCAGTCGAAGGCGGGCAAGGTGCTCGTGATCAGCGCCACCGATATCGACCTCGGACGCCGGCATCCGTGGAGCGTCGGCATCGAGGCGGAGACGGCAGTGAACACGGGGAACCTGGACCGACTGCGGCAGATCTTGCTCGCCTCCGCGGCGATCCCGGTGGTTTTTCCACCGGTCGAGATCGACGGCTCCCTCTACGTCGATGGGCGCGTAACGGCGAACGTGTTCTTGCGGCTCGACCCGCGGGATCCGGACTCTCTGATCCAGCGCTGGAAGCGAGCATATCCCGACACACCTTTTCCGCCGGTGCGGTACTGGATCATCCTCAACAACTGGCTCCAATCGCCGCCGAAGACCGTGCAGCCGAGATGGCCGGCGATCCTCGCCCCGACCGAGGCGATCCTGATGCGTTACGCCACGCGCACCGAGGTCGAATGGCTCGCTGCGGAGGCGGACTACGCCAACTCGCTCGGCATGGACATCGAACTGCGGGTGGTCGCGATCCCCGATGACTGGCGCCCGCCCGTTCCCGGGAGGTTCCAGAAAGTGACCATGGATGCCCTCGCAGACCTGGGGCGGCGGATGGGCGCCGACCCCTCATCGTGGCAGTTGTGGACCTCGCCGCGGGCACATTAACCGGCACAATGTCATCATCATAAGATCGCCGGGCTCAAGGAATACAGCACAGCCGCGCGTCACCACCTGAGCAGAAACTGGATCTGGAAGACTACCGCCGGCCCTGGATCAGGATTGAATGTAGGGTTCCACACGAGCTGCAAATCCGGCTGCACCCGGCTCAAGGGCGACAGCTGAAGCGTGTAGAAGGTGTCGAACACGTATTCGTTCTCGTGGTATATGGTCTTGGTGGTGGTCGAGGGCTGGCTCCACACGAAACCTACGCCCATCAGGTCGTTGCTCAGCTCTGGGACCCAGCCGACGTAGTGCAGCGGCGCCAGCATGATGAACCCGGTGCCGACCTGCGTTTTGGCGCCCGCCGATACCTGAGAGTTGGCGTGGCCAAAACGCCCGAACCATCCGAACGGGGAGTCGGCACCCAGTTGCTGTTGCAGGTTGAAGGCCAACCCACCCTGGATCGAGCTGGAAAGCGGCCCGTTGAGAACGGAGGCGTCGACCTGAGAGGCGGCGCCCGCACGGCCGATAAAAGGCTGGATCCGGTAGACGCCGGGACCTAGACCGAGGACATCGCTCGGCGCATAGCCGATCTCAAACTCAAGCGACCAGTTCGCCCAGCTGA
>Ga0335077_10003488_pt1 | contig 19021 bp, 17 predicted proteins | sample Lox_Sample_31_FD_207151 | JGI IMG/M metagenome (GOLD analysis project Ga0335077, IMG submission 207151) | Soil microbial communities from Loxahatchee National Wildlife Refuge, Florida, United States - Lox_Sample_3.1 | ecosystem: Environmental > Terrestrial > Soil > Wetlands | place: USA...
CCGTCAGCCGCCCGCCCGCCACCACGCCATTGTCTGCCACAAGCCGCGATCATGCCGGCCACCAGCCAGAACACCACACAGCGACACACCCCAGAACAAAGATCAACTTAGGCTAAGTGGCATTGGCTCGTGGCTCCTAGCCGCTGAGACTGTGGCTTCGGGGGTCCTGATTGTATGTTCCCGGTTGGCTGATGAATTCGGCGGCCACCGAACTGGCGAACTAGGGATATATTCCGGACGTCAACTCCGGAGGACCGGGACGTGCTGCGACAGAGCCTGCGGTATATGAACCGCTGGGTCGGCGGGCTGGCCGGGCATGAGTCGCGCTTCCCGGTGACGATAAAGCCAGCGAGGCCCGCGTTCCCCTTGTTCAAGACTGTTGGTATCGATAGGATCGTGCCAACGCTGTTTCGCGTACTTGATTCTCACGCTGCAGTCCCCAGTACAGGAGAGCCGTTCCGGCAATTCATCGCCCGAACGGGGCGCTTGCCCGGCGGACCAAGACAAGTGCGCCCTGTACGGCAGTCAAAGCCATCGTTTCATTGGTGTTCCTACAGTGCGTGGGAAAGTCCCTCAGCCACGCGGGAAACGCTTCAGATTCTACCAGAATGGAGCGACTGCTCGCTCCGTGGGTCGATTCCGGCGTCGTACGTTTCCCGCTCTACGTTTCTCGCCTTCAACGGAGATATCGACAGGAACGAGAACGAAGAGAAGCGCCTGAAGTTCGTAAAATACTTCTATGAGCCAATGGTACAGGATCACGAACCTCTACCAGGTGGCGGGCTTCAAATTGGCGCAGCCGGGGCCCCACGCGTTTCGATATTGGAAGAATGGTCAAAGCGACAGCACAAGTGGAACGTCGTCTGGCGGGCCTGAGTCTTTGGACCGGCCCCCTGCGCTCGTTGCCTGCTGCCCCCGAACTGCGCGATCTGGGTGGCCATAGCCGGATCCGCATTGTTGCCAGGCTGACCTGATGGGTTGTCCATGGTGCGCGGATCATCCGCCTCGGAGTCGACTGGGTCGCGGGTTGGAACCGGGCTTGGGGTGCGGTGATCGCGCTCTGTGGCCGGCCTTGTGCGCCGGGCACGCAGGCTTGCCGGCTGCCTGGACGGCGGCGAGTTCCGACTTGGCCGTGGCGGCTGGGCCGGATCCCAAGCCACGAGAGTGACGGGGGCCAATCTGGTTGTGCTCAGCATCGGGTGGGCCGGCGACGGCGCGCCCGGGCCAGTGCCCGGCGTTCTGGCAACCCCGCACAAGTGCCTCCTGGTGCTGGGATGACCGGTCTTGCATGCCTCCTTGCTCAGGTACCGGTGCCTGCGGGCGGGCTTGCACCAGCCAGACCCCGAGCATGGACGTGCCGTCGGTCTGCGGGTGTCCCACGTTGCTGGTGGCGATGAACTGGAGGCCAGCGCCGCTGGGCAGAGCCGAAGGATGGATGAAGATGGTGGTTTGGTCCCGGAGCGGGGGACCGGGCGGCTGGGCCGTACCACCTTCTGCAGCTGGCCTTGCCCGCCGCTGTATTGCTGGCACGGGTTGTGCTTGACGTCGAAGAGCTTGCGGAACGGTTCGTGGCGTTGCAGCTTGCCCGGGTAGGAGAGCACGCTGGCCGGCACGCCATCGGCGCGGAGCTTGCGTTGCAGCCCGGCCGGATCGCGGAACTTGCGGATGGTGATAGAGACCGTGCCGTCGGCCTGCCGGACCACTGTCCAGGCGGCCAGCTGGGTGGTGGGCTGATGACCGGCCGGGCGGCCGGGCGGCACCAGCGCGGTCACCACCGGCGCCGGGCCGGCTGCTGCGGCCAGCGCCCCAGCCAGCCCGCGCCACCGGGGCGCTGGTGGTTCCAGGCTTCCCATCGCCCGCTCGCTGCGATGACAGCCCCCGGCAACGACATATCGTGTGCACGTGAGTTCCCCGCTGTCCCCCGAAGAGATCCGCGCCGCGGCAGAAACCCATAACGAGCTCGGACCTGCCTACCGGGACGCGGTGATCGAGTCGTTCCTGAACAAGGTCGGCCGCGAGATTGACGCCCGCGTGGACGCGCGGCTCGCGCAACAGCAAGCGGTGCAGCTGCCGGCCCGGGACCGGCGCGCCCATCCGGGGTCCCCGATGGCCCTCGCGATCATCTCCATGACCCTGGGCATCCCGCTCAGCGCGATTGCCCTCGCGGTCGGTACCCACCCGGCAGGAATTGTGGGCCTGCTGGTGGTCTGGATCGCGATTACGGCTATCAACATCGCATACAACGTCAGCTACGCCAACGTCAGCTCCGCGGCGCGGTCGCAACAACCGCCAAACCGCCGCTAAGCCGCCGGGCGAGGCGGCCTCGGCGTCAGCCGCCGTTCTATGTCGCGCAGGCTCGGCGGCCGACGGAAAAATGCTGCCCGGCCTCGCGTCCTTCCCCCCGGGGCCTGGAACAAGACCTGGGCGCCGTCACGCTGGGGTTGACCACCCCCTGGAACTCCGGCCCCGTCGAAGGACGCATCAACCTAAAAGATGATCAAGATGATCAAGCGCCAGATGTCTCGGCCGCGCCGGCCTGCCCCTGCTCCGCAAGCGCGTCCTGCTCACCGCCCAGAACTGACCTGCGGGCCGCTGGTTAGCGCTGGACGGTAAGACCCCGAAACCACCCGCGGGTGCCGTGGCAGCGGATCTCAGCGATCACGCCCTAAGCGCGCCACCTCGGCGGAGCAGCGCCCCACCCGTGGCGGGTACCGCCTGGGTCAGGCGCCCGGGGTTTGAGGCGGGTCCCTGCGTCCGGGGCGGCTGAGTCGCAAGCGTGCGTAGGCGGGCCCGGATCGTCGTGAGTGATGCGGAGGAGCTGTTCGCGGTCCGGCTCGGCGAGGGCGCTGAGTGCTGCGGTGATCACTGCGTGAGCGGCGGGCAGCACCTGGTCGACAATTTCCCGTGCCTGGCCGGTCAGGTGGATCAGGACCTTGCGCCGATCGGTGGGGTGCGGGTGGCGCTGGACCAGGTTTCGGCGTTCGAGCGTATCCAGTAGCGAGGTCATGCTGGCACTGGTCATGAGCAGCCGCTCGGCGATATCAGCCCCGGTGAGCGGCTCGCCTGTTCCTTCGAGGATCGCAAGTGCCTGGAATGCGCTCGTGGAGAGGCTGGCGATTTCCCGTGGTGGTCGGCCGATCTCGGCGTCGAGCGCGGTGGCGGTCCGTACGAGGTTAGCGGCGCGACCTCAGTGTGATCGACGAGGTCATCTCGGATGAGTTTGTCGAGCACGAGGCATTTCCCGGCCTCTCGGAAACAGGATCAGCCCCGTGCGGGCAGCCGGACCGGGCCCGGCCATGAGCAGCGGGGCGGGCGCTGGGCTGGCCGGCCCCGCCGCGTTCCGGTCCGGAGGCGGAAAGAACGTAGCTGGCCCCGAGGTCCCCATGGGGATACATGCTCCTACCGCTTGCGCGTCGTAGCGAGGCTGGGGCGGAGGCAGGCTAAGTGGTGCGGCGGGGACTTGGGCGGGCCAGGAGTTATAGTCGGCCGTCCCGTATTAGCGGGTCCAGAGACCGGGGGTGGCGATGACACCGCAGCGGGCCAGCGGACCGGAACACGCTACGACCGCGCTTCAGCAGCCGGTGTGGCCTGATCATGATCAGCTTGATGCGGTCGTGCAGCGGCTGGGCACCCTGCCCCCGCTGGTGTTCGCCGGGGAGTGCGACCAGCTCAGGGAGCGGCTGGCCGCGGTAGCGCGGGGGGAGGCGTTCCTGCTGCAGGGCGGCGACTGCGCGGAAACGTTTGCCGGGACAACGGCGGCCGGGATCCAGGGGAAACTGCGGATGCTGCTGCAGATGGCGGTGATCCTCACCTACGCCGCCAGCGTGCCGGTAGTGAAGGTCGGCCGGATGGCGGGCCAGTTCGCCAAGCCCCGGTCGGCCGCGACGGAGGTCAGGGACGGTGTGCAGCTTCCAGCCTACCGGGGAGATGCGGTGAACGGGCTGGAGTTCACCGCGGCGGAGAGGACCCCCGACCCTGGGCGGCTGCTGGAGGCCTACCACTGCTCAGCCGTGACGCTGAACTTGTGCCGGGCATTCGCCGGCGGCGGGTATGCGGACCTGCGGCAGGTGCACGCCTGGAACCAGGACTTCGTGGCGGCCAGCCCGGCCGGTCAGCGCTACGAGCGGCTGGCGGGCGAGATCGACCGGGCGATCGCGTTCATGCATGCGTGCGGCGTCAACCCCGAGCAGTTCCGGGCGGTCGAGTTCTACTCCAGCCACGAGGCGCTGCTGCTGGATTACGAGCGGGCCCTCGTCCGCCCCGACTCGCGTACCGGCCAGCACTATGACCTCTCCGCCCATCTGCTGTGGATCGGCGAGCGCACCCGCGACCTCACCGGGGCACACGTCGCCTTCGCGCGTTCCATCCGGAATCCGCTGGCCGTGAAGATCGGCCCCGCCACCACGGCAGAAGACATCCTCGCACTGGCCGGGGCCCTGGACCCGGACCGCGAGCCGGGCCGCCTGACCCTGATCACCCGCATGGGCGCGGACCGGATCACTGATGTGCTGCCCCCGCTCGTGGCGGAGGTCACCGCCCGCGGCACCCCGGTCGCCTGGGTGTGCGATCCCATGCACGCCAACACATCCATCACCGCCAGCGGCCAGAAGACCCGTGACTTCGACGACATCCTGACCGAAGTCACCGGCTTCTTCGAAGTCCACCGCGCCCTGGGCACCCATCCTGGTGGCATCCACCTCGAATTCACCGGGGATGACGTCACCGAGTGCACGGGCGGCGGGCACCAGCTCAATGAGAACGACCTGCGGCACCGCTATGAGACCGCGTGCGATCCGCGGCTCAGCCGGAGCCAGTCCCTCGACCTGGCGTTCCTCGTCGCTGAACACTACCGCCAGCACACCGCCGTTCACCCGGCGCGCACCGCCAGCCCAGCCTGACCGCACCGGGATGCGCCCGCGAAGGCTGGTCAGAACGCATCCAGGCCGGCGGCCGTGAAGACCGCGCGGGCCTGGCCGACCTGCTCGGCGGTGGGCGGGGCCACCCCGGCGCAGGGGTTGTCCAGACCGAGCGCAGCGTACTTGGCGGCGCCGAGCGTGTGGAACGGGAGCACATCTACCCGTTCGACGTTGCCGAGGGACGCGGTGAACCGGGCGAGGGCGGTGATGTCGCCGCGGTCGTCGGTCCAGCCGGGCACGAGGACGAAGCGTACCCACACTGGCTGGTGGCGGTCGGCGAGCCGGCGGGCGAACGCCAGCGTCGGAGCGATGTTGCGGCCGGTCACCCGCCGGGCGATGCCGGGGTCGAACGACTTGATGTCGAGCAGGACCAGGTCGGTAGCGTCCAGCAGTTCGTCGCCGGCGCGGGCGCCGAGGTAGCCGGACGTGTCGAGCGCGGTGTGCAGGCCGAGGTCCTTCGCGCCGGCCAGGACGGCCCGGGTGAACGCGGGCTGCAGCAGTGGCTCGCCTCCGGAGACGGTCAGCCCGCCGCCGGCCGCGCGGATGAACCGCCGGTACCGGCCGGCCTGGGCCAGCACGGCGGCCGCGCTCATCCGCTGCCCGTTCCGGCCGGACCAGGTATCCGGGTTGTGGCAGTAAACGCAGCGCAGCGGGCAGCCCGCGGTGAACAGCACGAACCGGGTACCGGGACCGTCGACGCCGGTGGACAGGTCCCAGGAGTGCACCGACCCGGTGACCTGGGACAGGTCAGCCGGCGCCGGCCGCGCACCCGCGGTGGTCACGGTCACGTCACACCGACCCGTGGAAGGTGCGGTTGACGACGTCGAGCTGCTGTTCGCGGGTCAGCCGGACGAAGTTGACCGCGTACCCGGAGACCCGGATCGTCAGCTGCGGGTAGCGCTCGGGGTGATCCATCGCGTCGAGCAGGGTCGCGCGGTCGAGCACGTTGACGTTCATGTGGAATCCGCCGCAGGTGACGTACCCGTCGAGGATGCCGACGAGGTTACCGGCCCGTTCCTCAGCGGACCTGCCGAGCGCGGCCGGAGTGATGCTCTCGGTGAGCGAGATCCCATCTTCGGCGTGGCTGTAGGGCAGCTTCGCAACCGACATCGCGGCGGCGACCAGGCCGTGCCGGTCGCGGCCGTTCATGGGGTTCGCCCCGGGAGCGAACGGCTGGCCGGCGCGCCGGCCGTCCGGCGTGTTACCGGTGTGCTTCCCGTAGACAACGTTGGACGTGATGGTCAGCACCGACTGGGTGTGCAGCGCCCCCCGGTACGTCTCGTACTGGCGCACCTTGTCCATGAACGTGCGCACCAGCCACACGGCGATGTCGTCGGCGCGGTCGTCGTCGTTCCCGTAGGCCGGGAACTCCCCTTCGGTGCGGTAGCCGGTAATCAGGCCGGTGTCGTCGCGGAGCGGCCGCACCGTGGCGTATTTGATCGCGGCGAGAGAGTCGGTGGCGACCGACAAGCCAGCGATACCGCAGGCCATCGTGCGCAGCACGGAATAGTCGTGCAGCGCCATCTCCAGCGCTTCGTAAGCGTACTTGTCGTGCATGTAATGGATGACGTTGAGCGCGTCGACATAGGTCTTGGCGAGCCAGTCCATCATCGTGTCGAACCGGGCCATCACGTCCGCGTAGTCGAGCACGTCACCGGTCAGCGGTGGCAGCACGGGCCCGACCTGGGCACCGCTCATCTCGTCCCGGCCGCCGTTGATCGCGTACAGCAGCGTCTTGGCCATGTTGACCCGGGCGCCGAAGAACTGCATCTGCTTGCCGACCTCCATGGCCGAGACGCAGCACGCGATCGCGGTGTCGTCCCCGAACCGGGCCCGGAGCAGATCGTCGGACTCGTACTGGATCGAGCTGGTGTCGATGGAGACCTGCGCACAGAACCGCTTGAACGGTTCCGGCAGCGCCGGGGACCACAGCACGGTCAGGTTCGGCTCCGGTGCCGGGCCCAGGTTGTAGAGCGTCTGCAGGTAGCGGAAGCTGCTCCGGGTCACCAGCGGGCGGCCGTCACGGCTCATGCCGCCGATCGACTCGGTGACCCAGGTCGGGTCGCCAGAGAACAGCTCGTCGTATTCGGGGGTGCGCAGGAACCGGACGATCCGCAGCTTGATGACCAGGTCGTCAATGAGTTCCTGTGCCTCCTGCTCAGTAAGCCGGCCCGCGCGCAGATCGCGCTCGAGGTAAATGTCCACGAACGTCGAGGTGCGCCCCAGTGACATGGCGGCGCCGTTCTGCTCCTTGATCGCGGCGAGGTAGGCCAGGTACAGCCACTGGATCGCCTCCCGGGCGGAAGCCGCCGGCCGGCTGACGTCATGGCCGTAGGATCGTGCCATCTGCACGAGTTCGCCGAGCGCGCGAATCTGCTCGGCCAGTTCCTCCCGGTCACGGATGATCTCAGCCGTGGAGGGGCGGGCATCCAGGGCGGCCTTCTCGGCCCGCTTGACCGCGAGAAGCCGGTCTACGCCGTACAGCGGCACCCGGCGGTAGTCGCCGATGATCCGGCCCCGGCCGTACGCGTCCGGCAGGCCGGTGATGACGTGGGCGCGGCGGGCCGCGAGCACCTCGGCCGGGTAGGCGTCGAAGACGCCGTCGTTATGGGTCTTGCGGTACCGGGTGAAGATCTCCCGGATCGCCGGGTCCAGGGTGTACCCGTAAGCATCCAGGCCCTTCTCCACCATCCGCAGGCCGCCGTTGGGCATGATCGCGCGGCGCAGCGGCGCGTCGGTCTGCAGCCCCGCGATCAGCTCGTGCTCCCGGTCGATGTAGCCGGGCGAGTGGCTCGTGATCGACGACGGGATGCGCGTGTCGATGTCGTAGACCCCGCGCGCCCGCTCATCGCGGAACATGCCGCTCAGGCGCGCCCACAGCGCGCAGGTGCGCTCGGTCGGGCCGGCCAGGAACGCCGCATCACCGCAGTACGGGGTCACGTTGGCCTGGATGAAGTCGCGGACGTCGATCCGGTCCAGCCAGTGGCCGCCGGTGAAGCCCTGCCATGGGCCGGCCGGGACGCCGCTGCCTTCGGTCCGGATCAACTCGATGGTCGCACTCACGATTCTGCCCGCCTCACTACCGCTCTGACCTTGTCTCTCTTCTTATAGGTCTAGACCACTGGACAGGATTTAACATCGGGTCTTTCGGCACTATCTTCTGGGCGTACGGCCTGTTTCCCGGTGGCGGCGCACCACCCGGGCCGCTCGCGCGGCCCGGGCCGAGGCCCCGGCGGGCAGCACGACAACGCCGTACCGGGGGTCTGGACGGCGTGCCGGTGCGAGACTTGGTAGGCAGGGATCACGGCCGGTGTGCTCCGCCTGCGTTTCCCGCAGGCTGCACCGAGCCGCGCAAACCCCGGCACGCGGCGTGGTGTGGATGACGGAAGCGTTCCGCCCGTTACGGCTGGCCGAAGCGGCGGCGGTGCTGTCGCTGGCGACCGACCTGGCCATGGGCCAGCCGCTGGAGCATGGGCTGCGTACCGCGCTGCTGGCGCTGCGGACGGCGCAGGCGATGGGCCTGCCCGAAGACGGTCAGGTGGCCGTCTTTTATACCGGCGTGCTGCACTTCGCCGGGTGCACGGCCGAAAGCTCGGTCGACGCAGGATTTTTCGGGGACGAGCTGGCCGCGCGCCCGGAGATGATGGCCGCGTACCTCGGTTCCCGGCTGGCGCTCATCAGCACGGCGATGCGGGTCGCCCACCCGGGGAGCGCACCACTGACCCGGGCCGCGGTGATGGCCAGGTCCGCGTTTGGCGGCGTGGCCGAGTTCCGCAAGTGGGCCGCCAGCCATTGCGACGTCGCCCGGCTGCTGGGCGCGCGGATGGGCTTGCCGGGCCAGGTCCAGCTGGCGCTGCGGCACTTGTACGAGCGCTGGGACGGCAAGGGCATGCCGGGGGACCTGCGGGGCGCCCAGATCCCGCTGGCGGTGCGGCTGATGCAGGTGGCCCAGGATGCGGATATGGCCTGGCAGCGCGGCGGTGCGGCGCTGGCGGGCCAGGTCCTGCCCGGGCGCGCGGGATCGGGCCTGGACCCGCAGGCGGTAACCGCCTTCCTGTCGCTCGGCGAGAGCGTCTATGCGGGCCTGGACGCGCCATCCATCTGGGCTGAGGCCATGCTCGCCGAGCCCGGTCCACAGCCGGTGATCAGCGAGGAACGGCTGGATGCCTGCCTGGCCGCGGTCGCCGACTTCGCCGACCTGAAAAGCATGTGGACAATCGGGCACTCCCGCGGGGTGGCCGGGCTGGCCGGGCAATCCGCTGTCGCCGCCGGGGCGCCTGCCACGGACGTGGTGCTGCTGCGCCGGGCGGCACTGGTGCACGACATCGGCCGGGTCTCGGTTCCGTTCAGCGTCTGGGCCAAGCCCGGCCCGCTGTCCCGTGGCGAGCGCGAGCAGGTGCGGCTGCACGCCTACCACAGTGAGCGGGTACTGGACGCGGCCGGGGCGCTGCAGCCGCTGGCCCGTCTCGCCGGGGCGCATGGCGAGCGCTGCGACGGGTCCGGGTATCACCGGGGCAGCCGGGCCGCTGACCTGCCGCTCACCGCCTGGCTGCTGGCGGCGGCCGACTGCTACCAGGCGATGCGGGAGCCGCGTGCCCACCGGTCAGCGCTCCCGCCGGTGGCCGCGGCCGACGAACTGTGCCGGGCGGCGGAAGCTGGCCGGCTTCCCCCGGAGGCCGTGCATGCCGTGCTGACCGCAGCCGGGCAGCCGCGACGTCCGGCGCGGCGGCCCGCGGGATTGTCTGAGCGTGAGTGCGAGGTGCTCGGCCTGGTGGCCCGCGGCCTGGCCACCAAGCAGGTAGCCCGCCGGCTAGGGATCTCCGCCAAGACCTGCGACCATCACATCCAGCGCCTGTACGGCAAGGCAGGCGTGTCGACCCGGGCCGGCGCGACGCTCTTCGCGCTGGAGCACGGGCTCCTCAGCCCCCCTGAAGTCTGACCTGGCTACCCCGCCCGCCAGCACGGGAACCCGCTGCCCCGAGGCGGCCGCCGGATCCCGGCATAGGGAGTTCTCCCTATTGCCAGCCCGGCACGGCATTCATAGCGTCTCCCTTGGCCCGGAGTTTCCCCTGGGGGGAGGGAACTCCGGGCCAAGGAGCACCGCGACCCGCGATCCCGAGTGAGCCGGAGGAGACCGGCCATGGCACAGCCCAAGCCGCCAGCGGCCTACCTCCGTGCCGCCCGGGGCTCCGCTCCGGGCACCCTGACCCGCCTGCACGCTGCCGTGGCCGAAGCCGCCCACTGGCGTGGATGGCCGGCGCCGATGGTCTACGCCGACAACAACGTTCCGCATCTGGCCGACGGGTATGGGCCTGCGCTGGCCAGGCTGGAGGCCGCGATCAGCGCAGGCCGCCACGACCGGCTGCTCCTGGCCGGGCCGGCGACGGTCAGCGGCAACCCCGCACGCCTGATGAGGCTGCTGTCGGCCTGCACCAAGCAGGGCGTCGCCGTCGAGATAATTGGGCCGCCCGCGGAAACGGCCGGCGCTGGCCAGCCACGCAAGGGCGTTATGAGTAGGTGCGTTCGCAGTTAGGCCGACACGCCCTTACCAGCCCTGATTCGTCGCGCCCGCGGCTGAGCGTCACCGGGATGTGCGGGGCATGATCTCCTTGCCGTCTGCTTGACTGCAGGCATAGCAGGCACAGGCTGGCGGAGAGGAAAGTGATGGACCTAGAAGTGGTACTGGCCAAGGTCGTCGAGCTGAGCCGGGAAGAGCTGCACATCGTCCGCAAGCGGGCGGAAGAAAAAACCGCGGCGCGCGATCACGGCCGTGACTTTGACGAGATGCTGCGAGCCGCCGACCAACTGGATCACCACGCGCATCTACTGCGCCGTCTGCACGACGGCGAATTCGGCCCGCACTGGCGTCACGAGAGCGCACAGGACGCAGCCGGTGGCTCGTGACCGGGCGCCCGCCACCCCGCCGGCCGGCGCCCGGCCCGCGGCGTCAGGGCGCCGTCTGGAGGCCCAGGCCGAAAAGGTGGCCTTGGCCGGCCGGGAGTTCGGTGAAGCCGAGGTGCCCGTAGAACCCGGCGGCCCGGAGGTTGCTGGGCATCACGTACAGGTGCACGCCCCGGGACCCGCCGTCGCGCAGGGCCGCGATCAGCGTGCGCGTCAGCCTGGTCCCGTATCCGCTGCCCTGCAGGCGCGGTTCCAGGTTCACGTGCAGGTGCGACGGATAGCGTGCCGCGAGTTCGGGGTCGGTGCGCCAGGGGTGGTGGATCGCGTGGGCCAGCTGCTGGTCTGGCGCCCAACGCCCGGCGGGCAGGCCGGGCGCGGGGTCCGGGTAGCGGCCGCGCAGCCCGGGCCACCATTCGCTTTCCAGCCGTTCCTCGAAGGCCTGGGTGTCGAGCGCGCCGACGATGTACCCGCCCACGCCCGCCGCATCTTCGGCCACGAAGGCCAGCGACGGCTCGAGGACGCCGTAGGGGGCGGCGAAGATGTGTCCCAGCAGCCGGGGGTCTTGGTACAGCGGTGTGGCGTCCTGCCCGGCGTCACCGGTCAGCAGGCAGATCCGGTACAGCTCGTCGAGGTCGCTGGCACGGTAAGGGCGGATTCTGGCTCGTGCGGGGCCCATGATCTTGCCTCCAGGTTCTCTGGGCGAACCGGCCCCACCGGGCCGCTGCCTGCAGAGAGGATGCAGGTCAACGCGACAGGCCGGGCAGAATTCCATGACTGGGCCAGGTCCCAGGCACGCGTGGGCCGGGACGCACCCCACCAGGTCGCAGGCCCGCCCATCGCCGGTACGCGCTTGATCCGCCCAGGGCCCGGCGGTTCACTCGGTGCGGCGGCGCGCAGCCGCGAGCTCGTACCGCTACCCGGACCATGGAGGTTCATGATGCCCGAAGGCAGCCAGCCCGCATATGAGATCGCACTGGCCCACTTCATCGTTTCTGCCGACGTAGACCGCTCCCGTCGCTTCTATACGGAGGTGCTCGGCGGCAAGGCCATCCGCTCGGGTGAGCCGACGTACGTGGCGCTCGCCAACAGCTGGATCATCATCAACGTAGGCGGCGGCCCGACCGACGACAAGCCGGCCGTCACCCTCGAGACACCGCGCGATCCGGACCTGGCCAGCAGCTTCCTCAACATCCGGGTCTCGGACATCCAGGCGGTGTATGCGGAGTGGAGCGCGCGGGGCGCCGAGTTCCTCACGCCACCGAAACAGCACAAGACCGAGATCCGCTGCTACCTGCGTGACCCCGACGGGTACCTGATCGAGGTAGGCCAGACCACCCTGCCGGGCGGCTGGCGCCAGTTCCTGAACCCGTGAGGGAAGGTGTCACCCGGACCTGACCTTGCCGCGCTGCCCGCCAGCGCAGGCCGGGCCGCGGGCCCGCCCGCACAGGCCGTGGCGCTCCGGGGCGCGGGATTTAGGATCGCTGTGATGACCCGGTATGTGATCAGGGGCGGCAGGCCGGGCTACGGGCCGGCTTGCTGTGCTGGCCCGGGAACGCTGGCCGGACACCCAGGCCCTGCTGGCCCGGGCGGGGCTGTCGGCGGGCATGCGGTGCATCGACCTGGGCTGCGGCGGTGGCGCGGTCACGCTGGAGATAGCCCGGCTGGTCGCGCCGTCGCCGGGGGCGGGGTCATTATCGTGGAGGACGCCGACTTCGACGGCTGGTGCTACGACCCGCCGAACGAGGGGTTTGAGTTCTTCCTCGACGCATACCGGCGCGTGCTGGGCCGGCGTGGCGGCGATCACGCAATCGGGCGCAAGCTGCGCCGCAGCGATTGTCTCGTCGAGCAGGGTCAGGCCCAGCGGCCCGGCGGCCGCACGCTCCCGCAACACGGCTAGATGCCCGGCGGTGATCCGGCCATCGCCCAACCACAGCAGCGGGTGATCGGGCAGTGTTTCCCCGGCGAGAGACATCCCGGTCATGGGCGCCAGGTCCGCCGGCCACTCCAGGGCCAGGCCCCTGAGGCCCAGTACCACCATGAGCGCCCGGATGATCAGTGGGTTTCCAGCACGCCGTGGACCTCACCGAGCAGCAGGAAGCCCGATTCAGCCACGGACCGCCGCGGGGCCCAGCCGGAAACGGCCAGCACGCAGTGGCGGGCTGATCGACACCACCCGCTACTACGGCGCCGCGGTCATCGAGCTGGCCGCGCTGGCCCTGTCCGGCCTGCTGAGGAACCCAGTACGCGCGGATGGACCGCGACCCCGCCGCGGCCCGGGTCACCGCGGCCAGCTCGGTGCGCATCCCACGCTGCGCCGGGCGGCCGGTACTCCCCGGAGCCGAAGGTCGCTCCCAGGCCAGCAGAAGACCTGGCCCGGTCGACCGGTCAGCCCGTGCTGGTACAGCGCAGCGGGAGCGTGCGCGGGCCCCGGACCTGCCCGGCCGCCCAGGTCACCGCGGCCGGGTCGGCGAGGGAGAAATCGGGGATGCGGTCCAGCCAGGTCTCCAGCGCGACCCGGAGTTCCATCCGGGCCAGGTGCGACCCCAGGCAGCGGTGGATGCCCAGGCCGAACGCGGCATGCCGGTTGGCCTCACGGTCGATAACGACTTCGCCCGCGCGGTCGAACTGGGCCGGGTCCCGGTTGGCCGCCGGGTACGACAGCAGGATCCAGTCGTCGGCCTTCATGTCCACCCCGCGCCAGCGCATGTCCTGCGTGGCCAGCCGGGCCATGGTGACCGGAGCGTAGGCGCGGAGGAACTCCTCGATCGCGGTCGGCAGCAGCCCAGCGTCGGCGACCAGCCGGCGCCGGTCCTCTGGAGTCTTCGCCAGGTGCCACAGGGATGCACCGATCGCGCTCCACGTGGTGTCGATGCCCGCGATGAGCAGCAGGGCCATGGTGCCGACGATGTGGCCGGCGTCGAGCTTGCGGCCGCCGAGTTCTACGTTGATCAGGTAGCTCGTGAGGTCGTCCCGTGGATTACTGACGTGATCCTGGACCTGGGCCCGCAGGTAGTAGAAGAGCGCTGACATCCGCGTGGTGCGCTCGGCCGGCGGCAGGTTGATGCCCTGCAGCGTGTTCTCGACGAACTCACGGAATTGCGGCGCATCCTGTGCCGGGAACCCCAGAATGGAAGCTATCACCCGCATCGGGATGTGCTGCGCGTAGTCGCGGGCGGCATCGACGACGTCCCGCCCCCGAAACGTGTCGATGAGCGAGTGGCACAGCTCCCGGGTCGGCGGCTCCTGCTCGCTGACCGCCGTCTTGGTGAACGCCGGGAGCAGCAGCTTGCGCGCGTTGTGGTGAAACGGCGGATCAGACGTGATCGGCGGTGAGCCGCCCACCGGGGCCAGTTCCCCGGGCGGGCGAAAGTTGCTCAGGATGATCGCCCGCGAGGAGAACCGCTCGGTGTCGTACGCGATCGCCGCGACATCCGCGTACCGCGTCGGCAGCCAGCCACCACCGAACCGCTGCGTGTGCGCGATCGGGCAGCGCTGCCGCAGGTCATCCTGGATGGGGTATGGGTCGGCGGCCCATCCGGGATCGAGATGCGAGAAGTCGGTCGCCCAGTCCGTGACCGGGCCGGTCACGATCTCGCTGCGGGTCCCTCTGGACTCGCCGTCGCGCCGTGGCCAGTAGTCCTGGGCGAAGCGGTTGCCGACCGCCATGTCACCTGTCCCCGTGCAGCCTGATCGCGTGCTCTGGGCAGTTTAGTACGGCCAGGCGCGCATCACGCTCCATGCCCGGCGGCACGGCGCCGTCACCCAGCACCGTCCCGTAGCCCTCGTCGTCGTCACCGAACAGGCCGGGGGCCAGGTCGTAGCAGCGGCCGTGTCCCTGGCAGCATCCGGAGTCGATCTGCACGTCCACCGGCGACGTCCCTCTCGTCAGATGATCCATATAGTTTAGCAGCCCAAGTCAGGTAATTCCGCCCATACCGCGAAGTCAAAAGTATCGCGCCTTTCATAAACCCCTGAGCAGTGCCGCGATATGTCGTACGCGGTTTCCGTTGTACCCATGCCCGGCGAATATATTCGCAAAGTACGTTTACCCATCGCGGGCCACGGGCATGGCCGCTGACCGGGAACGCTGACACAGCGCCAAATTCCGCCGGGCGGTGAATGCCCGGCCCGAGAGGAGCTCCTATCCATGGGACCGGCCGCCACCCCGCCCAGTGCCTGCCTCACCAAGGATTACAGTACCGTGCTCTCGCCGTTCTCGATGGACGACACGACATTCCGCGACCTGGGACACCGGCTGGTGGACACGCTTGCCGCGTACCTGGACAAGCTTCCGCAAGAACCAGTTTACCGCCCCTTGCCCGCAAAGGTGCGGCAAGAGCTGGAAGGAATGGATATTCCCGCTAGAGGGGCCGCCCCCGATGAGATCTTCGAGAGCTTTCTCCAGTTGATACTCCCACACGGCCGCGGGCAAAACCATCCATGTTTCGCCGCGTTCGTTGACCCGGCCGCATCCAAACTGAGCATGCTTGCGGCGTTTGCCTCCGCGGCGACCAACACCAGCGGTGCGGGGGGAAATTATGCGGCCATTTATATGGAACGGGCAGTCATCCGCTGGCTCATGCAGCTCATCGGGTTCCCGCACGACGGGAGCGACGGGGTCCTGCTCGGTGGCGGCTCGGACGCGAACCGGCATTGCCTGGAAGTGGCCCGGTACTGGGGCGCCCAGGTCAACGGGTGGGATGTCCGGGAGGAGGGCCTGCACGGGCAGCCCCGGCTCACCATGTACATGTCGGCGGAGGGTCATTCCTGCCTGGAGAAGGCGGCCTTCACGCTCGGGCTGGGCGCCCCCCGGAAGATAGCGGCGGACGGCGACTTCCGCATCGACCTGCCTGGCCTGCGGGCCGCGGTCGCAGCGGACCGCCGGGCCGGGCACCGTCCGTTCCTGGTCGCGGCGAACGCCGGGAGTGTCAAGACCGGCGCTATCGACCCGCTTGGCGACCTGGCCGACTTCTGCCACCAGGAAGGGCTCTGGCTGCACGTGGACGGCGCCTACGGCGGCTTCGGGGTCCTCGACCCGCGCCTCGCGGACCGGTACGCGGGCTTGGAGCGCGCCGACTCGGTCGCTCTCGACCCGCACAAGTGGCTGGCCGTGGCCATCGGCTGCAGTTGCGCCCTCGTGCGCCAGGGCCAGCTGCTGCAGGACACCTACAAGCTCATCCCGTCCTACCTGAGCCTCCCGGCCGGGCCGGGCTTCGCCGGCGAAGTCTGGTACTCCCATCGCAGCGCCGAGCAGACCAGGGACTCCGGCCGCGCGCTCAAGACGTTCTGGAACATCCAGCAGGCCGGGCAGGCCGGCCTGGTACAGCACGTCCAGCGGCACATCGACCTGGCGCGCTATATGGAGCAGATCATCGAAGCCCGTCCCGACCTGGAACTGCTGGCGGCCGGGCCGCTGACTGCGGTGTGCTTCCGCTACGTGCCGGCCAGCCTGCGCGGCGACGAGGCGGCCCTGAACCTGCTGAACCAGACGATCATGGCGGACGTCCAGGTCGGAGGGCGGGCGTTCCTGGCCGGCACGGACATCCGCGGCCGCTTCGCCCTGCGGTCATGCGCCCTGCACTACGCGCTCGAGGAAGGGCACGTGCACGACATCCTGGACGCCGTCCGGGCCGCCGGGCAGGACCGGGCCGGGCAGAACTCGGCCGGGCAGGAACGGGCCCGGGCGGCCAGCCTGGTCTCCTGAACGGCACTGCCGTCCCAGACCACGCTCCGCGCGGATAAAGGAGGACATCGAATGCCGACCATAACCAGCCGCCGGCCGGGCGGGGCCCGGGCTGACAGCCGCCCGCCGGCACGTCCGTCAGCGCAGGCCCGCTTCACGCTGGCGCTAGCGGCGGGCAAGGCAGCCGGGACCGCGTCCAGGGCGCTGCGGGCCGGGGGCGGGACGAGTTTCGTCGGCAAGGTCGCCCTCCGGATAGACCCGCACGTGCTGCGGAAGGTCGCGGCGGCCAGTGATGCCCGCACGCTCATCGTCACCGGGAGCAACGGCAAGACGACGACCTGCCGCATGCTCGCGGCCCTGGCCCAGGCCGGCGGCCTCGCGGTCACCCAGAACCGGTCCGGCTCCAATCTGCTGCAGGGGGTGGTCTCGGCGGCCGTGCGGGGCACGGACCTGCGGGGCCGGCTGGACGCCCAGCTGTTCCTGCTCGAGGTGGACGAGGCGACGGTCCGGCTGGTCACACCGGACGTGCCGCCGGCCACGTTCCTGATCACCAACATCTTCCGCGATCAGCTGGACCGGTTCGGCGAGCTGTACTCGATGGCTAAGGGGCTGGAGGCCGTAATCGAGGCGCTGCCCGCGTCGGCCACCGTGGTGCTCAACGGTGACGATCCCCTGGTGGCCAGCCTCGCCCCCGGGGCCGCGGCCCGGCGGCTGTACTTCGGCCTCCGGGCCGGCGCCGCCGGCCCGGAGCGGCCCGAGCACGCCGCGGACACCATCCGCTGCGTGCACTGCCAGCACGTGCTGCACTACCGCGCCGTATACCTCTCCCACCTGGGCGACTACCAGTGCCCGGAATGCGGCCGCGGCCGCCCGGAACTCGACGTCGCGGTGACCTCGGTCCGGCCGTCGCCGGATGGGGGATCCGAGATCACCGTGCAGACTCCGTCGGGAACGTTCGAGCTCCGGGTGCCCCTGCCAGGCCCGCACAACCTGTACAACGCGGCCGCCGCGCTGGCCGGCTGGACGGCGCTCGCCCCGCCCCAGCCGCTGGAACCGGCCCAGGCGCGCCGGGCCATGGCCGGCCTGCGCCCGGCGTTCGGGCGGCTGGAGGAGATCCAGGCCGGCGAGCGGCGCATCGTGCTGGCCTTCGTCAAGAACCCCACCGCCTACAACGCCACCCTCCGGGAGGTGCTGCGGCGGCCCGGCCGCAAGCACGTCCTGGCCGCGCACAGCAACACCGTGGTCGACGGGGAAGACTTCGCCTGGCTGTGGGACGTGGACGTGGAACAGCTGGTACCGCAGCTAGCCAGCCTGGTCGCCAGCGGGACGAGGGCGGAAGAGGTCACGCTGCGGTTCAAGTACGCGGGGGCTGACCCCGCGGTGATGCACCTGCGGCCCAGCCGCCCGGCCGCCCTGCGGGCGGCGCTGGCCGCCACGCCCCCGGGCGAATCGCTCTACATCTTCGCTGGCTACACCCCGATGCGCGAGCTGCGCAGCATCATGCAGCGGCGCGGGTGGGTGGCACCGTCCTGGAAGGAATGAGGAAATGACATCGGGGGACGCACGGACGATCCGCATCTGCCACCTGTACCCGAGGCTGCTCAGCGTGGCCGGGGACAGGGGGAACCTGTTCGCCATCATGCAGCGCTGCGCGTGGCGCGGGATCCGCTACCACGTGACCGAAGCCGACGTGGGAGCGGTGCCCGACTTCGCCCAGTGTGACCTGATCCTGCTGCACGGCGGCCAGGACCGGGAGATGAGCGTGGCGGCGCGTGACCTGGCGGCGAAGAGCGGCCCGCTCCGCGACGCGATCGAGGGCGGTGCCGTGGTCATCGCGGTGTGTGCCGGGTACCAGCTCCTCGGCCACCACTACGCCCCGGTGGACGGCCCGCCGATACCGGGACTGGGCGTGCTGGACGCGGTCACCGAAGGCGGCCCGACCCGGTTCATCGGGCACGTGGCGGTGGAGTGCGAGCTGGGTTTCGGCCCGAAGCGCATGCTGACCGGGTTCGAGAACCACAGCGGGCGTACCTATCTGGGCCGCGGGGCCGCGCCGCTGGGACGGGTGCTCGCCGGGGCGGGCAACAACGGGGAGGACGGCACCGAGGGCGCCCGGTACCGCGAGGTGTACGCCACCTACCTGCACGGGCCGGTGCTGCCGAAGAACCCGTGGCTAGCCGACCACCTGCTGTCCCGCGCGCTGGCCCACCGCTACACCGACGCCGGGCCGCTGGCCCCGCTCACCGACCACGCGGAGGACCACGCGCACGCCGCCGCGCTGCGGCTGGCCCGGCGCCCGGCCGGGCGGCTGCGCGCGGCTACCGCCGCCCTATCCCGGTTCGGCCGGCCAGCGCAGGAGCCGGCCACCGCCGGCGGCCTCACGGGCATGGAGACGGCGTGGATTTCGCGCTGAGTGCTGAGCAGCGGGAGCTGACTGAGGCGGCGGCTGGTTTTGCGCGGCGGGAGCTGAATGAGGGTCTGGCTGAGCGTGAGGAGGTGGGTGAGTTCCCGCGGGAGGCGT
>Ga0335077_10003489_pt1 | contig 19018 bp, 16 predicted proteins | sample Lox_Sample_31_FD_207151 | JGI IMG/M metagenome (GOLD analysis project Ga0335077, IMG submission 207151) | Soil microbial communities from Loxahatchee National Wildlife Refuge, Florida, United States - Lox_Sample_3.1 | ecosystem: Environmental > Terrestrial > Soil > Wetlands | place: USA...
CCAGCCGGGCGATCATCTCCGACCGCCTCTTCTCACTCAAGCACTTCAACTTCGCCAGAGGGATACGATGTGACAGGCCTCTTCCAACGAGTACACTTCGTTGACAAACGGCGGGATGGCCCTCAGAATGGAAAATGCCTCGTTTTCAGGCCCTTGTGCCCGGATGGCGGAACTGGCAGACGCGCTAGCTTCAGGAGCTAGTGGCCTTACGGTCGTGGAGGTTCGAGTCCTCTTCCGGGCACCATTCCTTCAAGATTCCGAAATTTCAAGTTGAAGTTACTCCGTCGCTAAATACACATAGCGCGCAATAAAAAGTATCGTCAGAAGCCACAGCAGCACGCTTACCTCCCGATGCTTCCCTGCGGCGAGCTTGGAGACAGTGTAGGAGATCACGCCCAGGCTGAGACCCGTGGCGATGCTGAATGTCAGCGGCGTGGCGATCAGCGTGACGAAGGCGGGGAACGCTTCGCTGAATTCCTTCCACTCGACTTGTGCGATCGATTCGGTCATCAGCGCGCCCACAAGGATCAGCGCCGGAGCCGTGGCGAACGCGGGAATTGCAGCGGCGATGGGCGAGAAGAACATGGCCACGAGAAACAGTGCCGCGACCGCCACGTTGCTCAGCCCGGTGCGCGCGCCGGCGGCAACTCCGGCGGCACTCTCGATGTAGCTGGTGACGGTGGAAGTGCCGGTCAGCGCGCCAAAGATCGTTCCGATTCCATCGGCGAGCAGCGCACGGCCAACGCGCGGGATCTTCCCGTCCTTGATGAAGCCGCCCTGTTCGCAGACGCCAACCATCGTGCCGACGTTATCGAATAGGTCGACAAACAGAAAAATGAAGATAATTTCGACGAGGCCGAGGTCCAAGGCGCCCTTGATGTCGAGCTGCAGCAAGGTGGCGGCGGGATTGGGTAACGCTAAGACGGCGCTGGGCCAGTGCGCCAGGCCGCGGAAAATCCCGAAAAGCGTTGTGCCCAGGATTCCCAGCAAGATGGCGCCGTTCACGCGGCGCACCATCAGAATGAGCGTGAGCACCAGGCCGAGGCAGGCGGCTTGCACTTGCGGATCAGCGAAGCTGCCCAGGCTCACGAAGGTAGCCGGATTAGCGACCACCAGCTTCGCGCTGCGCAGGCCGACGAAGGCGATAAACATGCCGATACCGCCGGCAGTGGCGTGTTTCAGGCCATGCGGAATGCCGTTGACGATCTGCTCGCGTACGCGGGTAACGGTCAGGAGCACGAAGAGCACGCCGGAAAGAAACACGGCGCCGAGAGCGGTGCGCCAAGGCACGCGCATGCCAAGGCACACGGTGTAAGTGAAATACGCGTTGAGGGACATCCCCGGGGCCAGCGCGATCGGGTAATTGGCGTATAAGCCCATCACAAGTGTGGCGACAGCTGCAGCGATGCAGGTGGCAAAGACCACCCCATCCGCGGGAATACCCGCTTGCGAGAGAATCTGGGCGTTCACCACAATGATGTACGCCATCGTAAGGAAAGTGGTGACGCCGCCGAGCAGTTCACGGCGAATGGTAGTTTGGTTAGAAGTTAAGGCAAAGAGCCGGTCGATCAAGGGCCGTCCCGAGTTGACTGGTTGATTTTGGATTCGCGAGAACTGTATGGCGGCGACGGCACGCCTGTCAATGATTCCGCGATGGGTGGGGCGCGAAGAAACTTCCGGTGCGTATTGCCATGCTGTAAAATTCCGCCACGCGTACAGCCATTGAAATGCGTGACTGGCTCGCAGAGGAGCGTTATGGCGTTTTCTGTCCCGGAAATGTGTCGGAGGGCGTTTATCGGCAGTACGGCGGGAGCGGTTCTTGCCAGCGCCCTCCCCACGTTTGCGTTATCAGCAGCCGCTTCGCCGCGCCGCATCATCCTTGACACCGACCCGGGGGTGGATGACGCCATGGCGATTTTTCTGGCGCTGCGTTCACCGGAACTGATAGTGGAAGCGATCACCGCGGTGGCCGGAAACGTGCCGCTCTCGCTCACGCTGCCGAATGCCTTGCGGCTGGTGGAGATTGCCGGCCGGCCGGATATTCCTGTGGCGGCGGGGGCCTCGGCGCCTCTCGTCCGCCGGCTGGTCACCGCGAAATATGCGCACGGAAACAACGGTCTTGGCGGAGTGGAATTTCCGGAAGCGAAGCTGAAACCGGTCAGCGAAACGGCGGTGGAGCTGATTTGCCGCATGATTCACGCGAATCCGGGGGAAATCTGTATCGTCGCGGTGGGGCCGCTGACGAATGTGGCAACGGCGCTGGTTTCCGACCCGTCTCTGGCGGCGAAGATCCAGAGCATCGTGGTGATGGGCGGGTCGTTGACGGGTGGAAACATCACGCCTTCGGCGGAATTCAATTTTCATGTCGATCCGGAAGCGGCGCGCATCGTATTCGACTCCGGTGTGCCGCTGACGATGGTGGGTCTGAACGTGACCAACCGTGTGCAAATCCATGATGAACAGATCCGCGTGCTGGAAGCGGCGCAGAATCCGGTAAGCCAGGCAGCGGGAAAAATCATGCGCGCGACCCTCGAGCGTTGGCAGAAGGAGCGGCAACTGACGGGCTTCGGCATGCACGACCCGGTGACGGTGGCTCACGTCATCGACCCCACGATCCTCACGTTGAAGGACTACTACGTGCAGATTGAAACCACAGGAGAGTTGACGGCCGGCGAATCGGTCGCGTATTCGCGCGCGCCTCGCCCTTCGCCGCCCATGAACAGCGGTCAGCCCGTAGCGGATGCGCCGGAATCGGAATTCAAGCCGAATTGTAAAGTGGCCGTGGAAGCGGACTCCGAGAAGTTCTTCCGCCTGCTGCTGTCGCGGCTGACGGCTTCAGCATAGAGACCAGCCGGGAGTCATTTACGAAATGCGCCGAAGCCGAGGCGCACCTGGATGGTGTTGATGCCGGGATTGTAGTTGGTCATGCTGGCGTTGGAGATGTGCTGGAAGCGAACTTCCACGGCGAAGTTGTGCTTCTCGCCCAGAAAATGCGCGCCGAGACCTCCGGCGGTTGTGAAATTAATCTGCGAAGCGCCTTCAGGGACTTTGGTGTTCGTGAAAAGCGTGCCGCCTTCAATCAGGAGGTACGGCTTCACTTTTTTCGGCGAGTTGAGAAGCCATTTAAAAGCGAAAGGATCGATGCTGCCGCCATAAGCGGTGTTGGTCTTTTGCGTGATCACCCAGACGGGCACGACGTCGAACGCATATTCGAGTTGGCCCTGCAGGAATCCCGGGCCGTGCGGCGAAGTGAGGATCAGTCCATACCGCAGCCCCAGGTTCCAAATGCCCGTGTCGGATGTGATGCCATTGATGCCGTGCCCGCCGCTGGTCCACACCTGCCACTCGCGGGACGCGCCCTCGGGCCCGGCCTGCGCCAGAGAACGGGAAGCAGCAAGCGCACACAGTACACACAGCAACGCAAGGATGCGAAGGACTCTGGCCACGCTGATCTCCAACACCACGAAGCCAGCACAATATCGCAAAAGCAGCCGCCAACACAATCGGCGCACAGTATTCCGCGAATACAGAGGATTCAGTGGAGTTCAGGTGGAAAAAAAGAAGGGAGGCAGGCCAGGTCTTCCCGCCTCCCCATTATTCCCCTTTCGGAGAATCCGATTAGCCTGACGGAGGGCGGCTAATCGGTCGTGTGTTGGCCTGCCTATGTAATTCGCGGGAGCGGAAAAAAGTTACAAAAAGTTTAGAGAAAATGACTAGAATCGTGGGGAAGACCTGTCGCTCCCAGAAGGGACCCTCCCCATGGCACGTCCAGCGCACCTCAGTATCGATGATGTCCTTCGTTTTCTGCAGCTTAGGAATGATCCCGTCTCTCTGGACGAACTGTCGCACTCTTTGCGCCTGAAGAAGTCTCTGCGGCGCCCGCTTATTCAGATGCTCGAGAAACTGAAACGCAAGGGTCTGGTGGAAGAACTGAGCCACGGGCGCTACCTCTGTCGCCAGACACCGAAGCCGCAAGCGCCGCCGGAAAAGAAGAAGCGGGGAGAGGCTCCCGAACAACCCGGCGACAAATTCTCGCAGCATAAAGTGACATCGCGCGATGAGATTCGCGGGCGGCTGGTATTGCACCAGGATGGCTATGGATTCGTAGTGCCCGACGTGGCGCTGCCGAATCTGGACGGTGATATTTTCATCCCGCGCGATTACGTGGAAGACGCCATGCATGGTGACACGGTGATCGCCAAACTTGCGCGGCTGAGCGGTATGCCGTCAGCGCGGCGGGCGGAAGGCCGCATCGTGCGGATTATCGGGCGGGCGCACCCGTCGATCGTGGGACAGTTTCGCTACACGTCACGGGGTTGCGTGGTGGTGCCCTACGATCCACGAGTGCAGCACGAAGTGGAGTTAATTCCAGGCGATGAACTCTCCTCCTCTCTGCGCGAACAGCTTCTGCCAGGAAAGAAAGAATCGGGCGGGCGAGGAAAACGGCTGCCGCACATTCCGAAGCTGGATAGCGCGGTGGTCAACGCGGAACTGCTGCACTACGGCCGCGGGGGTACGGCTCCGACGGGCCGCGTGGTGGAGATTCTGGGGCGGCCCGGCGATCTTGGCGTCGATACCGAAATTATTATCCGCAAGCATCATCTGCCTCACGTGTTCCCCGGCGAAGTGATGGAGGAGGCGGAGCGGCTGGCAAATCCGGTTTCGGAAACGGATCGCGCCGGCCGCGAGGATTTTCGCGAACTGCCGGTTGTGACCATCGACGGGGAGACCGCGCGGGACTTTGACGACGCGGTGTATGTGGAGCGCCGCGAGGACGGCGGCTGGCTTCTGCAGGTGCATATCGCCGACGTGGCGCACTATGTGACACCGGAATCGCCACTCGATCGCGAGGCGCGCTTGCGCGGGAATTCCGTTTATTTCATCGACCGCGCCGTGCCCATGCTTCCCGAAGCGTTATCGAACGGCATGTGCTCATTAAATCCACGCGAAGATCGCCTGGTGATGAGCGCGATCATGCATTTCGACGCCGCGGGCCGGCCGTTGACCGCAGTGATGGCGCCGGGCGTGATTCGTTCCGTGGAGCGCATGACCTACACCAATGTGAACAAGGCGCTCACCGGCGACCCGGAAATGTCCGAGCGCTACGCGCATCTACATCACCATTTCCGGGCGATGAAGGGGCTGGCCCAGCTGCTCAATGCGCGGCGCGAAGAAAACGGCTCCATCGATTTCGATCTTCCGGAGCCGGTGATTGAATTCGACGCGCGGCAGCAGATGACCAATATCGGTCGGAGTGAACGGAACGTGGCGCACCGCATTATCGAAGAGTTCATGCTGGCCGCCAACCGCGCGGTCGCACATTTCCTGCTGGAACGGGGTTTGAAGGCACTGCACCGCGTGCATGAAAAGCCGGACGCGCGCAAGGTACTGGAGTTCGAGGAGATTGCCCACGCGTTTGGCTATTCGCTGGGTGTGGAAAACCTGCATCAGCGCGAGGTGGTCGTGCGCCACGGGAAGACGCCGTCGCCGGCGAAGGCGGGCCGCCCGGAATCGCGCGGATATGGTCGCGAACGCCAGCAGCGCGTGGCGTTACCCGGTACCGATATCTCCATTACTCCGCAACATTACCAGCGGCTGATCGAAAAGCTATCCGGCAAGCCGGAAGAACGCATACTGTCGTATCTGATGCTGCGTTCGCTGAAGCAGGCGCGCTATGCGGCGGATTCGCTCGGGCATTTTGCGCTCGGCTTCGATGAATATACGCACTTTACTTCGCCGATCCGCCGCTACCCGGATCTGATCGTGCATCGCATCCTGAAATGGGCGCTCGCGAATCCGGCCGCCAAGCCGCCCTCGTTCATCAAGCCCACTGTGGGCGTGGAGGCCTCCCTCTATTCGCAGAATCACCTGGAGGAAATGGCCGCGGAAACGTCCGAGACCGAACGGCGCGCCGCCTCCGCCGAACGCGAACTGATTACCTGGAAGACGGCGCAGTTCATGGAGCAGCATCTTGGCGACGAGTACGAGGCGTTGATCATTTCCGTGCAGAAGTACGGCGCGTTCGTGGAACTGTTCGATCAGTTCGTCGAAGGACTGGTGCCGATTGGCGCATTTGAAGAAACCGCCGGGGCGCGTTGCGTATTCCGCGAACGGGATCACGCGATTGTGGCTGTCCTCGGTGGGGAAGGGCGGCACGGTGGCCGCATGCGCCGACAGGTGAACGCCATGGCCTGGAAACTGGGCGACCGCATCCGCGTACGCGCGGAACGCATCGATCCGATGCGCCGCCGCGTGGAGTTTGCCATTGAGGCGCAAGTCGCGGCGTCCGCGGCAAGGTAGAAACAATTCCGGCGCGGCTGTGAGCGGTCACACCGGCTTGCTGGAGATTAGGCTCGGGACGATTTCTGTTTTTGCCGACTCGGCTGCCACCGGTTTCGTGCAGAGATCCAGAGCCTCCGCGATGTTGGCGGCTTCCTGTTGTTTGAGGGTGAGCCAGCTTCCAAAGGTAGCTTTTTCGCGGGCCACGCCTTCCAGGTTGCGCCGCAGGCGATCCGCATAAGTGGCCTTACTGCGTTCGAGTTCCGCCATGATCTGCTGATTTTCTTCCGCGCGCCGGACGAGGTGCGCTTCAAACTGTTTGCGCTGGCTCGCTTCATAAGAATCGATGGCTTCGACACGCGCAGTCGCGTCTTCCACCGCTTCGTCGACCGAAATCCCCGCGGCATCGAGCGCCACCAGAATCGACGCACGCTTCATTTCCTTCGAGAGGCCGCGCAGGTGCTCGCTGCGAAGCATCTCGACGACCTTGTTGATGCTGTAGCCCTTGCGCGGCCCGCGGATCCCGGCGGTCTGGTAGATGTCCGCCATGGAAAGCAGCTCGACCCTGCCCTCTTTTCCGGCTTGTTCGGCATCGGGATTCGCGTTCACAGCGCGCGCCGGGCTTGCCGGAACTTCCTGGTCGGGGAGTTCGTGATGAATGCCCGCGCCGTCCTCCTGATTTTCGTCTCTGTGCCCCAAACCGAACCATTTGCGCCGCATAGGTTTCTTCTCCTCGACTGCTCTTCCAATTCCTAGTGGTTGACCCTGCTGAACCGTGCCGCGTTGAATCAGTCTCTGCGTTTTTGCGACGAGCGACGGGGAACGCAGTGCTGCGCTCACCGTGGTTGCTTGCTGGAATGGTGTCGCGCTAGTCGCGACCGCTTGCGTTAGCGCCGTGACGGCCGGAGTTCCGGTTTCCGTCTGAGGCACGCGAACCACCGTCTCGTTCTGAAGAACTACCGCTGGACGTAAAGCGTCGGCAGTAGCAGATTCGGCTCGATTCGCGCGCTCCACCTGCGCAGCGTCTCTTCCTTTGGCGCTTCCCTTGGCCACGCGCCGCTCCTCCTCTTTTTGAATGCCGATCACATAATCCTTGCCTTCGCTGCGGCAATAGCGCGCCGCGCCGGTAAATTGCTCCCAACGCCATTGGACCTGAAGCCTTGTGCCGATCTGGACGGGTTTGCGAAGGCGGATGCGGGCGCCGGACCGCGAGGTGTTCTCCATAGTTGCGCTGCACTTGTGCAGTGTTCCACTTTGGTCGGCCCACGACACCTCCACCATGATCATCACCGCTGTCCGAGGCTCTGGCTCTCTCGCGCTCATAACGTAACAGCTCCGAATCAGGGGCGATGTTCGCCGTCGAAACATTCGCGCCCAGAATTCGGCAACACGCCCAGAACATAAGTGCAAGCTAAGGGCCAATTTGGCGAGGCAAGCTGCCGGCAACGCCAGTTCTGTTATTCTATGGAGCGGTTCACTCCCCGGCGTTTTCTGCTTCGGACGCACCGCAAATCGCTTCGAAAGGTTGCATTCACGTGAGCACGTCTGCCTCTGCGCGCACTCTAAAGCGCGCCCACAACTTTAATGCTGGTCCAGCGGCGTTGCCGCTTCCGGTGCTGGAACGCATCCGTGAAGAGTTGCTCGATTATCGCGGCACGGGCATGTCGGTGATGGAAATGTCGCACCGCTCGCCGGAATTTGAAGCCATCAATAACGCCGCGGAGCAGAATCTGCGCAAGTTGCTGGCGATTCCCGAGGACTACGCGGTGATCTTTGTGCAGGGAGGCGGCAGCTTGCAGTTCAGCATGGTGCCGATGAACCTGGCGTTGCCGGGTAGGCCTGTAGATGTGCTGCACACGGGTGCGTGGACGGCGAAGGCCATCAGCGAGCTGAAGAAAGGTACGCTGCACAATATTGCAGCGAGCACTGAAGGCGAAAAGTTCATCCGCGTGCCGCGCAACAACGAGATCAAACACTCGCCGGAAGCCTCGTACACCTACTACTGCACGAACAACACGATCGAAGGCACGCAGTATCACTCGCTGCCTACCAGCGCCGCGCCGCTTGTGGCGGACATGTCTTCGGACATAGCCTCGCGCCCGCTGGATGTTTCGAAATTCGGCTTGATTTTCGCCGGCGCGCAGAAAAACCTTGGGCCGAGCGGGGTGACGCTGGTGATTGTGCGCAGGGATCTGGCCGAGCGCGCGGAGAAGAATCTGCCGACGGTGCTGCAATACCGCACATTTATCAAGGAAAAGTCGCTGTACAACACCCCGCCGACCCTCGCGGTTTACATCCTGGACCTGGTGGCGGAATGGATCGCCGCCGAAGGCGGTCTCGCGGGCATGCAGAAGCGCAACGAAGCCAAGGCCAAACTGCTGTATGACACGATCGATGGGAGCAACGGCTATTACCGCTGCCCGGTTGAGAAGTCTTCGCGCTCGCTGATGAACGTGGTGTTCCGCGTGGCCGGCGGCGATGAAGCGATCGAAAAGGAATTCGCCAAGGGCGCGGCGGCTGCGAATCTTGTCGGCACGCCCGGGCACCGCTCAGTTGGGGGCATGCGCATTTCGCTCTACAACGCCGTCGGACAGGATTCTGTAGAAGCGCTGGCCAGTTACATGCGCGAGTTTCAACGCACCAGGGGTTAAGCTGGCGGCCAAGCGCGCATGGGTTTGGAAAAACGCTGTACACTAGGTTCGCTATGACACCTTACGCCATCGGATTGTTCGTCCACTTCGTGGGAATGGTGGGCCTGTTCGTGGGCTACGGCCTGGAGTGGGTCGCTTCTTCTCTGTTGCGCCGATCGACCACCAGCGATCAAGTGCGCTCCTGGTTGCGCATTTACAGGTTCTCATTGCCGATTTCCGGACCTGGCCTGTTGATCCTGATTCTCAGCGGCGGCTATCTCGCGTCGGTCACAGGCAGCATGAAACAAGGTTGGATTGAAGCGGCCTTGCTGGGTATCGCGTTTGCCCTGGGGATCGGGTTCGTGCTAGTCATGCCGAGGATGAAAGCGCTGCGGGCCGCGCTGCCGGAAAGCGATGTGCCATTGTCCGAAAAGGGCCGTGCGCTCGTGCAGGACCCGATGATCATCACGCTGATCCGCGTGCGGGCAATCCTGGCGCTCGGCATTGTTTATCTGATGACCGCGAAACCCGCGGCCCTTTCCTCATCGCTCTTTATCCTGCTCGGCTCCATCGTGGCCGGCATGCTCTGCGCCACCGCGCCGTGGACGCGCCCAGCCGGAAAAGGCTGAGCCCGATTCGAATTTCAAAAAACAAAGGGCGGGATGATCCCGCCCCTGTTTCTTATTCGGCTGAAAAATAATTCACGCCAAATCGAACAGCAGTACTTCAGCGTCATCGACACCGGTCAGCTCGACGGACTTCTCCGCCGAGACGGCCGCGCCGTCGCCGGTTTTGAGCTCTTTGCCGTTCAGCGTAACGCTGCCGCGTGCCACCTGCACATAGGCATGGCGGTCGGGCTTTAGTGCGTGCTGCACCGATTCGCCCCGCGCCAGAACCGTGGCGTATAGTTCATTGTCCTGGCGGATTTTCACCGAGCCGTCGCGACCATCGGGCGATGCCACCAGGCGCAATTTACCTCGTTTATCCGCCTCGGAGAAATACTTCTGGTCGTAAATGGGCTCATAGTCCTTCTTATCCGGGAACATCCAGATCTGATAGAGATGCGCAGTTTCCAGGTCCGAGGCGTTGAACTCACTATGCGCGACGCCAGTGCCCGCGCTCATGTACTGCACGTCTCCTGGACGAATCACCGAGCCGTTGCCCATGCTGTCTTTATGGGCTAGGGCGCCATCGAGCACGTAGGTGACGATCTCCATGTCGCGGTGCGGGTGAGTGGGGAAGCCACCGCCGCCGGCGATGCGGTCGTCGTTCATCACACGTAGGGTACGGAAGTGGATATGTTTCGGATCGTAATAATCGGCGAACGAAAAAGTGAAGCGGGTATCGAGCCAGCCGTGGTTGGCGTGGCCGCGATCGTCGCTCTTGCGAATGGTAATCATAAGGACCCTCCCGAGCAATACGCCGGCATAATACATGTGATAACGACTATTGTCAAGAGGTTCATTGTGACCGCCCTAGCCCTTTTCCTTTCAATCGCTTGTCCGCTTCGCCTTCCTGCCCGCCCCTTTTCCTACTGTGACGCAACGATTTCCCCATCCCGATTCTTTGGTGTAAAGTGGGAAGCTATCACGGCTCCGCTCCGGCCAACCGAATCGAGGGACAGTTGTATGGACTCTGCAATCCCCGCCACACAAGCAAAAACCACGGATTCCAGTTCGACCGGCCGCGATACCCTCACCATCACTGATAACCGCACAGGCAAGAGTTACGAAATCCCAATCACCAACGACACGATCCGCGCCAGTGACCTCCGGAAAGTCCGCGTCGAAGAAGGCGATTTTGGGATGATGAGTTACGATCCGGCCTTCAACAACACGGCCTCGTGCATCAGCCGGATCACTTACATTGATGGCGATAAAGGGATTCTGCGTTACCGCGGCTATCCGATCGAGGAATTAGCGGAGAAATCGACGTACCTGGAAACGGCGTACCTGTTGCTGCACGGCGAACTGCCCACGGAATCCCAACTTACCGAGTGGCGGCACCACGTTACGCACCATACGTTCATTCATGAAAGCATCAAGAAATTCCTGGACGGCTTTCATTACGACGCCCACCCGATGGGCATGGTGATTTCGACGATCGCGGCGCTTTCCACCTTTTATCCCGACGCCAAGCACATTTTCGATCCCGAATCGCGCAAGAAGCAGACTTACCGGCTGATCGGGAAAATGCCGACGATCGCCGCGTTCTCCTATCGCCACACGCTGGGCATGCCGTATGTGTATCCGGACAATGAACTCAGCTACCCCGGTAACTTCCTGAATATGCTGTTCCGGACCAGCGAGACACGTTACCGGCCGAATCCGATTCTCGAGAAGGCGCTGGACGTGCTATTCATTCTGCACGCCGACCACGAACAGAACTGTTCGGCGAACACCATTCGCGGTGTCGGCAGTTCGCATGTCGATCCGTTCTGCGCTTCGGCAGCGGCAACCGCGGCGTTGTACGGGCCGTTGCATGGCGGCGCCAATGAAGAAGCATTGCGCATGCTGATGGAGATCGGCTCGGTCCAGAAGGTGCCGGAGTTTATCAAGCGGGTGAAGGCAGGTGAGACCCGGCTTATGGGATTCGGCCACCGCATTTACAAGAATTATGATCCACGCGCCCGCATCATCAAGCGCATCGCCTATGAAGTGTTCGACCTAATGGGCAAGAATCCGCTGCTGGAGATCGCGCTGGAATGCGAACGGATTGCCCTCGAAGACGAATACTTCATTAAGCGCAAGCTGTACCCGAACGTGGACTTTTACACCGGACTCATTTACCAGTCCATGGGTTTTCCGATGACCATGTTCCCGGTGCTCTTTGCCATACCGCGCATGTCCGGCTGGGTGGCACAGTGGGAAGAAATGCTTCTGGATCCGGAGCAAAAGATCGCGCGGCCCAGGCAGATCTACCTGGGGCATGACACGCGTTCGTACACGGCGATCGACCAACGCTCGTAAAACACCGTTTTTCCGGCTTACAAGTTAAGAATTTTTAAGCTGGCGTTGCGTTTTGCATACGTCGCTGGCGATCTTTGCTCGACAGCGCCTCCCGCGGATGTATATTGGAATTTCGAGGTCGTGTATGGCCACAACTCCCAGCTCCCCCAATCACCCAGGTCCTCGCCGACGTAGCCAACGTGTCCTGATGCAAGTTCCCGTGCGCGTGCGAGGCAGCGACGCGCAAGGCAGGTCATTCGAAGAAGAAGCCGTGACCCTGGCAATCAACGCCCATGGAGCGCTGATTCAACTCCAGGCAAGACTCACCAGCGGCGGCAAAGTGTTACTGCAGCACAATCAGACGCACGAAGAACAGGAATGCCAGGTGGTGTTCCTGGGACCGGTCCGGTCCGGCAAGGCGGAAATCGGATTGGAGTTTTCGTCACCCCGTCCGACCTTCTGGCGCGTGGCATTTCCCCCGGAAGACTGGAGTCCGAAGCACCCCGAAGCGCGCAACGTAATCGCGACCACGCCTCCCGCGACGCCCATCAAGAAGTAACGCCCGTCAATTCCTGCTAAACTCGCTAGCGATGCGGTTTTTGCCGATTTCTGCGCTGCTGGCCGTGGCCGCCACGGTTTCCTGGTGGAATTTGCAGCCGACGGGTGTCGACGCGAACCTGCGCGGCATCGCGGCGGTTGTGCACCGCAGCGGCACCACTCTCTGGGCAACGGGATCGCAAGGCACAGTTCTGCGATCGACGGATGCGGGGCAGACGTGGAGCCCGGTGCACATCGATGGCGCGGAAAGTCTGGATTTTCGTGGTGTACAGACCCTCGACGGAAAGACAATCTACGTGATGTCGAGCGGCGATGGCGAAAAATCGCGCATCTACAAGTCAGCCGATGGCGGCGAGACCTGGAAGCCGCAATACTCCGACAAGCGCAAGGGATTCTTCCTCAATGCGCTGATCTGTTCGGATTCCAACCATTGCTTCGCCTTGAGTGATCCCGTCGACGGCAAATTCCTGCTGCTGGCCACTTCGGACGGTGAGCACTGGAACGACCTTCCGCGCGAGCACATGCCGGCAGCTCTGCCGCAGGAAGGGGCGTTCGCGGCCAGCAACTCGAGCCTCTTGTTATTCGGCAAGAGCGAGATTTACTTCGCCACCGGAGGAGCGGTAGCTCGCGTGTTTCATTCCATCGACCTCGGGCAGACCTGGACGGCCGGCGAAACGCCGATTCTGAGCGGCAAACCGTCTCAGGGAATTTTCTCCATCGTGCGCGCTGGAGATACGGTGGCGGTCGTGGGCGGCGACTACGCGGTACCGGATGGCAAGGAGAAAGTGGCGGCGTATTCGACCGACGAGGGCAAGACCTGGAAGCTGGCGGAAGCCTCGCCGCGCGGCTATCGCTCGAGTGTGGACACCTTCGACGCCGGCTTCGTGACCGTCGGGACGAATGGAGCCGAAACCAGCCGAGACGGCGTGCGCTGGGTGCCCATCGATGGCCCCAGCTTGAACGCGATCACGTTCATCAGCGGCAAGGGCTGGGCCGTCGGGCCAAAGGGGTTGGTGGCGCAGTTCGTAGACCAGACCGAGTATTCCGCGCAAAGCGATCCCCAATAATCAGGTCCAAGGCTGCCCGACCGGACAGGCCGACTGCCGCCCGTGCGTGTATCTCTTTCATCACACAGTACCTGCCGCCTATTGCTGCCAACGTGGCGGCCATCGAATCTGGGATTGTCTCGCCGTCCAGGGACCACAGGGTGGATGCGCGCGAACAGGTGGTGCAATGTCTACTACGATCGATCGGCAAGAGCTCGACCGGTTGGAGCGACGGGGACTCCAACTCACGATTCTCTCCTCGGTGTTTGTGCTGATTCTCGCGAGCGGTCTCGCCGCGTTCATGTATCCACTTGTGTTTGTCCATCCGGAAGGGAACAAATGGACGCTGCGCGTGGCGTTTTTCGGCTTCTGCGCGCTGACGCTGCTGTTTCTCAGCTACCTGTTCGAACGGCAACGAGCCTTTCACAAGTTGAAGGACCAGTTGCTGGCGGAGCTGCAGCGCAACGTGGCGTTGCAGATTCAGGCGAGCGCGGATCTGCTCAAGTCGATGCCGGACCAGAATTATTTCTGGGACCGCCTGTCGATGGAATTCCGCCGGGCGCTGACCATGGAAAAGACCTTGTCACTGGTGGTGGTGAAGGTGAAGTCCAGTTCGCGCAAGGCCGGCGAAGATCCCAACGCGGCATTGAGCGCCGCGGCGAAAGCCATGTCGCGGAAGTTGCGCCCGGGAGATTCAATTTACCGGCTGTCCAACGACATGTTCGGAGTTGTGCTGCCGGAAACGGATACGCTGAACGCCAAGCGGGTGGCCTTGCGGCTCCAGGAAGAACTGCAGGGCGTGCGCGCGCACTTCAATTGTTCGTTTGATCTCACCGCGCATAACTATCCGGAGCATGTGAAGAGCGCGCATGAACTGGAAGACATCGTGAAGTCCATGTTCCCCGACGAGGCGCCGGCGCCCGTCGAAGTACCAGTGGGCTAAGCGGCTGCCCGGCTCGCTGCGTTAACGCAGCGCCTGAGCGAGGTCGTCGATCAGGTCCTGCGGATCCTCCAATCCAATCGAAACCCGCACGGTGCCTGGTGTGACTCCGGCCTTACGCAGTTCTTTGGGACTCATGTTGTAGTGCGAGCCGTAGATGGGAAGAATCACCAGCGATTCCACGCCGCCGAGGCTGGCGGCAAGAATGAAGATTTTCGTGTGATCGCAGAAGCGGCGCGCGGCCGGCAAGCCTCCCTTGGCGTCGAACGCCAGCATGGAGCCAAAGCCGCGCATCTGGCGGCGCGCCAGAGCATGGTGCGGATGCGATTTCAAGCCGGGATAATGGACGCGCGCAACTTTCGGATGCTTCTCGAGGAACTTCGCAACGCGCATGGCCGTGTCGCACTGGCGTTCGATGCGCACGCCGAGAGTCTTGATCCCACGCATCAGTAGAAACGCCACTTCGGGATCCATCACGCCGCCGAAGTAACTCACCATATGGCGAATTCCCTCGATGCAACGATGGTTGCCGGCAACTACGCCACCAAGCAGGTCGGAATGGCCGGAGAGTCCTTTCGTAACACTGTGGACCACCATGTCGAAGCCGTATTCCACGGGATTCTGCAAAATGGGCGTGGCAAAGGTATTGTCGACGATGCTGATGAGATGATGTTTCTTTGCGAACGCGCCGGCCTTGCGGAGATCGACCAGATACAACGTGGGATTCGTCGGGGTCTCGACGTACAGGCAGCGCGTGCGCGGTGTCACCAGCTTTTCGATTCCTTCGAGCGAAGAATCCACCTGCCGCACGGCGATGCCGAACCGCGGGAAGAAGTCGCGCATGAGCCGGTAGGCTCCGCCATAGACTTGCGACGTGGAAATCACTTCGTCGCCCTGCTTCAACACGCTCAGCAGAGCGCTGGAAACGGCGGCCATGCCCGCCGAAGTGACCACAGCATCTTCCGCCCCTTCGAGCGCGGCAATTTTCTTCGCGGCCGCGTCCAACGTGGGATTGGCATCGCGCGTGTACATGTACGACTTGCTCTTGCCTTCCGCCCAGCGCTTCAGTTCCTCGGTGGAGTTCAGCGCGAAGGTCGAGGAGCGCACAATCGCGGAAGTGACCGGAACATCCACACCGTGGCGCGGCGGCTCACCGGCGTGAATGGCGCGAGTGTGGGGCCGGAGTTGTGAGGAAGGAGTTTTCTTCATAGCCAGGATTATTCGCCCGCACACCGCAATGCGGCAACCTCCAAATTGGCGGAGTTCTGTCAACTGATTCACTGTATGTTTTCTCGTGGCGCAGGCAATGATACAAAAGACGCTACGCCCGCGCACTGCGGCGGAATACTCTGACGGACAGCGCCGAGTGCGAAGCTCGGCAAGGAACAGACTCACTCACTATGATCTGGGATGCGCTTACGGCAGAAAACGCCTCACGATACGCGGGCTGGCTTTGGACGCTATTGCTGGGCGTATGGGTGTTGCTGTGGTTCGGGATGAAGAAAACAAAGAAACTCGAATCGCCCATGGAAAGACTGCAGCATGCGATTCCTGTGACCTTGGGATTCTGGCTCATGTTTGGAAGTCTCGCGGACTGGGGCTGGCTGAATACGCGGGTCCTGCCGAAAATTCCGGCCCTATGGATAACGGGCTTGCTGGTCACCGTGCTCGGCATCGGCACAGCTATTTATGCCCGTCTGAGCTTGGGGGCGAATTGGAGCAGCATGGTCACCCTGAAAATGGGGCACGAACTCATCCGTACGGGCCTGTACAGTCGGATACGACACCCGATCTACACGGGAATCTTGCTGGGCATGGTCGGGACAGCGATGATTCGCAGCCAGCTGCGAAGTTGGCTCGGGGCAGCACTGGTGCTGGCCAGTTTCTACATCAAAGCGCGGCGCGAAGAGCACTTCCTGCGTCAGGAATTCGGTGAGGAATTTGCAGCGCATCAGGAGCGGACCGGGATGTTTCTGCCGAAGTGGAACTGAGACCGAAGAGGCGAAAAACGGAGATTGCGGCGCCACATCGACCAAGGGACAGGTCCCAGAGTCCTTTCAAGCACATGAAACTAAATGAGTTAAAAATTGGGCCTGTACTTCTCTTTCGTTGAAGTGACCCAAGGCCAGTTCTTATAATTTAATTCCCAACCCGCCTGGTCCAATTGAACCGCATGGGCTTGGCCGCCCGTGTCTAAAACCGGAGGCGAGGGCGACGCCCTCGAATGGCGAATGAGAACGACGCTCAAATTGTTGATCCTGGCCATGCTGGCGATCCCTGCGGCCCACGCGCAGGGGCCGGTGGTGGCAGGAATCGCGCCGGTGCTGGAGGCGGGGTTTGGCTATTCGTATGTGGACGCGAAGGTACCGTCGCAGGGCACGCTCGGGATGAATGGCGTCCAGGGGATTTTCAACGGCGACATCAGCCGGCACTTCGGCCTGAAACTGGATGTGGGGTACTCGCGTTCCTTTGACGCCTTCCACTCCGGCCGCACCGCGGACATGCTGACGTACATGGGCGGACCCGTGCTCTACCCCCTTCGTGGACGGAACTATAACGTTTATGCCCACGTGCTGGTGGGCGGAGCGCGCGAGACGGGCGTGAACTTCACACCGACTGGCCAGGTTGTTCTCGGTTACGTGAACAAGTTTGCTTGGGCCGGTGGCGCGGGATTCCAGCGCCGGCTCACCACTTCCTGGTCTGTGCGCATCGGCGCCGATTACATGCGTACCGCGTTCTTCAAGGAGAACCTGGCGGTACAAGGGCAGAGTAACCTTCGCGGATCGGTCAGCCTGATCTACACATTCGGCGAACGCGAGTAAATTCGTCCCCTGACTTGGCCTACAATACCGAGGCAAGCCGGGCGACAAGAATGTCTCCGTAGTCTTCGTCTTTGATTGAGAACTGTCCTTTTTTAATCGCGGGATTGATATTCAAAAAAACCTCGGCTTCCTGATCCCTTCTCCGATAAAGATTTTGTTTGTGCTCCAATTGCCGCGGCGATCTGCGGTGAACCCTCCGCCATCCGCTTGCGACAAATCTTCGCCGAAGTTGACGTATGTAAAGGAAAGAGAGGAGACACGCTGAATGCTCGTGGGCACGACTTTCGCGGCGAGTGCCTTCTTTAATTCTTGGAGCAGTACGCTTGCATCCGATCCAGGTTCAGCTACAAATCTTCCATTGCCATATGCAAAACCAAAATCCTTTGCATCCTTGGCCTTCGACATTTTCTCGGCACCGAATTCGATACGGAACCTCGCGGACTTTCCTTGAGAGCTATAGGTGGCGCGCCAAGCTCGAGTGGAGCCGGTGGCGTCCACCGGCTCGACGTCAAATGGAACTGAGTGCGGGTCCGACTTATGGATCTCACCTGTTGGTTTAAACGGAGGATCGCTTGGCGATTGGTGGCACGCTGCGATTGTCATAAACAAGCTCATCAGAACTGTTATCTGCAAAACGTGTGCGTTCATCGCGATCATCCCGTATCCTAAGTCGCAGCGACTTGGTACAGATACTCAACGTAGGAAAGCGTCGCTCCGTCGAGACCGCGGAGCTTCGGGTTCGTCGATTCGATCAGGTAATACTCGTTGGGCGCGTGGGCGCCGTTGCCATGGCCGAGACCGAAGTGTCCCGCGGGGAGCTTTAGCGGTGCGCCGGTGAACACGAAGCCGGGCCAGGAACCGGCCAGCCGCGGAAGCGCGACGGGATCAATTCCTTCGGACTTGTAGACCGCCTCCTCAGCTTTGCAGATGGCCGCATCCATGGGCGTGGTTGTCGGGTCGTAACCGCCGGTCACGTTCACTTCGATATCGCCAAACCCGTGCTTCCTCAGATGATCTTTCAGCGCGGCGACGGCGCCGTCTTTGGTCATGTCGGGAACCAGCCGCATATCGATTTTCGCCAGAGCGCGTCCGGGCAGAATGGTCTTGCCGCCGGGGCCGGTGTAGCCGCCGACCAAGCCCTCAATATTAATCGTCGGCTGCGAAACAAGCATCTCGAGCGCTTGCTCGAAGCTGGCGTCGTGCATCCAGTGACTTACACCCAGCTGCTTCTTGGCGCTGGCTTCGTCGAGGCGCCTCGCGGCCGCCTCGACCATTTGCTTTTCAGCGGAGCTGAGCGGCTTGGCCTTTGCTGCGTAGCCTTCGATGGCGATGGCGTTGCCATCCGGCGACACGAGCGAAGCGAGCGCCTCCACCAGATGCCACGCGGGACTATCGAGGCGGGCCTTGTTGCTGGAATGGACGTCACGGACCGGGCCGCGCCCCCACTTTTCACCGCTGGAGATCAATTCCAGTTCCACAACACCCTTGGCGCCGTAGAAAACCGTGACCTGGCCGTCGAGATCCTGCGAGGCAAACGGCATGAACACGCCGACACTTTTTGCGAAAGCGGATTGTATGTCGGGCTTGTGAACGATTTGGGGGAAATGCGGCGAGCCGATTTCTTCTTCGCCCTCAGCGACGAAAACAAAATTCACGGGAAGCTTCTTGCCGGCGCCGCGGATGGCATGAATCGCGGCCAGGAATGTGGCTTCTGGGCCTTTTTGGTTCACGGCGCCGCGGCCGACAACCGCTTTGCCGAGTCCGGGCCTATCGACGAGGGCCGCTTCGAAGGGCG
>Ga0335077_10003490_pt1 | contig 19018 bp, 16 predicted proteins | sample Lox_Sample_31_FD_207151 | JGI IMG/M metagenome (GOLD analysis project Ga0335077, IMG submission 207151) | Soil microbial communities from Loxahatchee National Wildlife Refuge, Florida, United States - Lox_Sample_3.1 | ecosystem: Environmental > Terrestrial > Soil > Wetlands | place: USA...
CATCGAGCCGCAGCTCGCTGTGTTCGGCGAGAAGGACTTCCAGCAGCTCACCATCATCCGGCGCATGGTCGCGGAACTGTGCATGCCGATCGAGATCATCGGCGCGCCCACGGTGCGCGACGCGGACGGGCTGGCGATGAGTTCGCGCAACCAGTACCTCACGAGCGCGGAGCGCGCGCTCGTCCCGGCCATCTACGCCCAGCTCTGCGCCGCGGTGCGCCGCCTGGAAAGCGGCGAGGCGGACTACGCCAGCATCGAGCGCGCCGGCTTCAGCGCGCTGGAGAGCGCCGGGCTGCACCCGGACTATTTTGCGGTACGGCAGGCGTGCGACCTGGCCGCACCGGTCGCGGAGGCGCGTGAGCTGGTCGTGCTTGCGGCCGCGCGCCTGAGCAAGGCGCGCTTGATCGATAACGTGCGCGCCAGGCGACCCTGAGAGAGGCGGCTCAGGCGCCGTGGCCGGCGTGCCGGGCCAGCGCCCAGTGCACGTGTTCGCGCACCAGCTCGAAGGGGTCGTGGCGGCGCTGCTCCAGCGCCGCGGTGACCGCGGCCGAGCTCGGGGCATTGCCCAGTGCCACGGCGATGTTGCGCAGCCAGCGCTCGTAGCCGATGCGGTAGATGGCCGAGCCGCGCATCCGCTGCGCAAATTCCGTGGCGCTCCAGGCGAATAGCTCCGTGAGCTGCGCCGCGTCCAGGCCGTGACGCACCTTGAAGTCCGGATGCGCGGCCGCGTGCGCGAACTTGTTCCAAGGGCATACCAGCTGGCAGTCATCGCACCCGTAGATGCGGTTGCCAAGCAGTGCGCGCAGCTCGGGCGCGATCGCGCCCTGGTGCTCGATGGTCAGGTACGAGATACAGCGGCGCGCATCGAGGCGGTAAGGGGCGACGATGGCGCCCGTCGGGCACGCCGGCAGGCACGCCTGGCAGCTGCCACAGTGGGCGCTCGCCGGGGCATCCACGGGCAGCGGCAGGTCGGTGAGTATCTCGCCGAGAAAGAACCAGGAGCCTGCATCGCGCGCGATCAGGTTGGTGTGCTTGCCGATCCAGCCGAGGCCGGCGTCGCGCGCGTGCGCGCGCTCGAGGACCGGGGCGGTATCGACGCACACCCGGCAGCCGAAGGGGGCTGACTCGGCCTGGATCTCGCGTGCCAGCCGGGCGAGCGAGCGGCGCAGCACCTTGTGGTAGTCGCGCCCGAGCGCATAGCGCGACACGTAGGCCCGCTGCGGCTCGTTCAGCACCTGCTCCGCGGCGCGCGCCTCCTGCGGCCAGTAGTCCATGCGCGCGCTCAGTACCCGCACCGTGCCGGGCTGCAGCTCCTGCGGCCGACTGCGTTTGCGGCCGTGGCGCTGCATGTAGTGCATGCCGCCGTGGAAATCATCCGCCAGCCAGCGCAGCAGGTGGCGCTCGTCTTCCGGGATCTCGACCGGAGCCACCCCGAGATCGTTGAAGCCGAGTTCGCGGGCGCGCTGCCGGAAGCGGCGCTTAAGCAGCGCCAGGTCGGTGTCAGAAAGGTGAGTCATGGCGCGACCACGCCGAACAGTATAATGAGTGCATGGCGTTGCCCGTGGCCATGTATTCGACCTCGCAGGTGCGTGCCCTGGATGCGCATGCCATCGAGGCCATGGGTGTATCCGGCTACACCCTGATGAAGCGTGCCGGCGAGGCGGCGCTACGCTACCTGCGCACGCGCTGGCCGATGGCGCATCGCATCGTGATCGTTTGCGGCAATGGCAACAACGGTGGCGACGGCTACGTGCTGGCGCGCTTCGCGCACGCGGCGGGACTCACGGTGACGGTGCTCGCGGCCGGCGACCCGGAGCAGCTCCACGGCGATGCGCGCCAGGCGTACCTCGACCTGCGGGCCAGCGGCGTACCGGTGCAGGGATTCGCCGCCGAGCACCTCAGCGCCGGCGAAGTCATCGTGGACGCGCTGCTCGGCATAGGGCTGCGCGGCGACGTGCGTGCCGACCTGGCACCGGTGATCCGCGCCATCAACCAGAGCGGGCGCCCGGTGTTCGCGCTCGACGTGCCCTCCGGGCTCGACGGCGATGCCGGCACGGTGCTGGGCGAGGAGGCGATCCGCGCCGACGCCACGGTGACATTCGTGGGGCTTAAGACCGGGTTGTTCGTCGGCGACGGACCCGAGTTTGCCGGCACTATCTTTTGCGATGACCTGGAGATCTCGCCCCCGCCCTCGGCGCAGCCCGCGCCGCGCCTGACGCGCATCGTCGAGGCGGAGATCGGCGAGGCGTTGCCGCGCCGCCTGCGCTCCTCGAACAAAGGCGACTTCGGGCGCGTGCTCATCGTCGGCAGCGGTCCGGGGATGCCTGGTGCCGCGCGGCTGGCCGGGGAGGCCTGCCTGCGTGTGGGTGCCGGGCTGACCACGGTTGCGGTCGCGCCCGAGAACGTGGCTGCGATCGCCGCCGGGCGACCCGAACTGATCTGTGTCGCGCTGAGTGAGGACAACCTGCTCATCGAAGCGGCCGGGCGCGCGGACGTGATCGCCGTGGGACCCGGCCTGGGGCGCTCCGCCTGGGCGCGGCGCGCGCTGGCCGTCGTGCTCGACTCCGGCAAGCCGCTGGTCGTCGATGCCGACGCGCTGAACCTGCTCGCCGAGGAGCGCGGCCGCGCACGCGAGGACTGGATCCTGACCCCCCATCCGGGCGAGGCCGGCCGCCTGCTGGGGGTGAGCGCACAGGACATCCAGCAGGATCGCCTGGCCGCGCTGGAGCGCCTGCTCGAGCGTTTCCACGGCACGGTGGTGCTTAAGGGCGCGGGTACCCTGGTCGGCGCGCGTGGTCGCACGCCGGGAGTGTGCGAGCGCGGCAATCCGGGCATGGCCACCGCCGGTACCGGAGACGTGCTGACGGGGGCCATCGCCGGGGTTCTGGCGCAATGCCACGATCACTGGGCCGCCGCCCGCGTCGGCGTGCTGGTGCATGCCATGGCGGGGGATGCCGCGGCGCGCGCTGGCGAGCGTGGTGTGCTCGCCGGTGACCTGACACGCGAGCTGCATCACTGCGTCAATCTGTGAGCTCCGCGCGGCTGCGCCAGCTGCTGCCAAGCGCTGCGGACACCGAGGCGCTCGCGGGCCGCCTTGCTGCGCTGCGCCCGGCGGACGATCAGCTCACGGTGCTGTTCCTCTGTGGTGAGCTCGGTGCCGGCAAGACCACCTTCGCCCGCGGCTTCCTGGCGGCGCTCGGGGTCCGCGATGCGGTACGCAGTCCGACCTACACGCTGCTCGAGCTCTACGGCTTGGGCGCGCTCACGGCCGTGCACGTCGACCTCTACCGGCTGCGGGGAGCCGCGGAGCTGGAGCTGCTCGGCTTGCGCGACCTCGCGCGCCCCGCTCATGTATGGCTCGTCGAATGGCCGGAGCGCGGGCCCGGAGCCCTGCCGCACCCGGATCTCAGGGTGACCCTCAGCATTGCCTCCGGCAGCCACGCCGTCGACATCGAAGCGAGCTCGCCTCGCGGCGAGGAATGGCTCGCGGCGCTGACCGCAAGCGGTGCCGACACAGGCCCGCCTTGAAATGGAAATCTCAACACCGTAGATTAGGAACAAGGTAATGCCGCGAAGCCGATGATTCACAAGATCTTTTACGGCACAGTCCTCGGTACACTCTGGCTCCTCACCGCGCCGGCAGCCTCCGGCGCCGAGTTACGCGGGGTGCAGCTGCTCCCGCAGGAGGATGCCGCGCAGCTTGCCCTGGAGCTCGACCAGGCGGTGGCCCCCAACCTGTTCGCGCTCGAACACCCTTACCGCATCGTCATCGATCTCAAGCACACCCACCGCGCCGCGGGCCTGCGCCCGCCGCCGCCCACGGGCGCGGTGACGGCCGTGCGCTTCGGCGCGCAGCCGGGCGGCACGCTGCGGATCGTGATCGAGACCCAGGCACCGTTGCCGTTCCGGTACAACCTCGGCGGCCCCGGGCAGCTGCTCGTCAGCGTGGGGCACTACAGTGCCTCCGTGGTCAGGCCCGAGCCAGCGCCGGTACACCCAGCGCACGCGCCCCAGGAGGGTGGGCGCGACGTCGTCATTGCCGTCGACGCCGGCCATGGCGGCCTGGACCCCGGCGCCATTGGCCGCGGCGGAACCCGCGAGAAGGATGTCACCCTGGCGATCGCCCGGACGCTCGCCGAGCGCATCAACGCCGAGGCCGGGATGCGCGCGGTGCTGACGCGTGAGCGCGATGAGTTTCTGGAGCTGCGGGAGCGCATCCGGCGCGCCCGCGTGGCCCGCGCTGACATGTTCGTATCGGTGCACGCCGACTCGATCGCCGACCGCAGCGTCACGGGTGCCTCGGTGTACGTGCTCTCGGTGCACGGGGCATCCAGCGAGGCCGCGCGCTGGCTGGCCGAGCGGGAGAACGCCGCGGACCTCATGGGCGGGGTGCGGCTCGATGACAAGGGCAGCCTCGCCCCGGTGCTGCTGGATGCCACCCAGAGCGAGATCATCGGCCTCAGCGCCACCGCCGCCGAGCGCGTGGTGAGTGCGCTCGAGAGCGTGGGTGAGCTGCGCAAGGCGCAGGTGCAGCAGGCCGGATTCGTGGTGCTGAAATCCCCGGACATCCCCTCGATGCTGGTCGAAACCGCCTACATCTCCAACCCCGAGGAGGAGCGCCGCCTGCGCAACACCAGCCAGCAGGCACGCCTGGCGCAGGCCATCGCCGACGGCGTGCGCAGTTACTTCCAGCAAAATCCCCCCGACGGCACGCGCCTCAAGCAGCAGCGCCGCGAGACCCTGGCGAGCGCCACCGAGGCTGGCGCGCCCGCCACTCCCTAGCTCGCGCGCGCCGGCCGGCAGGCGCCGGCGCGGCGGCAATCGCCTGTACACTTGGGCGCGCCATGCCCATCCGCGTACTCGCCGGCGAACTCATCGACCAGATCGCCGCCGGCGAGGTGATTGAGCGTCCGGCATCGGTCGTCAAGGAGCTGGTCGAGAACGCTCTCGATGCCGGTGCCACGCGCATCGAGGTCGACGTGGAGCGCGGTGGCATTGGCCTGATACGCGTGCGCGATGACGGCTGCGGCATCCCCGCCGAGGACCTGACGCTGGCGCTGGCGCGCCATGCCACCAGCAAGATCGGCTCACTGGCGGACCTGGAGGCGGTGAGCACGCTCGGTTTTCGGGGCGAGGCCCTGCCCTCGATCGCCTCGGTCGCGCGCCTGCGACTCGCCTCGCGGCCGGCACTGGCGCCGCAGGGTGCGGAGATCCGCTGCGAGGGCGGCACGCTGGCGGCGGTGCGGCCGGCGGCACAACCGCCTGGCACCACGGTCGAAGTGCGCGATCTGTTCTTCAACGTGCCGGCGCGGCGCAAGTTCGTGCGCACCGAGGCCACGGAACTGGGCCACATCGGCGCCCTGCTTGAGCGGCTGGCACTGTCGCGCTTCGACGTGGCATTCCGCCTGCGCAGCGGTACGCGCACGCTGCTGGATGCGCCCGCAATCGACAGCGCGCAGCGGGAAGCGGCCCGGCTCGCGCAGGTGCTCGGGGCGGACTTCCCGGCGGGGGCGTTGCCGGTGCAGCATGCGGCGGGCCCCGTGATGCTCTCCGGGTGGCTCGGACTGCCGACCCGTTCACGTGCGCAGGCCGACCAGCAGTTCTGGTTCGTCAACGGGCGCAGCGTGCGTGACCGGTTGCTGATGAATGCCGTGCGGCTCGCCTACCGTGACGTGCTCTACCACGGGCGCCACGCCGCCTACGCGCTCTACCTGACGCTCGAGCCGCGGCTGGTGGACGTGAACGCGCACCCGGCCAAGCTCGAAGTGCGCTTCCGCGACTCGCGTCAGATCCACGAGTTCGTGTTTCGCGCGCTCGAGCGCGTGCTGGCCGCGACCCGCCCGCAGGAGGGTGCCGCGGCCGCCGGCGCCGGTGCGTTCACCTCGGGCGGGCCGCCGTCCCTCACCTCGATGCCGCCGCCGGCTGGCGCCGCACCCATGAGCCTGCCGCTGGCGAGCGCCGCCGCGCCCGGCTGGGTGATCGCTTCCATGGTGGCTGAAGCTGACGGCCCGCGGGCCCAGGTCACGGCGGGCGGCATGCCCCTGGGGACGCCGCTGGCGCAGCTGCATGGGGCCTACATCCTGGCGCAGAACGCGGATGGGCTGGTGCTGGTGGACATGCACGCCGGGCACGAGCGCGTGCTGTACGAGCGCATGAAGGCCGAGCGCGCGCGCCACGGCATCGCCTCGCAGCAGCTGCTCGAGCCGCTGGTACTGGAGCTCAAGGCACACGAGCTGGCCCGCATCATCGAGGAACGGGCGCAGTGGGAGGCGGCGGGCTTCGAGGTGGACGCGCTCGGGGACACGCGCCTGGTGCTGCGGCAGGTGCCCGCGCTGCTGGCGCTGCACGAGGTGCCGCGCATCGTCGCGGCGCTGCTCGCTGACCTGACGCTGAGCACCGCGACGCACCACCTGGAAGCTGCCGCCGACCGCTTTCTCGGCACGCTCGCCTGCCGCAGCGCCATCCACGTGCACCGGCGATTGAGCCTGCCGGAGATGGATGCCCTGCTGCGGCAGATGGAGGCCACGGAACGCGCCAATCAGTGCAATCACGGTCGGCCCACCTGGACGCGGTTGAGCCTGCAGCAGCTGGACCAGTTGTTCCTGCGGGGACGCTGAGTTGACGACCGAGCCGCCCGTTCCCGGCGCCGCGCGCGCGCCCATCCTGATGCTGACCGGCCCAACCGGGGCCGGCAAGACCGATTGGGCGGTCGCCCTGGCGGAGCACGCGCCGGTGGAGATCGTGAGCGTGGATTCGGCGCTGGTGTACCGTGGACTGGATATCGGCACCGCAAAACCCGCCCCGTCCCTGCGGGCGCGCATCCCGCATCACCTCGTCGATATCTGCGAGCCTAACGAGTCCTACTCGGCGGGCCGGTTCCTGCGCGATGCCCTGGCAAGCATCGAGGCCATTCATGCGCGCGGGCGGGTACCGCTGCTGGTGGGGGGCACGATGCTGTACCTGCGTGCCCTTGAGCACGGCCTGGCGGTGCTTCCGCCAGCCGCGCCGCAGCTGCGCGCGCAACTGGAGGCACGCGCGCAGCGCGAGGGCTGGCCGCACCTGCACGCCGAGCTCGCACGGCTCGATCCGCAGGCCGCTTCGCGCATCAAGCCCGCCGATCGCCAGCGCATCCAGCGAGCGCTCGAGGTCTGCCTGAGCACTGGCCGGCCCATCTCCGAGCTGCAGCGCGCCACGGTGAGCCCGCTGGCCGGCTGGCCGCTGCAGCGTTGGGTGCTGGCGCCGCGCGACCGCGCGCGGCTGCACCAGCAGCTCGCAGAGCGCTTCGCGGCCATGATGGCCGCCGGACTTCTGGAGGAAGTGCGCCAGCTGCACCACCGCGGCGACCTCACGGGCCGGCACCCGGCCATGCGCGCCGTGGGTTACCGGCAGCTGTGGGCTTACCTCGAAGGTGAAGGGACGCTTACGGACGCGGTGAGCCGTGCGATTGCCGCGACGCGCCAACTGGCCAAGCGCCAGCTGACATGGCTGCGCGGCGCGGCCAACGGCGAATGGATCGATCCGGATGCGACGCCCCGGCTGTCGTGGATTCGAGACATAAGCGCGTGGCTGCGGCGGTTTGGGCTTTGACGGAGGGCGCATGTTAATATGTGAGTGTCGGTCCGGCGCCCTTTGCGCTGGCATGTAAGCTTGTGCGAGACCGCGGGAACACGGACAGTTCGAATGCGGTGCGCGTCGTTCTGCCGAACAACTCGAAGTGAAAAAATAAGGAGAACACGATGGCCAAAGGCCAATCCCTCCAGGACCCTTTTCTGAATGCCCTCCGCAAGGAGCGGGTGCCCGTCTCGATCTATCTGGTCAATGGCATCAAGTTGCAGGGTCAGATCGATTCCTTCGACCAGTTTGTGGTGCTCCTGAAGAACAGCGTGAGTCAGATGGTCTACAAGCACGCGATCTCCACCGTGGTGCCGGCGCGCAACGTGCGGCTGGCCGCGGACGAGGGTGGTGCCGCCACGGAGACGCCGGCCGAGTAATGTCGCTGGCGCCGGAAAGCTGAGTGTTCGAACGCCCAAGGACCGGCGAGCGCGCCGTACTCGTACGCTTGGGACTCGGCGCCCCGGTCGACCCGGAGGAGCTGCAGGAATTCCGGCAGCTGGCACTATCCGCCGGCGCGCTGCCGGTCGCAACGCTCACCGGGCGCCGCGAGCGTCCCGATCCGCGCTTCTTTCTCGGCAGCGGCAAGGCCGAGGAGCTCAAGGAACTCTCCGCGGCCTGCCAGGCCGACGTGATTCTGGTCGATCACGCGCTCTCGCCGAGCCAGGAACGTAACCTCGAGAAACTCACCGAACGGCGGGTGCTCGATCGCAACGGCCTGATCCTGGACATCTTCGCCCAGCGTGCCCGCAGCTTCGAGGGCAAGCTGGAGGTGGAACTCGCGCAACTGAAGCACATTTCCAGCCGCCTGGTGCGGGGGTGGACCCACCTCGAGCGCCAGAAGGGCGGCATCGGCCTGCGCGGCCCGGGCGAGACGCAGCTCGAGACCGACCGGCGCATCATCGGTCAGCGGGTGCGGCTGCTGACCAAGCGCCTGCAGAAGCTGCGGCAGCAGCGCGAGACCGGGCGCCAGATGCGTGCCGAGATACCCGTGCCCTCGCTGGCGCTGGTGGGCTACACCAACGCCGGCAAGTCCACGCTGTTCCGTGCCCTCACCGGGACCGATGCCTACGTCGCCGACCAGCTGTTTGCCACACTCGACCCGACCGTGCGTCGCATCGTGCTGCCCGGCGGTACCGCGGTGGTGGCGGCCGACACCGTGGGGTTCATCCGCGAGTTGCCGCACGAGCTGGTTGCCGCCTTCCAGTCCACGCTCACCGAGGCGCGCGCCGCGACGCTGCTGCTGCACGTGGTCGACGCCAGCAACCCGCGCCGCGAGGAGCAGATCGCACAGGTCAATACCGTACTCGAGCAGATCGGCGCGGCGCACATCCCGCAGCTGCTGGTCTACAACAAGATCGATCGTCTGCAGAGCGCGCCGCGCCTGGAGCGCAACGCCGACGGGCGCGCGCTCGCGGTATGGATCTCCGCCGCGCAGGCCAGCGGGCTTGACCTGCTGCGCTCGGCCGCCGCGGAGCGCCTGGCGCGCCATGCCCGTCGCGCGCGGCTGCGTCTGCCGGCCAGCGCCGGCGCGCTGCGCTCGCGCCTGTATGCGGCCCAGGCGGTGCGCGGCGAGTCCGCAGGCGAGGAGGGCGCGATCGAGCTCGACGTCGACCTGCCCGACCTGGAGCTGCTGACGTTGGCCCGTACCAGCGGCGTGCAGATTCTCGAGGTGCAGGAGGGCGGTGCGCCTTGTGCCCCGCCGGACCTCTACCTACAATCGTCCGCCCCGTCGAGCGCCTCCAAGCAGCGCTGAGCGCGCATCCTCCTTATGGCCTGGAATCAACCGAACAATGGTCCGAACAGCCCGTGGGGGCGGCGCCCGGGCCAAGGTGGCGGCGACCTCGACGAGCGCATCAAGGGGCTGCAGCGCCGGCTCGAGGCCTTCCTGCACCCCGGCGGCGGGGCCGGCGGCGGCAACTCGCTGCTCATGATCCTGGTGGCTGCGGTGATCGTGCTGTGGGTGGCCAGTGGCTTCTACACCGTCGGACAGGCGCAGAAGGCGGTGGTGCAGCGCTTCGGCGCGCTGGTCGAGGTACGTGGCCCGGGCTGGGGCTGGCGCATTCCCTGGCCGGTGGAGAGCGTCACCAAGGTGAACGTGGCGAGCGTCAACTCGAGCGACTTCAAGTCGCGCGTGCTCACCTCGGACGTCAACCTGGTCGACCTGCACTTCGCGGTTCAGTATCAGTTCTCCGATCCGGTGAAGACGCTGTTCAGCGTGCGCGATCCGGGCCAGACGCTGAGCGAGGTGAGCGAGAGCGCCATTCGCGAGATCGTCGGGCGCAGCACGCTCTATGACGTGCAGGTCGGCGGCACCCGGCCGGAGATCACGCGGCGCACCAAGGACCTGATCCAGCGCACGCTCGACTACTACAACTCCGGCATCACGGTCACCACCGTCAACCTCGAGGACGTGCAGGTCCCCGATGCGGTGATTCCCTCGCAGCGCGACGCCAACAAGGCGCAGGCGGACAAGGAGCGCTTCATCCTCGAATCCGAGGCCTATGCCAACGGCATCATTCCGGTGGCGCAGGGCTCGGCGGCACGCGTGCAGCAGGACGCCGAGGCCTACAAGGCGCAGGTGATGGCGGTGGCCGAAGGGCAGGCGTCGCGCTTCGCGCAGCTGGAGGCCGCATACGCAGCCGCGCCCGAAGTGACGCGACGGCGCCTGTACATGGACACCATCGAGACCGTGCTCGGTCACGCCCACAAGGTGCTGATTGATGGCAAGGCCGGCAGCAACATGATCTACCTGCCGATCGACAAGCTGCTGGAGAAGAGCAACGCGCGCGAAGGAGAGCCGGCCGCCGAGGCCGCCAATGGCGCCAAGGAGCCCGACCAGGTAACCGTCGAAGCGCGCGGCCGGGGAGAGCGCTGATGAGCATGCGCCACCTGCCGCTCTATGCGCTCGCCGCCGCGCTGCTGATCGTGACCGGGCTGTCGATGTTCACCGTGAGCACCACGCAGTTCGCCATCCGCAAGGAGTTCGGGGCCATCGTCGGCACCCACTACAGTCCGGGCCTGCACTACAAGTGGCCATGGGATACCGTGACCAAGTTCGACAGCCGCATCCTGTCGCAGTCGTACACCGGGGAGACCTTCCTCACCAACGACGGCCGCGGCCTGATAGTGGACTTCTACATCAAGTGGAAGGTGAAGGATCCGGCGCTGTTCTACACCGCCACGGGCGGCGGCGTGGCACTCGCGGGTGACCGGCTGTCCGAGATCGTGAAGGACGGCATCAAGACCGTGGTGGCGCAGCGCACGCTGCAGCAGATCGTCTCCAGCGAGCGCGCCGGCCTCACCGGCGAGATGCTCGGGCAGGCGAGCGGCAAGGCCGCCGCCCTGGGCGTCGATCTGGTGGACGTGCGCGTGCAGCGCATCGACCTGCCCGATGAGGTGGCGGCGCGCGTCTACGAGAGCATGAAGCAGAGTTTCGCCAAGACCGCCAGTCAGCTGCGCGCCGAGGGGCAGCAGGCGAGTGCCGGCATCCGGGCCTCGGCCGAGAGGCAACGCACCGTGATCCTGGCTGGCGCCGAGCGTGACGCGCTGCGCATCCGCGGCGAGGGCGATGCCGCCGCGGCGCAGATCTACGCCCGCGCCTACGCGCGCAACCCCGAGTTCTACGCCTTCTACCGCAGCCTGCAGGCCTACGAGCGCGCGCTCGGCCGGGACGGGGATCTGCTGGTGGTGACTCCGGACGGCGAGTTCTTCAAGTACCTGAAAGACCCGGGTGCTGCGAAGGGCGCGGCGGCGCATCGCTGAAACCAGCGCGCCCCCGTCCGCATGCCGCTCAATTTTACCGACCTGCTGGCCGCGCTCGGGCTGTTTTTCGTGATGGAAGGCATCATGCCCTTCCTCAATCCCGCGGGCGTCAAGCGCGCGCTGGCGCGTTTAATCGAAGTGCGCGACCGTGAGTTGCGCATCGCGGGCCTGGGCTCCATGCTCGTCGGTGTCGTCATCCTCTTCCTGGTGCGCTAGGGGGCGGGAGCGTGGGCAAGTTCGTCATCGTCATCGGCACCCAGTGGGGCGATGAGGGCAAGGGCAAGGTAGTCGACCTGCTCACCGAGCGTGCCGCGGCCGTGGCGCGCTTCCAGGGCGGGCATAACGCCGGCCACACGCTGGTGATCGGCGGCAAGAAGACGATCCTGTCGCTGATACCTTCCGGCATTCTGCGCGAGCAGGTGCGCTGCTTCATCGGCAACGGCGTCGTGCTGTCGCTCGAGGCGCTGCTCGCCGAGAGCCGCATGCTGCTCGAGCAGGGCGTGCCGGTCTTCGAGCGGCTGCGCATCTCCCCCAGCTGTCCCTTGATCCTGCCCTCCCACGTGCTGCTCGACCAGGCACGCGAGAGCGCCCGCGGCATCAACGCCATCGGCACTACCGGGCGCGGTATCGGCCCCGCATACGAGGACAAGGCGGCGCGACGCGCGGTGCGCGTGGCGGACCTGTTCCAGCGCGACCGCTTCGCCGCCAAGCTCGGCGAAGTGCTCGATTTCCACAATTTCGTGCTGCAGCACTACTATCGCGCCGCGCCGGTGGACTTCCAGAGGACCCTGGACACACAGCTCGCCCTCAGTGCCCAGATCGCCCCGCTGGTGACGGACGTGACGCGCGCGTTGCACGAACTGCGTGCCACGCCGGCCAACGTGCTGTTCGAGGGCGCACAGGGCGCCATGCTCGACGTCGACCATGGCACCTATCCCTTCGTCACTTCCTCCAACACCACGGCGGGGTTCGCCGCGACCGGCACCGGGCTCGGGCCGCGCGCATTCGATGCCGTGCTCGGCATCGTCAAGGCCTATACCACGCGCGTCGGGGCGGGTCCCTTTCCCACCGAGCTCTTCGACGAGTACGGCGAGCACCTGTCGCGCGTCGGACACGAGTTCGGCTCGGTCACCGGACGGCGGCGGCGCTGCGGCTGGTTCGACTCGGTGGCGTTGCGGCGCTCAATCGTAAATTCCTCGGTCTCGGGGCTGTGCATCACCAAGCTCGACGTGCTCGACGGGCTCGACACGATCCGCGTCTGCACCGGCTACCGCATCAACGGCAACATCACGCCCGAACCGCCACTGAGCGTCGAGGGTTACGCCGACGTTAAGCCGGTGTACGAGGAACTTCCCGGCTGGCGCGAGAGCACCGTCGGTATCACCGACTACCAGGGGCTGCCTGGCAATGCGCGGCGCTACCTCGAGCGGCTTGCTGAGCTGGTGGTGGTGCCGATCGACATGATCTCGACGGGCCCGGACCGCGAGCAGACCGTGGTGCTGCGGCACCCGTTCGGAGCCTGACCTGGAGGCGCAGTTTCCCGGGCGCTCCGGTTGGGCGGTGCGCCTCGCGCTCCTGCTGGCCGTTACCCTGAGCTGCCTGCTGGCGGCGGGCTGCTGGCGGATCTACACCAATACCTGGGACGAGCCCGAGCACATCGCCGCCGGCATCGAGCTGCTCGACAAGGGCCACTACGAGTACGACACCGAGCACCCGCCGCTGGCGCGGGTGTTGCTCGCCATCGGGCCGTTCCTGGCCGGCGCCCATTCCTTCGGCACGCCACCGCCGGATGGCACGCAGGAGGGCAGGGATATTCTCTACTCGGACGGCCACTACTGGCTCTACCTCACGCTGGCGCGCGCTGGCAACCTGCCGTGGCTGGCGCTGCTGCTCGTGGCGACGTGGCTGTGGGCCCGGCGCCTGTTCCGTTCGGACGCGGGCGCGCTGCTCGCGGTGGTGTTGCTGGCCTCGGTGCCGCCGATCCTCGGGCATGCCGCGCTCGCGACCCTGGACATTGCCGCGGCGGCGACCGCGCTGCTGGCCCTGTATACGCTCGAGAACTGGCTCACCTCGGGACGCTGGGAGGAGGCGGTGCTGTTCGGGGTGACCGCCGGGATCGCCGTGGCGAGCAAGTTCTCCGCCGTTCCCTTCATCGGACTGTCGCTGCTGGCGCTGGGGCTGGTGCAGGGGTTGAACAGCTGGCGCGTCACGCGCGGCACGCACGAGCATCATCCGTGGCGGGTGCTGCGCTCGCGCACCACCGGCGCCGTGCTCGCGGGGCTGGCGGCGCTGGTGCCGCTGCTGGCCGTGTACGCCGTGCGCTCACCGGATGTCTCCGGCGTCGAGGTGCGCTTTGACTGGGCGGTCACGTACCTCGTCTCCCAGGGCGGGCTCGATCGCAGCGTCGGCCTGTGGCTGGCAAATGCATGGCTGCCGCGCGAGCTGACCGACCTGGTGAACGGCGTCATCGCGGTAAAGGCGCACAACGACGCCGGCCACCGCGCCTACCTGCTCGGGCAGGTGAGCCTCGATGGCTGGTGGTACTTCTATCTGGTGGCGTTCGCGGTCAAGACGCCCCTGCCGCTGCTGGCCGGCGGGAGCGTCGGGCTGGCATGGCTGGCCGTGAAGGGATGGCGCGAGCGTGATGGCTGGGCGCTCGCCCCGCCGGTGCTCGTGCTGGCGATCCTGGCGTTCGCGAGCCTCTTCAGCCGCATCAACATCGGCATCCGCCACGTGCTGATCCTGTATCCCTTCCTCGCCCTCGGCGGCGCCTATCTGAGCTGGCGCCTGTGGCGCGCCTGCATGGCGCTCTCGCGCCCACGCTGGCGCGCGCTGACCGGCGGGGTGCTCCTCGCTGCGTTGCTGTGGCAGTTGAGCACCCTGTGGCGGGCCTACCCGGATTACTTGCCCTACTTCAACGAGGCGGTGCGCGAACCCTGGCACGTGCTGGTGGACTCAGACCTCGACTGGGGCCAGGACCTCAGGCGCCTGGAGCTGCGCGCCGCGGCGCTGCGCATTCCGAGTCTGCAGCTGGCCTACCAGGGGACCGCGGACCTCAGCCGGGAGCCGCTGCCGCCCTATGAGCTGCTGAAGCCCCGCCAGCCGACCAGCGGCTGGATCGCAATTTCCGCGCTCGCGCGCACTCGCCGCATGAGCGATTACGCGTGGCTGAGCGCCTACCGGCCCATCATGCGCGTCGGCCACACCATAGACCTGTACTACATCCCGTAGCGTGGTCAGGCCGGCGCCGCGGCACGCAGTCGCGAGATGCGCGCCAGTGGCGTCGGATGTGAGTAGTAGAACGCGGCATACACCGGATCCGGCGTCAGGGTGCTGGCATTGTCCCGGTGCAGCTTCACCAGCGCCGCGGCCAGCTCGCCGGCGCTGGCGTAACGCGAGGCGAACTCGTCGGCCTCGAACTCGTGCTTGCGCGACCAGCGCGAGGCGAGCGGCGTGATGAAGAACATGAAGGCGGGCAGGGCGAGCGTGAACAGCAGCAGCGCGGCGTGCGTGGAGGGTCGCGGCACGCCCAGCGCCTGATAGAACCCAGGCTGACCGGCGAGCCAGCCGAGCAGTGCCAGCCCGGCGAAGGCTGCGCCCACCGACAGCAGCAGCCGCTTGCGCACGTGCTTCAGGCGAAAGTGGCCGAGTTCGTGCGCGAGCACCGCTTCCACCTCCGGATGCGCGAGCCGCTCAAGCAGGGTATCGAAGAAGACGATGCGCTTGTAGCGTCCGATGCCGGTAAAGTAGGCGTTGCCGTGGCTCGAGCGGCGCGAATTGTCGACCACGAACACACCCTTGGAGGCGAAGCCGCAGCGAGCGAGCAGCGCCTCGATGCGCTCGCGCAGCGACTGGTCCCCAAGCGGCGAGAAGCGGTTGAAAAGGGGCGCGATAAACGCCGGCCATGCCCAGGCCATGACGAGCATCACCAGCAGCCACAGCCCCCACGCCCACAGCCACCACCAGCGACCGGCGCGCTCCATCAGCAGCAGCGTCGCCGCCAGTACGGGGCCGCCCAGCAGCACGGCCAGCAGCAGCCCCTTGGCCAGATCGGCGAGGTACAACGCGGCGGTGATGCGGTTGAAGCCGAAGCGCGCCTCCAGGCGAAAGGTGCGCCACAGCGCCAGCGGCAAATTAGTCAGCTGGATGAGCAGTGCGATGCTGGCAATCACCGCCAGACCGAGCCAGGGCTGGGGCCAATGGGTGTGCCGCCACAGCGCGTCGATCGCGGCGATGCCGCCGCCGACGGTGAGCGCCAGCGCCAGGGCCGCATCCACGATGCCCGCCACGCGTCCCAGGCGCACCTTGGCGATGGTGTAGTCGGCAGCCTTCGCATGCTCCGCGGGCGTGACGCTGGCGGCAAACGGGGCGGGGACGGCTGCGCGGTGCGCTCGCACCGCGAACTCCTGCCGCAGCGACAACCACAGCTCGAGCGCCGTGGCCGCGAGCACGGCGGCGATGAATAGCGGGGTCAGCCAGTGCATGCGAGCAGTCTACTGCACCTGAGGGTGCCGCCGCCCCGAGGGGCCGCCAGGTCGGGCGGAGCGATGCGGGGGGCCGGTCGGACGCTCGCAGAGGCGGCACTAGGCCGGGGCGGGCTGCGCGCGCCGCCCGCCGCTGATCCACAGGGCGAGCGTGCACAGGAATGCGATCAGACTCAGCGTCCCGAAGAACCACAGCATGGGTGCATAGCCGCCGGGGTTGGCGGCGCTCGCGCCGTTGAAGTCGTTGATCCAGCCGGCGGCATAGTTCGCCACGAACAGGCCCGCGTTCTGCAGCGTGGTCATCAGGCCGTACGCGGTGCCGAGCTGTTCGGGGGCGGCATAGCGCGGCACGCTCGGCCACAGGACCGCGGGCAGCAGCGAGAAGCTCAGGCCGAGCAGTATCGTGGACGCGCCGGCCCCGCTCGGAACGACGGCGAGGACCAGGAAACTCAGCGGCAGGAGCACGGCGCCGAGCGCGAGCAGGAACGTGTTGCGCCCGGTGCGATCGAGCAGCATTCCGAACAACGGCGTGCCGAAGGCGGCCGCGAGGAACACGTAGCTGTTGAGCGTCCCGGCCTGATCGTTGCTCATGCCGTGCGCTTCCTGCAGGTACTTGATGGCGAACGTGCTGCGGAACGGGAAGATGACCGAATAGAAGGCCACGCACGTGCCCACCAGGATCCAGTAGCCCCTCGGGAAGTTGAACATCTGCGACCACTGGATGCGCTCCCCGGGTGGTGGGAGCGCCAGGGTGCCGCGCCTGGCCTCGCGCCGATCGAGGAAGAAATAACACACGCCGGCGACAAAGGAGAGCACGGCGAACCCGACCGCGAGCCACATCGGCCCCTCCCAGCCCGCGTCATACAGCGGCTTGGCAAAGGAGGTCGAGCGATCCGCGAGGTAGGAGCCCAGCCGCGCCAGGCTGATGTTCAGCGCAAGCTGCGTGGCGAAGAAGCGGCCGGCCGAGAACCATTGATTGAGCGCTACCAGCACCGCGACGCTGAGCGTCTCGGCGCCGATGCCGAACAGCAGCCGTCCCAGCGCCATCACCGGGAAGAGCGCACCGAGCGCCGTGATGGCCGCCCCCAGGAGGCACACGGCGGTCGTAGCGATGACCATGACCCGCGCCGTAAAGCGATCCACCAGGGCGCCGCCGATCGCGACCAGGAAGATGTTCGGCAGGCTGTATATGGCGTTGAGAGTGCCGATCTGCGTGTCGCTGAAATGCAGCTGGCGCGAGAGCAGCTCGGCCACCGGCGCGATGGCGTCGTAGACGTAGTAGTTGCCCAACATGACTAGCGCCGCCACGGCGAAGAACAGCGTCTGGGCGGTGACCGGCGGCATGGGCCGTGCCGGCACCGCGGCGGCAGTCACGAGCGGCAAATGGGCACCACCCGCGGTGGCCGCGCAGGCGGCACGCACTGTTGGACCTCGCAACGCGCTCGTGGCGCGGGCGCGGCGACGCGCAGTCCAGGCTGCAGCAGGTCGGCCCCCATTTCTTATCCTTGCTCACCTACGGCAGCTCACATTGTACTGAAACCGGCTGTTGATGGGGCGAAAACACCCCGCGCGCCGCACGGTGACGCTTGCCGCGTGCCGCCGCGCGCTCTTAACGTTGCGGAGGTTGGAGGGGCTGGTGAAGGAGGACGCCGTGGTCGAGGCGCAGCGCCTGAGTGAGCTCAACGATGCCCCGGAGCGGCGCGGTGACTACGTGCTCTACTGGATGCAGCAGTCGCAGCGTGCCGTCTGCAACCCCGCGCTCGAAACCGCGCTGGCCGCGGCCAACCGCTTGCGTCGGCCGCTCTTGGTGGCGTTTGCCCTCGATGACAGCTTGCCCAACGGCAAGGCGCGCCACTTCGCCTTCATGCTCGAAGGACTCGCCGAGACCGCACGTGCGCTGGTGGCGCGCGACATCGGCTTCGTCATCCGCCGCGGCGTTGCGCCCGAGGTGATACAGCCCCTGGTGCGGCGTGCCGCCCTGCTGGTGTGCGACCGTGGCTACCTGCGGCGCCAGCAGAGCTGGCGGGCGCAGGTGGCTCGGGAGGCCGGCTGCCGCACGCTCATGGTCGAAGGTGACGTCGTCGTGCCCGTGGCGGTGGCTTCCGGCACCGCGGAGGTCGGCGCGCGCACGCTGCGGCCCAAGCTTGCGCGTTGCTGCGACTCGTTCCTGCGGCCGCTGCGCCGCGGACGTCCGCTGATCAGTGCGCGCTCACTCACGGTCCCCAGCGACGTGGCGCTCGATGATGTGCCGGCACTCGTGGCGCGCCTGCACGTCGATCAGCGCATCGCGCCGGTGAGCAGTTTCCGCGGCGGCTATGGCGAGGCGCGCCGCCGCCTGCGGCGTTTTCTCGCACAGCACCTGCGCGATTACCGGGACGCGCGTGCGCTGCCCGGCGACCCGCATACCTCCACGCTGTCCCCGTATCTGCACTTCGGGCAGATATCCCCGGTCGAGGTGGCGCTCGCGGCGCGCGCCGGTTCCGGCGCCGGCGCGGCCCGTGCCAGCTTCTTGGAGGAGCTCATCGTCCGGCGCGAGCTGGCGGTGAACTTTGTCGCCACCACGCCGCACTATGCGAGCTACGAGTGCCTGCCGGCCTGGGCGCGCCGCACGCTCGAGCGGCACCGCAGCGATGCGCGCCCGCGGCTGTACGACTACGAGCAGCTGGCGGCGGGCGCCACCCACGACCCGTACTGGAATGCCGCGATGTGCGAGATGCGCACCACCGGCTACATGCACAACTACATGCGCATGTACTGGGGCAAGAAGGTTCTGGAATGGTCGGCAACCCCCGAGGCGGGCTACGCGACGCTGCTGCAGCTCAATAACAGTTACTTCCTCGACGGTCGCGATGCCAGCTCCTACGCCAACGTCGGCTGGGTGTTCGGCCTGCACGACCGTCCCTGGCCCGAGCGGCCGGTGTTCGGGCAGGTGCGCTACATGAATGCCGCCGGGCTGCGGCGCAAGACCGACGTGGAGCGCTACGTGCGCCGCTGGCCGTGCGGGGAGCGCTAGCCGTGCGTGGCGCTCATCGGCAGCACCGTAATGGGCAAGGGCTCCTCGGGCATGCCGCCGATGCTGACGGCGGTGCGCGAGGTGAAGTTGAACGCCATCAGCGCCACGAACATGGAGGCGAGCTGTTCGGCGGAAAAGGCGCGCC
>Ga0335077_10003491_pt1 | contig 19017 bp, 18 predicted proteins | sample Lox_Sample_31_FD_207151 | JGI IMG/M metagenome (GOLD analysis project Ga0335077, IMG submission 207151) | Soil microbial communities from Loxahatchee National Wildlife Refuge, Florida, United States - Lox_Sample_3.1 | ecosystem: Environmental > Terrestrial > Soil > Wetlands | place: USA...
CATCCGTTGGGCGACGTGGCCGAACTCGTTGCCGAGGCGGGCGCCGCCGGATACCTGGCCAAGACCGCGCTCAGCGCGCATGCGATCGAGGTGATTTGCCGTCGTCGAGGAAGGTGAGGACCGCGAGAACTCGACGATGGTCGCCGCTCTGGTCAGGAAGGTCGAGTTTGGCGAGGATGTGGTGGATGTGTTTCTCCACGGCACCCTCGCTGATCCAGAGCTTGTCGGCGATGCCCTTGTTGGAGCGGCCCTCGGCCATCAGCGAGAGCACATCGCGTTCCCGCGGCGTGAGTCCCGAAAGTCGATCCGTCCGCCGACGGATCCCGAGCAGCTCTCGAACGAGACCGGGGTCGACGACGGTTCCGCCCCCCGCGATCCGTTCCACGGCCTCCATCAGATCCTCCGCCTTGGTCACGCGACTCTTGAGCAGATAGCCGATCCGGTCGCCGGACTCGAGCAGGTCGATCGCAGTGTCGATCTCGACGTGCGCCGAGAGAAGCAGAATTCCCACCTCGGGATGCTCCGCTCTGATCTCCCGTGCAGCATCGAGCCCTTCCCACGTGTGCGTCGGAGGCATGCGGATGTCGATCACCGCGAGATCGGGAACCGTCTCCTGAACCACGCGACGGAGCTCGGCAGCATCGGAGGCCTTCCCGACGACCGCGTATCCAGCATCCTCGAGCACGCTCGCGATGCCCTCCCGTACGAGGACATCATCCTCCGCGACGACAAGACGCTCCCCGGCCACGCTCCGAGAGAGCTTACGCGCGCGCCCGTCGATTCTTGCCCGCGCCTCGGGCACCCAAATCAGCAGCAGGTCGGATCGTGAGTCGCGGCGAGTCCGCGGGCACCACGACGCTTGCCGACGAACAGGCCGCGTTGCGCCGGGTGGCGACCCTCGTCGCCTCGGGAGCTGCGCCCAACGCCGTCTTCGATCTCGTCACGCAAGAGGCATCTCGACTACTCGGCGTGCCGATCCTGACCATGATCCGATACGGCCCCGACCGTACCGCAACCGTGATCTCGGCCGCCTCGGACAAGCCGTTTCCGGTCGGCACCACGCTCGCGCTCGACGGACCGAGTGTCATCGCCACGATCCTGGAAACCGGCAAAACCGCACGGATCGAGTCCTACGAAGGGCTGCCAGGCGAGATAGCGGCCGGCCTGCGCGCAGCCGGCGCACGATCGGCCTACGGCGTCCCGATCGTGGTCGACGGAGAGCTGTGGGGCGCGATGGCCGCCATCCAGACCGCCGTGGTCCCCGACGACGAGTCGAGGCTCGCCGACTTCACCGAGCTCGTCGCCAGCGCGATCTCCAACGCGCAGGCGCGAGAGGACCTCCGCTACCTCGCCGCCGAGCAAGCGTCACTACGCAGGGTCGCGACGCTCGTCGCGCACCACGCCCCATCCGACGAACTCTTCGCTCTGGTTGGCGACGAGGTCAAGACGCTCCTCGGTGTCCCGTTCGTCGCCGTCACCCGCTACGAGGGACGACGAGTGACCGTCGTCGGCGCAGCAGGCGGCAATCCACACATCTCTCTCGGCGGCAGCTGGACGCTCGACGGCCCCAGCGTGTCCGCCACCGTCCTGGACACCGGCCGCTCCGCGCGAATGGACGAATACACGGGGCTCGCCGGTGAGGTCGCCGCGATCGCCCAAACCGCAGGCTTCCAGTCAGTCGCCGGAGCACCCATCGTCGTCGCCGGACACGTCTGGGGAGCGATCATCGCCGTCTCGACGTCCGACCCGCTCCCAGACCGTTCCGAGACGCGCATCGCCGAATACACCGAGCTCGTCGCGACCGCAATCTCCAACGCAGCAACAACCGAGGAACTCGTCACCTCGCGCGCGCGCATCGTGGCCGCCTCGGACGAAGGACGACGCCGCCTCGAGCGCGACCTCCACGACGGCACCCAACAACGGCTGATCGCGCTCGCCCTGGACATCCAGCGCCTGCAGACACGACTGCCGGTCGGCGATGCAACCACCGCCAAGAGCCTGAGCGAGCTACAGAGCGAGATCGAATCGATCCTCGAAGAACTGCAGGAACTCTCACGAGGCCTCCACCCAGCGCTGCTTGCCAGAGGCGGGCTGCTACCACCCCTCCAAGCACTTGCTCGCAGATCGCCGATTCCGGTCGATCTCCACGTCACGACTGAACAGCGCCCACCCGAGCCCGTAGAAATCGCGACCTACTACGCAGTCGCCGAAACGCTCACGAACGCAATCAAACACTCACACGCCAGTCAGGTCAGGATCGAGATCCAGAGCGCTGACGGCATGCTCAAAGCGTCCGTCCGCGACGACGGGATCGGCGGCGCCAAAGCCGGCGACGGCACCGGCCTGATCGGCCTCATCGACCGGATCGCCGCACTCAGCGGAACACTCCACCTCCACAGCCCACCGCATGACGGAACGATCATCGAGATCGAGCTTCCCTACGCTGCGCACGGCCCGACGAGCCCTGGCTGAAGGCGGATCAGATCACCCCGTGACCCCTCGAGCGGCCGAGCTTGCGCGTTCGGTCCGAGCGCATCTCGAAACAGATCTGGCGCTTGACCGCATGGAGCGCTTATGGAGCAGAGCGGATGCAAACGACGGCAACTGCCCGCGAACGCGACCACCGCGAAACTCGCTCAGCTACTTGCGAATTCTTGCCGACACTTGCCACCGGTTGCGACCACCTCTGCATGGCTAAGGAGGGGGTCGACGGTTGGAATCCTCAGAGAGCTTCACCGATCTCCCTCCAGGGCGTGCCGATCGACGTCCACGCAGCGTCCACAGCACGCTCAAGCGCGAGCGCATCCAGAAGGGCGACGGCGTGCTCGCGGCTGTCGCTCGCGAGATGTCCGTAATGACCGTCGATCGCGATGCTCATGCTGCCGCAGTCCGATCGCGGCCATAGAGATCAACATCGGCCCGTACACCGGCCCGAGCCGGGGAGCGAGAGTGACCCCGGCGGGATGGGCGAGGACGATGAGTTTCGAGTCCCGGACAGGTCCAATCCCCGAGCACGATCGATCGACTCCTGAAATCGAAGGAGACGCGAAATGGCTGAATGGAAGAAGGAGATCGGCGCCATCAATCTAATCGTCGGCGACCTGGAAGAGGCAAAAGCGTTTTATCGGGATGTGTTCGGGCTGCCCGTTCAGCACGAGGACGGGGACACGGCGATGTTCTGCTTCGGGGACACCTACGTCTTCTTGCAGCGAGGTGCGTCCCATCAGGACGTCCCAGCCGGCGACGCCCTCAGGCTGGCAGAGACCGGGGTCGGGCAGTTCGTGATCTTCGTTGACGATGCGGATGCGGTGCGCGCCGAGCTGGACGAGGCCCACGTGGCCACGATCAACGGGCCCGCAGATCGTGACTGGGGCATGCGCACGCTCACCCTCGCCGATCCAGGCGGCTACACGTGGGAGATAACGCAGAGGTTGCCCGACGCCCCCGGCTCGTCGTAACGCGGCGCAGTCGATCGGGAAGCAGTGATGGTGCGTCGACGAGCGAGCCGAGCGTGACATGCACCCACTTCCCGTCACGGACGACGGAGTACAGAAACGATCCACAGATACCGCAGCGGAAATCGCCCGCATCCGGTTCGCCCCAGACGAACATCGGCGTGTCCTCCCGCGTGACGTGAAGCTTCTCACGCTCGATCCGCCTATCGGCTTGTGCGCGGAGCCGGTAGCGGCACGGCACTTCGAGCAGTGACAGTTCATCGCGTACGAGAAAGCGTCCTCGACCTCGTACTCGGTCGCACCGCACGCGCAGCTTCCGTGGAGCATCTCAGACCTCCGGGTAGCGAGATCGCGTGCACATCGACCAGCTGTGTCGGCGGCTCGGCCGAGTCAGGGACGAGCATCGGCTCGTGCTGGACTCGCGCGCCGCGCGCGACGGGTAGCCGGAACGCCCCGGTGTGGTCACCGGGCCGCCGATCAGTCTCACCCGGGGGACGAGAGCCGGTCGGCGAGACGTGCTAGCCGTACCTTGGATTCGGGTGTCTGCACGGTGGATGTCCGCCTCGGTCGGTGCGACCATCGACGTGGTTGGCGACCATGCTGGTCGGCACCGGTGATGAAAGGAGGCAGTCCTATGTACGCGACATTCGGGGCGCGCCATGTGAAGGGCATAGCGTTCAGCCGCTGGGTCGCCGCGGCCTGTTTCGTGATCGCGGCGGTGGTGCTCCTGGCCCTCGGCTACTGGTTGGGGGCGCTTTTCTTCCTGGCGGCCGGGCTGAACGGCTCGCTCGCCTACCTCGTCCCGCGCCGGCTGCCCCGGGACGCCCCGCACAACGCCAGGCTCTCGGCGTAGGCCTCATGACCGACGCAGGCCGATCGACCGCCAGGGGCAGGGGCACCTTCACGGCCTTCGGGGCGCGCCACGTGAAGGGCGTGGCGATCAGCCGATGGGTCGCCGCGGCCTGTTTCACGGTCGCGGCGGTGGTGCTCCTGACCCTCGGCTTCCCGTGGGGGGCGGTTTTCTTCCTGGCGGCCATCCTGAACGGTTCGCTTGCCTACCTCGTCCCGCGCTGGAACCTGCTGCGGGACGCCCCGAAGAACGTCGAGCGCGTACGCGAGCTGCAACGGTCGCGGGCTCTCGTGGTGGACGACGCGGCAGCCCGGCTGCGCCGCATCGAGCAGGACCTGCACGACGGAGCCCAGGCCCAGATGGTCGCCGTCGTCATGAAGCTGGGACTCGCTCGGGAGCATCTCGGCAGCTCCGCCGCGGGGCTGGAGGGCGCCGACCTCGAGCGAGCCCTGGAGCTGGTCGACGCCGCGCACCGCGGAGCGATGGAGGCGATCACCGAGCTGCGTGACCTGGCCCGCGGCATCCATCCACCGGCCCTGCACGAAGGCCTCGACGCCGCGCTCGCCGGCCTTGCGGCACGGAGCGACCTGCCGGTCGAACTCGTGATCGACCTGCCCGAGCGCCCGTCTCCTGCGATCGAGACGATCGCCTACTTCTGCGCCGCGGAGCTGCTCACGAACACGGCGAAGCACAGCGGCGCCATGCGCGCCAAGCTGGAGGTGCTCCACCGGCCCGGCCTCGTGACGATGCGGGTCAGCGACGACGGCGCAGGCGGCGCCCGGCTCGAGCCCGGCGGCGGCCTGACCGGCCTCGCAGAGCGCGTCGATACCGTCGATGGCAGGCTGCAGATCGAAAGCCCGGCCGGCGGCCCCACCGTGGTCACCGTCGAACTGCCGTCTCACGTCTGACCCCGATAGGAAGAGCCTCGCATGCGGATCGTCATCGCCGAAGACTCAGCCGTCATCCGGGCCGGACTGGTCGAGATCCTGGCCGACCGCGGACACGAAACGGTGGCCGCCGTCGGCGATGCCGGAGCTCTACGAGCGGCCGTGGACGAGCACGAGCCGGACGCCGCCATCGTGGACGTGCGAATGCCGCCCGACTACACCGACGAGGGCATCCGGGCGGCAATCGCCATCCGCCGCGACCACCCCGACACCGGAGTACTGGTCTTCTCCCAGTACATCGAGACCCGCCACGCCGCCGAGCTCCTCGCAGCGGCATCCAGCCGCGGCGCCGCCGGCATCGGATACCTGCTCAAGGACCGCGTCGGCGACGTCGGCGAGTTCGTCGACGCACTGAACCGGGTAGCAGCCGGCGGCACCGCCCTCGACCCCGAAGTCGTTACGCAAGTCCTGGCGGCCAGCCGGCGCACCGACGACCTCGACACCCTCACCCCCAGAGAGCACGACGTCCTCTCCCTGATGGCCGAGGGCAGAACGAACGGCGCCATCGCCGACACCCTCGTGATCACGGAGCGAGCAGTCGAGAAGAACGTCGCCAACATCTTCACCAAGCTCGGATTGGCACCCTCGGACACCGACCACCGACGCGTGCTCGCCGTCCTCCGCTATCTGGAGTCCTGACCCATCGGAGGCGCAGCGCGGAGGGTTGTGTAACCGGAGCGAGCGGCCAGGCGGGTCGCGCGGTGGTGCGTGAGTTGCGCGAGCACGGCTACGAGGTGGCGGCGACAGATCTGGCGGCAGCGGGAAGCAAGAGCGTGCGAGCGAGCTCGGCGTCTCCCGCACTTGCCCTGCAGGACGAGGCTCCTCATGCCCACCCCCGCCTCAACCGGCAAGCGAAGACTCTACGGCCGACGCGACTCGGTCTCTACCGTCAGGGGAAAAAATCGAATCGGAATCGAGACTGCAATAGCAGCGGATTCCGATGGTTCGCGACCGGTGCACAGCGTTTGTCCCAGGGAGCTCGCTTTAGCACCAAAACGGCTGCGGTGCCGGGCTCGCATCGTATTGATGAGGCGAATACCGGGATCTTTCCAGCGCCGGAGGGTGTTTGCTGGCGGACATCGCTCGCTGCCACCTGTGATGCGCATTCTTCGCCGCCCCGTCAGCGGATTTGGCTGTCGGCTCTTGACTTCGGCTGGCCGCGGGAGTATCAACGCGGAGACAGAGGCGCATTACGAGAGTGCGGCATCACGTCGGCGCGTCCCGATCACATATCTGCGAGGGGAACCGTGTCAGAGCAGGCTGTCGAGGATGCTCGGGCTCAGGTCGCCGAAAGAGGGAGGGTGTAAATGAAAGCGTCTCGGCTCTTCCGGCACAGGCTGCTCATCACAGTGCTCGCCGGCGTCGCGCTCGTGGTCGTCACCGCGGCGGCCGGACCGGCCTCGGCCTCTCAAGGCCCCAAGCCGCTACCGGGAAGCACTCCCGGCTGGTTGCCCCAGGCCCACGATCTCGGCCCCACAGGGTCGGCCGCGCAGGTGAACTTCGGCGTGCTTCTGGCCATGCGCAATCAGGCCGGCGCAGAAGCCGCGCTGCAAACGATCTCCGACCCGACGAGCGCCAGCTACGGAGACTGGTTGACGAACGCGGCGTTCCGGGCCAGCTATGCGCCGGCTCCGTCCGATGTCGCCGCTGTGCAGGACTGGCTTCGCTCCCAGGGCTTCCGGATCACCGACACGCTGCCGAGCGGGATGTACGTGGAGGCCAGCGGTTCGGTCGCGCAGGTGGAGAACACCTTCGCGGCCCAGGTGAACAACTACTCCTACCAGGGCAGGACGGTGCGAGCCAACGCGACAGCGCTGTCGCTTCCAGCCGGCACGCCGGCGGCTGTCAGCGGTGTAATCAGCGGTGTGATCGGAATCGACCAGGGCGCCACACTGAAGCAGCCCGCCGACACGCTTCCCGGACCGCCTCCCGGCGCGCGGTACGGGGTGCAGCCCTGCTCGGCGTACTACGGCCAGCAGACCGCGTTCGCCCAGCCGGCCGCCTACGGCCGTCACGTGCCGTACGCCGTGTGTGGCTACGGGCCGCAGCAGTACCAGTCCGCCTACGGAGAGAGCGGACTGCTGAGCTCGGGCTTGACCGGCCGCGGGGTCACGGTGGCGATCACCGACGCGTACGCCTCGCCGACGATCTATCAGGATGCTCAGCGATACAACCGGGTGCACCAGCAGCCGCTGTTCGCTCCGGGCCAGTTCTCCCAGATCACACCTGGCCCCGACGGCTACGACCTGACGGATGAGTGTGGTGCGCAGGGCTGGTACGGAGAGGAGACCCTCGACGTCGAGGCCGTACATGCGATGGCGCCCGGCGCCAAGATTGTCTATGTCGGCGCTGCGGACTGCGCCAGCGCTCTGGACGATGCCTGGGCCAGCGCGATCGACAACCATATCGCCGACGTGATCACCAACTCCTGGACCGACGGCACCGACGACATCAACCTGCTCGGTTCTGCCTATGTGGCCTTCTATCAGCAGTTTTCGCTCGAGGCGGCGCTGACCGGGATCACGGTGAACTTCTCCTCGGGCGACTCCGGCGACCAGACGTCCGGTGGCACGGACCTGGCCGCAAAGTCGGTGGAGTTCCCCGCTGATCTCCCGTATGTGACCGGCGTCGGCGGCACGAGCGTGTTGATCGGCAGCCGTGGCCAGTGGCTGGACGAGTACGGGTGGCAGAACGCCTACTCGTCACTCGTCGGCGGCGTCTGGTCGCCGACGCCGCCCGGGAACTACTCCTCCGGTGGCGGCGGCGGAACCAGCGTGTTGTTCCGCCAGCCCTTCTACCAGGTCGGCAATGTGCCGGCGAACATCTCCCGGTACTGGGGCAGCACCCCGATGCGGGCGGTCCCGGACATCGCGATGGCAGCCGACCCCAACACCGGCTTCGAGGTCGGGCAGACCCAGGTGTTCCCGGACGGCACCTACTGGGATCAGTACCGCATCGGCGGCACCAGCCTGTCGTCCCCACTGTTGGCCGGCGTGGTGGCAGTTGCCGACCAGGCGAGCCGTCGACCGCTCGGGTTCATCAATCCGTTGTATTACCACCTGCTGGGGACGAGCGCCCTCCACGACATCGTCGCGCCGACCTCGCCGGTGGCCGAGGTCCGGACCGACTACGTGAACTTCCTGGATAACAGCGAAGGCACGTTCTTCCGGCTACAAACGATCGACGTCCAGAGCTCGACCCTGCACGACACCCGGGGCTACGACGACGAGACTGGAGTGGGCTCACCCAACGGCCCCGCGTTCTTCATCGGCCTAGGACGGCGTTGACCGCGAGCCGGTGCCGTCCCATCTGTCGAAGGTGGGACGGCACCGGCGGCGACGAAAGAAATCCGGACGCGCTCAACCGGTCGGCGGTACGCCGCGCTGTCTGATGCACCCGCTCATCGCAGCTTTCTCGGCTGCGGTCGGCAGGCCCGGCTTCGTCTCCCAGGCAACCTCTACGTTCAGAAGACGGTACGCGATGCGGAGGTTCGAGTTACGCGCGTCGATGGCCGTGCGGGTCTGTGCGGCCGCGTAGGTGCGGAAGAACGAGAGCCGCCCCCTGCGACCGGACGGAAACCGGAAGAGGAGATCACCCTCCGGGCCGATCGCGGCCTTGGCCGGCACGAGCCTGACGGACACTCCGTACTCGATCAGACAGCGCCTCGTCGGCGCCGACGACGCGTGAAGTTGAGGCGTGGCGCTGGCGCTAGCCGGAGACGCAGCAGCGACAGCAACGGCGACCACTATCCCGACGATCAGGGAGAGCCGGCGTGAAGCGGGCAATGCCGACACCGGGGGTGTCATCGGGGGCGAAGTGAACCATACGCGGAAGGCGGTCGGTTCGAGAGCATGACTCGACGCGCAGGTGAACCCGCTTGCCTTAGCTTGCGCTGACGCGCCGCGGAGGTAGGCGGTTGGGAGGGTCGGCGGCATGCCGTTAGGGCGCCGAGTGCTCGGACTGTGCTGGCGGGACGAGGGTACGGCTAGGCGAGTGCGTCGGCTAGCTCGGCGCTGGCGCTGACCCGACGTAGCCGTGCTCGATGAGCCGGTACGCTCGCTCCTGATAGAGCTGAGGGTCGGTGGGCTGCCAGGTATCGAGTCCGTCGACGTAGCGGTTGTACATACAGAAGGCCGCGGCGATGAGAACGGTGTCGTGGATCTCGAGATCGCTGGCGCCCTCGTCGCGTGCCGCTTCGATGTCCGAGCTCGTGACGCTCTTACCGTCGACGGCGACCTTCCCGGCAATGCGAAGAAGCGCACGAAGCTTGGGGTCGATCGGCGCAGATTCGGGATCGCGCTTGACCTGCTCCACGAGATCGATTCCACCCTCAAGCTGAACGGCCGCGAAAGCAGAGTGCGAGTACTCGCAGAACACCGTCTTGTTGCGGCTGGACACATAGGCGGCGATCAACTCCCGATCGCCCGGCGGCAACGTGTTCTCGGCGCGGAGCAACTGCTCCGCAAGCCCGTTGAGATGCACCGCCGTCTCCGGCCGATACTGCATCGCGCTCCGAATGCCCGGCACACCCTCGGGCAGATCGATATGCGGCACTCGCCGGCTCCTTCCCCATGTCCTTCGGAGACTGTCACGATAACGAGACCTTCGAGCCAACGCCCCGCTAAAGCGCACGAGCCGACCCTCCGCCGCTCGTCGGCGGGAGGCTCTTCGGCTCGAGATTCTCGTGCTCCGCCACGAAGTGTCGCGATCCTCCGCCGCCAGGTCGGCCGGCACGAAGACCGCGGGCCGAAAGGCTCTCGCACTCCTCCAGGCCGGCCCCGCCGACTACGGACGAAACCCGCGCTAGTGCGCCTCGCGCTCAGTCGTCGCCGGTGTCGTGTCGGTAGGCGAGGACTGCGAGCGGGACGAGCGCAGCGGTCCAGCAGGCGATGACGATCCAGCCCTCGGCGGGCCAGTCGCCGCTTCCGGTGACCGTCTTGCTGGCCTGGACGAGCCAGTAGGAGGGAAGCAGCTTCACGATCGTGAGCATGACGCCGCCGTTGAAGAGCCGGCCGAAGGCGCCGCCGAAGAGGGCGAGGATGACGACGAAGCCGGCCACGGTCGGGGTGAGTGCGTCGACGCTGACGACGTGGCCGAGGCCGATGCCCGCTGCGACGATGGGAGCGAGGCCGACGAGGAGCAGCCCGGTCATCTCGAGCCACTGGGTGGCGTCGAGACGCACTCCGAGCGATACGCCGGCCAGGTACAGCAGGATCAGGGCGGGCAGCACGGCGAGGTAGGCCGTGAGGACCTTGCCGGCGACCTCGGTGCGGGCGCGCAAGGGTGTGATGCGGAGCTGACGGGTCCAGCCCTTGGCGCGGTCACGGGCAAGGCGGCTGCACGGGGACATCGCGGCCCACATGCCGCCGTAGGCCGCCATCGCCGTCATGAAATAGAGAGGGAACGATATGCCGTCGATCTGCGCATGGCGGTTCTCCGGCGCCACCGCGTAGAAGACTGCGAACGGCATCGCCAGCGAGATGCCGAGGAGCCGCCGGTTACGCAGCGCCCGCAGAAGCTCGTACCGCACATGGGTGGGGAGGTTCATCCAGACTCCTCGCCGGGCGGACTCGCCGCTTCGCCGTTGGCATCTCGATCGTCGCCATCGGCGTCGCCGAGGGTCAGCTCCAGGAATGCCTCCTCGAGGCTCGCGCCGCGCACCTCGACGTCCCGGGTGCTCGGAAACGACCTGAGCAGGGCGCCGATGGCGGCATCGGTGTCCGAGCACGACAAGGTGATCGCATCCCCGTGACGCTCGGCGCTCAGCACCCCAGGCAGTCCCCGCAGCTCGGCGAGGTCGACGCCCGGCAGCGTCGCCCGGATCGTGCGCGACCCCGCCATCGCCTTGATCTCGGTCGCCGGCCCGTCGGCGACGATGCCGCCGCGGGCGATGAGCACGATCCGATCGGCATTGGCATCGGCCTCCTCGAGGTAGTGGGTGGCGAAGACGATCGTCTTGCCCCGCTCGGCAACCGCGTGCATGGCTTGCCAGAACTCGTGCCGGCCCTCGACGTCGATACCGGCGGTCGGCTCGTCCAGCAGCAACAGGTCGGGATCGCCGACCAGGGCCGCGGCAAAGCGCACCCGCTGGGCCTGCCCACCCGAGAGCTTCGTCGTCCACCGCTCAGCGAGATCGGCGATCCCCGTCCGCGTCAGCACCTCGTCGACGGGAAGCGGGTGCGGATAGTACGAGGCCACCAGGGAGACCACCTCGCGAACACGCAGCAGATCGGGTAGCGCACCCGTCTGCAGCATCGCGCCCACCCGGCCCGACCTCACAGCCGCAGCCGGGGGGACGCCGAACACGGCAACCGTCCCCGCGTCCGGCCGCCGCAGGCCGAGCAGCATGTCGAAGGTCGTCGTCTTGCCCGCACCGTTCGGGCCGAGCAGCGCCACCGTCTCTCCCGGCGCGATCACGAGGTCGATCCCGCGAACCGCCTCGACCGACCCATACGACTTCTTCAGCCCGGCGGCTCTGATTCCACCGGACTCGGCGCTCGCGGCGGTCATGCGGCAGTGATCATGACGGCTCGGGCCCTCGCCACGAGCCGCCGGCCGTTCCCCGCTGCCGTACGAGGACAGCGACGGCGCGTTCTGGGCCTCGCTCGATCCCGGGATCGAGCCCCACCGCATGATCTACGACCACTACGAGTACCCGCATGCCACGCGAAGAGAAGCCTCGGAGTACTTCGAGAGCCTGCCGTCCGAATAGAGACGCGTCGCCATCGCTCCCGACTCAGCCGAGAAACGACTCGAGCCGTGCGAGGAACGCCGGCTCCTGGAACAGGAAGGCGTGCGCCGCGTCCGGGTAGAGGGCGAGCTGCGCGCCGCGGATCAGCCTTACGAGCGTGCGGCTGTTGACGGCGGGGTCGAGCGGGTCCCGGCTGCCGTCCGCGACCAAGGTCGGAGCCGAGATGCCGGCGGTCCTGGCGCCTGCCGGGTCGGTTCCCGCCCACCAGAGGTCGACCGCACGGCGCTGCGCGGCGAGGACGCCGGCCGGGACGGCCGCGGCGCGCGGCCAGCTCGAGACGGCGGCGAGGTAGGTGTTCTGCGCGCTCCTCTGGTCGGCGGGGAAGAGCTCGGACATGACCTTCGCCTGGCTGCCGCTCTCGAGCGCGTCGATCGCCGACCGCGCGGGACGCACCGTCCTCCCGTCGCCCGGGAAGGACGCACAAAGGACGAGGCGGCTCACCTGGGCGGGATGGAGCACCGCCAGCGCCTGCGCGATCATGCCGCCCATCGACCAGCCGAGCACGTCCACGCGCTTCAGGCCGAGCGCGTCGATCAGCGCGCTCGTCTGGTTCGCCATCGCGTCGACGGTGAGCCCCGGCAGCGGCGCCGTCGCGCCGATGCCCGCGTTGTCGAGCAGCACGACTCGGTGGTGGGCGGCCAGCGCGTCCACGAAGCGGCGGTCCCAATCCTCCATCGTCACGCCGTAGCCGCCGACGAGGACGAGCGGCGGGCCGCTGCCGATGGAGCGGTAGCCGACCGGCCCGAGCGTCGTGTTCGCGGTCTGTACCGGCGTCGAGGCGACGGAGACCGTGTCCGGGACCGGCGGCGTCGAGCCCTTCTTCTCGACCTTCGTCACGGCCGCCTGGGCGAACGCCTTCACTGTCGCCTTCCCGGGCGAGCCGAGATCGGAGTAGGCGACGTAGCCGCCGATACCGCCCGTGTGGAAGAGGACGAGGTCGAAGCCGATCCGGACTCCGCCGAGCGTGAAGCTCCAGGCGGTGGCCGACGACGAGCCCCCGACCTTCGGGAAGGAGATCGGCCGTACGCTGCTTCGCACCTTGGTCCCGGCGAAGTCCAGCGTCGCCGACCGGCAGCTCGCCACCGCTACGGCGAGCCGCTGCCACGCCCGGTCGGCGTTCGGGCCGGCGGCGAGCACCTCGACGAAGGTCGGGATCGAGCTGCCCTGCACGAACGACGCCACCTCGTGCTTCCAGCTCTTCGTGATCGCGGAAGCGCCCGACAGGCAAGGCGCGCTCGTCGTCAGCTTCGGAGCCGTCGGGCCGGTCGTGGGAACCGCCGACCAGCCGGCGGGGAGGTCGGAGACCGTGAGCAGGTCGTCGTGCAGCCGGGCTGCCGTGCTCGGTCCGCCGCCGCACCCCGAGGCCGCGAGAGCTGCCGCCGCGAGCGCGACCATCCCGACGAACCGCATACGGCTCGGCGCCATCGCTACGACGCCGGCCCTTTCAGCTTCCGCACCATTCGCTGCTCCTCTCTCTCGTACCGCTGATTAGACGCCGAGCGGGACGCAAACTCATCGCTCCGAACCGAAGGGTCGGACCCGTACTGGGACAGCCTCGCTCAGTCGCAACTGCCCTGCCTTGCCGGCCCGTCGAGGCTCCAGAGTCAGGCTGATCGGCCAGTATCGCTCGGGCCGACGCGGACGTAGAGTTGGGCGATGCGGCTACGGCTGTGGTTGATCGTCGCGCCGCTCTTGGTCGGCGGATGCGAGGGAGCTCATGCGCTCCTCGAGGCGGTGGCGAGCGATCCGACTCCGACGCGAGAGTTGACTCTGACGAGCGGAGCGGTGGGAGAGCTCCTGCCCATCCTGATCGGCTGTGCAGTCGTGCTGCTGCTCGTCGGCATGGCCCTCCACGGGCTCGCCTGGATCCGCGGCAAGGCGGGGACCCAACCCGCACTCTGGGTGTTCATCGCCCCCGCTGTCGTCGGCTTCATCGTGCAGGAGCAGATCGAGTACGGCCTGGCAAACGGCGGCCCGTCGGCGGCGATCCTCCTGCACTGGAAGCTCGCTGCCGGGGTCGCGCTGCAGGTCGTGGCGGGAATGCTCGCCTTCGCCGTGACGCGGCTGCTCTGCCGCGCGGCGGTCGCTCTCGCCAGCCTCCAGGGTGAGCCTTCCCTCTTGCACGGGCACGCATCCGTTCCGCTCTGGACACCGATCGCCAACGACTGCGAGCCTGCGCGTCGCCGCGCGGCCGCACGCTCCGTTCCTCATCGCGGTCCACCCGCTCCTGCGCTCAGCCGGTAGGTGAAACCGAAGGTCGTCGCACGCCTGGCCGCGTGTGGCGCCCGCGCTACCGGTGGTGGTGGGCCGGCTCGGTCCAGACGTTCGGGGGAGCCGGCTGAGCGATGAGAGATTGGAGGTTCGGCAATGTCGGGCTACGCGCAAGGCGTACGGATGCGGCAGCTTCCCTGGCTGTTCGCGGTCACACGACGCCAGTTTGTGCAGCGGGCCGGCGCGGTTCTCGCGGGACTCGCCGGATACGGAGTCCTCAGTCGGCCTGCCTTCGGCGCCTCGACCCCAGCTGCGCCCACGGGGCTGACAGGGCTCAGCCTGGACGGCAAGGTTGTCCTGAGCTGGGTCGGCATCGCGAATGCGACGTACAGCGTCTACCGCGGCACGCCTTCCGCCCCCGACAGCGTCCAGCTCGCGAGCGGCCTCGCCTCCACGACGTACGTCGACGCGTCAGCAAGTAACGGGTCGACCTACGTCTACTCGGTCCGGGCCACGAGCGCGGGCGCCAGCTCCGGAGACTCGAATCTCGCGGAGGTCACCCCCCTCGCGCGCGGCACGTCGTCCGGAAACGCGATCGCGCTCGAAAACTCGTTCCCCGGCAGCACGGCCTGGAAGCTCGAGGGCCGTGCCCAGGCTCCCACCGGCCTGGAGGGCTTCGCGACTGCGATCAGCATCGACGCGGGCGATTCCGTCGACCTGAAGGTGACGACCGCCGACGGCGCCGCCTACCGGATCGAGATCTACCGGGTCGGGTACTACGGCGGCGACCAGGCCCGGCTGATCTCGGTGTGCCCGGGGCTCGTCGGGGTCGATCAGCCCGATCCGCAGGAGGACGACTCGACCGGCCTGATCGATTGCTCCAACTGGACCGTCACGTCGACGATCACGACGACGCCCGACTGGCCCACCGGCATCTACCTCCTCCGTCTGGCCCGCGCGGACAACGGCACGGACAACCACATCCTGCTCGTCGTGCGGAACGACGGGCAGCCGGCCGACATCGGCTACGCGCTGTCGGTCACGACGTACCAGGCGTACAACGACTGGGGCGGCCGGTCGCTCTACACGTTCAACAGCGAGGGAGACGACACCGTCGCCGACACTCCTCGCGCGGTGAAGGTCTCTTTCGACCGGCCCTTCAACCAGAGCCTCGACGAGTCGAACAACTTCTTCACCCAGTGCGACATCCAGAACGTCTCCTGGCTCGAGCAGCAGGGGTACGACATCTCGTACATGACCGGGGTCGACGTCCACGAGGGAGCTGCGCTCGGCGGCTTCGGGCTGCTGATTTCGCCTGCCCACGACGAGTACTGGTCGGCCGAGATGCGCTCCGCGTTCACCTCGGCTCGCGACGGCGGCACCTCCCTCGCCTTCCTCGGCGCGAACGGCGTGTACTGGAAGATCCGTTTCGAGGACAACCCCTACAGCGGCACCGCGAACCGGGTCCAGGTCTGTTACAAGACGATCGAGAGCGGGGGGCCCGATCCGTCCGGCGACCCGACGACGACGTGGCGCGATCCCGTCGTGAACGAACCCGAGAACGCCCTGATCGGGCAGATGTACATCGGCGACAACGACGACGAGTTCTATCCGCTCGTCGTCACCGGGCAGCAGGCGCAGAACCGCGTCTGGCGCTACACCGACCTGACGAGCCTGGAGCCCGACGAGAGCACGACCATCGGTCAGTACCTGCTCGGCTGGGAGTGGGACGCGCGCGTCTCGAACGGCTGCGAGCCGGCTGGAGTGACCACCATCGCCGCCTCGCCCGCGACCGGGGAGCTGCTCCTCGATGCGGGTCACACGTACAACCCGAGCGGGTCCGCCATCTCGAACGGAACGACCTACAGGGCGGCGAGCGGCGCATGGGTATTCGCCACCGGCACGAATCAGTGGAGCCGCGGCCTCGGCGTCAACATCGACGGAACCGGAGAGCCGAGCCCGATCATCCAGCAGGCGACCATGAACGTGCTCGCCGACATGGGGGCGCGCGCCACGACGCCTGCCGAGGGCCTCGTACAGGATCCGATCGGAGCGCCGAACGTGACGGCGACGAACCCCGCGACCGGAGTCACAGTCGCCGCGGCGGACGCGATCACGGCGACCTTCGACCGGGACCTCGACCCCTCGACCGTCACGGACGAGACCTTCACGCTCTCCGGCCCGGACGGAGCGGTCGAGGCGACCGTCTCGTACGACGGCACGACGCAGACCGTGACGCTGACGCCCGGGGCGCCCATCGCCGGCGCGGCGTACACGGCGACCCTCACGGCCGGTATCGAGGCGATCGACGGCTCGCCACTCGCGGCGCCGTACACGTGGACGTTCACGGTCGGCGACGGTCCCTACTCGCTCTTCCCCTCGACGGCCGTGCCCGCGGCGACCGGCTGCTCCGTCCAGGACGGCCGCTCGGGCAGCGGCCCGTGGAGCTACGAGCTCGGCGTGAAGGTTGAGGTCACCGCCGAGGAGCCCCTCACCGGGATCCGCTTCTACAAGGACGCCGCCGAGACCGGCACGCACATCGGCAGCGTGTGGAACGCGCAGGGCCAGCTCCTCGCCCAGACGACGTTCCAGAACGAGAACGCTTCGGGGTGGCAGGAACAGGACCTGTCCACGCCGCTGGTGCTCGAGCCCGACCAGGTCTACACCGTCTCGGTGGGCTTCAACGCGTTCTTCGTCGCGACGACCTCGGGGCTCGCGAATCAGATCGCGATCGGGCCCCTGCAGAGCGTCGCCGATGGCGCCAACGGCGTGTTCGGCTCCTCAGCCGGCACCTTCCCGCAACAGACCTACAGCTTGAGCAACTACTTCGTCGACGTCGTCGTTGCCGGTAAACCCGCACCACCGCAGGCGCTGACGGTCACCGGGAAGTCGCCCGCCGACGGCTCGGACGGAGCCGGTTCGCGGGCCGTGGTCAGCGCGACGTTCTCGGCGGCAATCGATCCGACCTCGCTCACCGCTCAGACGTTCGACTTGACGGCGCCTGACGGGACCGCGGTCTCCGCCGATCTCTCCTACGACTCCAAGTCGAGTACCGCGTCCCTCACCCCGGCTGCGCCGCTCCAGCCCGGAACGGCGTACACGGCCTCCATCGGCACGGGGATCCAAGGAGCCGACGGGTCGTCGCTCTCCGCCGAAGTCACTTGGTCGTTCACGACCACGACGGGAGCTTCCCTCTTCACCGCCTCGCTCACGCCGGCGCTCGTCAACCTCGACGTGCAGGACGGGCGTTCCGGGTCGGGCCCGTTCAGCTACGAGCTTGGCGTGAAGATTCAGGTCGACTCGTCGGCGCAGCTGACCGCCATCCGGTTCTACAAAGACAGCGAGGAGTCCGGGACGCACGTCGGCCGTGTCTGGAGCGCGAGCGGCACGCTCCTGACGCAGGTGACGTTCGCCTCGGAATCGTCGTCCGGCTGGCAGGAGCAGACGCTGCCGACGGCCCTCCCGATCGACGCGGGCAGCGTCTACGTGGTCTCCGTCAACGCGAACAGCTACTTCGTCGATACGCGAAGCGGTCTCGCGAGCGCCGTCGGGGCGGCTCCGCTGAGCAGCGTCACCGACGGCCAGAACGGCGTCTTCGCGGCGGCCGCCGGAACCTTCCCGCAGAGCTCGTACTCCTCGTCGAACTATTTCGTCGACATGGTCGTGGTTTGAACGTGATGCCCGCCATGTCCCGCACAGTCGCGACCCGATCGGAGACACCATGTTCACCGGACTAGAGAGCCCGCTCCACCTCCTCATCCTGCTCTCCCTCGTGCTTGTGCTCTTCGGCGCCAAGAGGCTCCCCGAGATCGGCCGCTCGCTCGGCAGCGGCATGCGCGAGTTCAGGGAGTCGATCACCGGCCATGCGCCGGCCGCAGACGCGCAAGTGTCGGCCGACGGCGAGCACGTGTCCCCCACGAAAGCAACCGCCGAGCTGTCGCAATCGACGCAGACGGGAGAGCCGACCTGACCGAACCACGTGTTGAGGGAGCATCGAGCACGCTGAGCCCGAGCGGGCGCCCGCGTCAGACGACGGCGTGTTCGTACTCGCGCAGGAAGCCTTCGAACAGGCGTCGGTGTCCCTCCTCGTCATGGAGGATCTCGATCGCCATGTCCTGGGTCGCCCAGTCGACGCCGTCCGCGGCCTCGATCAGCCGGGTGTAGTGGGCGATCGCGCCGTTCTCGGCCTCGATCACACCCTTGATCACGTGCAGTACGTCGGTCGGCTCGGCCGGGGGCTGTAGGTAGTCCTGCTTCGCGTGGAACTCGAGCGACCCGGGCACCGTCCCGTACAGCTCCCTGATCCGGGCGGCGAATTGCCGGGCGTGGGCGAGCTCCTCGTCGATGTCCTCTTCGAGGCTCTCCTTGACTTCCTGTGCACGCAGGCCGTCAAGGTCGACCGAGTTCGCGATATAGCTCAGCACCGTCTCGATCTCCATCCAGTACGCAGTCGTGAGGAGCTCGAGCAGCTCCTCGCGCTTGGCCGCGTGCTCGGGTGCGGCGATCCCTGCAGGTGCGCTCACGTTCTCTCCTTTCGATCGCGCTGACACTCCAGTCTCTCCGGCGAGAGCGGCGCTCGCATCAGGGAAAACCGCGACTGCCCTCTCCCGGGCGCGGTGGGCGCCGCTTTCCTCGAGCCCTTAGAGTCTGCGAATGCGGGAAGTCGAGACCGACTACCTCGTCATCGGAGCGGGTGCGTCGGGGATGGCGTTCGCCGACACGCTCGTCGCGAACACGGACGCCGACGTGGTGCTCGTCGACCGGCGCCACCGGCCGGGCGGCCACTGGCTCGACGCGTACCCG
>Ga0335077_10003492_pt1 | contig 19014 bp, 28 predicted proteins | sample Lox_Sample_31_FD_207151 | JGI IMG/M metagenome (GOLD analysis project Ga0335077, IMG submission 207151) | Soil microbial communities from Loxahatchee National Wildlife Refuge, Florida, United States - Lox_Sample_3.1 | ecosystem: Environmental > Terrestrial > Soil > Wetlands | place: USA...
ATGCGCGATCAAGAAGTGATGCACACGTACTGGTCAGACGTGAACCTGAAACACAGCATAGTGAAAGTGAGCCACAAGCCCGACCGCGGCTGGACTCCTAAAGCCTACAAAGAGCGCGAAATTCCCATCCCTGAGAAGTTAGTCGAGGCAGTGAAAGCGTGGAAAGCAAAGTCCGACAAGAACTGCAACCTCGTGTTCCCCACATCCGGCTGCAAACCCGACACGCATTTTCTAGAACGCCTAAAGGCCTGCGCCAAACGAGCGAAGCTCAATCCAGACAACTTCTTCCTGCACAAGTTCCGGGCCACGTTCGCAACCTGGTCACTGTGGGCTGGAGTCGACCTGCGAACTGTGCAGCTCTGGCTGGGCCACAGTGATATCGAAAGCACGATGCGATACCTCAAGCCCAGCCGGAGCCAGCAGGTCCGCGAAAAAGTGAACGAGATTTTCGTGTGACCAAGTTAGAAATGGCTTTCTTCATCGTACAGACCGGTGGTCGCGCATTGGATTGCTTTCGCAGCCCACTCGGCGAAGACCTCGGGATAAAAATCGGACGCTCGTTCCGAATCGGAACGACGGAATGTGCCCGGCTGCGGCGTGCTTGAAGACATGATGCGCGAGAAGGTCAACCGCACGTTTGCTCCTCCAGCCAGCGGGCGATAACTTGCGGATCAAACCGCACACAGCTGCCGATGCGAAAGTGAGGGATTCGACCGGCCGCGGCCATCTTAAAAACAGTGATGTGCGAGACATTCAGCAGTGCAGCCACTTGCTTGGCGGTGAGTGCGCACGGGACGGTGGAGATGTGTTGCGGTAAGCTGCTTCGACTCACAGACGGTTCTCCATAACGCTGAATTGAGCCGTCTGAATCGCTACGGCAGGGAGCGCCGACTCGTCGTAATCGGTCGCGTGGTGAGAACTTATCCTTTAGCCTCCGAGTTCTCGCGGAGGTAAAAACTCATGCAGTCTTTGCCGGCTTCCGGGCCGCCGGCAATCGCCTTTGTCTTTCTAACCTCACCCGGCTTCAATCGTTCAGTCTGCTCAATCGGCATTCCCTGGCAAGCGTGTAGCGCTGTCTAACTCCGGGCCCCTCTTAAGTGCCGAACTCTTCCACCCCGGACGTAGCCGTTCTTGATCGTGCTCAAAGCCAGCAGCACAAAATCTGGCACTTCGGACCACCAGACTTTGGTAGTTCGCATATGGATCGCCATGCGAACCAGACTCTTCAACGGCGAGGGCTCCATGTGCAGATCCACCGGGTATTTCCCAATCCACTCGTAAGTAATTAGCGGGCCGCGCGCCCTCCAGTTGCCGTACTGTCAAAACTCATAAAACCTCCTCCATATAAACAGGTATCAAAATTCAACGTCTTTTCGAAAACTTCGTTGCTTGCAGAACCTTTGTAGGGTCCTGACAGAGACGCTGACCGCGGCCGCAATTTCTTGCTTTGTCTTGCCAGCCGACAGCATCTCCCGCACCTGAGATTCATCCAATTTTGACGGACGGCCGTCTCTCGACCTTGCTAGATAGTCGCTTAATGGCCCGGTTTTTCCCGGTTCGGACACCATGCGGAAATCGCCATCACGCTCAATCCAAGGCTTTCCCTCAATCTGAAAATCGCCCGGCGGGTCAATGTCCCGCGGTTTTAGGCAGCTCACGTGGATCAAAGTTCGACCGCGGTCAGCGTCCAGTTGACGGACGCCATAGGCAATCGACAGCATCGCGCCAAGGTCGCCGCTCCCCCGGAGAACGTTTTCGAGAGTCATCCGATCGGCACTTTCGAAGGATTTCGGCGAATGGTGCGCGCCCCAGACACTCGACGCGCCGGCAGACTCAAGCCCAAAAATATTGTTCGCCAATGTCTGATTGTCGGATGCGGAGCTCTCGTCGCCTTCTCCGAATCTAATCGCCGTATCTAAAAAAACATGCCTCCCTTCGGCGGCTTTCACAATTCGCGGATCGCCCAAAGAAACATTCGGACCTTTGGACAACGTGCGGACCAACAGCCGGCCGTCTCTCACAAATTCTATAAGTCCGAACAACTTTAAGCGGCGGGCGAAGCTCGCGGCGCCAACTTCTGGAATCAAATACATGACTTTGTGCTCGACTGAAGGAACCGGAAAGTATCCCCACAACTTAGCGTTGAGATCGTCGCGGGATTTCAGCAAAGCCGAAGTTATTGACAACAATATGAAGGTCTTCCCGTGCCCGCTCAGACCGCCGATTAGTCCCTTGTCGAACTGCTCTGCGAATCCCTGAATAATCCACTTAGGAGGAGGGCAGTTACTCAACTCTTCAAAAGAGTGAAACAGTTCCGGCCAGTTGTCAGGATTCACAGCCTCTTTAGCGGCGCCCGGTAAATGCCGTGAGGCGCTCTGAACCAGGCTTTGCAGTTCGCGGGACTCAAGCGGCGGGACGCAACTTTTATTGCGGATTTCCAGAGCGGCTAGGATTTCATCGTGCTCAAAGCCCTTGGCGCGCATCGAACGCGCCAGCGAGTACAGGGTGTTGTTTCTTGAGCCCGATGAAATCGCCGCGCTGCTCGATTGTTGTGCGGCAGTTTTTTCGTTGTCATAAAGATGCGTGAAAATCGAAGGATCATAGGGCCGCACCGTTTCGTAGTCCGAGAGCACTTCCCCGGTGAAGGTAAAGAACCGATTTCGGGGGTAAATCTCAATGCCATCCGTCTTTAACGGCGCAATGGCCTCGCAGTTATCTGAAGTGGCCAAAATGTGAACGCCTTTTTTTGAAGGGCTCCATTCCGTGTAACTGGCTTGAATCGCGACATACGGGACGAGGAGATCGGGAATTCTATGGACAGGCGCGTCCGGGTCATGACGCCAATCAAAATCAATGCCCACTAATCCGTTTCCGAGAATAATTCCGATTCCGTGGTTACTGCGCTTCGCTAGCTCCACGGCCTCGGAGAACGTCATGTGCTCTGCGGGATTGTTTATCCTCTGGATCGGATACTTCTGGGTTGTGCCGTCTTTCAGGTTTCGCAGCTGCCACGTGATCCAGCGTCGCTCCGCGCCATAAGCCGCGACAATCGGGTTACTGGCCGTGTCACAATTTGGGGTCATTGTTTTTCGACCCCCGAACTCTCTGACGCCAGCGTCAAGTCCTCAACGCTTATGAAATTAGGTTTCCAGAGGCAGAGTTTTTTCTGATCGTCGGTCAACAACTGAACCGAGAATTTTTGAATAACCGCTAGGCGTCCGATGAATACTAAACGGTCGGTCATAGTTATACGAACCCGTTGACCGATGCGCGAGATTAGAAACTCGTCTTCCTTGAAGTCGGCGTTAGCTCGCTGATGAAGTGGTTTGGCTTTGTCTACAGTCGCCACGTAACTAGCCTCTTAAGTTAAATCCGATGCCGTTTAGTGTCCCATTGGGGAAATGCGGGGACCGGAAATCGGGTTTCTTAAGTCGGCTTCGTGACTAGAGGAGCTGTTGGATTCAGCTCAACTCATGGTCCTTACTCGCCTACAAGCCGTTGGATTTCTCTCCGCCAGCTTCCTTGACCTTCATGGCCTGCTTAAGGACTCGCCCATGAAGCGGGGTCCGGCGATTGTTGACGGGTGTCAATAACTGCCGGGCTAGTGTTAAGATGCCACAGGTTATCCACAAGTTGCAAGGAACATTTATGTCACCTGTTTATTTTCATGTTAGTAAATGCTAGTTACTAACAGGCACTAACCGTTCTTGAGTAACTCCACCTTCGGGACGGCTATCATCTGGGTAGTGACGGCGACAAAACCTCTCTAAACAAAACAGCTAGTTGTGTCGCTAATAGCACCAACAATTTGCCGAAAAGCTTCTACGCACTTTCAACTACTTACAGGGTGAAACGACGAAACGACAAAACCCTAGTAAAATGAGTTTTGTCGTTTTACGATAGAAGTACGGATCGGGGGTAAATCATACTGATTTGATTTACCCCGCGCTCCGGTTTCCAACTTCATGTCAGCATCTAGCTAACTTATTGAAAATACAACAGCGACAGAACGACAAAAGTACCTTTGTCGCATTTCCTCAACTGTCTTGGCATTTTGCCCGCAGGTTTTTTAACGTTTACCCAGTGCTAGTGAGTGATAGCCCGTGCTTTTTTAATTTGGTCACAACTGACCACACTAAGGCTCGGCCCGCATACTGTATTTCCTGGTTCCTGAATAATGCGGTATTTGGTCCACCTCGAGTTATAACCTCACACTTGTAAATCTATAGCTGCGATAAACCAGGGGCGGATAGCGGCATTATCAATGACTTAGAGGCCAATTCCTAGGAAGCGGCGATTGCTGAGATGGACGGCGATAGGTTAATCCGTGTTCTTGAGAGCGTAGTTTTAGCGTAGAGGAATACGCGCCATCGTCCCCGCAGACAGTAGGCAGCCCGCCTCGGCATCGGAATACGGAAGGGATTCACGACCCTGACGATTTCAAAGGACCTTGCGTAGGGCAGCTCCACTGCGCGGGCCTCAACCTTAAAGCGGATTCTTCTAACCTGCAACTGGCCCTTCTGTAGCTCTAGATTAGGCGCAAACCTTTTGGCAAGTAGCGCGAGCTAACCCGGTTCTCCGGGCAATCTCATTCCATGATGCGCCGCTAGCTCGCAGTGTGCGAATGGCATTGGCGTCAGCCTTCGCTGCTGGCCGCCCTAGCTTCACGCCAGAGCGCCGCACACGCTCCAGGCCAGCCCGCGTTCTTTCCGCTAGTCGAACCCTCTCCTGCTTGGCTATAGCCGCGAGAATGCCGATCACAGCCTCACGAAAGATGCCAGTCGAATCAAGATACTGTTCCGTGAACGAGCGCCAGGCCACGCCATAGCCTGTAAGTCGCTGCAAGTGCTGGAGCGTTTCTAAAACTCCTTCGCGCGAGAGCCGATCCAGCGACCAAAACAGCAGCACATCAAATTTGCGCTGGCTGGCATCCTGAAACATCCGTTGGAATTGTTCGCGGTCGCCATCCTTGGCCGATTGCTGATCGATGTATTCGCCAGCGATAACCCAGCCTTGCTTTGCAGCAAATCCGCGTAGGGCAATCAGTTGGTTCATGAAATCTTGTCCCTTATCCCGCGTAGAGACTCTCGCGTAAATGGCACAGTTCATTTATTTTCCTTTAGGTAGGCATCAATGGCGCGTCTTACGAGTTCGGCGGCCGGAGCGCCCGTTTTTTCGGACAACTTGTCCAGCTCGGTTTTCTGTTTGGGGGAAAGGTAGATGCTGACGCGGAGCTTGTTCAATTTCTGCTGCATGGAGTTACCTCACGTGAAGATAATATACATCACGTGAGGTATATTACTGCCTTCCTTTCGGTTCCACAATTCTCGTCAGCGAAGGCCCTCATCAGTGCTGGCATTACCAGCAGACACAGTGGGGAGCTGTGTTTCGGCCTAAGCAATCCATGCCTCGATCCATTCCGGTTCGCCAATCTCGCCGATCTTGGCTCGCTGCACATTGCCTACCTGATACTGCTTGTGTTCGCAGCGGTTGTCGCGCATCTCCCAAACAGCAACCCTTACCTTGGCTTCCTTCACCCGCATCAAGGATTCGTAGTTCAGGCCATGATGCTCTTTGATGGCTTGGATCGCATCGGATAGATGCGCTAACGGTATACGACGCAGCAGGGGAATCAGTTCATCGAGTAACTGCTGCTGGAGTTGCGGCAGGGCTGCTGCCAATGCCAGAGCTTCTCTTAATTCGGACATTAGCATACCTCCACGAATCCCTTGCCAGCCCAAAAGATCTTGAGGGCAGCGAGGACATTGTTGATGTCCAGTCCAGCCTTGACCTTGCTGAATACCTTCCAGCCCGTTTGGTGCCGCGAGCCGTCCGTTCGGATGAACTGAACGTTTTTGAGAACTTTCCGTCCGACATGACGGCCAGGATGGGTGCGAACCGTCGGCTCAATGCTGCCTGTGTCGGAATATAGGTTGGATGGCTCTTTGTAGCGCTCCATCCGAAGTAGCTCGGTGCGGCCATTTGCACTTAGTTTCGCCATTAGCGGCCGCCTTTCCCGTTGCAGGCTGCAATGAAGCGATCCTTGTCAAATCGCGGGTTAGTTGTCGCCAGGGCTTCCGCGAATCGATGGCAGAGAGCGTCGAAGTTAACGACATCGGTAGGATAGAGTTTGCCATCAGCTTGGAACGTCTCAAATGATGGCAGTAAGCGGATCGTTTCAGCGATCAGGTTAAAATCTTTTCGTGTCATGTGCGGCCTCCATTGCTCGCAAGGCCACAATAGCATCACTATATATCACGTGATGTATATAGGCATCACAAATGGCTGATGGAAGGCCGAATAAACTTCTTGACAGGTTTTCTGGCAGGAGTGGCACTGTCAAAAAACGTATCCGCTCGGATGGTCGCTAAGTGCTTGATTTCGGGTCGGAGCAATCGCGCGAAATGGCCTGCTAGAAAAGGCTCGTTTGTTGGCAGTCTTGTTGACCTGAAAGCCCTTGCTCAGAGGCATTCAGAGTATTGCCAGGAGTGGCTAACAGTCGCGCGACGTTCGCTTATCGCGTTCTGGGCTTTGCGAGTGGCTGATCCCGCCGGCCGAGTGTAATCTCCGCGCCTGATGCCCATTCCTGTGACATCACCACTGTTCAACTCGCGTTTATTGCCGCAATGATGCGCGACGATGGATAGCAAATCAGTTTCTTGGAGGGGTAGGTCGAATTTCGATACCCTATGTCCGCCTATTAGGAAAGCCGTGGAGGACCCGCGTAAGTACTGCCAGAAAAAATCCGGCCGATTTTTGAAGGGGGTACCGGTTCCCGAATTCCGCCTTATATCCCCCGGCCTTCAAATCTCAAGGCTCGTTAGAAAAATCCGGCCCGATTTTTAAAAGCGGGAAAAACCGGAAGGTGCGTGGTAATCGAACGACTCACTTTGACTGTCATCGCTGCGTGATTCGATTCGCGCTGGAAATAGTGTCGTTTCAGTGGCCCTTTATAGGCTGACTGCAATTCGGGCATCGTCTCTCATCACGCTCATGCAACAGGCGGGCCTTGTTTTTGCAGGTTGAGAGCGTGCTTAGGATTTAGTGTCAGAGCAAAGTCGTGGCATTCCAATGCTTCGCCGCATCTGTTTAGTGCCGCCAGAGCACAGGCTTTGTCATTCAGCAGATCAAGCCTTTGCCGGTCTGTGCAATCTAGCCGCAGTGCTCGCTCGCAGCAATCGATTGCTTCCTCATACCGGCGAAGCGCCAGCAAAGCGATTTCTTTGTTCTTCCAACCGGGCACCGAACTTGGATCGATTTCCAAATGTTTGTCATAGCACGCAATAGCTTCTTCGATTCGGCCTAGCCTCTTTAGCGCGATTCCCTTTTCCAAATGGCACTCCGCATTTAGTGGACAAAGAAGTAACTCCCAATCGAACGCCCGAACTGCTTCGGCGTACCTGCCCAAGTCAAACAGGCAACAACCAATGTTGAACCAGGCAACCTCACCTCCTCCTGGCGATAGTGAAAGGACTAACTGCCAACATGCTATCTGCTCCTCAATTCGATTCAGGTTCTCCAATGGGGAGCATCGGTTAGCCCAATAGGAAGCATTGCCGGGATCAAGCTCTAGTGCGCGGTCGATACATTGTAGAGCATCATCATTTCGACCTTGTAGTCCAAGAAACACACCTTTGTTTGACCACAACCGTGCGTCCGCTGGAGCAATCTGCAAGCCTAAGTCACATGCCGCAATTGCTTCGTCAATCCGGCCTTCCACAAAGAGACTGCCGCTCTCCTTCAAGTAGTGATCTGCCAGGTTCACCGCTTTACTGAATCCTGATCTGCAAAGGGTCGGACGCAATCATCTCAGGTGTTCCGCGATAACTGCTGATTAATCCGGTTACGCACACACGATGTTCGCTGTAGGCCAGTTCAGGATCGCCAAACTTCGCTCGATCGCTGCCCCAAATCACGATTGTGAAAACTTGGTTCGGATACGGCTTGTCGAGATTGATGAAGGTCGGATTGCCGCGACTCCGCATCGCATAGTGAATGCTGACTACTTGGCCGCAAACAGCCGCCCTTTCTCCAATGTGGTTGATTGCATCGCTGGCACTGATGGGAGTCTGAGCATAGGCCAGCATACAGCCGAGCAGAATCATCGCCACTAACAATGCTCGTTTCATAGCTTTCTCTCCGGCAGGGAACGAATCTCGGTCAAAGTGGGAAGGACTGCACTAATTCTCCCCCGCACATTCTCCCCCCGCACAGCAGGTTTTGTTGACGTAACAAGAGGGCTAGCACCGGAGGTCACTGATGCTAAGGATTCAGCCGGGCAAAGCTCACAGCGTCAGCCGCAGCGAAAACCGCGCCTTCGGCATTGCCTTGCCCCGTCAAATACGGCGGCTACGGGAGCGTTCGGTAGTCTGCCGATGAAAAAGGCGCCTTCGTTCGGGGCGTCCGGGTCGTGGAATGCTGGTACGTGGAGGGCCGCCGTTGCCTGCGTCTTCTCCTGCATATTTTTTCAAGCTCAGTTGTTCCCTTATGTGTGGCTATCTAATGACACATGCCAGCCACTCTTCACGGGAAAGTGCTGCGAACTACTTAACTCCGATGCTTGGACCTATGGCCCAGGGACGCTGCTTTAACATCTCATTGACGATGCGCTCGGCTACTTTCGCCATCTCGCCTTTGTCAGAATCACCGGCCCATACAATGGCCTGGTCGCTGGTGCGAACTAGCCTAACAGCAGCTTGCACTTCGTCTCTGTAATGGACTCGGAGCCCAAAAACCGACCGAGCACTAAAAGACTTTCCTTCTCTTATCCTCCGTGCCAGTCAGAATGTTGTGCGGCGCTCCGCGAGGATCGAGTAAAACGTGACATATGGATGGCGCTCCAAGTCCACCCAGACGTTTGCTGATTTGGAAGGGGTGGTCGAAATTCGGGGGCGTGTTCGCGGTAAATGATTGACGGTGGAGGGCCCTGTTTCGCTCGATCTTGGTTTCCCGCAGGCTTATCGAAAACAAGGAGGCAATATCGACGCGTGCACTTGTTTTTCAAACCGCGCGCCTTATCAGGGTTGGCGAACCAAGACAGCCGCGACCGTCATGTCATCACAGATGCCGCCCCTAGCCGCCTGCTTCAGAATTGAGTGTGGAAGTTCCGGTAGGTTCGTGAGATTCTTCATAACGGTCTGAGCAAGCACGTACAGGCTGAAGCGGGTCCAGGCCCCATCGGTCATCAGCAACAAAAGGTCTCGATCCTGAACCGCAAGTTCTTTGATTAGAGGAGTGATATTGCCGCTTCCTAATTGCTGCTTTCCCGCCCCTTCAGTAAGGATGCTCGCTTGGCCGCTGCGAATCAGGTAGACACGCGAATCCCCTACAGCGCAGATGCACACACCGTCTTCTGCGATGCTCGCCGCAACCAGCGTGCTCTTATTCGCACCCATCTGGTGCGAATCGAGGAGCTTGACGGTTTTCATCCAGTCCAAGTGGCCTTTGCTATCCACGTACAACCGTTCCAGCTGGCGAGCGGCTTTTTTTGCGGCGCCCTCGGCATTGCCTTGACCATCGAACACTGCCACGAGGGGAGCACTCTGTAGCCTGCCGATGAAAAAGGCATCCTCGTTTGCATGTCCAGGCTGAGGAAGACTCGCAGCGTAGATGGTTGCCATCACTCGTCCGTGTTTCTCTGAAATTGGCGTGGGCCCAGAATCGGCGCTGACGCATCTGCCAACTGAAGCTGTACGGGTGTCCATCACCTCAGTTCCTTACTTCGAGAGAAAGTTTGTTTGTGTGGCAGTGATTTGAGCCACAGCAGGGCTCGGCGTAACTCAGCGAAGGTGCCTGTGTGCGTCAAATCACCAGCGTGGATGAGAACATCTCCCTCTCGCACCTCGAAATTGTGCTGACCGTGGGTATCGGAAATCAAAGTCAAATTCATGTCATCCGGTGGCCAATGTTCTTGACTCTCAGCTCCCGTATAGCAGTGGTCCAGAGCACAAGCGTAGTAGAACTGTTCGGCGATGCGGAATTAACCCGCAAATCGTGGGGTTACTGAAGTACCGTTGAGGGTAAGAACCCACGAGACGAGAATGGCATGCAGCATGCTTTAGCTTCGGCCTTTTACCTACAACAGAGAAATTCTTAGACCGATACGGAAATAGAAACTGTAATTCGTTACTACTGAGTAGCAGGATCATTCCCTCATCGAGACCCCTCCCCAAGAGGTTAGTCTAGCCGCCGCAGCCGGATTCGGCTCAGACGAAGACGGGAGCCATACATCGTGCTCAGAGTATGTGGTTCAGAGGATGATGCGTTCGGAAGCACCCGGCACAGCCAATTGGGAGGAAAAGATAATGGCAACGGCGGCACCAGGCCCTGATCGTAGGGCTGGGGTTCTGTACAAGAAGGGCGATTTCATCGACCGGGACCACGAAGTTTGTGATGTGCTCGGGACTGGCGGCTTCGGGGTAGTCTACCTAGTCTATGCCCACGGACTCCTTGGCCATCAAGAACAATTTATTCACGCGTCGCGCCCTTTTTTGCTCGCGCTCAAAACTCTCCGTGACGAGTATCTCGAAAACGAACAAACGCGCGAGAGATTTCGCCGGGAAGCAAACATATGGGTGGACCTGGAGCGCCATCCATATATCGTTCGCGCACACTACGTGAGGGAAATAGCAGGTCGCCTCTACATTGCTGTGCAATATGTCGCTCCAGATAGCGAGGGGTTGAATTCTCTTCACGGGCATTTGAAACGCAGGCCGCCGGATTTGGCGCAGTCACTTCGTTGGGCTATTCAATTCTGCCATGGCATGGAATACGCCTATGCAATGGGGGTCCGTTGCCATCGCGATATCAAACCCAACAATATCCTCATCAGTTCTGATCACATTGTAAAAATCACGGATTTCGGGATAGCTACTGTTTTGGGTGCTTCCCTAGAGGAGCTGGGCATCGAACGGACCGCACAGGATAACCGCATTGATCGGCCGAGCTTGACAATGAAAGGAGAGGGGCTGGGCACACCAACACACATGTCGCCAGAACAGTTCACCGATCTGGCGGCCTGTGACGAGAGAAGCGACATTTATTCCTTCGGGGTTGTTTTGTACCAGATGCGAACAGGCGGCAAATGCCCTTTTTCCTCGCCTCTATCGGGTGACCGCTCAAAGGAAAGAGAGAGAGATTTCTGGAGAGCCATGCGTGTTTTGCACACCGATGCTCCAGTACCAAAGCTGAATTCACGCCTCTTTCCAGTGATCCAGCGTTGTCTTCAGAAGGATCCACGCAATCGATACCGGAGTTTCCAAGAATTACGTTCAGAACTTGAGGCAATCCTCCAGCGAGTGACTGGAGAAGTTATTGCGGTGCCAGAGTTGACAGATCATGAGGCCTGGGAATGGAACAATAAAGCTGCAAGCCTTGGAGAGTTGAAGCGCAACGACGAAGCAATCCGTTGCTATGAGAAAGCATTGGAGATCGACCCACGACTCGCTGCTGCTTGGAATGGTAAGGGCAGAGTTCTGCATGAACTGGGCCGGTACGAAGAGGCCCGCGCCTGTTACTCGAAAGCCTTGGAGATCGATCCGCGATGCGGCGGTGCTTGGACTGGTCAGGGCAATACGCTGTATGCGCTAGGTCGAGCTGAAGAGGCTCTAGTCTGCGACTCTAAGGCCTTGGAGATTAACCCACGAGACGTTGGTGCCTGGATCAATAAGGGAATTGCCCTCCGGGCGCTGGGCCGATGCGAAGAGGCACTCGCATGTTACGGGAAAGCCTTGGAGATCGATCCGCAGTGCGCCCCTGCTTGGCGGTTGAAGGGCTGTGTTCTGAGCGCCCTGGGTCGGCCCGAAGAGGTCGCCTGCTACTCGAAGGCCCTGGAGATCGATCCGCGAGACTCCATCGCTTGGACCGGCAAGGGCATTTCCCTGGTTTCATTGGGCCGATATGAAGAGGGTATCGCCTGCTATGAGAAAGCTTTGGAGATTGATCCGCGAAGTGCCGATGCTTGGAATAACAAAGGCGTTGCCCTCGATAAACTGGGCCGACCTGGGGAGGGTGTTCTATGCTTCGCCAAAGCCTTGGAGATCGATCCACGATACACCCGCGCTTGGTTCAACAAGGGCAATGCCCTGGATGACACGGGCCGGTATGAGGAGGCTATCGCCTGTTACTCGAAAGCCCTGGAGATCGATCCGCGAGACGCCCGTATCTTGATCAATAAGGGCCGTGCTCTGCGTGAATTGAAGCGTTACGAAGAAGCTATCGCCTGCTTCTCGAAGGCGCTGGAGATAGACCCGCAAGACGCCAGCGCTTGGAATAATAAGGGTAATGCTCTTCAAGCAATAGGCCGGTACGAAGAAGCCCTCGCATGTTATTCCAAAGCTTTGGACCTCGATCCCAGTTATGCCGATGCTTGGTACGACAAGGGCAAAACACTGTACGCGCTGAGTCGATACGAAGAAGCTATCGTCTGCTACGAGAAAGCCCTGGAGATTGATCCGCGAAGTGCCGATGCTTGGAATAACAAAGGCGTTGCCCTCGATAAACTGGGCCGACCTGGGGAGGGTGTTCTATGCTTCGCCAAAGCCTTGGAGATCGATGCACGACACGTCCTTGCTTGGAATAACAAGGGTCATGCCCTCAATGCGCTGGGGCGGTTCGAAGAAGCCCTCGCCTGGTACTCGACCGCCCTGGAAATCGATCCGCGATTCGCTGCTGCTTGGAACAATAAGGGCGATGCCCTATATGAATTGAAACGATACGAAGAAGCCCTCGCCTGCTACTCGAAGGCCCTGGAAATCGATCCGGGACTCGCCTCGGTTTGGTACAACAAGGGCAATATTCTAAAGGCGCTGGGCCGAGTGGAAGAGGCTAACAGCTCTTACTCAAAAGCATCGGAGATCGATCCTCGTTATCAAGCGCCAGCGGCTACTGGCGTGAGTAGCACGGATGCAAGTGCGGATGCGATTCCGAGCGTCAGCCAGCCCCTCGAAGACCTAGAGTTTCGGTTGACAGATCTCGAATCTCGATTAAAGGCACTAAAAGACAGAGGAGGGGAAGGAAGCATTTGGGTGTTTGGGTCAGCACTGGCGATGATTCTGTCGTGGTCAAGGAACGGAAGCATCCTGTACTGCATAGGGCACGGAATCTTGAGCTGGCTTTATGTCATCTATTTTGCCTTGACTCGGTAAACTCCTGCCGCGCAGCTTCGCGTTAATTCGTGTGACGCTCCGCGATATATCAGCCCCCTTTTAGGACCACCGCCTCGGAAATGGAGTCGCCCGCCGCTCCCGCGCTGAAGGCACTGAATTGGAGCCGGTCATCGAGGATTAGCTTTCTGAAATCGCTGCTTCCAGTGCTGAGACTGCGCGATGTCGGGCGAGTGCGAAACACATTGACGAAAAAAGCTTGAAAGACACCCGAAAGTACATGTACTAAGAGAATTGGTACGATTGCATCAAAACCATACAGGGCACAGGTCAAGCTGTAGTGTTGGACTCAGTAGTCGCAATGATGGAGCGCAAGCACGGAGTCAATGATCGAGAGGCGATTCAAGGGGCTGCAAATGAGCTATAGGCGCAGGATCAAATGAGCTATAGGCGCAGGATAGGATTGTTTCTGTTCCTCTGTTTTGGCAACCGCAGAAGAGCACTTGAGTACGCTACTTCGGCTGCATCGTACAGGGGAATGCTTCCTAAAACGCCAGCCAGATCACACGGCGTGTGTAAGCCAGATCGATGAACGGATTCTTGGGTAGCTGCTCTCGAATGTATTTGACAAGATATCTCGCTCGTGTGACGTAATCGGGAATGCACGGAACGTCAACTTTCATCGCGGCATTCGCCGCTTGAAGTTGTTTCGCTGGCAACGCGGCTAGTGCTCTCTATCTCATCTTGTGGCCAGTATGCCCGAAAGCCTGTAAGCCAATTGCTCCTAGGTCCCCAGAGCCGCGAATGAAAAAGCGAGAATTCTGGGAATATCGCGACAAGGACTCGTTTACCAGTGGCGAGTTACTTGGCTTGAAAGCAGTGGAAAATCGAGCGCTCTACATTCGTATCGCTGCGTACGCCGCAATTGGAGCAGCTAGGAATACGGACTTGGAAGTACTCTTTGGACTAATGGTGCATCCCTACGGCCTGATTGCTCGTGCGGCGGTAATCCGCCTCGTTAGGATGTTAGGAGCGAGCGCATTCAAACAAATGTTTGAACGGATGAAGGGAGGCGTCCTTGAGACTAAAGCAGCATCCTTTGCTGAATCTCTTCGTGACGCGGAAATCGAGCATTACAACGTCGCCAATATGTGGTGAACCAGGCACACCTGTGACACACATAGAGCCACGAGGTGCGTGCCGCATCTTATCATGCGCACAGGCACGACTGATGGAATGTCAGTCGAAATCACTTTCCACAAACCAACATAACGTTACCCAATCTTTCTCCTCGGTGAGCGACTCGATTAGGTATGAACCCAGCCGCAATCTCGACATGCAATCTCAAAGTCACCCATGGATGTTCTTTCCTACTCCGTCCGTAACGTTTGCATGGGATCGATAGAGGCAGCGCGGCGAGTGGGAATCATTGCCGCGAGCAAGCCCGAGACTGCGAGCAAAGCACAGACGGACAGGATTGTAATTGGGTCGTGCCGGCCAACACCAAAGAGCAATGCCTGAATGACACGCGTGGCGAACCAGGACGCGACGAGGCCGGAGGCGAGACCAATGGCAAGCAGAAATGCCGCTTTCTTGAGTACTAGCCAAAGTACATCGCCACGCTGAGCGCCGAGAGCCATGCGAATGCCGATTTCGCGGGTGCGGCGGCTGACAGAGTACGCCATGAGGCCGTAGAGGCCGACGAGCGCGAGGGATAGTGCAATGGCAGCGAAGAGAGCGAGAAGCGAGGTTTGAAAACGGCGCTGTGCGCTGGCTTCCAATTCAAGATCTCCCATGGTTTGAATGTCGCCCGCGGCGAGGTTGGGATCAAGGGAGTGAAGAACGGTTCGAATGGAGCCCGCGAGGGATTTTGCTGGAAGCGAAGAGCGAACGGCGATGTATCCGCCTCCGAACTCCATGTCGGGATGATAGATTTGCGGCTCGGCTGGTTCTTCCAGGCTGTTGTGGCGCACGTCACCAATGACACCGACCACGGTGCTCCATTGACCGGGGTCATCCTGTCTGCTGATGCGACCACCGATGGGATTGCGACCGTGAAAATACTTTGTGTAGAAACTCTGATTGATGATGATGGCGTGCGCCCCGGATCTCTCTTCGGCGGTGAACAGCCGCCCGGCGATAAGTGGAATTCTCATTGCTGAAAAATAATTGGGCGTCGCCCAGCGCATTTCAGCCAATTGACCTTTTTGGTTTGGATAGCCATCCACCGCGAACATTCTCAGGTCTTCGGAGTTACTGAGGGGCAGGCTGCTGACGCCTCCGACTGTTTCCACGCCAGGCAACGCTTGCAGCCTCGCGAAGAGATTTCGGAAGAATTGAACGGCCTGCGGTTGGCTATAGCGCGCATCGAGCCCAAGATTCAGAGTAACGGTGGATTTCGAGAAGCCAGTGTCGACCGCCTCGACGTTGACGTAGCTGCGAATGAGCAGGCCGGCTGAAGCGAGCAGCACTAGGACGAGCGCCGACTCGACGACAATGAGAGCACTTTGAACTCGGTTATGCGCGCCGGCAACGCTGCGACTGCCGGTTGTGGTGAGGAAGTCGGTGAGGTTGACGCGCGAGACGGCAAGTGCGGGGAAGACACCGGTGAATGCGCTGGTAAGCAGCGAGACTGCGATGGTGAAGACTAGTACGCGCATGTCGAGCGAGGCTTCATTGAGGCGTGGAATGTTGCCTGGATTGAAAAGCGGAAGGATCCGCAAGAAGAGGTACGCGAAGGCGAAACCGATGGCTCCGGCGGCGAGGCCGATCAACAGAGCCTCCGTGATGAGCTGGCGAACGATACGGCTGCGGCCGGCACCGAGGGCGACACGAACGCCCAATTCTCGCATGCGTCCGGCGGCGCGGGCGAGGAGCAGATTTGCGGCGTTGCTGCAGGCGATCAAGAGCACAATCGACACTGCACCGAGAAGGATCCACAGCAGTGAGCGGACGTGGCCAACGGCGCTGTCGACGAAGTTTTCGATGAGCGCACCCCATCCCTGCACCTTCGGGTCATGGAGTTTATTCAGACGCGCCATGATGGTGGCCATCTCCGCCTGCGCCTGGAAGATGGAGACTTCGGGCTTGAGGCGGGCGACGGCATTTCCCCTCGAATTTTCTCTATCGGCCATTTGCTGTGGTGTAAGGGCTAGAGGGATCCAGACCTGCGTTGTCTTGTATTGAGATTGTCCGTAGACTAAATCGGTATTATGCGGATACTCGAAGCCCTGCGGCATGACGCCGATGATCTCGTAACTCCTGCCGTCGAGCAACAGCGAGCGATGGAGAACGTCAGCGGCCGATCCGAATGTGGACTGCCAAAGCGCGTGGCTGATGACGGCGACTTTTTCGTGTCCCAATTGGTTGTCATCGGGATTTATCTCCCTGCCAAGTTCAGGACTGGATTGAAAGGTTCGAAAGAAATCCCCATCGACGCGGGCCGCGCTGATGCGTTCCGCTGTGCCCGGCGAAGCTAGGCTGAAGATGGACTGGTCGAAGGCCGTTATGTCCTGAAAGGAATGACTCTCGCGCTTGAGATCGTAGAAATCGGCGTAGGTGGGGCCGAAGACTTCGGCGGGAAGTTTGAACTGCGGATTGGGCGTATAGAGATAGACGAGCCGGCTTGAATCGCCATACGGTAATGAACGGATGAGTACAGCATTCACTAGGCTGAAGATAGCTGTGCACGCGCCGATGCCGACGGCAAGCGTAAGCACTGCAGTGATGGTGAAGCCTGGGCTCTTGCTCAATGTGCGCAGGCCATAGCGCAAATCCTGCATGGCTTGTTCGATCCACAATAAAGAGCGCTCGTTGCGATGTGCCTGCTTTGCCTGCTCCACGCCGCCCAAAGCGCGCAGCGCGGCTAGACGTGCTTCTTCAGCCGACATGCCGCGGAGTTCGAAGTCGTCGGCGAGTAGGGCGAGGTGCGAAGCGACTTCGCGGGCTAGGTCCTCTTCGGCATGCTTATTGGCGAGGAGATTCCGGAGCTTGGCGACGGTTCTTCTCAAACGCACCATCGTTACTGTTCCTCCGCGAGCAGCTTTTCGACCACGCTGGACATCTGGCGCCAGCGCTCGGTTTCTTCATCGAGCGCCTTCAACCCCGCCCTCGTGATTGCGTAATACTTCGCTTCGCGGCCGTTTTCCGTCTGGCCCCAGGAGCCGCGGGTCCAGCCGCGCTGTTCAATCCGGACGAGAGCCGGATAAATTGTGCCCTGGTTGAGATTCAAGGCGTCGTTCGAGACCTGTTGGAGCCTGCTGGCGATGCCATAGGCGTGCTGTGGACCCATGGTGGCAAGGGTGCGGAGGACCATCAGGTCGAGAGTACCTTGCAGGATCTGGATGGACATTTTCTTCACTTGGCATTCAAGTGGACAGTGTTGTCACTTGGATGTCAAGTGGAAAGCGCAGAAGAGATTGAGGCACAGCTAACTGAAAGAGCCTACACGAACACATGCCCGCAGAATTACAAGTTCACCGGCAAAGAATGGGATTCCGAGTCCGGCTTAGATTACTTCGGCAGAAGACACTACGCTTCTACGATGGGACGTTGGATGACTGCCGATCCGCTGAATCTGACCAACGCCCGCTTGTTGAACCCGACCAACACACTCAACAAGTACGTTTACGGTGGAAACAACCCGCTCAAGTTCATCGACCGTGACGGCGAAGACATCACGATTTTCTACCGCCCGCCGAGCGGCGAGTTTGGCGACTACGGGCACATCATGCTTGGTGCTCTGAATCAGGACACGGGGAGAACTGCGTTCCTAGATTACTATCCCGCAGGCAACGTGAATGGTCTTGGACAAGGGCCGGGTGCATTCAACACCGGCGACATGAGCGAACGAGCTGCCCAAAATCTGCGGGGCAGTTCGCTACCTTACTATCCAGACTTCTCCTGAGGAAGCCCAGAAAGTAATCAATCTGATCGATGCGATGAAGAATGGTTCTGTGCCCGACTACTCTGCGCTCAGCAACAACTGCACCACGGTGTGTGAAGACGTGCTGAAGGATCTCGGGCTGAATTTTGGGGACAAATTTCCGAGTTCATTTTGGTCCGATGCGTACTACAAGTACTCCGCCGCTGCTCAGGCGCATCCAATCTGGACGCAACTGCTCGGTACACAGTACGCACCAGGGTATGAGTACGGGAATCCACGAAACTTTCCTGGCGTGAATAACTTTTCGCAGTGGTTGTTCCAGCTATATCAGAACCAGCAACAGCAGCCGCAGCCGAAGGCTTGCGTCGAAGTGGACGATGGTCTAGGCAACCACAGCAAGAGTTGCGATTAAGCTGAGTGGAACGCCCAGGAACCTGGCGGCCTGAAAGTCCGTATAGGAGTGTGGAATGAACATAGCCAAGCCCAATTCGATGCACCGATCCTGGTACTACTGGCTCACCCTAGTTCCGTTGGTTGTTGGGGCCTCAGTGGCACTCCTGAGATATGCCGGGTGGGCAGCCGTTTACAGCGGCAACTATGATCGAGCTTCACAGGTGTGGCTCCTCAAGGAGGCGGGTCCCAAGGCAAACCTTTACTGGTGGGTGTTAGCGGTCTTGTCGGTGGCGGCGACAGTCGTTACCACGATCCTCATCCCGCCTTTCAAATCAGAAGCTCTTCCGGTTGGTTTGAAGGCGGTGACCCGGTTTGTGCTGGCGGTCGTGCTTGTTGCCGGTTCGATCCTCATCCTGGCCTATGGGCTATCGGCAGTGGGGCATTATCTGAAATAGTGCCGTCAGAGAGGCAAATGGTTAAAGTCAACGACAGCGTAACGAGCGAGGATGGAGTCGCGCTGAAATTCGGCGATCCCGGAAATGGAAAAGGCGGCGTCACGAATAGCGACCTTCGCGTCGATCCCAATGACCCAAATAAATTCCAAGCCGTGGAGACGGTCACGATAAGACCCGG
>Ga0335077_10003494_pt1 | contig 19005 bp, 17 predicted proteins | sample Lox_Sample_31_FD_207151 | JGI IMG/M metagenome (GOLD analysis project Ga0335077, IMG submission 207151) | Soil microbial communities from Loxahatchee National Wildlife Refuge, Florida, United States - Lox_Sample_3.1 | ecosystem: Environmental > Terrestrial > Soil > Wetlands | place: USA...
GAACGGAGGGGTGATCTGTGTCTTTCATGCATCTGTCACCCGGCGCAGCAATTTCAATCTGCGAAGGTCGGTGTCCATTAACCAAGTAGGTGTCAAAAGAGATGGCGCGCTCGGGCTTTTGCTGCGAAATTCTGGCTCGCAATTCACACTCGCCAACCTCCCCGGACTGCCAAGATCTGTACAGCCGCTCGATCTTTTCCCCCTGAAAACGCTCCCGCGCGTCTCTCAGGAATTCGAGATCCTCCGTCACCGGAACGATGTATTCGTGGTCGTCCCACCTCTTCCGAATCTGGAAATACCGCACCATCTCGTATGACGCGTCCGCTTCCAGCGGCCGTTTGATGATCGACCGGAAGCGCTCCTCAGCCTCGCGAACATAAGCCTCTTTCGTGGCGATATACAGAAACCGAAAGGTATCGAGTTGCTGAAACAGCGTCTGATAGCCATCAAGGTGTGAGGCGAAGCTGGATGGCCTTACGAAGCCAGCATCCACATAACTGAAGGTGACCACGGGAGGGACACCTGGGAAAGGCGCGGCAAGAAAGAGGGGAAACTTGTCGACAAAATAGCGAACGGTCTGCTGGTCGGGTGTTGCGCCTTCGTAGACTTTGGCCGGGAAGCAATCCTTCGAAATGCCCAATTCGTTGCAGAAGAAGCTGACCTTGTCTTGCTCGGTTTCGAAATAGGCAAATTCCTGATTGGCCAGGATGAAGTCGAGGAGGACCAGGCGGGTCCTCATGAATTCAAGCGAGTGACGCTTCCGGTTGCGAAGGTTATCCTTACCCATCTGGCCGTAGACTCTCCTGGAGAAGAGATGGAAGATGACCGCGTTCTGCGCTTGAGCACAGACACGGGCGTGCCCTTCTCGAATGAGTTCTTGCGCGAAGGAACTAGGGCGTTTGCCGCAGCGGCTGCCGGTAAAGGCGCGGAACTGTCTCAATGTGAAGTAGCCGGAGAATACCGCTACGATGTAGAGAAACCGAGCCTCGGGCTCCGTGTAACCAAGTCGCTGGATGCGTGCAATGTGAAGATCTGGAAGCCTCATAACGCTGAAATCTCCTTTCTCCGTGCGCATCATTCAACGCAGCCGCGGGGGGTTCTGCCTTTCCTAGCTCCCAGCGTTGAACTCGACTCGACAAGGCAGCGCCCCAAGCCAGTTGGCTAGGCCAAACACACTCGGAGTTCTAGCTCCATGTCGTGGGTTTCTGACCTCGTGTCCGGCGCGTCGTCCCTCGGCCGTCCACGATGCCTGGCGGATCACTCGGTTGAATCGAGTCCACCAGGCTGCAGGAGGTGAATTCGGCGAGAACTTCCCCTCAGTTTATAAAGAGGCCCTGAGTGAGGAAAAAGTGAGAAAAAACCTTCACCCGATCGATCAGAACGATTCACGGGCTCTATTGACGCAGGAAGAAAATGGATGTCAGGCTTTGTATTCTGATCGCGCCCAGCCCACGAAATTGCCGAGGAGCCAATGGAACCGAGGGAGACTGACTCATACGGCGAATGGGCGATCCGCAGGGTTCAGCAGGAGGCAGAAGAGCATGGAAACCCGCTCCCGGCCGAGGCCATAAGCGCTGCTCGGGTGATCTGGCCGCGAGTGGCGAATCTGGTCGCAAGTGAGCTGAAGCGCGGAGGCTCAGATAGGGAATCTGAGGCTCTCGTGGCGGACATTTGGGAAGGAGTATTGCGATCGGTTGCCAAAGCGCTCCAAAGAAAAGGCGATTCGGGTCAGAGTATTAAAGACTACGAGCCCTACCTTTTGGCTGCGTTCCACCACAGATTTCACAGATTCCTGAAAGCAGAACGTGGCCGGCACGAAAGGTTTCAGTCCGCTTCAGCGAGCCTCGATTTAGGATTGGTAGAAGGCGTCCGAGATACGCAGTGGGTACTTGAACTCGAGCGCGCAATTACCTTGAGACAAATAACCGACCGGATGGATCCGTGGACAAAAAAGGCCTGGCAGGCGCGACAATATGGATACTCGTGGAAGGAAATCGCAGCCCGGTCAGGACTCAGCGAGCAAGCTGCCAAGAAGAAATTCGAGTATGGCTTGGAGAAGACACGGCAACGGATTGTGCGGTTGCTAAAGGCAGCGACGCCCAAGAAACCTGCTTAAAGCGGCGAGTTCTAGGTTGTCTGGGTAGCAGGTTGGAGTTTCTTGAATGGAGGGAATTCTTAACGCAATGGGATATTCCGAGTGTGACGAGGAGCGCTTCCTGAAGGTGCTGGAGAGAGGATTGCTGGAGGAATTTCCGAATCCCACGCGCACTGGGTGCCCATCGGCAGAGGTACTCCAGAGTATCGCGTCCCATAAGACGCCTCTCCTTGAAGCGGAAAAATGGCTCGATCACCTGACTTCCTGCAGCCCCTGCTACAAGGATTTTTGCCAAATCCGGGCTGGCCGTTAAAGCTGCGTACATATTCTGCATCGAGATCCGGCCACTCATGAGGTGGTCGGCGCTGGCGGCCCAATAGGGCGGTGGAACAGGGGCCGTGGGCGGAAAGCCCCACGACGATGGCCTTTGGAACCGTTATCTGTTCATGACATCCGGAGCGCAACAGCTACATCGAATGGTTCCGAGAACTCTTGTGAAACGGCTGAGACTGCTGGTAGCACCATCGGTCAGGAGTGAGTTTGCAACGCCAAGGACAGCCCGAGTCTTTCCAGCCGTTCCTTCAAGAGTGCTAGCGGTTGCCAAATGTGTAGTTGATGCCGGAGCTTGTGCCATAGTCGCTACCGGTGAAGCCTGGTGGGGGCTGATTGTCCCAGTTGCCGTAGAAGGAAAAATTCCAAGTGAGATTTCCCCAGAGCTTGATGTAGTAGGTGGCGTTGAGGTTGCTATGGACGCGGCCCGGGTCGGAGAGGGCTGGCAGTACAGTCGCGGTGACAGTGAGATTGGTTCTGTCGAACCGGAAGAATTTCATCTCTCCGACAATGAGGGCGGCCGTGACCTGCTGGTTGGTCGCCGGCGAGACTTGCTGCTGGTAGGCGATATTCTCCCAAGCGAGGCCGCCATAGACTGTGATCATGCTCTTGTTGGTATTTTTCAAATAGCGGCCGATGCCGCCACCGAACGTGGACTGGAGCTGAATCCCTTGCTCGGAGCTCTTTAGGAAGTCCGCCAGGCCTGCGTAGTACCAATTGTTCCACCGCAAGAGGCGCTGTGCACCAAACGCGATGTCGTTGCGAGTGGAAGTGGTAGCGCCCGTACTGGCGGCGAGCGAGGAATTGTAGCTGGCAACAGCTCCCCAACGTTCGCGAGTGTAGTACATATCGCCGTTGACACCGTATTGGAACGACTGATTACCCTTGTTGTAGATCGAGCTGAAGCCGATTTGGCCGCTGAACCTATGCCAGAAACCAAGATCGGTCTCTTCTATATCGATAACATGTTCCTTCTCGAGTTCGATTCTTCTTGCTGAAGCTTCTAGAACTTCGATCTTGGTAGGACGGGCCCCAGGGCTGGAGGGGGTGGAGAGGCTGCCGGAATAGACGATGCCGGCCTGAGTTTTAACAAGGAAGAGCTGCTTACTTTCGATGTGATCGACCTTGCCCCAGTTGATGGAGACGGTGCCAGCAGCGTAATCGAGACTGATGGCAAGAGTATCGGAACTGAGACTCTTGATTTCACAAGTGAGCCGGTCACCATTCCGCATGACGAGCACGTCCGACTTTTCGCGAGCAGACAGAGACAAGGCAAATAGCAGCAGATGAAGGGAGAGGAGTATTTTGGAGCTCGTTTTCATTGGCGTACGTTTCTCCGACCGCATGGTTATGGTCAGCAGTACCCTCGACTGAACCGCTCGTTGGCCCTTTTGTTGGTTACGGAGCAGACAGCAAGTCTGAGCAGTCGATGGTTCTTCCAGATATTGGGGAAAGCTTAAGACTCCCTGTCCGCGAGCTTATCCTTCGATCCTCTCGTCTTTGCCCTGCGACCAGACTAATGCCAGACAAGACATTGAGAGGGTCACTGCCGACAAGATCAGGCCCGATATCGCGATGCCCGCTATGTTCAGCTTGCTGTGTATGTGAAGCAAACTCATCATCCAAATCGATATAAAAATGAACGGCAGGAGCAGCCAGGGTTCAAGAAGATCGCGGATATCGTGAAACCATGGACAAACCCAAAAATTCTTCGACCAACCTTTGATCCGCATTGTCGGCCACCCCATAAGTGGCAAGTGCTTCTCTTGCAAGGTCCCCTGTTTAGCATGCAGACCCAGGAACTGGAGATATCCTCGAGCTTGATAGCTTCGGTAGAGCATTAGGAAGGCTGAGAGCGCAATAAGTGTCCCAACGAGGTTGAGCATGGAATTCGCGGACACACCCTCAGGTTTTTGTATGAAATAGGCGTTGGCGATAAATCCCTCACCGATCAGCAACCACATGATGCGGTGATTGGTAAGGTCGTTTTCGTGCCGGATCATTTCACGAATGACCATCGCGTACTGTTCTGGAACAACGTCGTGGATGGCATCGCTCATAATGCACCTACTTGGAAAAGATGGCATTTCCACGGCCCCAGTTCTAGATACAGACCGGCATCCCGCATCTCGCACCCGCTTCGATCGTAGGTTTCACCCGACAGAACATCGTTCAAGCGCCATTCTTTCCCTCTCAGCTCATCCCAGGGCAGATGAACCCGCGCTTGGGCGAGTTCTTGGCAGAAGTTGATGACGACTAGGTAGCGGGTATCCTCGTTGGTCCAGCACCAGGTGAGAAGATTCTGGCAACTTTGGTTATCGGGCCAGCCACTACGTTCGCAGAGGCGCCATGTTCCGTTGCGAAAGACATCACGATTGACCTCCTTCAGCAGGCGTTCATAGAAGGCCACAAGATCCTGATCAGTCGGCTCTTCCGGACGACGGCTCAGAAACACGGGCAACCTGACTTTCCTCCCCTCGAATTGTCCTTCGTGTAGCAGCTTTGCTCCCATTAGTGTAAGGATCGCCACTGTGGCAGCACGCTCTTTTCCGGACGAAAACGTGGCGGCAGCCCTGGGCTCGTCGTGGTTCTCGATGAAGCGGACCATCTTTTCCTGATAGGAATGATCCGCTAAGAGATGCTGGCGCACGCTTTCAGGGTCACCATGCTCCATGCGGTCATAGAGTTTCTTGTCGTAGCAGAAATCAAAACCCTGTTGCTGCAGTTCCCACTCGAGGTCCCAGTAGGCCTCGGCGATGAATCTGAACTCCCCATACTTGCCTTTTACTGCCGGTATCACCGTCCTCCAGTAATCGTTCTGCGGCTTTTCTCCTGCGCGAACTCCCCACGTACGCTCGAAAATGTTGTTCAGCAAGAGCATCGCCATGTCGCACCGAATACCGTCACACTGTTCGGCGATCTGCGAGACTGTCTCAATCACCGCCTCCCGTAGCCCCGGCTGGAAGGCATTGAGCTGGAGAACATCCGGCCAAGCTGGGAAGTACGGATCGCGGCCGCAAGCGAAAATATTCCCGCGAGTCTCGAAGAAGGATGCGGGCTCTTTCTCAAGGTCCTTTTTATCGCCCCGGATGAAATATTCTGGGTGCTCGACGGCCCAGGGATGGTCCGGAGCAACATGGTTCGGAACAAGATCGAGAATGAGCCGAATGCCCCGCATGGCGAGAGCCTGGCGGGCCGTTGCAAGTCCTTCCGGCCCACCAAGGTGCTTGTCGACAACATAGCGTCGCACACAATACGGTGAGCCGACATTGTCCTCCACGGCGAAGTCGGGGAGGGCTCTTCTGAAGTCCCCCAAAAGCCCCTGATTTCGCAGGGAGATTTCAATTCCGGCGGGGCTCCGTTCCCACACTCCCATGAACCACACGGCATCAAAACCGTGGGAAGCAAGACCATCCCACTCGTTGTCCGGAACCGCGGCGAGATTCACCGGCTTCTGATATTTCTTGCTCAACTCAGAGAGCCACACCCACGTGTTGATCTCATAAATGACCGGATGCTTGGGCCATTGAGTTTTCATCGTTTCACCCTTCCGCCGACGTCTCCATCGTGCTGAAACGCGGCATTCCTTAGGTCTTTGCCATCGCACGCATTACGCGTGTTGCGAGCGCTCTAGACGCCGCGTAAGGAAGGCAAATGAGAATCGGTCCAACCACCAAGGCTGCACCCGGATGCACCGATTGGTAGAGGACCAGTTGGAAAACGACGTCGAGGATTATGCCCATGGCGATTAGAGTACCGATGGCCTCGGCGCCGGTTCGCAACAATTCTACTCGGCGTCCAGCGCCGAGTAGTAGCCCGAGCAGGTAGGGAGGATTTCCCGCCTTGGCATCGGCGAGCCCTCCGCGAATCCCCAGGACGATGGCAATCACCGGCTGCAGGATGAAACGCAAGCGTCCTGGCCCGGAGAACCGCCGCGGAAATTCCTCGAGGAACTCCTTCGAGAACACGTACACGCGACCTGTTTCGATGGTGTCTACAATCGCAAACGGTACCGCAATGGCGATCACCAGAAGCGCCAGCACCAGCACGAGAGTGTCGCGACGCAGCGTCAAGCTCTTGACCTTGGGGAGCGCACCTCCGGCCCCGTCTGACTCATGTTTCCCGTTCTTGCTACACAGCAGCGCTGGCTTTCTTCGTGAACCCGGCCTGCTTGCCTACTTCCAGCATCCGCTTGGCATCTAAAACACCATAAAGCTGAATGAGTTTAGCCACCAGTCCGGTCCAGCCGGTTTGATGACTGGCACCCAGTCCTGCGCCATTGTCGCCATGAAAGTATTCAAAGAACAGGATATGGTCGCGCCAGTGGGGATCACTCTGGAACTTCTCCGTACCGCCATAGACCGGTCGTCGGCCGCTCTCGTCGCGCAAGAAAATGCGAGTGAGCCGATCCGAGATCTCCTTGCTGACCTCGAACAGGTTCATGAGTTTCCCGGATCCCGTTGGGCATTCGATTTTGAAGTTGTCGCCATAGTACAAGTAAAAGTTCAACAGCGCGCGAATAATGAGCACGTTTACCGGCATCCAGACAGGCCCCCGCCAGTTGGAGTTGCCGCCGAACATGCCGGTGTTTGACTCCGCCGGCAGATAGTCCACGCGGTACTCCTGGCCACCCACATTAAAGACGTACGGGTGCTGCTCGTGGAACTTGGAAATCGCGCGGAGGCCGTAAGGACCGAGGAATTCATTTTCGTCAAGCATTTTGGTAAGGATCCGACGGAGTCGATCTGGGTTCACCAGTGCCAAGATCCCACGTTCCGCCACCCCGAGGTGTCCCGGGCCCGTGGGATGGATGGTCTTCGAGAGTTCCGGGATCCGGCGTAGGCGTTCGTTGATCCGCGCCATCGCCAGTGGGATGTGCTCTCGATCCCTAGCCTCGATGACTGTTGTCGCACATAGGGGAAGGAGTCCCACCATCGAGCGCACCTTCAGCCGCGTGGCGCTGCCATCGGGGAGCCGCAGCAGATCGTAGTAGAAACCGTCCTCTTCGTCCCACATCCCGTCCGATCCTGACTTGTTCATGGCCGAGGCGATGTAATGGAAGTGCTCAGCAAACTTTACGGTCATCGGTTCGTATGTGAGATCGAGGTCGGTAATCGCCATCGCGAGTTCGAGCATGTTCTGGCTGAACAGAGCCATCCACGCCGTGCCGTCCGCCTGCTCCAGATGGCCGCCGGTAGGAAGCGGCGCGCTACGATCGAAGACGCCAATGTTGTCGAGACCTAAGAAACCTCCCTCGAACACATTCTTGCCGAAGCGATCTTTGCGGTTCACCCACCAAGTAAAGTTCAACAAAAGCTTGTTGAATGTCGCCTTGAGAAAATCAAGGTCCGTCTTGCCATGTAAGCCCTGTTCGGTTTTGTGCAGAAACAGTGTCGCAAACGCGTGCACCGGGGGGTTCACATCACTGAAGTTCCACTCGTAGGCAGGCATCTGGCCGTTTGGATGTAGGTAGGAGGCACGGAGCATCAGGTCCATCTGCTCCTTGGCGAAGTCGGGGTCTACGATTGAGAGCGGGAGAGTGTGGAAAGCTAGGTCCCAAGCTGCGTACCAGGGGTATTCCCACTTGTCGGGCATGGAGATGATGTCATGGTTCAACATGTGGAACCACTCCGAGTTCCGTGAATTCTTATATCCCGTATGGAGCGGGTTGGAGCGGTGCTCGTCCAGCCAGTTGTCACCGTCGAAGAAGAAGAACTGCTTGCTCCAAAGCATGCCGGCGAGAGCCTGGCGCATCACTTTGGCTGCATCTTCATTCACTGACGGCGGGGTGACCGACTTGTAAAACTCATCGGCTTCCCGAAGCCGGTTGACGAAGATTTCGTCAAATTGCTTTCCGAAAGGTTCGCGCTTCTGGTCTGAAGAACTCTTGGAGAGCCGCAGACGAATCATTTTGGATTGGCCAGCATCGATCTTGACCCGGTAGTCGGCGGCGACCTTGGTGCCTTGCTTGGCAGGGTTCACCGCGTCTTGCTTGCCCTGCACCATGCAGTCGTTGATGCCATCTTTAACAAACGGGCTCTCGTTCTTTTGCCCGGGGAAAAGCCGCTCGTGGTTCGTGTCGTTCTCGGTGAACAGCAGGGGCACTTCGCCTTCGCAGGAAAGGATGAATTCGCCCAACAGCGGATGCGTCGCCGCAACTACACTCGTGCCCGCCGTTGCCAGGATCTGCTTGAGATTTGGCTTCTTGGGGGTCCGATTGGATTCGGCAATCCAGGACGCCCAATTGTTCCGGAACCATAGTGTCGGCAAAAGATGGAGTTCCGCCGCCTCCGGACCGCGGTTGGCTGCGGTGATTCGGACCAGGATATCCTCCGGTCCGTCCTTGGCATATTCCACGAAGACGTCGAAATAGCGATCGTCTTTGAACACACCGGTGTCGAGAAGCTCATATTCCATTTCGTCTTTAGAACGACGGCGGTTCGTCTCCACCAGATCGGCATAGGGATATTCCGCTTGCGGGTACTTGTAGAGATACTTCATGTAGGAGTGCGTCGGCGTACTGTCGAGGTAGAAATAGTACTCCTTCACATCCTCGCCGTGGTTACCTTCGCTATTGGTCAATCCGAAGAGCCGCTCCTTGATAATTGGATCCTTGCCGTTCCACAGGGCTAACGCAAAGCAGAGGTGTTGCTCGTCATCGGAGATGCCGGCGATGCCATCCTCGCCCCAGCGGTAGGCACGTGAACGGGCATGGTCGTGGGTGAAAAAATTCCAAGCGTCGCCATTCTCGCTGTAATCCTCGCGCACCGTGCCCCACTGTCTTTCACTGAGATAGGGTCCCCATTTCTTCCAAGAAGATTTTCCCTGTCGTGCATCATCTAAGCGTTGCTGTTCCGCCGTAAGCATGATTTCTCTCCCCTCCGCAGACTACTTACCCGGTGGTGGAATTCCTAAGATCTTCACCAGGCGCCACCCGAGCTGCGTGTTTGGCAAGTGGGACAACAGCGGGAAAGGTGGGCCCGCCGTAGGGGAGGGCAAGTTTGTCGCCAATCGCGTTCAGGTTCTTTACCGCCAGATATACATTTGAAACTACAGAAGTTGAGTAGAAGCGAATGTGGAAACGGACCAGCGGTAGTGGTTTCGAAGGGTCGACATTTCGTCCCGAGGACCAAATACCGCCCTCGTCGTGCCGATTGCAAACGAAGTTTGCCTTCCTCTATAGCAGGAACTTCAGACCAGCGCCTTTTGCTGATTCCGTCGACAGCCGCCCGGAACGAATGGCCGACTGGAAGGTGGCAAAGTCTCGTTCGGCCTGATCTGCGTACGCTCTTGCGTATTGCACCAGGACCTTATCGAAGCGCTCGGAAGATCCAATGTATCCAGCAATCATCGCCGCATCTCCCGCCTTTGCGTGGGCCCGCGCTAGGGCCCAGCCACACATGGTTGCGTACGCAACCAGAGTGCTAGGCCGGAAGGTTTCAATCTCGGCGGAGATTTTCATGTCGCGGAACTGTCGGACGTAGTAATCGTGCCCCTGCGCTGAGCGGAACCAGCCGAGAAAGATGTCCGTTGCCGCCTGCATCAGACGCTGACCCGCCACTACCCGGAAACCCTGATGTGCAAATTGGCTTTTACCGCGCGGCAATTCCAACACTGACCTGCGCGCTTCCTTGACTTGAAGAAAGAGCGAATCGTCTTCGTCAGCGAGAAACAGAGAGACATAGCAGCGCGTCCCTACGCTTCCCACACCAACAACTTTTACCGCAGAATCCTGGTAGCGATAACGCCCAAACAACTCCTGTCGATCGGCCTGCAACGACTCTCGATAACGCGCGAGGTGATCCTGCTTCGACTTCTCTATATTCCGTACATTCTGCTGGTAATGGAACAGAACCGGGGGGTTGTCCTTAATCTTGCGTCGGCCACCCACAACCTCTGTGAGCTTGGGAATTACTGTCTCAGAAGTTTGGGAACGGGACTGCTTCTGCCCTTTCAATAAGCGGGCCGAAATGTCGGGATCTTTCCGAAAGTGGTCTTTGAGGGCGTCGATGTCGACTTGTGCGTACCAGGTATCAAGCACCTTCGATTCGGCGAATTCAGACATGCGCTCACGATAGGACGCCGCTCCTGCTCTCACTGCATCGTCAGCCACAGCTTTGGAATAACTATGATCCCTCGCCGCCAGCATGAGGCTGGCCGCCAATCGTTTCATGTCCCATTCCCACGGACCGGGGAACGTCTCATCGAAGTCGTTGATGTCGAAAATCAACTTTCGTTCAGGCGAGGCGAATCCGCCGAAGTTCATCAAATGGCAATCGCCGCATGCCTGAACGGCAATCCCCGACACGCGGGCATTCGCGAGGTCTCGCGCCTGGACGATGGCGGCGCCGCGGAAAAATTTGAAAGGTGACTCGGCCATCCTCTGATACCTAATTGGGATCAAACCCGGAATTCGATCGGCGTCGGATTCCTCAAGCAGCTTAATTATGTCTTGCGACTTCGATCGAGGCTTCCAATCGGCTTGAGAACTGCGTGGGCACTTTTCACGAAGAGCTTTTCCTTGCTTGCGCCTTTCGATCTTGGACAACGTGACAGCAGGGTTGTTCACCACATTCCTCCTTTGGAGGCAACATGCAGTGCCGCCGCATGTACCTCTGCAATGGGTTTGAAACTATCTCGCCGCTTTCAACAGCTCCTTCAACACTGTTGCAAAAGGAATCTCAGCCAAAATTACGGGCAGCATCGGAATCGCAATAGCCAGAATGAGCCCGATGAAGGCTTCCCTGTCAAACGGAAATGGCTGCAGGTGCTCGATATTCTGGTAGCTGGACCCGTAGTCCGTAAGAGTGCTGGACTCCGGAGAGGCTGGGAACTCTTCTTCGCGACCCGCCCGATGAAGGATCCACCGTTTATGAAAGTACGTGCTCTCTAGCTGCGCAAGGGTTCCGTACTCCAAGATTCCAAGGCGGCGCAGGCGTGCGAGCTTGGGGACAAACAAGACCAACGGTCCCACAGCCACGATTAGCACGATGGCGACCAAGAGGACCGCGTCGAACTTAAAGCTAACAAGATGCACGTGTTCGCGAAAAATCTCGGACCGCCACGTTGCCCCGATCACTGTCGAGGCAACCAAGACGGTGGGGATAATCGCCACAGGCGAAATTCCCAGAAAGCCGATTCCGCCATGCAGATCGGGATGCGTGGCCACCAGTTGAAGGTCGAGCTTGGACAACCGAAAGAGAAAAATGCACCAGAGCAGCCACTTCCAAACGCTGATTAAAATGAGCAATTGGTATAGCAGCTGGCTCGCCAGGACGTAGTACCAGCCCGCAGCGGACAGGTGCACCGCGACACCCGTTCCCACCAACCCCCAGGGGCGGGCATACATCAATTGAGTTTGCACGATCTCCGCCACGTGGGCGTATGCTGCGACTATAATTATCAACTCTGGAATGATGGAATCGCGAAGCCGAGTCAGCTTGACCAGAGTTTGACGCAAGTGGTCGGTATCTGACGGCGTCAGCAGCGCCGCATCGTGTATATGCCGGACCACGGCGCGGAACGCAGTTTCCATCACAGGCTGACCTGCGAGCAAGAGGGGAACACCAATTAGCATCCTGGCGTTGACTGTGTAGTCAGTGAGCAGGCCAAGGAGGGCACGAGGGTTCAACAGCAAGGTAATTAGGACCAGAGGGAGCCATCCGACGGCGATGGCGAGCATCACTCTTCTGCCGAGGTTCCATCGATCGAGAGTGACGAGTCGCGCGGCCTCTTGAGCGCTATAGAACGGACCGCCACGAACCAGGGAGACTTCATCTCGATTCGCAGACCCCCGTTGCTCAGACACTTCCGCTCCAAGCTGTGCTACACAAGTAGCTCATGATTACACCGCTCGCTCCGTCGCTGCGCCTGAAGGGTCTGGCGTTGTCAGGATATTACACCAGCCAGCGAGGCGAAGACGACCTTAATTGCGTGTCCCTGTCCTTCCTCTTGGGTAAGGTTGACTAGCGATCTCATTGTTACTCCTTCTCGCTTTCGGATTAGCTCTCGGATTGTCCTAGGCGTACGCCACTGGCGTGTCACCGTCTGTGTATCTCTTGTGAATCTACTGCGGCCGGCCCAGCCAGGAATACTGCCACGCCACCGAGACATTCTGATAGTTCCCACCAAACCGAATGTAAGTGCCACTGCTGTAGCTGAATTTCAGCGATTGGTGGCTGGTGATTGGGAGCGCAAAGGTGCCTCCAATGCGTGAGGAAGTCTGCTTTGTTTCAGGATTAGCTACGCCGTTCACACTGTCGACGCCGCCAACCCAGAAATTGCCATCCAGTGAAATCCATTTCTGCGGGTTCTTGAAACTGTAACTCAGGTGTCCTTCGAAGGAACCAATTGGCGCTTGGTTTTGAGGTTGGGGAATAGGGAGGTCGAAGAAGGCATTATTGGTGGTGAAGAACCACATCCCGGCATAACCATCGAGCACCCAGTGGCCCCAGCGTTGGGAATAGCCGAATTCGGGCTTAAAGGCCCAGCGGTTGATACCCCAATTGATCAGCTTCGTCGCGTCGTATTGCCCCGTCGGAGCTATCACTTTCAGGCTGGCTCCCAGCAGCATCTTCTGCCTCCATTTCGCGTACTGTTGGGGCTGCATCGCCGGGCCGCCCTTCAGATTGACGGAGAGTCGAACCTGAAGATCCAGCAGGCCAGAGCGGTAGACATTATGTTCCGCAGCCAGCAAGTTCCCCTGGAAGGTCCCCACACCATAGGGCAACCCGACACTGATGTTGGCCGAGCGACCAAAGAAGTCAAACGCATGAGTGTAGGCGATGCTGGGCACGCTATACGTCCCGATGGCACCTGTTAATGGCACAACCCCATTAAAATTAATGCCACCGTCGTAGTAAGCCCAAGTGAGTGTTACAGCATTGGAATGCACGGGAGCGACAATGTAAGCGCGTGGGGCAAGGTCTTGCGCGTGGCCGGAATGGATGAACATTCCGGCGAGCACTAGCACTAAGAACAGCTTTAAACAAGCTGCCATCTGTTCCTCTGAGTTGCCTGCGGGGCTGCCTGAATCGCAGGCCTCAGTATGTCCATCCGGCATTCAGCAAGATGCCATTCACCATCAGCAAGTTCATCGCAAGTCCGATAATGTTGCCCGCGTAGATGGCTGGTTTTCTATTGAGCAACCCGTACACGACCCACAATAGCGTTGCGACGGCAAAGATGGACCAGGTTGTCAGCGACTGCCCGGTGGCATGCTGGCTATGCGTGAAATACAACTTGGAAATCGACGGTATGGTGGCTAGCGGCTGCACAATTCCGGTAATGACCATCAGTGGCTCGAAGACCTTAAGCAAACGCAGATGTGCCGGTGAATTCGCTTTTAGGAAATCCATACCAACGCCTCCTTCGAATTCGTAAGCGCCACAACCCGCGGATAAGAGTCGGCTGTATACCAGTTGTCGCGGGCACGAATCCGTAAACGTGCCTCTAGGTCACCTGACTCTTTCGCTGCTTCAACCGCGCGCTTCCCAGAAAAACGATCAGGATCGCGTGGACGACAACCCCTGGCCACAGCAGCAGCCCGACCGATTCGCCGCGCACGCCGATATAAATCAGGAACAACATCGCGAGCACACTATAAGTCACCATGCCGTAGAGGGCCCGCGGAGTGCCGGGGCCCGGCCAGCAGGCGACTCCCAATCCGATCAGAGCAATGCCCGCGAGTCGGCCCATGATGACGCCGACACCGACCATTTCTGCGTTAAATAGCAGCCGAACGAGGATGGGCGGATAGGAGAGCAAAGCCACTCCTGTCCCTGCTTCGGCCAATGACGCGAGCATGAGGATCTTGTTCATTGGACCTTCCTGGATTCAATCTCTTGCTGACCCTTCATCGCCCATAGTTCACCGCTCGAAAGTTAATCAACTCGCTGCACCGGTGGAAACCTGTACGTCGGGTCGAACGTTTCCGGCTTTGGGTTGTAGAATCGAAATGACAGGTTGAACATGCCAGTCGGGGGAGTAGGCAGCCAATTGGGCTCTTTGTCTTTGCCGGGGGAAGCCGCCTGGATGTAGACATCCAACGAGCCGTCTGGGTTGTAAAGTAGCGGCATGCCGGAACCGATCTGGTAGCGTCCGATGGAGTTGCGAACATAGAAATTTTCGCGATACTGCGAGATGGACCAAACGCCGTTCTGAGAGGCCGACATATTTGCTTTTGTCATATGCAAGATGTATTTGTGGGCGCAATCCAAGGCCCATCCTCTGCCGTCAACGAAAGCGGTCGGATAAATGATGTCTTCTTTCACACCAGCGCCGAGCCCCATGAAAGCCACATAGGCCCGCGTTTGGTAATCCGTTCCATATCGGGCGATATTCAACATATTGACCCAGCCGTTCGGCGGATCCATGTCGAACGGACCCGACGCGAACTTCTTCCAGACCTCAAACGGGGCTTCGTTGATTCCCTTGCGAATGGCAGGGTCAAGTTTGCTGGGATCAAATTCCTTACCTGCTTCCACACCAAGTCTCTTGAGACGCTCGACCATCGTGCTGTCGGCAGGGTACGGCGGGTTGTCCTTTAGAAGCATGGCCAAGCGCTTGAAAAACATCTCGCCCGTCATTAACTGAAGCTGATCGAAGGGAAGCGCGGTTTTGTCCACTGTAGGATCGACCGGCACAGTTGCGGGAGGTGTATACGGTTTGCCCCAAGCACTGAGCGGAGTGACTTTCAATTGATCCTGGAGGGCGTGAATTTTGGGGAAGTCCTGTGGGCCTCTGGCCGCCATTTCCAGAAGGACCCATGCACCGCGAGTGGTGGACGTGTAGACCCTTCTTATATTCGAAGGCGGCGTGCCGGACCAGCCCGGCCCAACAATTAAATAATCGCCGAATTGATTGTCGGGAGTACGGCTGCCGGCGGTACCGAAAACGTCGGTCCAGTAGTTCATCCAGCGCACAGCGACGGGAACGTCCTTGCAATCTGGGATTGTGACGACGAGCGGTTCATTGAGGTCAAGAATTGCCGCAGACCATAAGCTGCTTCGGCTGATACGCACGACCATCTTGTAGTCGGGGTCGACAAATGTTCTCATGCGGAGAAATTGGTTGGTGGGAGCGTAGTATTCGCCAGCCTTGGGCACTGCGGTGATCCCCCGGCTTGTCAGGTCCATCATGACGAGCGGAAACCCGTAGACGTACTCTTCCATCCCAACCAGGTATGCCGCTTCTTTCTTGACTTCCTGTTCCGCCTTATGACAGCTCGCGATGAACAATACGGCGAGGCAGGCCGCTATCATTGGAACAATCGTAGCGAAGCGCCACAGCTTCGACATTGATTTCATAAAGCCTCCAATCCTGAGGGCAGCCACGATTTCAGCGACAGGGAGGTGTCCTGTGCGGGGAGTGAGCGCCGTGATGCACGCGCTAACTTGACCCAAAGCGTTGCGTGCCTCTTCTTAATTCAGCTCATCATCTTTGTAGTACTTGGTGCCCGTAGCGCTGATCTCGGCAGCCAGGCCTTTGTCCGTCAGTTGATACATCCAGACCCCATCCGAGACTGCCACTGCGCCAGCCATCGCACCGCCTTGGTCACCGTTCTTGGCCGCGAACGTGGATTGGCCACCAAACTCCCAGCCTTTGTTTACGAAATCGTTGAAGGCCCGCTCGTTGTCAAAAACAAAGACGACCCGAAATTTGTCTACACCCATTCCGAGCCCTGCTTGGATCTCGATCATCTTCATAAAGACTTCGTGCTTGGTACGGTTGTTCACGGCGAGGCCTTTTCCGTTGCCAGTGCCGCCGAAGAGTATCTTTACTCCCAAATCGCTGAAGACCGCGTAGCCGTAGGCGTGTTTGATCGCCGCTCGAGTTTTTGGCTCGGCCTTATATAGTCGTTGAAGTGTTTCTTGGACCATGCTCCGAATCTGCTTCTGCTGTTCTGCGACATCGTCGGCGGCAAATGTCACCAACGCTAACGAATAGGCCAGTGCAAGGAAAAGGAACATTACTTTCGGAGTTCGCTTCGGTGCGCTTATCATGAACTCGCTCCCTGTTTCAACGGTACGCCACTAGCATCATTGCCAATGTTTCGATCACTTCGCGCCGTCTCGGCCTGTTCGTTGCGTGGCTCGCCACTGCCTGACCAGGTGACTTGTCTGAGACTTCGTCATCAGTCTGGCCTTCGCTGCAGGACTCGGGGGGAGGGGGACCCTCGAGTCCTGCACCTTTGACGGGGGAAAGTGCGAATCCTTACCGAACCTTTCTAAAAGCGGAACTGCACTCCAGCTTGGTACCGAAAATTGCTTTGGTTGTTGTTGCCTCCCGTAAAAGCATTGCCAAAGCGGGTCAACAGGTAATCAGCCTCTGCAGGCCTGATCGCGAAGTGCTCACCCACAGGAATATCGATCCCTCCGCCGATGATGAAATCGAAAGCATTGTTGCTCGGAGACTTGCTCGCACAACTTCCACCGCAGTTGTTGTAAAGATTCGCGTAGAAATTGCTATGCGCCCCGCCGAACATGGCCTGAGCAAACGGCTCGAAATGCGAAGTGCGGAATTTGACGATCGGGCCCACGTTATACGTAAACAAGTTGCCAGAAACGTCGACCAGACCCGCGCCCGTATTGATGCTATGGGTATAGCTGCCGTATCCCTCAAATTCTGCGACGATTCCGATGTACTTGCTGAGATAGAACGCTCCTGAGCCGCCACCACCGTTGAACGAAAAAGTCGGGATGATGTTGTTGTTTTGCGGATTAGCATGGACATAAGAATAGTCGCCCGTAATCTCAATTTTGTGGTCCTGTGCGAGCACCAGTGCCCCGAAGAGCAGGGCGGTCGCAAGCATCAATGCACTTCCCTTTCATCTAAAACTCCTTTTTTGAATTGATACTGCCTTCAGCAGCTAGCCTCCTTCCGCCATGCCCTTGTTGACGAGAACCTTAACGTCAACGCGGCGGTTCAGAGCACGCCCCTGCGAGTCAGAATTTGTTGCCGCCGGATGGGAAGCGCCGTAACCGGCCGGAACCACGATTCGACGCATCGGAATATTTCCATTCTTGAGAAGATAGTTGGTAACGGCAGCGGCGCGTTCTTCGCTGAGTTTCTGGTTGAGCTGCTTGGTTCCGGTGCTGGAAGCGTAGCCGGCGATTTCGATGAGGTAGCCTCCCGCGCCTTTCGTGGCGGCGGCGATAATGTCGAGGTCAGCCTTGGCAGCATCATCGAGGGTGGCTTTGTCGCTCGGGAAATAGATGCCGGCTTCGGCAACGGTCTTGTAGTCGTCCAAGTCAGAAACGCGCTTGTTAACAATGCGGATGGCTTCGGCGTCCAGCACGGCAACATCACCGGCGGATTGCGCGGCCTGGCCAGCCTGATTCGCCGACGCTTGCGCTTGATTGGCGGAGGCTTGCGCCTGGCCGGCAGCCGCTACGCCCTCGTTGGCAGTGGTCTGCGCTTTGGCAGCAGCGGCCTTGTTGGTCTGAATCTGTTGCTCTTCCGCGACCTCAACGGCGAATACATCAGGAACGAAGGTGATCTTGCTGGCGGCAAGCTGTCCCTTCGCATTGCCCACGCCTTCCGCGTCGATGGTCAAGCCCGGGACCATGGCGGTGACGTCCATATCTTTGTGGCGGAAAAATTCAACCTTGCTCTGCTTGCGTTCAATCTTGGTGGTGTCCGAGATAGCCACGACAACGACTTGTCCGGACTTCTTGTCCTTGACCTTGACCAGGTCACCGCTACGGGCAACAATCGTTCCGCTGACTTTGGATTTCTCGTCGGATTTGATCTGTGGCGACCTTGCCGATGCGACACGACAAGATCCTAGAGCGGTTGCCAATGCCATAAATAGAAACGCGAGCCGCGTGACCTGCTTTAACGCCGGGTTGATCATAGAATTCATCTCCTCCAGATTTTTCAATTCGCGCCGGGTGAAAATGCGCGCTAGAGCCTGCGCTTAACGCGTGGAATTTGTTTACCGACCCTTCGTGCTAAGGTGCAGCTTTGCTGCCAGACTCCTAACCAGAGACGTTAAGGCTCGAGATACCTGAATCCAAATACCCTTAGCGGGTACTCATGCGCCCACGTCAGTACTGGGATGGGCTTATGTGGGGACGCTATCTCGTCCCGGGGACCTCATGTCGCCCTGAAACAACCCCGTTCACACGACTGTGACGGACGTCACATAATACAGATCGGCTTCAGCCCTACCTTGTGATACATTGCATGGAACCAGGTTGCCTCGAAACGCCCACCGAGAGCCGTTCCCGGGTCGAACTATGCTTGAGAATACTTTACGAGAAGACTTGTGTGTGGCCGCAGAGTTGGCCGAACAGCTCAAGTACGAAACGCTGGTGGCAGATATTTCTGCAACTTTTGTAAATCTGCCTGCGGATCGTGTCGACGGCAACATCGTGGATGCGCAGCGCAGAATATGTGAATGCCTTGGCATCGATCATGCCAGTCTCTGGCAAAGTGCCCAAGCTCAGGAGGGGATTCTCGTCTTAACCCACCTGTATCGTGATGAAAGCTTGCCTCCCCCGCCTGATCAAATGGACGCCGAAGCGTATTTTCCCTGGTCACTCAAAATACTCCGAAAAAGGGAAGTCATACGCGTT
>Ga0335077_10003495_pt1 | contig 19004 bp, 19 predicted proteins | sample Lox_Sample_31_FD_207151 | JGI IMG/M metagenome (GOLD analysis project Ga0335077, IMG submission 207151) | Soil microbial communities from Loxahatchee National Wildlife Refuge, Florida, United States - Lox_Sample_3.1 | ecosystem: Environmental > Terrestrial > Soil > Wetlands | place: USA...
GCACATGATTCTTACCGATGCAGCACACAGCGGTACTCTAATAGGATACCGTAAGTTGGAAAAAGGTTCCCTCCAGGGAATCGATGATGTGCCTGGTTTTCCTGCCAGCGCAGTCCGTCGGAAATGATCACCACGACATTCTTCGTCTTACGAACCGGCACAGTTTGTTCCGCCCCAGCCGGAAAGCTCGCTCCGGATTCTGAGCGCAAATCGAGGGGATGGCCCGTGAGTGAGGGCAACCGAATCAACGTGAATTTGCGGTTTTCTGGAGCGGGCGATGGGAATCGAACCCACGTCCGAAGCTTGGGAAGCTTCTATACTGCCATTGTACGACGCCCGCTCACCTAACAACGTAGCAAAAGCGGAAACGCGCCGCAAGCGGCTGGTACGTGGTGGATTTATTTGCGACCGCGGCGAGTTGGCTCGGCGGCCACTTCTTCATAGCGGAAGCAGGTGGTGAGGTGGTCGTTGACCAGGCCGGTGGCTTGCATGAACGCGTAGCAGATGGTGGGACCGACGAAACCAAAGCCGCGCTTCAGTAATTCCTTGCTGAGCTTGATGGAGAGATCGGTTTTGGCCGGGATCTGCTTGCGATGCGACCAGCGATTCTGCACTGGCGTGCCACCAACAAAATTCCAGATGAAGCTGTCGAAGGAGCCGAACTCTTTCTGGATTTGCAGGAGGGCTTTGGCGTTGGCAACGGTGGATCGAATTTTCAGCCGATTGCGGACGATACCGGGATCGCGCAGGAGCGAGCGAACTTTCCGGGCGTCGTAGCGGGCAACTTTAGCGGGATCAAAGCCGCTGAGAAGCTCGCGATAGCGTTTGCGCTTTTGCAGGATGGTGTCCCAACTGAGGCCAGCCTGCGCACCTTCCAGGATGAGGAACTCGAACCAGACCCGGTCGTCGTGGACAGGCACGCCCCACTCTTCATCGTGATACGTGGAGTTGAGCGGGTTGCTGGCCCAGGTGCAGCGGACGATTTTCTGCTCCGAGTTCATGCGTTCGCACTTCCCCGCTGACAAAAACAGAGGCGTCCCGGTAAAGAGACGCCTCACAAACTGACTAACGGATATATTATCCGACGTGACGATCGATAGCCTTGGTGATCTGGTCCTTGGGGACTGCGCCGACAATCTGTTCCACGACCTGTCCGCCTTTGAAGACCAGCAAGGTCGGGATGCCGCGGATGTTGAAACGGCCGGCGGAATTCATGGCCTCGTCGACGTTCAACTTGGTGACCTTGAGCTTGCCCGCATAGTCCTGGGCAATTTCGGCAACCGTGGGCGCCAGCATGTGGCACGGGCGGCACCATTCCGCCCAAAAATCGACCATAACTGGCTGGGCATTGCTGGCCGTCAGCACCTCGGATTCGAAATTTCCGTCATTCACCGTAAGTATATTATCTGCCATAAGCGTTTGTGTCCCTCGACCGGCTGCGCCTGGGCAGCCGCTTTCCTGAGTCAATTAGATGTCGGAACCACGTTTTGGTTTCGCGCTGCGATCGCAGCTTCATATAGTTTCGCATATTCGGCGGCAGAAGTGTTCCAGGAAAAATCCTTGGCCATCCCATTGAGCTGAATGCGGTTCCAGACGCCCTCATCGGAGAAATGATGGAGCGCCTGACGAATGGAGTGCAGCAGCGCGCCGCCGGAGTACTCGACGAATTTGAAGCCCGTGCCTGTGCCGTGCTGGAGATCGAAGGGTTCGATGGTGTCGTCAAGCCCGCCCGTAGCTCGAACGACCGGGACGGTACCGTAACGCAGACTGTAGATCTGATTGAGCCCGCAGGGCTCGTAGCGCGAGGGCATGAGAAAGATGTCGGAGCCTGCTTCGATGAGGTGGGCAAGGCGATTGTCGTAGGCCATGACGGCGCCGACGCGTCCCGGGAAATCGGAGGCGAGAGCGCGGAACAGCTCCTCATAACGGCGTTCGCCGGTACCGAGAACGGCAAGAAGAAGATCTTCGTGCATGAGCTCGCGAGCAATCTGGGCGATCAGGTCAAAACCTTTTTGGTCGGCGAAGCGCGACACAATCCCGAGGATCGGGCGATTGGAATTGTTGTTCAGAAGCTTCAGCTCGTCGATCAGCGCCTGCTTGCAGATGCGCTTGCCGGCCATGCTTTTCGACGAGTACTTGGCGGGAATGAGCGTGTCGCGGTCGGGACTCCACGCGGAATAATCCACCCCGTTCAGAATGCCGGTCAGCCGATCGCTGCGCGAGCGCACGACTCCGTCCAGACCAAAACCGAATTCGGAGGTCTGAATTTCCTGGGCGTATTTTCGGCTGACGGTGGTCAGATAGTCGGCATAAACCAATCCGCCTTTCAGGAAATTGACGTTGCCGAAAAACTCGACCCCACCGGGATGGTAAATCGCAGAGGGTAGACCGACACGATCGAGCGCTTCGCGCGGAAAGATGCCGTGGTACCCCATGTTGTGAATGGTGAAGATGGTGGGCAGGTCGCGGACGGAAGGGTCGTCGCCGTACGAAGTACGAAGCAGGACCGGGATCATGGCGGTTTGCCAGTCGTGGCAGTGGATGAGATCGGGCATCCACACCTGTTTGGCGAGTTCGATCGTTGCGCGGGAGAATTCCGTGTAGCGCTCGGCGTTGTCGGGGTATTCGCGATTGCGATCACCGTAAATGCCGTCGCGGTCAAAGTAAAAGGGATCGTCGAGGAAATGGTAGCGAACGCCGCGATGGACACCCCCATTGGTGATCGCCGGAAAACGGAGACGAGGGCCAAGCGGGATGGTCAGGCTGTTAATGGTGACGGAATTGGTTTTGATACCGCGATACCGGGGAAGAAAGACCGCCACTTCATGGCCAAGTTTCACCAGCGCCCGAGGCAGAGCCTCGATCACGTCGGCAAGGCCACCGGTTTTGGCGTAGGGCAACGCTTCCGAGGCGGCAAAAAGTATTCGCATGGCAAGGACGAAATCTAACGCTATCGGACGCCCGGCGACGCGTCAAGCCTCGCTGCGGGCGCGATCTTTAAAGAGGAGTGGCTCAGGTGCCCTCGAGGAAACGGATGTCGCGTTCCGCTTTGCCGATCAATAGGTGCGCGGCGGCCTGGTAACGGGGGCCCTCGAATGTGGTGGTGGCTGCTTCCAGGCTGGGAAACTCGATCACCACGGCGCGTTCTTTGAGCCCGGCTTCATAGATATTGGCAGGAACGCCGCGAGCAAGAAACCTGCCGCCGCCGGCTTCGATCGCTGGAGCAGCCAGCTTGGCGTATTCAGCAAGCGCCGCCGGATCTTGAATCGAGCGATAGAACGTGACCCAATACCCCTTCGCCATAGGCACCTCGAATGGAGAGATTCGATGCTAGCACGATTTGCAACAGTGCATCGCCGCGCGATACTGCTAAACTTCTAACAAATTCATGGCCAGACAACGGCTCGGTCAACATTTTCTGGCGGATGCGGGATGGCGCGAAAAAATCGCCCGCGCCATTCGTGCGTCGCCGCACGGGATGGAATCGAGCTCCGGCGGCACTAATAAAGAGTTCTGTTGGATCGAGATTGGCGCCGGCCATGGCGAGATGACGGAGCACCTGTTGCGCAGTGGGGCGCCGGTGATCGCCGTGGAACTTGACCCACCGCTGGTCGAACGGCTGCAGAAACTGGCAACTCGTCATAATAGCCTGACGGTGGTGCCCGGCGACGTGCTCCAGACGGATCTGCACGCTTTGGCGGCGGGAAGACGGATGAAGATCTACGGCAACCTGCCGTATTACATTACGTCGCCGATCCTGCATCATTTCTTTGCGTACGCCAATCAGATTGATGAAGCGCACATCGTGATTCAGCTGGAAGTGGCACAACGCCTGACGGCCAAGCCAGGGCACAAACTTTACGGATATCTCTCAGTGGCGACGCAACTGTACTGCCGGCCGGAATTCGCGCTGCGCCTGCCACCAGGTGCGTTCCGTCCTCCGCCGGAAGTGGGGTCGGCACTGGTGACGTTGCGTTTTCCGGGAGCGTACGCCCAGCTGGGAATCGCGGACGCAGCGGACTTTTTGCAGTTTGTGAAAACGTGCTTCGGTCAGAAGCGCAAGACGCTCACAAATAACCTTCGGGCTCTTAGCGAACCAGCAAAGCTCCGCGGAATGCTCAAGGAATTGAAGCTCCGGGAGGATGCGCGGGCCGAGCAATTGACGGTGGCACAACTGGCGTCGCTGTACCGGGTTATTTCTTCAGCGCCGCGAGCAGGCGATCCGGGTAATCCGACATGATGCCGTCGACGCCCGCCGCGACCAGCATGCGCATGTGAGCGGGAGAATTCACGGTCCAGCAAACAACCTGCAGGTCCTGTTTGCGGGCCTGCTGCAGGAGGTTGGGCGTGACCAAATCTCCGCGAACGACCAGCTGGCGCGCGCCGATCTCCAGCGCCTTTTCGAAGGGTTTGTCGACCGACCCGTCATACAACAGGCCGGTCATGAGCGTCGGTTCTATCTTCCGCAGGCTGGCCAGGATGGCCGGATCAAAAGAGATGATGACGCTGCGGGCAATTTCGCTGGCGCCACGCAATGCGCTGATGAGTGCGTGTTCGCCACCCCAGAAGCCGTTTGGTTTAAGTTCGAGATAAAAGACAACGTCATTTTTTTTGGCGAACTCCAGAATTTCCTCGAGGGTGGGTATGCGTTCGCTCATGAATTCGCTGGCGAACCACGAACCGGCATCAAGGCGGCGCAACTCGGCAAGGGTCATCTGATGGACAGCGCCCTGTCCGTTGGTGGTGCGGTCGACAGTCTCGTCGTGAACGGCAATAAAGTGGGCATCGCGGGTCAGGTGCAGGTCGGTTTCGATGAAAGTGACGCCCTGCGCGACGGCGCGGCGATAGGCCGCCAGCGTGTTTTCCGGCGCGTAACCGGAGGCGCCCCGATGGGCTATGGCTAGCACGGACGAAACTCTCCTTGGAGGTGGAGACTCATTGTCTATCGAGGGGGTTGTTGCTCCTATGGTTATGCTACCACTGTACGGAACGGGCGTTAGCCGCTATGCTGGCTACTGCCGCATGATTCTAAACAAGTGGAACGGCGCTATTCGCGAGCAAATTCGATTGGTCGCCTTGGCAAGGCTGCGGTGTGCTGTTTTCACCCTGGCTCTGGCTTTGGCCCTGGCTAGCCCCTGCGCTGGACAGGTGGAGGCCGCGGGCGGGCAAAGCGCAAACGACCAAGATAAGAGTACCCCCGGCCTGGTACGACAAATCCGCCACCAAATCCGTGAGTTGCCCTTCTACTCCCAATTCGACTTTATTACCTTCACTTTGGACGGAAGAAAGGTGACGCTTTCCGGGCAAGTGCTCCGGCCGTCGCTGAAAAAACACGCCGAGGCAGCCATCAAGAGCCTGGTAGGCGTGGACACGGTGTCCAACGAAATCGAAGTGCTGCCGAGCGCGGCCACGGACAACGAACTGCGGCGAGCCGTCTATCGGGCGATTTACGAAGACCCGGTGTTGGCGGGTTATGCCGTCGAGGCGCTTCCGGCCATCCACATTATTGTGAAGAACGGCAGCGTAACGTTGGAAGGCACAGTAAATTCGTCTGCCGACAAGTCGTTGGCGGCGCGGCGCGCGGGAACCGCGGCAAACGTGACCGCCGTGAAAAACAACTTGAAGATTCAGTCGAGCCAGAACGCTCCGGAGTAGCGACCTGGAGTAAAATCCTCCGGCGGAGTGAACCATGGACGAAGCCAGGGACCCGTATTCGAATCAAGGCGACGCGAGAGACACGCCGTCGCGCCAAAAACTGGTGGCGCTGCGACAAGCGCTATTGAGGCTGCACAAATCGCTGCTGGAGATGGAGCGGCGGAGGTACGAAAAGGAACATGGAGCGGTGTCCACCGGAGAGTTGTTCCGCCTGGTTGTGGATCACGCGCAATTCGCCTGGCTCCACAACATTTCGGAATTCGTGGTGCGGGTCGATGAGGCGCTGGCCGCCGAAGAGGACGTGACCGAGCCGGATGCCCACGTGGCGATATCACTGGCGCGCAAGATTTTTGCTCCAACCGAAAGCGGGGATTCTTTTCAGAAGAAGTATTTCGACGCCATCCAAAGTGACCCCGCAGTCGTAATGGAACATGCCGAGTTGGTCAGGCTGTTCAATAACGAGCCGTGGGACCGAGAGGTAGAGCAGTAAGTACTAGAACCTGCATATCGGTAGCAACGGAAAGTGTCCTCCGTGATGGCACCCCCTGCCGTAGGAGCCTTCTAACCTATTTATTTCCACCAAATGTGAACGGCAAGTCATATTACTGGAACCCCTTGGTTGTGCATGCCGAACACTCCCGAAAAGGGAAGTTGGCAGGCTCCCCTTAGGAAAGGCTTCACCGCGTGGGACAACAATACTGACACGCCGTACAACAGCACCTTCGATTCGACGATTAACGGGAAAACGGTGGCCACGCCGGAGCCTTCGTCGCTCTTACTTCTGGGAGCAGGTTTGGTGGGACTCGCTTTGCTCACGAAATTCCGCAGCTGATATTGACCAGACTTACTTCCGCCTCCCCCGGCCATAACAGGCCGGGGGTTTTATTTTTCTGGCAAATTTGTGCACTGGAATTAATTCCAGTGCGTTGCCAGATGCGATTGCGATAGCATGGGAGCGCTCTGAGGGGAGGCCCAAATGGCAAAAAAGGATAAGTTGACGGAAGTGTCCACGAAGATCGGCGCGGCACTGGGAAAGGCCGAGAAACAGGCCCGCCTGCGTGCACACAAGGTAGCGAAAGCCGGCGTTGTGGCGAAGGAAGAACTCCACGAGATTAACAAGCAAGTGGAAGCGCTCAAACAGCAACTGGCCAAGACGACGAAACGCCTCAAGAAAGCGCTGAGCTCCTAGAAGACTCGCCGCTCTGAACCTTTTGAGCGCAGCCAGTCCGCGGCCGCCACGTCGCTATGGCGCTCGCTTAAGCTTCGATGGCGCCGATCATCGCTAAAGGCCAGAAGAGAACAATACAGATGCGGCGGAGCAGCTTGGGTTTCTTGCCTCCCAACAGTTCGATTCCGGCGCTGCTGCTATTGCTCCAGTAGCCCAAGACACCGAGCAACAAGTAGATGCTGATTGCGATATAGATCCATTTCATGGCCTGTGTTCCGGATCAAGCTTGAAGACAACCCCGATCCGCGTCCCCCTGTTTTTTTCTCCGTTAAAGCCGCCGCCGAATCGAGCTACAGCTGACCCGAAAAATCAATGGCTGCTCACTTTAATTTTAGCGAAACCAATGGTTGTGCCTAGTGGTACCTGGTACAGGATTGGGGCAATCGGCGAGTCCTAACGGATTGCCCGCCGGCCACACAACGGCGTCTGGCGGGCAGTGCGGCTGATAGTCGTGTCGCGTGCTGCGAGTTCAGTGTGTCGCGGTCGCCTTCTCGGCGCCCAATCCGGTATTCGAACGAACCAGCAGTTCGTTGAACTTGTGGGTCGAAGAAGGTTCGTGGCTGATGAGCGTGCCGACGATTGCGCCCAAAAAACCGAGCGGAATGCTGAGAATGCCGGGATTTTCTAGCGGGAATAGCGCTCTTGCTTGAATCAAGTGGCGCGCCGCGCCCGTTACCGTCGGCGGATCGACGGCCATCAGGCTGGGACTAATCAAGATCAGCCCAATCGAGGCAAGCAAACCGACAGCGAGACCGCTAACCGCTCCGACGGTGTTGAATCTCCTCCAAAAAATCGAGAGCACGATGACCGGCAAATTGGCCGAAGCAGCTACGGCGAACGCCAGCGCTACAAGAAACGCAACGTTCGCAGTGGGTCCGAGAAGGATGGCAATGGCCATCGCGACGGCGCCAACGACGAAGGCCGAGATCCGTGCAACGCGCACTTCTTCGCCCGCTTTCCGCTCTACGCCCTTGTGAATGACGTTGGTCCAGAAATCGTGGGCGAACGAGGTGGAAGCGCTAATCGTTAATCCGGCGACCACCGCCAGGATGGTGGCGAAAGCGATGGCGCAGATGAAGGCGAAGAAGATATCACCCGCGAGAGCTTGCGCCAGGAGTGGCGCGCTCATGTTGGTTCCACCGTGACCAGCGATCCAATCGCGGCCGACGATGGTCGCGGCGCCGAAGCCGAGGAAGGTGGTCATGATGTAGAAGGTGCCGATCAAGGCCATGGCCCAGACCACGCTGTGACGCGCGGTTCGGGCGTCGGGCACGGTGTAAAAACGAACCAGGATGTGCGGGAGGCCCGCGGTGCCGAAGATCAGGGCCAAGCCAAGGGAGATCAGGTCGAGCGGACCGTACGGCGGTTTATAGCGGAGCCCCGGCGTCAGGAAATCCTTCACGACCTCGCTACCCTTATCATGATAGGTCACGTGGCCGATGGCGTTGAAGAATTCGCCGAAGCTGAAATGGAAGTGCGCCAGAACCAGGATGCTGAGCAACAGGGTTCCGGCCATCAGCAGGATGGCCTTGATGATTTGCACCCAAGTTGTGGCGAGCATTCCGCCGAATACGACGTAGACGATCATCAGCACGCCCACGCCGATGACCGCGTGACTGTACTGGATGCCGGAGTCTTTCAGCAGCAGCGCGACAAGCGCCCCGGCGCCAACCATCTGCGCAATCATGTAGAAGGTGCTGACGGTGAGCGTGCTCAGCGAGGCCATGGCGCGCACTGGCCGCGGTTTGAGCCGGTAGGCCAGGACATCGGCCATGGTGTATTTCCCGGCGTTGCGCAACGGCTCGGCGATCACCAGCAGCACCGTCAAGTACGCGACCAGCCAGCCTACCGAGAACATAAAACCGTCATAGCCCTGAAAGGCAATGATGCCCGCGATGCCAAGGAACGACGCGGCGCTCATGTAGTCGCCCGCGACGGCAACGCCATTCTGCCAGCTCTTCACCTGCCGGCCGGCGGCGAAATAGGCACTCGCTCCCGACGAACGCTTTGAAGCCCAATAGGTAATGCCCAGGGTGATAGCGATGAACACCAGGAACATGATGAGCGGGGCAGACATGGCTTATTTGCTCCCCCGAAACTGTCTTTCATTTACCGCTTTGTCGATGATGTCTTTTGAGATTTCGTCGAAGTCATCGCCGGCGCGAACGTAGAGGCCAGCGATTATCCAAGCCATAAAGAACTGGGAGAGTGCGAACAGGTAGGCAAGATTCACGTTGCCCCAGACTTTCTGGGCCATAAAATGAGGAGCGTAGCCAACGAGCACCGGCAACAGGAAGTAGTAGACAAGAAAGAAAATGAACGCGGGAATGATAAAGATTTTCTTGGTGGCCATGAGGTCTCTAAACTCATGGCTCTCTGCCACACGATCCCAGATGGTCTGGCCGTTCTGGTCCGACTGAACATCAGGCATAGAGCACCCCCAGGTGCGCACCGCGGGATTAGGATTTTGTCTCACGAGTACCTGGTAGACAGAACCCGGCGCATCCTACAACGACTGGTAAGCCGTTGTACACAGCCTTGATCACACGGCCTTGCTAGCCGCCTGTGCACAGCGTTTGTTAATGGCAGGTTAATGTGGCTGGGCTGCCTCTTCTTGCAAGATGCCGAGAAGTGTGGAGTTAAAGAGATTCGCGTCTTCGCTGCTGAACAGGAGCGGAGGTCGGAGTTTAATGACATTGTGGTTCGGGCCGTCGCTGCCGGCGAGAATTCCCCCCTCCCGCAACCGATTGACGACGTACTCCGCTTCGCGAGTGGCAGGAGTCCGCATGGCGGTATCGGTGACGAGATCGAGGCCAAGAAATAGGCCGGAGCCCCGGACATCGCCTACGAGAGGGAACTTTGCTTGCAGCTTGGCGAGATCGGCCAGCCAGGCGGAGCCGACCCGGTACGCGTTTTCCTGAAGGTGCTCGTCGCGAAGGACATCGAGCACCGCAAGGCCCGCGGCGCAACTGACAGGATTCCCGCCGAAAGTGCTGAAGAACTCCATGCCATTGGCGAACGCGGCGGCAATCTCCGGCGTAGTGATCACCGCGGCGAGCGGGAATGCGTTGCCGATTGGCTTGCCGAGGACCACGATGTCCGGCACAACGCCTTGCGTCTCGAAGCCCCAGAAATGGCTGCCGAGGCGGCCGAACCCGACCTGCACTTCGTCGGCAATGCATAGGCCTCCCGCGTTGCGGATGTGCCCGTAGACTTCGCGCAAGTAGTCCGGCGGAAAGACGATTTGGCCACCGACGCTTGGCAGCGTTTCGGCAATGAAAGCGGCGACGCCGCGCCCTTCCTTTTTCACGTTTTCAAGAATCTCTGCGACATCGAACGCGTATTTCTTGCCGAGGTCCGCTTCGCCACGGCGGTAAATGCCACGATAGCCGTCAGCAATGGGCGCCACGTGAACCCACGGCTTGCGACCTGTGCCGCCGGGACCATTGAATTTATACGGGCTGATGTCTATGAGAGTGGAGGTGTAGCCGTGGTAAGCGTGCTCCAGCACCACGACGTCTTCGCGGCCCGCAAAGGTGCGCGCCAGCCGCAGTGCTAGTTCGTTAGCTTCACTGCCGGAATTGACGAAATAACAAACCCGCAGCGGAGCGGGCAAGAGTTCGGTAAGCCGCTGCGCATAGCGATTGATGTTGTCGTGGAGATAGCGGGTGTTGCTGTTGAGCAAGGCGAGTTGTTCCTGTACCGCTGATACCACCCGCGGATGGGAATGCCCTACGAGCGGGACATTGTTGTAGACATCCAGAAAGGCGCGGCCGGTGTCATCGTAGAGATACTGACGATCTTCAGAGGCCGCTTGTAGGAAATCTTGAGATTGCGCCCCAGCCATTCTCTGCGGGAAGCAAGAGTTTGCGCGAGTTCGGGCGGGGTAGCCGGGAACAGGTGCTCCGGAATACCGAGAAGCAGGTTGGGATCGGGCGAGAGGCTCGTGTAAACATCGCGCTGGGAGGCTAACGCCACACCTGGAAAATCGGTGGAAAGATCTAACAGATCGAGAACGATCTGGAAATGCAAGTGGGGAGTCCAGCCACCATTTTCCCCGGGCGTGCCGATGCGCGCGAATTCTTCGCCCCGCCGGATGGAGCTACCGGCTTGAAGCGTGGCGAGAGACTCGCGCGAGAGGTGTCCATAGAGCGTGAAGAACTCAGGAGCGTCTTGAGGTTGGTGGCGCAGAATAATAACTGGCCCGTAGTCCTGCGGGGTACCGTTGTCAGCGATGGCGTGGACCGTGGCGTCAAGAGGAGCGAACACCGGCGTGCCGGGGTCAACGAAAAGATCGATGCCGAGGTGAACGGTACGACGCTCATCGGTGGGATTCGCGGTGCCTTGAAAGAGCGGCGAGGAATAAACCGCGCGCGGCTCGTTATAACGGCCGATGGCTGCATCGACGCCGCGTTCGGAAATGAGTTCACGAATCGCACGCGTCATTCGCGGCTCCGCGGCGTTGGCGGGATCAGCGCCAAGGAACGTGCTGCCGACGCTGAGGTCGAGAACCACGCAATTGCCGGAACGCACATTCGCCGGTATAACCGATGCGGCGGAGACGCCATTGGCGGCAAGCCAGTTCGTAGTGCTTTCGGACTGAGGTGCAGCCGGCAGCTTGCAGGCCGAGCGAAGGGCGTAATGCGCGAGCCGGCGATGGATTTTGGCGAACTGTTCGAGCGCGGCCCACGCGGGCGCTTCGGTGACAGTCACATAGGGATCGTGGGGTAGCAGGCTTTGCCGATGTGCGGAATTGACGACACTGACGGCAAGGCGCGCGCACAGAAGAGGAAAGACCGCGGCAAGTTCCCGCTCGTCGAGCGGAAAATGCTGGTGATAAGCGCCAACGACAGCAACGACCGCGTCAAGGGGATGCACCTTGCCCAGTGCGGCATAGGCGCAAGCGATCGCTAACTCGCCGGCGAGAAAACCACGGTGCATGTCGCCGAAATCGATGACCCCCGTTACTTTTTGTGGCTGCGGCCAGGGCGGCGAGACGAGGACATTGTGATCGTTGGCATCGCCATAAATCACCCCACGGCGCAGTTGACCCGAGTGCGCCACGACTTCTTGCTCGAAAAGATCGAGAAATCTCGCGGCTAGTTCCCTTCTGGCGGTGTCTTTCACAAACCGCAGATAATCGCGGGCCCATAGTGAGCGCGAGATGTCCCACTTGAGCTCGCGTTCGGCGGCCGGATGGGTAAAATTAGCGAGCGCGGAATCAATCTGCGCAAGGAATGTGCCAAGCGATGCCAGCAGTTCCGGTGAATGATGCTTGGTGTTGGCGAGGGTCTGGCCGCGTAAGAACGTAAGCAGCCACACGAGCCGGTCGCTGCCATCCTCCAGCTTTACGCGCGAAAACAGATTCGACGCGAGATCAGGTATGACACGCGGAAGGGCCAGGTACGGAACACGCTGCGCCAGGTGCGTCAATGCACGGCACTGCATGTCGACAAAGGATTCTTCGCGAGCGGCGTGCATGATCTTCAGGACGAACTCGCGGGAGTCCGCGGTCATGAGTCGGAAATTGTCGTCATACTCGCCGGGCAGAGGTTGCGCCGATGCATCCAATCCGTATTGTTGGCGGGCGATTTTCCGGACTTCCGAGGTACCGACGGGAGGCGCGACGCGCGCTTCAGGCATCATGCGGGAAATTCTAAATCGCCGACAGACCGTTCAGCAAATGATGAGCGTCGCGGAACAGACAGGCAGGCACGCGGCTACCCAGCGTTCGCGCGAAGTGGTAGTATCCCTCCAGTGGCAGTTGCCAGCACTAAGCGCTTGAGTTTTCAAGCACTAGTTCGCGAATCAATCCACCCTATGAGGGCGATGTGACGATGAAAAGGAACTGGATCATTGTGGCGGTAGTTGTGCTGCTGATGACGGCGGGATGCGGAAAATCCGGGAATGAAAGCAGTCAGAGTCAGACGGCGCCTCCGGCGAACCAGCCCGCGGCCAACGCCACGCCGAATCAGGCGGCACCCGGACCAACCGGAGTGCCAACCCAGGAACAGGCCAACGCCGCGAATCCGGCGAACCAGCCCGCGCCGCCACCGGAACCCCCGAAGCCGTTCGAAATCGCGCCCGGCACACCCTTGACGGTGGTGCTGACGTCTACGATCAATTCGAAGAACGTGACCGCGGGACAGGACTTTGACGCAACGCTGGCCTCACCGGTCACGGTGAACGAAGAAGTGGCCATTCCGAAGGGTTCGCCCGTCAGGGTGACAGTTGTGAATGCAAAGAAACAAGGCGCGGTGAAGGGCGAAGCCACTTTAACAATCAAGCTCTCTTCGATCACTGTGCGGGGCAAGGAATATCCGATTTCCACGAGTACGCACTCGGACCTAGAAAAAGGCAAGGGCAAGCGCAGCGCGGTGATGACCGGCGGCGGCGCGGGCGTCGGCGCGTTGATTGGTGGACTCGCGGGCGGTGGCAAAGGGGCTGCAATTGGCGCCGGAGTGGGAGCCGTCGGTGGACTCGCAACTGCTGCGGGAACCGGTGGCAAGAACGCGGAATTTCCCGCGGAGTCGCGGCTGACCTTTAAGCTGACAAGCGCGCTGACTGTCGATCGTTAGTATTCGATTGGAAAGCGAAAATAAGGCCCCTGGCGTCCCGCCGGGGGCTTTTTTTAGGCGCTCACCACGTCGTCCCCCATCGGCGCAGCAACAGGACGCGCGCGAAGGGCCAGGAAAATCATCAGGAACGTGATCAGCAAGGGAATGTACAGTCCAGCGCGCAGTGATCCGGTGGTTGATGAAACAATGCCCACGAACCACGGCACAGCACCGCCACCGATTCCAGCCGCGGCGAAAAACAGAGACCCAATCCAAGGGGAATCTTGTTTGAAGATCGCCGCCAGCCAGGTGACATAAATCGGATATTGAGGCGCGAGACCAAATCCCGCCAGCGCTGCCCCGATATAGAGAACATGCGGTGTGCTGGATAGCGCGATGATGGTGCCTCCCAACGTGGCCAGCGCGAGTCCGCCCGCGGAGATCAGCGCTTGCGAGAGATGACGCAACATCAAGGGCGAAACGCCCCTGCCAAACAAGAGGAAGCCGTAATATATGGAAGGCGCAAGCATAAGAACCACTGTACTCATGCCGGGCATGCGTTTTTCGTAACTGGCCACCCAACCTCCCACCGCCACTTCGACGCCGACATACAGCAGGAACAACAGCAGCAGCGGCATCGCCTGCGGGGCGTGCATGTGCGCGAGCCACTCGGGAAGCGCATGCGCGGCACGCACCTTGGCGTCGCCAACGGGACCGATGCGCAGCGAGAGATGCAGGAACACGAGGAGGGCGCAAGCCGCCAGGATGCCGACGGAAAAATCGCGCATGCCAAAATTCGGAATGGCGTATCCGATCAGGAAGGGGCAAAGGACCGAGCCAATACTCCAGGAAAAATTGAGAAAAGTGACGGCGGCGGCGGTGTTCTTGGACGGGAGCTGCGTGGCGCGGAGATTAATCGCGGGATTCGCGAGGCCGTAGCCAAATCCATTGACGCCGACCATCATCGCGGAGACCATCCAGGGCCCCAGCCCCAAGAAGGCGTAGCCAAGCACAAAGGCGACGAAGCCTGCTGCGGCGGCTTTCGAGAATCCAAGCCGAGGCAAGAGCACGCCGGTAAGGATGACACCAAAGAAGCTGCCGAAATATTGCGTGGTAAAGAAGAAACCGGCTTGCGCGTCCGTCAAGGCCCATCGATGGATAAACGAGGGCAGGATCGGTCCAAGCATCGTAGTGATGATACCGATGACCACGAAGCTCACGTGAAGCAGGAGCCATTCCTTGAACGCATTTCGCCGCACAGGGACAGACGTGGAAGAGGACATGGAATTGCGAGTTTCGCACAGGGGGCAGGAATGGGACAAGTCGTTGAAATGAATAGCGACAATCGACTTTATGGTTCCTTAATGCAGCACTGAGCACTTCCTTAGCCTCGAACTGTACACTGGGAAACGGACGGGGAAACCATGAGAGACATTCTATTTGTGCTGGGTACGATCCTGTTTTTCGTGCTGGGCGTAGCCTATCTGAAGGGCTGCGAACGCCTGCGGTCGGAAAAGTAGGGAACCGCCATGCTGGGAAATTTCCTGCTCATTCTTGTTTCGGTGCTGTTGTTGGGCTACCTGTTTTACGCGCTATTGAAGCCGGAGAAGTTTTGACATGACAGCGAATGGCTGGTTGCAGATTTTGCTGTACTTCGGGGCCGTGCTGGTGGTGACAAAGCCGATGGGGGTGTTCCTCTATCGCGTCTTTGAAGGCAAGCCAACGTTTCTTGATTTCGCACTGCGGCCGGTAGAGCGGCTCGTATACCGCCTGTGTGGAATCGATGAAAAGAAAGAAATGCGCTGGACCGAATACGGCGCGGCCATGTTGCTGTTCAGCGGCGCATCACTGGTGCTGTTGTACCTGATTGAGCGGATGCAACAATGGCTGCCCTGGAATCCGCAAAAAATGCCGAATGTGGCGCCGGATTTGGCCTGGAACACGGCTGTTTCCTTTACCACGAATACGAACTGGCAGGCGTACTCGGGCGAATCGACCATGAGCTACTTCACGCAGATGGCGGGGCTCGCCTATCACAATTTTGCGTCCGCTGCCGTGGGTATCGCGCTGGCGATCGCCCTGATTCGCGGAGTGGTACGCCGCGAGTCGAAGACCATCGGCAACTTCTGGGTGGACACCACGCGGGCGTTCCTGTGGGTGTTACTGCCCGTGAGCTTGGTGGCGGCGCTGTTCTTCGTGTCCCAGGGCGCGATTCAGAATCTGAAGCCGTACACCACGGCAAATGTGGTCGAGCCACAAGTCGTCGAGACAAAAAACGCGGACGGTTCGGTGAAAAAAGACACAGTCACTAGGCAGATCATTGCCCAGGGGCCCGTGGCTTCGCAGGAGGCCATCAAGATGTTTGGGACCAACGGAGGAGGATTTTTCGGCGCCAACAGCACTCATCCCTTCGAAAATCCCACGCCGCTGACAGATTTCGTGCAGATGCTGTTGATTTTCGCGGTTCCCTCGGGACTGACCTACACGCTAGGGCGGATGACGGGCTCTCAGCGGCATGGCTGGGCGGTCTGGAGCGCGATGGCCGTGCTGTTTCTGTCTGGCGTGGTGGTGGTGTATGCGTTTGAAGCGCGCGGGAATCCGCTGCTGACGGGGATTGAGACGAAGGCCAGCGCCGTACAGCCCGGCGGAAACATGGAAGGCAAAGAGGTGCGTTTCGGCATCCCTAATTCGGCGCTGTTCACCACGGTGACGACGGATGCGAGTTGCGGTGCTGTCAACAATCAACACGATTCGCTTACGCCTCTGGCGGGAATGATTCCGCTGGTGAACATCATGCTCGGCGAAGTGATTTTTGGCGGCGTGGGCGCCGGAATGTACGGAATTTTGGTGTTCGCCATCCTTGCAGTATTCCTGGCCGGGTTGATGGTGGGGCGCACGCCGGAGTATCTCGGTAAGAAGATCGAATCGTTTGACGTGAAGATGGCGACGTTGGCAATTCTGGTAACTTCGCTGACGATCCTGATTTTTTCCGCCACCGCGTCGATCAGTACATGGGGAACGTCGAGTATCAGCAATGCCGGGCCGCACGGGTTGTCGCAGATTCTCTACGCGTACACATCGGCCGTCGGAAACAACGGTTCAGCCTTCGGGGGATTGAATGCCAACACCCTCTGGTACAACTCCAGCTTGGGAGTCGCCATGCTGCTCGGGCGTTTTTTCATGATTATCCCGATTCTGGCCATTGCGGGACATCTGGCAGCGAAAAAACACGTACCGGAATCACTGGGGACGTTTCCGGTGACAGGACCGTTGTTTACGGTTCTACTCATCAGCGTAGTGCTGATCGTCGGAGCGCTGACGTTCTTCCCCGCCCTGAGCCTCGGGCCGGTTCTGGAGCACCTGACGATGAACGCGGGAAAGGCGTTTTGAGGAAGCGATGAGCAGCGGACAGCCAAAATCTATATCACTTGTCGACAAGAAAATCCTGAAGAGCGCCATCCTGAGCTCGCTCACCAAGCTCAATCCAAAGTGGATGATCAAGAACCCCGTGATGTTCGTCGTCGAAGTAGGGGCCCTGGTCACCCTGGTGGTACTGGTGTCGAATGTGGTGCATCACGTGGGCGGTTTCTGGTTCGGGCTGCAAATCACGTTGTGGCTGTGGTTCACTGTGCTGTTTGCGAATTTTGCGGAAGCCATGGCCGAGGGACGCGGCAAGGCGCAAGCAGAAACGTTGCGGAAAGCACGAGCGGAGACTGAAGCGCGGAAAGTGCGGTCCGATGGTTCGACGGAAATGGTCACAAGTTCCAAGCTGCGCGCAGGCGATGTGGTGCTGGTCGCCGCGTGCGAATTCGTTCCGAGCGATGGCGAGGTGATTGAAGGAGTGGCTTCGGTGGATGAGTCGGCGATTACCGGAGAGTCGGCGCCGGTAATCCGCGAAGCCGGCGGGGATCGTTCCGCCGTGACCGGTGGGACACGCGTACTGTCTGACGAAATCAAGGTGCGCATCACCTCGAATCCCGGTGAAACGTTCCTGGACCGCATGATCGGATTGGTCGAGGGCGCATCGCGCCAGAAAACGCCAAACGAAATCGCGTTGAACATTTTGCTCGCGGGATTAACGATTATTTTCCTGCTGGCGGTCGTCACGCTGCAGCCTTTTGCGATTTACTCGGGTGCGCCGCAAAACGTGTTTGCGCTGGTGTCGCTGCTGGTGTGTCTGATTCCTACGACAATTGGCGGCCTGCTTTCGGCGATCGGAATTGCGGGAATGGACCGCATGATTCAACGAAACGTGATCGCCATGTCTGGCCGCGCGGTGGAGGCGGCGGGAGATGTGGACGTGCTGCTGCTCGACAAGACGGGCACGATTACGCTGGGGAATCGCGAAGCAACGGCATTTCATCCTGCTCCCGGAGTGACGGAGGCGGAACTGGCGAGCGCGGCGCAGCTGGCGTCGTTTGCCGACGAGACGCCCGAAGGGCGCTCGATCGTCGTCTTGGCAAAGGAGAAGTACGGACTGCGCGGCAGAGAATTGGCACCGCACAATCCGATCTTCGTCCCCTTCACGGCACAGACCAGAATGTCGGGCGTAAACCTGGACGGAACGGAGATTCGCAAAGGCGCCCAGGACGCAATTACGCGGTATGTGAACGAAAAAGGGCAAGTGGTGCCGCCGGAGATCAAAGGAATTGTGGAACGGGTAGCGCAATCGGGCGGGACGCCGCTGCTGGTGGCGTTGAACCATCGAGTTTATGGCGCGATTGAGCTGACAGACATCGTGAAGGGCGGAATTCGCGAGCGATTTGACCATCTGCGCGCCATGGGCATCCGGACCATGATGATCACCGGCGACAATCCCTTGACCGCCGCGGCCATCGCTCGACAGGCGGGCGTGGACGATTTTCTCGCCGAAGCCAAGCCGGAAGACAAGATGGCGCTGATCAAGAACGAGCAAGCCAAGGGAAAACTGGTGGCCATGACTGGCGACGGAACCAACGACGCTCCGGCGCTGGCGCAAGCCGATGTCGGCGTGGCCATGAATACCGGCACGCAGGCCGCGAAAGAAGCCGGGAACATGGTGGACCTGGATTCCAACCCCACCAAGCTGATTGAGATCGTGGAGATCGGCAAGCAACTGTTGATCACTCGCGGCTCATTGACAACCTTCTCGGTGGCCAACGATGTAGCCAAGTATTTCGCGATTATTCCCGCGATGTTTGCAGGGACATTCCCCCTACTGGGGCTGCTGAACGTCATGAAGCTGCGCACGCCGGAATCGGCGATTTTGTCTGCCGTGATTTTCAATGCGCTCATTATCATCGCGCTCATTCCACTGGCCCTGCGCGGCGTGAAATACCGGCCGCTGGGTGCGGCGATCCTGTTGCGGCGCAACCTGTTGATTTATGGCCTCGGGGGCGTAGTTGCTCCATTCCTGGGAATCAAGTTTATCGACATCGTGATTGGCTGGATGCATTTGGCCTAGAGGAAGAAATGAAGAAACAACTGGTAGTCGCAATTTGGTTCACGCTGGTCACGACGGTGATTTTTGGGATCATTTACCCGTTGCTGGTGACCGCGATTGCACGCGTGGCGTTTCCTGAAAA
>Ga0335077_10003496_pt1 | contig 19001 bp, 15 predicted proteins | sample Lox_Sample_31_FD_207151 | JGI IMG/M metagenome (GOLD analysis project Ga0335077, IMG submission 207151) | Soil microbial communities from Loxahatchee National Wildlife Refuge, Florida, United States - Lox_Sample_3.1 | ecosystem: Environmental > Terrestrial > Soil > Wetlands | place: USA...
GCTGAGACGCGGCGAGCTCAGGGTCCCGACCTCTTCTACCACACGCGGCTGATCGAACAGGACGCCCTTGGCGGTCGGCGTGGCCTTGAGAATCGCCGCGATCAAATGGCCACGCCCTCCGCCGATGTCGCCAGTGGTCGAGAACGGCGTGAAATCGTATGCCTTCTTAGCGAATGGTCGAGTTTGATGCAATATCCCAAGTCCCGTAGCCAATCATGCGAATCCAAGCGCGCTGGGGAAGTGGGTGATCGCTGCGCATAAACCGCGAGAGTGGCGAATGAGCAAACTGCCCGTCGGCCGGCTCTTCAAAGACCCCGTGACTCGACAAGTAGCGCATGATGCGCGCAAGCGCATCGGCATTCACCGCGAGCTTCGCGGCGAGGACGTCCGGCCGCTCCGGCGCGTCGTCAATCAGGTCGGCTACACCCAGATCGGCCAGGACGTGAAGCGCGCGCGAGGCCATAAATGCCGTCGAAATATTGTTGAGCGCTTCGATCTGCGCCGGCTCGCCGCCCATGAAGTTTCCTCGACCGCAAGTCCAGTTTTCAGCGCCCGACCCCCTCACTTGCGTAGTCTACCGGTCGAATCACGGTGCGGTCGACTGAAAGGCGGCGATCAGAGGTACCGGTTTGGGGCCACTTCCGCAAGAGAGCCTCACGCGGGTCGCGGCACATGGCGACGCCGATGCGGGGAACGAGCGGCTGCACGTCAACTTCCGACCCGCGCATCGCGGACAGCAATCGCTCGATGCTACTAGTCGATTGCACCGACGCATCGGAGCGCACGCGGATCAGCGCCATCATTCCGGCGTCCTCGTGCGCGCTGATGTGACAGTGATAAACGAAGTCCCCGGCGATAGCGAAGGTGATATCAACCATCGCAGGGTGTGCTGTGCACGAGCCGGCACGCCAGTCCGCCACAGAAGAGCAGCGGCCCTCTGCGTGCGACAAGGGTAGACTGTCCATCCACAGCGAGCGATTGTTCAGCCTATCGGGCACCGCGGTGCCGGCGACCTCCGCTTCACTCACGACCCGGAAATGCGCTTGGTGGGCATGAAAGTTGTGGTCCGCTGCCGTGATGTTGATAAGTTGCCAACGTTCCGTAGTGGGTTGGTCGTCGGGTGCCAACGGGACGCATAGAGTCGGAGTTGTTGGATCAAACGGCGCTACGTCGATGAACGTGCCAGGAATCGATGCTCCCTGCGCATCAACCTCCTCGTAGCCGAGCCCCAGCGTCTGCGCGGTCGCGCCGAAGAAAATTCGACGCATATGCCCTGGTGCGAGTGGGCTGCAGGTGGAGTCGCTGGGGACAGCCGCATTCTGCATGCGCAGTTCGGATGCGAGCGCCTCCGCGCGCATGGGGCTCGATGCCGGTCCCGTCCTGGTGAGCTCGGACAGCGGTGTGGAGCTCTGCACAAACGGCACCTTGGCGAGATCGATTGCAGGCCAATTCCCCGCCATGAGATCTGAGGCATCCGCGCTCGAGCGCAAGACTGCAGCGGCACCTGGTGGCGGCAATTGGACCGCACCGCTCGCGTCGCGGTAGGTGACCCATACTTCGGCGCGTGATGACGGCATCAGGTGCAGCTCGCTCGTGCAAACACCCTCAGCTCTCTGGCCGTCCGCTCCAGGGCAGGCGACTGGCTGAAATCGATTGCCCGCCTGGGCGATGAGCTGCGACGGGTCGGTCCCGGGGCCCACGTCGATGCCGACGCCGTCGATGGAGATTACGCGCAGGAGCATCTCGCGTTGCGATGCTGGATCCCACAGATTCAAGTGATAGATGGTATTCGCCGAGGCATTGACGATGCGCCACATCTGTCCGGCGGGCGCTCCGACGGTGATCGTTGGATAGGGCTGTCCGTTGATCGTGAAGAACCAGCGTCCACCGGTGTAAGTGAACCGTGTGGGGTACTGCGGCACTCCGCCGGCACAGCCTCCCTGATTCGCTGCGTCCCCGCCGTCAGAGCCGTGGCAGAAGCCCGGGTCTTGGTGCAGTAACAAGGTGCCATCGCTCAAGACCTGGGTATCCTTGAGGATCAGATGGCGGGTCAATGGGCCGTCTGATGGGCTGGTGTCACAGGCTGCGCCGCCGCAGGCGTAGTCGCTGACGTTGCCAATCGTAATGATGCCGGACAGCCCGGCCGAGATCTGCTGTTCGGAATTGCCGTGAATATGGGGGTGAAACCAATAGAGCCCGGACGGATGACTGGGCGGAATCCTGATGCTGTAATCGACCACGTCAAACAGCGCGGTGCCGTGCAAGTTGGAGCCGGGCTTCGGCACGCCGTTGGCGGAATTGAAATCGTAGACGAATACGTTGTCACCCCACGTCGGATCTGCGGCGGTTGAATACCGAGGCGATGCCAGCACTCCATGTGTGTGCAGGTTGGTCGGATTCAAGGCGAGAAATTCGTCAGCGCTGTCTTGCCAATAGGCCGCTGCCATGTTGGCGGGTAATTGATTTACGAGACGGATCTTGAGCAGGTCGCCCGGCGACAGCTGCAGCCGTGTGCCTCCGTAAAGATCGCTGTTCGCGGACGTGCCCGGGCAGGCACGCGCACCGTTGGCTGGCCGTGCGCAGACTTGATAGGCCCATGCGCTCGCCTGGTACGGGGCAAACTGCGGAACCGGCGTCGCCTTGGCGATTATGAGGAGATCGAGAACTCCGTGGGTCGAGGCAAAAACGGGCGGCTCACGCAATTCATCAGCCGCGCTCGGTGCGGCGGTCACGGGCGGCGCGGTTTCATCGCACGCATTCAATGCCGTGAGTGCCAGGGCGATTGCTGCCCCGGACGCCAGTTGCGCCGATACCCGCGCTCCCATGGAGATGATTGTCCTCGTTGCAATCGAGCTGGGCGTCCGCAGCGCCCTTGTCGTTATTTCTTGGACGCGCGCACGAAGTCGAGGACCGCAGACGCCCGGCCATTCTAGCGTAGCGTTCCTGCGCCAGTCATCGGATCTGGACTCCTTCCGACACTTTTTAGGTGCGCGGCGCGTGCTTGTTGACAGAACATGGCACACGCCCCGACCGAAGATCGGTCACTTGCTCGGTTTGGCGCTGAGAGGCTCGACCATCTTTCCGGGTAGTTTGAAGGTCCGCTCGAAGACACCCATGACTTCAGATCCGACCGCTCGGGGTCCCAACGGAGCGACGATCGGCTTGCGAATATCGCCCGAAATGCCCACCGGAATGCTCGTGAATGCACCGCCGATCACATAGCCGAGGATGGGAATATTGCGCACCATACGGTCGAGCTTGCCAAACGGTGCCACCAGCACTGTGAGTCGAGAATCGTAATTCTCCAGGTTGACGGTGCCCGCGGCAGCCAATCCCAGCGCCGGACTGTCAAGCGCTCCCTGTTCGAGCGTCATCTCGCCATTTGCAATCTTGGCGCCGAGCGCAATGCTTCGATACTTGAATCCATGCTCGCCGAGACCCACATCGCCCTTGAGCAAGTCGCGCACGGACTTGAGCGCCAAGATGTTACCGAGCAAGGCCATCTTGCGAATCTCCCCGTCGCGCGCCGAAAACTCGATGGAGCCTACAAGATGCTTGGCCAGAGATTCGCTGATCCGATCCGGCGCGCCCTGGGCGCTCAACATGCTCGCCAGGTTGAACTGTCCTGTCATGATAACCGGCGTGCCGGTCAAACATTGCACGACGCCCTCGAGGGTCTGATCCTTCGCTGTCACACTGACATTGGCGTCGAATTGCTTCGGAGTTATTTGCAGCGTCAGCGGAAAGCTGATGCCACACAGTGAAGCCTCGGTCACATTGACGCTCGCCGCTTCGTGCTCGAGCGCCGCAACGGCGCGTATGTCCTGGACTCGATAGCCGCGGTACTCCACGAAGTTGGTGCGCAACGATGCTGTACCCGTGACAGGCACTGACCACAGATTGGACGATTTGCTCGGAGCAGGAGCGGCTTTCTTCTTGTCTGCGGACGTGCTCGCCGCCTTTGCAGCAGGCGTGCCCTGCAGCGCGTCGATGACGATCCCAGGCGAATCGATTTGGAGCCTCGCCTCAATCCCATCTGTGTCCCGCTCGACCGTACCGCGAATCGTGGCCTTCTGTTCAGCCCAATCCAGCGTCAACTCGTGTATCTGTAACGCATTTCCATCGCCTTGCAGCTCGAAGCGCGTGAGCTTCAACGGCTTCCCCGTAAGGCTCAGCAGATCGACGTTGGCGCCTGTCAATCTTCCCCGCGCCGCGCCGCGCCGTTGCCGTCCGAGGTCAAGCGTTGCTTGAATATTGCCATTCATTCTTCCGGGATAGCTTTCGGGCGAGCGTCCCAGGACGAGTGCGAGGCTACGCGCCGCGAGCACGCCGCTGAAGCCGGCGTCGATCAGCGAGTCGTGCATCGCAAAGGAGATGGTGGCATCGCTGTCGTGATCCCTGATCGTGGCACGACGCAACGTGAACGTCTTGTCCCGCTTGGACAGCTCCACGTTCAATGAAGGCCCTGCATTGATGCTCGCGTCGGCCACGACGTCCAGACCGGCTTTGCTCCATTGCACGCGCTGCGCGGCGAAATTCAGCGGCTTCGTTGGCTTGAGGCGCTCAGCCAGAGCGGCACGCAGCCAAAGCCAATCGATCAACTTGGTCGAGATGAGGCCCTGCGTGATGCGTGCCGTCGCGTGCACTTGCCCGTCTTGCAGGCCGCTGAGTTCGCCCGACGCCGTCGCCCTCGCGCCCAGCGCCTCGATGCCCACACGATCCGCGCTGATGGACTTTGGCGTAATCCTCACGGCGCCTCCGCGCACACTGACCACATCGGGCAGCTTGTCCGAGTCGATCCGGAGGGGCCGCGGACTCACGCTGAGGTCGTACGCGAGACGGCTCGGCTTATCGAATCGCAGCGCCAAGTTACGCACGTCCGCTTCAGCGACGCCGCTGAGCGCTGGAACTGATCGCAAGAACTTGGCGAAAGGCTTTCGGGCCCGCAAAGGCGGCAGCAAATCTTGCAACACAATGGTCACGCGGCCTCGGGTGCGTTCCACGCGCATCGGCTTGAGCAACGAAAGACTCAGTTCCACTTGCCGAAGCTGCGACGCGCCGAGGCGCGCACCGAGAGCAGAGACCTTGATCACCCCATTGGTCAGTTCGGCGCCCGCCGTGATGTCCGTTGCCTCGCGTTCGAGTATCGGAACGGCCATGCGTGCCGCTACGAGTTGCACACTGGCGTGAAGGTGCGACAAGGCAAAGAGCTCTCCGAATCGGTCTGCTTGGGTTGCGAAGTGCAGATCGCGCATTCGTCCAGCGTGGATTCGGGTAAGGTATTCCTCTATCGAGGGGCGACCCGCCACGAGGATCAGCGCCGCATCGCGTAGATGCGCAACGTCGAGCTCGCTGATGGCGATGTCGAGCTGCGGCGCTCGCTCTGCGCCGGTGAGCATCAAGTTCGCGGTTGCGGTATTTACCAGCTCACCCAATCGAATCGCGTTCAAGGCAACGGCGATATCGTCTTCGATGAATTTGACGGTCCCCGCGATCCTTACGGGTCCGATGGCGAGTTGCCTGCCGTGAACTCGTATGGCGGCTTTGGGCAGTTCGAGGCCCAAGGTAATGTTGATGTCCGTATGCCCATCAGTGCCTACTTCGAGCTTCGCACCGGCATCTGAAAGCGCCAAAGATTCACGCATCTTCTTGGATACGTCTTCCAACGCGGGTTGCAGCTTCAACTCCGAGCCTTCTACCCTGACGAGTGCGCGCAGATCGGCAAACTCCACGCGCCCGTTTATCGCAACGCGCTCCCAGTAGGTACCGGTTGCAGATGCGTCGAGTGCGATACCCTTGCCGTCGGTGAGTATCCGCACGTTGAGCTCTCGAGCCTCGAACGGCTGTAAGCCGCTCAGATGGCAAGCCACGCGTCCGTCCTCGATCGCGACAGTCGTGGCCGGTGCAAACCGTCCTATGGCATCAAGGGCCGGGCGCATCACGCGGCGATAGAGCGCAAGCGGCGTAGCGGGTTGGGATGACTTTTCTTGGGCGTCTTCCTTGCTAGCCGCTGCAATCGATATGTCGACGCTGGGATGCTCCAGGGTGATGGCTTGCACCTCCGCATCTCCACGAAACAACGGCAGCAGACGAATCTTGGCCTGCGCCAGCCCCACGTCCATCGTGAGCAGCTTGGGTATCGCAACGTGCACGCGACGAATCTCGGCATGTGGTGCTGGCAGCAACCGGATGTCCAGTTTCTCCCAGGACACTTGGCCGTTCATGACTTGAGAGAATTTCCCGGTGAGTTGCGCGCGTACCTTCGGCGTATCGATCAGGCGCTCTCCGATCGCTACGACTGCCGCTAGTAGTACGAGCAGCCCGATCACTACGCCGAGCGACCAACGAAGCGGCTTGCGCAAGCGCGGCAACATCACGGGTACGACAATTCGTTCTAGTCTTTGTTAGCCCAAGACTACTGCGGTCTCCGCGGCGTGCACAGCGTATTCGTGGCTGCGGTGCAGCGTTCACGCGCGTTGGCAGCCGTTACCGCCTGAGCGTCCGCAAGGTAATCGAATATCGCAGAGCAGGCACAGACGGCACGCTGTGCTGCCACTCCCATCGAGCTGCGCCTTGCAGGCGGTATATGGAACGAGGTTCGAGCTCCACGGCTATCGACTTCTCGCGAGGCTTGGGCGGGTAGCGTCGGAAGCGCATTCGGCAGCCGTTGAGAAGCGATACTCCGACCACAAGCTCGAAATCCGGCACGTCACGATGCCAGCCGAGTCCCACCCCGGGGGCGTACTCCGTGACCAGCGCATGCGTGAAGTCCTCAGGGGCGCAGCCAGCCCAAGCAGCTGCGCGATTACGCACGGGATGCAGGAAGCTCGCGATCGGCTTCGCGGTCTTCAGCTGCTGTGCGGAGAAATCGTAGCTGCCGCCGTAGCTGACGGTACGTCGGTTTGCGAGAAACTCTCTATAACGCGCCCGCGCGAAGGGCAGACGCTCGATTTCACCGATGAGCTGCGCTTCCTCCGCTTCCGACAAGAAGCCGGACTTGTAGGCATAACCGGGTGCGAACCCTGGGACGCCGGCCGGAAACAAGTTTCCTTGGTTCACCCTCGCAATCGAACGAATCCTCAGTCCACGGATACACAAGGAATCCCGCGCACAATATAGTCCGTCCCCGGGCGCCACGGATGCGTCGGAGATATACACGATGAGCCATTGGGCGGTTGACCGTCGGCAGGTGCTGCGCGCTCTCGGGATGGGACTCCTCTATGCCCGGTCACGTCCGGCGCGGCCACAAGCCTTGGCGGCCACTAGCGTGGCCGACGCCGTGATCCTGAACGCCCGCGTCTACACGGTCGAGCCTGCCGCAGGGCGCGCCGAGGCCTTCGCCATCAAGGCCGGACGCTTCATCGCCGTAGGGAGCAATGCGCAGGTACGCGCCCTCGTTGGCAAGCCCACCCAGGTCTTTGATGCTCAGCAGATGACCGTAGTGCCCGGCTTTATCGACTGCCACAACCATGCGGTCGGGATCGAGCTGCTCTACGGCACCTCTGTCGGTAATCCCTTCGAGGTCGAGTTCGTCACTATTGCGGGAATCATCGAGAAGCTGCGCGCTAAAGCGCGCACCACGGCCCCCGGCTACTGGGTCGAGGGCTTCTTCTTCGACGACACCAAAGTCAAGGACGGCAAGCTCCTCAACGTTCACGACCTCGATCAGGTCTCGCGAGACTTACCGGTCGCCGTCCATCACCGGGGTGGCCATACCGGCTTCTACAACAGCAAGGCGCTCGAGCTCGCCGGCGTCACACGCGACACTCCCAATCCTGCCGGCGGCACCTTCGATCGCGATGCCGACGGCAATCTCACCGGCAGAGTTACTGACCGTGCGACTGCGGTGTTCGACAAGGTGGGACTGCGCCCGACCTATTCCTCCGCGGAGCAGGCCGCGCGCCAGCGCGCGGCGATGGCGTACATCTCGCAGCAGTTCGTTCGCTATGGACTTACGAGCGTGCACCATGAGCACTTCGAGGGTCCGGAGGCCCTACGTGGCATCGAGGCAATCCGTGCGGCTGGACTGTTAAAGCATCGAGTGTTCTTCGCGGTGAACGGCCGCATGCTCGATGAGCTCATCGAGTCCGGAGTGCAGACGGGGCTCGGTGATGAATGGCTGCGCATCGGCGGCACGGTTGAGCACTTGGTCGATGGCTCCTTCTCGGAGCGCACCATGGCGCTGAGCATCCCGTATCCCGGCATGAACTCCGGCTACCGCGGCAACGTGACGGAAACTCAGGACGCGCTCGATGCCTGGGTGCTGCGGATGTATCGATCGGGCATCCAGGTCAACTGCCACGCCAACGGCGATGTGGCGATTGCGGCGGTCCTCACCGCGCTCGAGCGTGCCCAGCGGCAGGTTCCGCTTAACGATCCGCGTCCGCAGATCACCCATTGCACGCTCGTCAGCGACGAGCTGATCAAGAGAATCAAGGCGCTCGGCGCCGTACCGGCGCCCTTCAGCACTTATCCGTACTACAACGCCGACAAGTTCCACTTCTACGGTGAGGCACTCATCCGTCATTGCATGGCGTACCGATCCTTCATCGACGCCGGGATCGTCGCCGCGGCAGGTTCGGACTTTCCGCCGGGGCCGTTCGCACCGCTCATGGCGATCCAGGCCATGGTCACGCGCAAGGGCTGGAACGGCGAGATCTGGGGAGCGGAGCAGCGCATCACGGTGGACGAGGCACTGCGGATCAACACCTGGAACGGTGCCTACGCCTCACATGAGGAGCACGTGAAGGGATCGATCGTTCCGGGCAAGTATGCCGACTACGTCGTACTGGCGGAGGATCCGCACAGCGTGGACCCCGACCACATCAAAGACATCAAGATCGTCCGCACGGTGACGGACGGTGCCGGCGTCTACCAGGCATGAGATCCGCGTGCGCGCGCGGCGAGTAGGGCAGAGCGCAACGACGGGCCGCAGCCATGTGGCAAGCTAGAACGATGACCGAGTCCAACACTCACCGATCGCCGCCCGCGACTATCGAAGTCCGCTCAATCGACTACGTACCCGACGCCGAGCGGCACGGGGGACTCGCCAGTCAATTCACACTGTGGCTTGCAGCCAATCTGCAGATAACAGCGATCGTAACCGGCGCTCTGGCCGTGGTCTTCGGGGGCGATGTGTTCTGGTCGCTGATCGCGCTGCTGTTGGGCCAGCTCATCGGCGGGGCCGTCATGGCCCTGCACGCGGCGCAGGGGCCACAGCTCGGGTTGCCGCAGATGATTTCCTGCCGCGTCCAGTTTGGAGTCTTCGGCGCGGTCATCCCAATCGTGGCCGTGTGCCTCATGTATGTCGGCTTCTCTGCAAGCGGCTGCGTGCTCGCCGGCCAGGCAATGGGTCAACTCCTCGGTGTCGCTGATACCGTCGGCATCCTCATTTTCGGCTGTCTGATCATCGTAGTGACACTCTTCGGCTACCGGGTCATCCATGCGCTCGGCCGTCTAGCGAGCGTGCTCGGGGTAGTGGCGTTCGCATACATGTTCAACCGGCTGTTTGCGAGCCACGATGTCGCGACTTTGCTGGCGGAGCGTCATTTCTCCCTCAGCAGGTTTTTGCTGGCGGTGTCGCTGTCGGCGTCCTGGCAGATCGCCTACGGCCCCTACGTTGCCGACTATTCCCGCTATCTGCCGCGTGACACCTCGGTAGTCCGAGTCTTCATCGCCGTGGGGCTCGGCTCAGTCCTCGGCTCGCAGATTTCGATGACCTTCGGCGTGTTGGCAGCGGCGCTCGCCGGCAAGCAGTTCGAGCACCATGAGGTGGCCTACCTCGTGGGTCTCGGCTCGAGCGGGATGGCGGCGAGCCTGCTCTACTTCAGCATCGCGTTCGGCAAAGTCACGGTCACCTCGCTGAATGCCTACGGCAGCTTCATGTCCATGGCGACGATAGTGAGCGGCTTTCGTCGCGGCCTGCGGATGTCGGTACGACACCGGTTCTTGTACATCGTCGCGATGGTTGGCGTCTCCGCGCTGCTGGCGCTGACCGGCCGGCATTCCTTCCTCAAGGCTTTCGAGGCATTCATCCTGTGCCTGCTCGCGGTATTTACGCCCTGGAGTGCGATCAACCTGATCGACTACTACTGCTTCACCCGCTCGCGCTATGACGTGCCGGCGCTGTCGGACCCCGATGGTCGCTATGGCCGATGGAATGTAACCGGAATCTCGATCTACTTGGCGGGCATTCTGGTGCAGATCCCCTTCCTGTCGACATCGTTCTACACGGGGGTACTGGTCGAGAGGCTCGGCGGCGTGGATATCTCATGGATCGTGGGCCTCTTGCTTCCGGGCGTGCTCTATTACTTCCTCGGGCGGGCTTCGCGGCGTCGGGCTCCGGCGCAGTTGATTCTTCCCGCACCAGCATCCGCACCCGTCTAGTCAGCGGCGGAACGGCCGAGTATGCCCGCGACGGCGGCGATGAGCGATGCTCGTGCGGGTGCACGGCTCACTCGAACCAATAGTTCAACGCGCCGTGGGATCCTTTGCCAAACTCGCCTTCAAAGCCGCCCTCGCCGCGTAGGCCGGAAAGATCGCCTGTTCCAGAGCCAGGAACAACAAACCATGTGGCGCTGATCTTGCCTTTCTCGACGATCTCCGAGCCTTGAAGCACGAACGTGCCCGTGCGTCCCGCCAGTCTTCCGCGGAATCGTTGCATGCTGACGAAGCTGGCAGATTTGTCCTCGCGGACGACTTGCAAGGCCCGAACCATTGAGTCGCCGTCGATCTCTCCAGTGAACGTTTCGCTCAAGCGGAGCTCCACTAAGGCCGGGCCCGCAGTTTGGTCATAAGGCTTGGCTTCAGAACTCTGGACGGTGATCTTTGCTTCAGCCCTTGCGCCGGCGCGCGCGTTCGCCGGAGATTGCCCGAACGCGTGCTTAGATTCATGGTCCTTCACCCGTGCTGTCCTCCAATAAGGAGTTGCATCTGATGACGCAAACCGGGGTGGCCTCAGCAAGAACGATTCCCGCGGCTGCTGAGTGGTGCCGCCCACGCCAGCGACGGCGAGCGACCCTGCGGGAGCCTCATTGCTCGAATGAAAAAATCTGCTTCCAGTCGCCTTTCATGCTGATCACGATCCATCCGTTTTTCTCCGCCTCGTCATACAGGGCCTGCGTGAACGTCCCCAGCTTGGTGTCGGGCAGCCCCCGCGCAGGACCGTACGAATACTCGCGCTTCGGGTCGTCGTGAAGAACGATCATGGCCAGGCGCAGACCGTCTCCCGCGTGCGTGTACTCGAGCATTTGCCGATCGCCGATCGAGTTGCCGACGGCCGCGTAGGGGCGCCGGCCAATCATCAGCTGGATCCCCTCCGGCTTTCCGGCGTGATCGTCGTTCAATAGCAGCTTTGGCTCCTTGATAAGGATCGGCTTACCGCTCTTGTCGTAACCGTACTTCGTCGCTCCGGCACTGCCCACAACCTGCTCGGGCGGAATGCCATACACCTGCTGAGAGTAGACCCGAACGAAGTCCTGGCCCCCGCCCGTGACGATGTAGGTTCGATAGCCGTTTGCCCGCAGGTACTTTAGAAGCTCTTGCATTGGCAGGTAGGTGAGCTCGGTGTAGGGCTGCTTCCAGCGTGGATCCCTGGCGGTCGCTAACCAGCTCTCCACCTCAGTCTGAAACTGTTCCAAAGTCATACCCGTCAGTGTGGCGGCGACAATCTTGAGTAGATCGTCCATCGATAGCCTGGCAATGGCTTCGCGGTCGCCAGAGAGCACTGTCTTGAAGGGCTCGACGCTTGCCAGCTCTGGCTTCTGTTTGACCACGGCCGGCACCCGGTCCAAGCAATAGAGGACCTGCGTGTAAATTGGATGCTCGACCCACAACGTCCCGTCCTGGTCGAAGGTTGCGATGCGCTGCTCCGGAGGCACGAACTGCCTGTTCTTAGGGTCCGTGGTCGTCTGTACGAACTTGATGATGGCTTGTTTCGCGGGACCATCATTCCAGTGTGAGAGCCAGTCAGCCTGAGCCAGTGTCACGCTGCTCGCCGCGAGAGTCGCGAGGGTCACGAACGCGAGGCCCAACGTACGCGCGATTCGCGTCATACCTACCGCCCTCGAAGTAGCTACCCCTCAGATGAAGGGAATAGCTAAGGCTATGGCCGCAAAGTCGCGCAGGGTATCGGACCTAAGTCCATCACCCGTCAACCGCTGCGCCAGTGTTTCAAGGTCTTCTCGGCCATTGGCCTGGGGCTTACGTAGCGAACCGTGAGCTCGCCCAGCTGCGACACAGGCGGCATCGCGAATTGCTCAGGACAGCAACTCAGGTTTGGCTGCAAATTCGGGCAGCCTGGCGCGCCGAGACCGCGAGGCCAGGGAGCATACGCCGGGATGCACAAGCACAGAAAGAGCAGGGCCATAACGTCTGAGCGCCAGTCCTCGACAATGGCGGCGATGAGAAAGCCCACCGATCCCACGAGAACTACGAATGTAGCGACGGGATAGCCGAAAGCCTTATAGGGCCTTGGTAAGTCCGGCGACCGGCGTCGCAATACGAAAACCGCAAGGAACGCGGCAATGTAGTAGAGCAGGATGAGAACGGCGAACAGCGCGATGAGTTGGTTGAAGGTGCCGGTGAGTATCATCGCGCAACTCGTCAGCGTCGTTGCTAGCAGGGCGACGTACGGCGTGCCACCACGGTTCACGGCAGCAGCGTTCTGCGAAATCCAACCCTCCCGCGCCATCGAGAACAACACGCGCGGTCCCGTGATTGTGTTGCTGTTGATAAGGCCTAGCACGATCAGAATCGAAAGTGCCGTCATCAACGACGCACTCCCGTGGGGAAGCACGACCTGTGAGGCGGCTGCAACGGGCAACGTCGACGCGGCGAGCAGTGGAACTGACAGGACGCGCAGCAGCGCGATATTGAGAGCTACGTATAAAGCAGCCACGAGGAGCGCGCCGCCAATGATGGAGCGCGGAAGCGTGCGCGAGGCATTGACAGACTCTTCGGCCGTGTAAATAGGTGCGTACCAGCCGTCGTAGGCCGTGAGCAGCGCGCGTATTGCGGGCACGAGCGCCAAAAGCGTTCCCGCGGAAAGAACGGGCGCCGTCGCTCCTTCGCCAAGGCCAGCTTGATGCATCGAGGGTGCAGCCAGAAAGCATGCAACGATGAGCACGAGCAGCAAGGTCCCAATCATCGCGCTGGCGACGCTTGTGATTGTGCTGCCCATTCTGATTCCGAAAGAATGCATGGCGGTAAAGACACCGAGAACCGCGACGGCGCCCACGGTTTCGTTGCGAGCGAGGGTAGGCCACAGGGTACCCACAAACTCGATTGCCGACACCGACGCATAAGCGAGCGACGCGACAGACGCGAGCCAATCGATCCAGCCGACTACGAAACTCGCACGCGCACGACACGGCGCCCATGAGCGCATACAGCGCGCCCATGCACCAACAGACAATGACCAGAGTCGGGGTTCCGGCTGCCGCAGCCACCATACCCGGTAAACGCAGAATGCCTACCCCTACCATCGTTCCAAAGGCGAAGGCGAGACCGAATCCAAGCCCAAGAATTCTGCGAAGCGGACGCGCTGTGGTCACAAGTTTACTCCGGCGTGTCCGCATCGCATGAGCCGAGCGCGTGCCTTCGCGTGGAAAATGATGTTCATGGCCGATCGATGTATTGTTCCAAGACCTCGATCTCCGCTTCAACGGTGGCAGCCTCCTCAAAGCAGGCATGTGCCCTCAGCGTGAAAGCCGCATCACGCCGCTCCGCGATCTCGCGCGCCAGAAGGGCGCGCACATCCTCTAACGAGAGGGCCTTCCGCGGCACCTCGACGTTTTCCGTTGGATGGCTGCGAGACGGTATCCGTACGGCGGTCGCATGGTCGAGCGCCGCCGCAAAAGAACGCAGCGCGGCGACGCGCGAAGCGTCTCGCGCCTTCGGGGCAGCGCGCAGTTCCTGCGTGATACGTTCCCTGACGAGCCTTTCCGCGGGCGTCACACGCGACTCGCCATCGGGTCAAACACCTCTGCAACGACGCACCGCGTCGCGTAATTCGATTCGAGCAATGGTTCCTGCCTTGTAGTTCGTTAGCCAGATCGCTCCATGACCAATGCCTAGCGCGTCCCCTCCGGGTCCAGTCCATCGGCAAAGTAGCACTCCTGTTTCCCCGTCCACCATTGTCAGCGGCACCTTCTCCATCGACGTCCACACCATGCCGCCGCCGAAATTGATGTCGCCGCCGTGTCCAGGGGTTCCCAAAGCGGTGGAGCGCGTTACTTTGCCAATCTGCGCGTCGATACGTGTAAGGCTCCCATCGCCCTGATTGAGGGTCCACACCGCACCACCGCCCGCGGTGAGAAATCGAGGATTCGGGCCGACCTTTATGGTGGCGGATAACTCGCCAGTCGTAGCGTTGACAACGGTGACTTCCGCACCGTCGGCGCGGGTCACCCAAATCTGCCCAGCGGCGTACAGCGGATTGAACGAACCGGGTGGAACATGAGTTGTCTGCCGAATGCTGGCTGAGTTTGGATCAATGCGCGCGAGTGATGCTTGATGATCGACAATCAGCCAGACACTGTCCGGGCTCGTCGTGATGCCGCCTTCTCGGTCCGCTGGGCCGACCCCAGGAATTTTCGTGACCGCACGCGTGCGCAGATCGACTCGCACCAGAGCGTTCGGCTTGGCACAGAGCGGAACCCACAGTTCGCCAAATCCGACCGCAAGTCCGGCACAGGGGTTCCCGGGTACTCGGACCGTGGCCACCAGCGTATTGGTTCGCGGGTCGATCTCGCTTACCGCATTCGGCCCGGTCGAGCCAACCCACACGGCTTCATCTGAGATGGCGACCCAATCGGCAGTCTTGCCTACTTGGATCGTTGCGGTAGGTGTCAGCTCCGTGATAGATCTGGCTGCGCTACTCGCGACTTCACCGGCCACTGCGACGCTGCAGCAGACAGCGATGATGCCCGCGCATGTGAAGCCTAAACAACTTCCGTTGCACATGATCGGATTTGCTCGGCGTTGATGTCCAATAATGACCGGCGGCTTGGCGGAAGGTCGTGCGATTTTCGCAAGCCGCTTCCGCTAGTGAGCAGTCGAGACGATGCGATGGATCGCACTCAGGAGTTCGTATCCGTAGAGGACAGCGAACCACGCGATCGGCAATGCCGCATGAACACGCCGATTACTCGAGAGGAGCCCCACAAAACCGATCCCAATCAGCGCAGAGATGACGAGCGGATATTGCGCTGGCATGGGACGCAAGCCGAGCCGCGCTTTGACGAGCACCTCGGGTATGTCCATGAGACTTACAATGATCGCAAGGCCGAAGAACCAGCGTCGGTTATCGAAAAAGAACGACCGGCAATCCATGTGCTCTGAAAGCTCTGGGGGAAACAACATGTAAGCCCAGACGAACTGCGCGATTGCGTACAGGCTAAGGAACACGAACCAGTCAAACGTCCAGTCGGCGAGATTGCGCCACCAGAACATGCCCCACCACGCCCCGAGAACTGTCAGGACGACATTGAAACACCATAGTAAGTGCGGGACGTACGCTCGGCATTGACTGCGCAACTGCAGGAGTTTTCCGAGCCCGCGCAATATGTGGGTGAGCGCTAGACCAAAGATTACCGACACCAGCACGCCAAAATAATCGAACATCGATGGCCACCCCGCGGTGAAGCGTAACGTGCGTGTCGGGTGCGCGGTGCGTTGCGATCAGGACACATCGGCCGCGCCGACCCACTCGGACGCAGCGTGACGAAAGCCGCGCTCCGGCAGCGCGAGCACGAGGGCGGCCGAGATCAGGTACAGCACGAAGATCACGGCGAATGTCATCATGGGATTCGTGCCGGCAATGAGCGGGATCGCGAACGTCGGAATGAAGAATCCGCCTCCGGTCTGCAAAAGGCTCACGATGCCCCCCGCGCTGCCTCCATAGGTCGTACCGATTTCGCGCAGCATGACAGGGACCGGTAGCGTCAGCGTCAGCATCCCGTTCGTGAGAAAGGTGCCGAACATTACGCAGATCCAGGTGATGGGTCCGAAGGGAACGACGAGCGCTGCGAGCAGCAAGGCGGCTCCTGCGACGACCACCGAGGCGAGCCCGACCCTGATGCCGGGTATCCTTCTGAGGATCATCGGCACGATCGAGCAGCCGAGCGCGCCACCCAGGCCGAGAGGAACGCCCAGAAGCCCAGCCGAGACGGGGCTCACGTGCTTCACCTGAACCAAGGCGCCGGGCAGGTGACCTGAGGTGCTCACGACGGCCGCGAAGAAGAACAGTGCGGCGATGCCCGTAACCCAGACGTGCCGGTTGCGCGCCGCGATGCCGAACAACTGGAAAACCCGCTGGGATGGGGGATCGGGCTGACCTGAAGGCTTCGCCCTGAAGCCTGCGAGAAACCAGACCGTGGAAGCGGCGAACAGCACCCAGGCGAGCGTGAAGACCCCCCTGAGGGAGGCAAACAGCGGTGCGGTCGCCTCCCCGAAGCCGATGCCGAGCCCCGCGCTCGCAATGAACACGCCCATCGCGAGCGGCATGTGCTCGGGCTTGAACCATGTGCGGAGTATCTTAGGGCCAAGCGCATTGACGAATGCCATCGCAAAACCGAACACGAGCATCCAGACGAAGAGGCTCGCGAAGCCCGACGAGGCGTAGGCCCGGCCGATGATTCCGGCACAGCTCACGAGGAGCAGCGTGCTGCCAACCGCTCGCGTTCCGAACCGGTCGGCCAACATCCCGACGGGAATGCCGAATACGAAATTCATGAGAAACGGCGCGAACGCGCACATCGCGAACTGCATCGGATCGAGGCGCAGAGCCGCGGAAAGGCTCCCGATCACGCCGGCAAGCTGGAACTCCGCGAAGTTGGTCATGAAGAACAGGAACCCCATGATCGCGAGGATCATCCATCGATACGGGTCTTCGCCGTGGCGAGGCGGATGCATACAGCGCTCTTGTGTCCTGGGTATTTTCGGCACCGCAGTATGCTGTAATCCCGCTCCCAGTGCTCATCGAGCATCAACGCTACGAGGCGGTGGGAAATGCTGCCCTCGATTCAGGCGCCGCAGTCGGCCCCAACAGCCGCTGCACTGACGGAGAAGGGCGTCAGTGGGCGGGTCGTTGCGTTGCTAGCCATAGCGTCCTTCATCAGCTACGTGGATCGCGGCAACCTGTCCACAGCTGGCCCCCTGATCCGCGATCAATTTGTGCTGTCGAATGCGCAGCTCGGTGTCCTGTTGTCCGCATTCTTCTGGACTTACTCCCCTGCCCAGTTGCCAGCCGGATGGCTGTCCGAGAGATTGGATGCACGCCGGGTACTCGCCGTGGGGCTCGCCATCTGGGGTACCGCCACAGCCCTCACGGGTCTGGCGAGTGGCTTCCTGATGTTGCTCCTACTTCGCATGACGCTGGGTCTCGGAGAGAGTGTCATGTATCCGGCGAGCTTCAAAATCCTGGCGACGGAAACGCTTGAGGGCGAGAGGGGTCGCGCCAACGGCCTCATGGCGGCGGGTTTGTTGTGTGGCCCGGCATTTGGGACACTGGCCGGCGGACTGCTGATGGTGTGGGTTGGGTGGCGCACTGTCTTCGTTGCGTTTGGATGTGTCTCGCTGTTGTGGCTGTGGCCATGGCTCACGGCACCCCGTGCAGCTCCGCCGCAGCGGCTGCGCACTCACGCGGCTGACGCGCCCTCGGTTGTGACGATTATTCGCCGCCGCGAGCTGTGGGGCTCGTGCTTGGGACAGTTCTGTCAGTCGTACACGCTGTACCTCATCCTCAGCTGGCTGCCGGTGTATTTGGTGAAGGAGCGAGGCTTATCAGTGCCTGCGATGGCGCAGCTCGGTGCGGGGGTCTACGCACTCTCCGCGGTCGCATCGGTCATCACCGGCTGGGTCTCCGATCGCTGCCTGACGGCAGGCGCCGGCTCCAATCGGGTGCGCAAGACCGCGTTGCTTGCCGGATTCGCGGGTCTCGCCGTATGCACGGGTGCTTGTGCGCTCGCCGGCCCGCTCGGTTCTCTGCTCGCGATGGCCGGCTGTGGCGCCTGTCTCGGCATCATAACCCCATCCTTCTGGGCGGCCACGCAGACACTCGCGGGCCCGGGCGCAGCCGGCCGGTGGATGGGAATACAGAATTTCTTCGGCAATTTCGCCGGAATCACCGCGCCGATCGTTACTGGTGTGGTGGTGGATCGGACCGGCACTTTCTCGGCCGGGTTCCTCACCGCTGCAGGCTGGGCGGTAATTGGAATAGTTGCCTACGGTCTCATCGTGCGCACGATCGAGCCGATCGACTGGCAAGCAAGCTCGAGACGGCGGGCCGCGAGCGGACGGTCTCCAACCGAAGGCGACGTTGCTGACTAGACTGTGATGGTGACCCGAACTACGAATGGGGGTCGCGGCCGGCAGGCTCCCAGAGTTCGATCGGATTCCCATCTGGGTCGTGCAGCCGTGCAAAGCGCCCGTTCGGGTACACCTCTGAATCGAGCTTGACGGGTATATCGGCAGCGCGTAGCTGAGCAACCATCGCGTTGAGGTCGCGTACCCGAAAGTTCACCATCCAGGCCTGCTCGGCTCTTCCGAAATAGTCGGTATCTTTCGGAAACGGTGCAAAGACTGTTGGCCCCGCTGCTTGTTGCCACACGGGTTGGTTGTAGTCCGAGGGAGTTGGGTCAATTCCCAAGTGCGTTTGGTACCAATCCGCCAAACGCTTCGGATCGCCGCTGCGAAAGAATAAGCCGCCAATGCCCAGGACGCGTTCCCTTGTGTTTGCCACGTTGACACCCCGAACTTCTGGCTGACCGCCACTGGTCGCTGCAAAAACCGCAAGCGTTGAGCCACCAAGTAAAAGACTTCTGCGATCCATCGTGAGCTCAAGTTTCTTCCAGATTGAAAATCAGTCTAGCTTGCTCTACACACGTCCGCTACCTGGCCTTGCGCTTGAAATCGTCTGCTGCATATTGGACGCTTAATTCCCGCAACTCGGTGGCGTTTTCATTCGCTAAGTCCGTCATGCAGGTGAATGCTTCAAGTTT